>Ga0326728_10000907_pt1 | contig 110453 bp, 114 predicted proteins | sample MB3enrmetagenome_FD_207602 | JGI IMG/M metagenome (GOLD analysis project Ga0326728, IMG submission 207602) | Lab enriched peat soil microbial communities from McLean, Ithaca, NY, United States - MB31MN | ecosystem: Environmental > Terrestrial > Soil > Wetlands > Peat | place: USA: New York... | reverse complement strand
TTTTTGGGGCTTTATTTGTGCATTAATTCTTTTACAGTTTTGCCCTTCTGTTTCTGCCGACCAACAGCAGTTCCCCGCGGCAAAGTTCACGATTCCGGCCCCTGATTCCGCTCAGACCCAGAAGTATCTCGGTCTGACGACAATGGCGCCGTTCAAAGTCTCCGACATTAAGGCCTCGCTGGTGGTTGTGGAGTTTATGAGCGCAATGTGTCCGCATTGCCACGCCAACGCTCCAATACTGAACAATGTATACAAAACAATCACGTCGGACTCAAAATTGGCCGATGTAAAAGTTATTGCGATAGCGGTGGGGAGTGAGAAAGCCGAGGTCGATGCCTATGAGAAGAAATACAAGGTGCCTTTCCCCGTATTTATTGACGACGATTCGTCAATCTCGGTTTCGATGGAAGGCGTGCCCACACCTACCACCATGATAATTGCGACCGAAAACGGTAAAGTGCTGTTCAGCCACTTAGGAGTCATTCAGGACCCGGACCGGTTTGTAAAGCAATTGAAAGACTTACACAAAAAGAAATAGAAACCGATGACCTTTGCCGAACCCGAAAACAGAATAGATTTGCTGAAGCGCTCGATTTTGCGGGATTTGCCTCCCGATGATCTCGAAGTGCTTTCACGGACCCTCGGCAGCAGGACTGCCGGACCGGGCGAGCTGATCTTCAAGGAAGGGGACCCGGGGGATGCGTTCTACATTGTTGGTTCGGGTCAAGTCAGGATTTTCGTCAGGCATGAGAACAGTGTCGAAAGGGAGCTTTCCGTATGCGGACCGGGCGAGCACTTCGGCGAGGTAGCGCTTCTGGCCGGGGCGCCACGAACCGCCAATGTCCAAAGTGTTGGCGAAACCCAGCTCATCGTGTTTACCAAGGAACAGTTCGACCAGTTGTTGCGGGACTATCCGGACCTTTCCAGGAAATTTGTCAGCGAGATACGCAACTGGCTCATGAAAGACCAGGAAATCATTGAAGAAGAGGCCAGCGTGGTGATGAGGGCGTCGAGGTTCTCAATGCTGGACTTTCTGATCATTGCTGCGGTCAGCGTTATCCTGGCGATTACATTCAATATGACCAATCCCAACGGAGTCCCGCTGATACCCGAGCGCCCGGAGTCCATTCCCTCGATCAGCGCCTCCGCGGTGATGCAGGGTTACCGGCAGGGGAATACCGTCATCGTCGATGCCATGCCGAACAATTTCTACCAAAAGCGGCATATAAAAGGGGCGGTCAATATGCCGATGACCCTTTTCGACATCGTTTACCTGATGAAGTTTTCCGAGGAAGACAAAGACAGGAAGATAGTGGTCTATGGCAATTCGATAAGCAGACCCTATGACCAGGAGATAGCGGGCAAACTGCTTCTTCGGGGGTATTCGGACGTGAAAGTGATGGCGGGTGGCCTGAAGGCCTGGGAGGCTGACGGGTATCCGGTTGAGGAACAGGTTTCGAAATGATGCATTCTTATCTTAAGAAGGTGATTACGAGCGAGTATCTCTCGTTTGCGCTCAGGGTCTACCTGGGATATTTCTTCATCTACGCGAGCCTGAGTAAAATACCTCATCCCGCCCAGTTTGCCGAAGCGATAGCAAATTACCGGCTGGTTCCGTTCATGGTTTTAAACCTTGTGGCTGTCATTCTGCCATGGGTTGAATTCGTTTGCGGGCTTTTCCTGATCATAGGCTTCAAGTCGAAGGGATCGGCGGTAATCATTGGACTGCTTCTAATAATGTTCGACATTATGATTCTAATAAATATGTACCAGGGGGCTCCGATCACCTGCGGGTGCTACGATACGGTTGGTGAGCCGATCGGATGGAAAAAAATAATGGAAAATGCGCTAATGCTGGTTTTCTCCGTCCAGATCTATTATTGTGACAACCCTGTGCTTCTGGGTAGATTGAGATCTACCATTGGCGCCGGTAGACAAGTTGCCACCACCCAATCGTAGCAGGTTGATCGCAATGCGCTTGAAGGATCGATCTCCGGTTCTATTCCGGTGTCTTTCACTCTGTTTTTTGCTAGCCATGATGATCGGATGCGGGTCTAGAACTTCGCAGACGGGGGTCTATATTTCCGACAAAGACGATCCCAGGATTCATCGTGAAGCCTCTCTGGAATTGAAGGATGCCGGGATCGGCGTCTGGAAAGTGGGTGACGATGAGGTCACCTTTTCCTGGTATGCGAAGGGCAACGAGTTAAGGTTCAACACTAAAACCGGGGGAGTGATCGTCGCATATCTGGATAATGAGATTCTTCACGTCACCATTCCGGGATCAGAGGAATTCCGTTTCAGGAAAGTCAAATAACGGAGGACTGGAAACGGGTGACAGGGGACGGAAGACAGATGAAGGATGACGGGTAGATTCTGGTCTCCGTCTTCTGTCCTCCGTCCTCTGTTTTCCGTCTTCCGCCCACTGTCTTCTGTCCTCCGTCCTCTGTGTAAAAGGTGCTTGATCTTTTGAAAAGTTGAAGTAGCATTGAGCGCTTTCAAAAACCAGGCTACAGGGCACAGGAACGGGTATGGCTTCCAAATTCTCTGCAGGCTCAGGTAGGGTGTGGTTATGGTTATCCATTTTGCTTTTCTTGTTTGCCCTGCCGGGATGCTCGATCCAGAAACTCGCGGTTGATCGCCTGGGCAAAGCCCTTGCCGAAGGCTCATCTGTTTATGCGGAAGACGATGATCCGGAGCTGGTTGGCGCGGCGCTGCCTTTTGGGCTGAAGACCATCGAGGCGCTGCTCGTTCAGTCTCCGCACGATAAAGGCCTGCTGCTGGCGGCGACAAGCGGTTTCACTCAATACGCCTACGCGTTCGTACAGACGCAAGCCGATTTCATAGAAGACAGCGACATCTCGAAAGCCATAGCCCTCAGGGAGCGTGCGGAGCGCCTCTACCGCCGAGCCCTTGGATATGGAATCCGCGGCCTCGAAGAGGTCCAGCCGGGTTTTGCCGGTCTGTTGAAGACCGATCCTTCCAAAGCCCTGGCCCCGTTCGGCAGAAAGGATGTCCCGCTCCTTTACTGGACCGCGGTTTCCTGGGGCGCCGCCATCTCGCTTGATAAGACCAACGCCGCTCTGTCAGCCGACCTGCCCAGTGTCGAGGCGATGGTCGTCCGCGCCATGGAGTTGGACAGGGAGTTTGACGAGGGCGTTCTATACGATTTCATGATTGCATATGAAGGCGGAAGACCTGCTGCCGGTGGGGGCTCTATCGACCGGGCTCGAGAAGCCCTCGATCAGGCTGTGAAGCTGTCCCGCGGACGGAGGGCCGCCCCGCTCGTTTCCTTTGCCGAAACGGTTGACATTTCCATACAGGACAAGGCTGAATTCAAAAAGCTGCTCGATCAGGCGCTTGCTATCGATATCAACAGCGCCCCGGACCAAAAGCTCGCCAACGTAATTGCACAGCGCCGCGCTCGATGGCTCCTCGGTCGAATGGACCGCCTGTTTTTGGATTGAATCATGGAGGGGAGAAGGAGCAGGAAGCGGGGAGCGATGAAACTCGAAGCGGCGAGCGCGCTGCTTGACTGCATATTTCCGGATTGAATCATGGTGAAAAATATGAACGTGGATCAGACAAAAAAGGCTGAAGCACTACTTATGGAAAAGACCAAACACGAAGAGACAGGAAAGCACCGAGAAAAGAGCGAAGAATCGCTGTTTCGTTGCTTTCTTCCCGCTCCCCGCTTCCCGCTCCTCGCTTCTTGTTTCTTCGCTGTTCTGCTTTTCATTTCCGCGCCGACGGTATGGGCTGCCGGTGAGATGGTCATAAAAGTCGCAACCCTTGCGCCGCAAGGGTCTGAATGGCACAAAATTCTCCAGGAGATGGGAGACGAATGGCAAAAAGCATCAAATGGGCGAATCTCCTTCAGACTTTATCCGGGCGGGGTTGCCGGAGATGATACCGACCTGGTGAGAAAAATGCGGCTCGGCACACTGAATGCGGCGCTTCTCACCATAAACGGCCTCAGCGTAATAGACCGTGGAGTGCTTGGGCTCGAAATTCCACTGGCGTACTCCGGCTACGAGGAACTGGATTGCGCCCTTCAAAAGATGGGGCCGGAGTTGGAGCGGCGCATAGAGGCGAAGGGTTTTGTCGTACTCGGGTGGTCTGAGGCCGGGTGGGCTCGTTTCTTCACGAAATCTCCCGTAAAAACGCCCGATGATATGAGAAAACTCAAGATGTTCGTCTGGGCGGGGGATGACGAATATGTGGAACTTTGGAAAAAAGCGGGCTTCAACCCAGTACCGCTGCCCTCCACCGAGATTGCGACCGCTCTTCAGACAGGGCTGGTGAACGCGGTGACGGTCAACCCTCAGGGGATTCTTCTGCTTCAATGGTACAAACAGGTCAACTACATGACGGATTTCAAGTGGGCCGTCTTTCTCGGAGGAATGATAATATCGAAGTCCACCTGGGAGAACATCCCTGCCGAAATGCGTCCCGCCATTCGGCAGGCCGCGCAAAAGGCCACCCAGCGCCTCAAGGAATTCTCGAGGCGAACGGACCAGACCGATGTGGAGGTTCTGAAGAGCAAGGGTGTCCAGGTGGTGCCGGTTGATGGAAAGACGCTCGATGAATGGCGGCGCCTGGTCGACGGTGTTCTTCCCCAGTTGCGCGGTTCCTATTTGCCGGCCGATATTTTGGACACCGCCCTGAGATTGAAGGACCAGTGCCGAAGGCAGGCGGGCGAGGCGGGGAAGTGAGGCTGTTTTACACGGTCAGGGTCGTTGGAGAAGGTCTCCTTGTCGCCGGGTTTTTGCTGCTTACCGCCCTGCCGCTGGTTGACTTTCTGGGCCGCCCTCTTGCCGGATTCCACATCCCGGGATCCATGAACTATACGCAACAGTTGACTTTCTTTCTCACCTTTATCGGCGGGTTCGCCGCCACATTGACCGGCAAACATCTCACACTGTCCACGGCTAACCTTCTGCACGGGGTGCGCGCGCGCCGGGAAGCTGAATTCTTTTCGAACTGCATTGCCGCCTGTGTCACCGCAATTCTTGCCTATGCCGGTTTCTGCGTTATTGCCGCCGAACGTTTGCAGGGCCAGACGCTGTCGTTCGGATTACCGATCTGGATCAGCGAAAGCGTGATGCCGATTGGACTCGGACTTATTTCGGTTGCCTTTATTATGAAATCATCCGACAGGCCGGCGGAGCGTTTTTACGCCGTTGCCGCAGTAGGCGGGGCCTTTTGTCTGGGTTTGGTCGGTCCGTCGAATGCGATGGCCTGGGCGCTCGGTTTCATGCTTTTGGCGGCAACCCTTCTGGGCTCGCCCGTATTTACGGCTATGTCCGGACTGGCGCTGATGCTGTTCTGGAGGGAAGGCGCCCCGGTCTCGGCCGTAAGCGCAGAGATCTATAGACTGGTTGGCTCTCCGACTCTTCCCGCCATACCGCTTTTGACCGCAACAGGCTTCGTCCTTGCTGAGACCGAGGCGCCAAGGAGGCTGGTAAATTTTTTCCGCGCGCTTCTCGGGTTCATTCCCGGTGGAGTGGCGGTACTGGTTGCGGCGGTATGCGCGCTTTTCACCGCCCTCACCGGCGGATCGGGCGTCACCATTATAGCCCTCGGGGGGCTTGTCTATCCCATATTGCTTAACGACGGCTATTCCGAGAAGTTCTCGCTCGGGCTGGTAACGGCGGCCGGCAGTCTCGGACTGCTGTTTCCCCCGTGTCTGGCCGTAGTTCTTTATAGCGTCGTGTCTAATACCCCGGCCGACCAGCTTTTCATAGCCGGGATGGCTCCGGGAATGCTGCTTCTGGTCCTGGTTGCCGTCTATGGAATAAGCGTGGGGCTGAAGACGGGGATTGAGCGCCGGGCCTTCAAATGGCGAGAGGTGCTTTCCGCCGGGCGCATTGCCAAATGGGACCTGTCGATTCCGGTGGCGATGGCCCTTTTATTCGGCACCGGTCTGGCCTCTCTGCTGGAGACCTCGGCTTTCGCATGCGCCTATACTATCGTTATTGCATGCCTGATTCACCGGGATTTGAACCCGATAACGCAGTTGCCGGCGACTCTGGTCAAAGCGGCGTCCCTCGTCGGCGCGGTCCTGATCCTTCTTAGCTGCGCGATGGGCCTGACAAGCTATCTTGTGGATGCGCAGATCCCGGATGCTCTGCTTCAGGCAGTAAAGGAAGGGATACATTCGCCCCTTCTTTTCCTTCTGACATTGAACGTTGTGCTGCTGGTGCTCGGCAGCATACTGGAAATATTTTCGGCGATAATTGTTTTGACTCCCCTGGTTATTCCGCTGGGAGCGGCATTCGGGGTCCACCCCGTCCACCTTGGAATTATTTTCCTGGCCAATCTGGAGCTTGGTTTCCTTTTTCCTCCGGTGGGCCTGAACCTGCTCCTGTCTTCGTCTCGTTTCGGAAAGCCGATGACTGTGCTCTACCGGGACGTTGTTCCTTTTCTGCTCATTCTTGGGCTGGGAGTGCTGCTCATCACCTATGTTCCGGCCCTGTCCGTGGGGGTGCTCAGGCTCCTGGGGCGATTCTGATGGAATCAGCCGAAAATGGAAGCCGCTTCTTTAAATTTTCAATGATTTGAAACAGATTACACTCCGGAGAATTTCCATGATCTCAGCCATTCTATTTTTTTTCGGAGCGACCCTGATATACACGGGCTTTCTGGCCGCGAACCGCGACCTTACGATAGGGCTTGCGGCCGCATTTATCGGCCTTGTTCTCATAGCTAAACCGGCGTTGAAAATACTGATGTATTTGAGGACCCATTTTTTCCCCGGTCGGGCTCCCGGAGTGCAGGAAAAAAAACAAAAAGTCCGGACAAGAAAAACTCACCTCAAAGTTGTAAAATCGGAAGACGATAAACCCACTATTCATTGAGCGAACTTAACTTTTGGCAAAGGGCTACCCAAACATTTGCCGTGAAACCTGGAGGGGGGATTTGCGGCGGCAGGTCGTTTGGCACAGGCCGCCTTGTTTTTAACCAAGCCCGCGGGAGCCCTTTTTATGCATTTCAAAGACCGGGAAAACCAGCACGAATCAGGGACCGGAGTCGATCGGACCAGGCAGTCGGCTATGATGTTTATTGTCCTGATCGGGGTGGTGAGCCTGTTCGCGGATATGACTTATGAAGGGGCTCGAAGTATCACCGGGCAGTTTCTGGGCGTGCTTGGCGCAAACGCCACGGTAGTCGGGTTTGTCGCCGGATTTGGAGAGCTCGCCGGATATGCGGTGCGCCTGGTTTCAGGCTTCATCACCGACAAGACCGGAAAATACTGGACCATAACCATCATCGGCTACGCGATTAACCTGGCGGCCGTTCCGATGCTCGCCCTGGCGGGCCGCTGGGAGATTGCGGCCCTCCTCATTGTCACCGAGCGTTTGGGAAAGGGCATTCGAAACCCGGTCCGGGACGCCATGCTTTCCCACGCCACCACGAAAATAGGGCGGGGCTGGGGGTTTGGACTGCACGAGGCGATGGACTCGACGGGGGCAATGCTGGGGCCGCTTATCATTGCCGCTGCCTTTTATTCAAAGGGTAACTATCACGCCGGGTTCGCCTTTCTGGCAATACCCGCCCTGATGGCCTTAGCCGTTCTCCTGGCCGCAAAGATGCTTTACCCGCGCCCCAGGGATTTCGAACCCACTCTGCCTGAACTCCAACCCAGGGGCTTTTCGGGGATCTACTGGATTTACCTTGCCGCAATGGCTCTGAACGCCGCGGGTTATGCCGACTTTGCCCTGGTGGGATACCATTTCGAGAAAACTTCGATTGTGCCGCAGAACTGGGTGCCGATTTTCTATTCCGCGTCGATGGGGGTGAGTGCGATTACAGCCCTTGTCTTCGGCCGCCTGTTCGACCGCAGGGGCATTCAAATTTTGATAATCGCTGTCCTGTTGTCCTCGGTTTTCGCTCCTCTGGTGTTCCTCGGAGGCTTTGCTCTAAGCCTTGCCGGCATGGCGCTCTGGGGTGTCGGGATGGGATCGCACGAATCCGTCATGCGGGCGGCGGTCGCGTCGATGGTGCAACGAGACAGGCGCGGGACCGCCTATGGAATCTTCAACATGGGCTATGGATTATTCTGGTTCCTGGGGAGTTTCCTGATGGGGGCTCTCTACGATTTTTCGATTCCGTACCTTGTCGCGTTCTCGGTTGCCGCTCAACTTGCATCCGTGCCCCTGCTCGTGATGGTAAAAATAAAATCCGGTCAGACAGGGCGGAGAGCTTGAGTTCGATGCAGCCTTTAAAAGCGTGGAACAATAGACAGACCAGACCACTCTTTGATTTTCGTTTATCTGACAACAGCGACAGTGCATTGCGCATAGTCAATTACACGCCTGGCAACCGACCCCAGTCTCCAGCGCTTGAGAAAACTTCCTCCGCCGCGATGGCCCATGACAATAATCTGGACGGGTTCTTCAACGGCCATCTGAAGAATCTGCTGGGCAGGGTGGCCCACTCTTATCTCGAACCTCGGTTCGATATGAGCCGATCTGGCCTTGGATTCCAGTCCCCTGAACCTTTCGCGGAAGTATTGATCGGCGGCGTCGAGCACCGCCTGGGTCTCGACGACTATCGGGGGCTCGGGAGGGCGCGCAACGGAAAGGACGACCATCTGCGCAGAGTATTTCAAGCAGAGATCGAGGCCCATATCAAAGGCTTTGTCCGATTCCTCGGAACCATCGTAGGCAATTAGGATTTTGCTGACGTTCATGGGCGATCTCCTTCTTAGACCGAAGTCGTTTCGGTTGCGGATGAGGTTGCTTTCCTTTCCTGTTGCAGAAGATGTCGCGGCAGAAAAAAGGCATTGGCAATAAGGGTTGGAACCACGGCGCTGCCCACTACGGCAGCTATCAGCAACGAGTATTGTGTAGTGTCGATCAGGTTGTGCGTCAAACCGAATAATGCCGATATACTCCCGAAAGTCAACCCCGTAGACATGAGAAGCGTCGTGTACATCGGCTCGCTTCCATTATTCTGGAATATCCTCGTAACGGGATAAACGCAAACGAACTTTGAAGCCATTTTACCCAACAGCAGTATCAGGAAAATCAAGGGGGCCGCGATGAGCGCCGGGATCGAAACAAAGGCGCCGGCCCGGATGAAATAAAAAGGGGTAAGGAGGCCGAAAGTCAGGGTCCTGAGACGCCTTATGAGGGAATGATCTTTTCCAACCGATCCGGCCAGCATCATCCCGATCACGTATGCGGGCAGCACCGCTTCGCTGCCTGCCCATCCGGCAAGCGCCCCCAGGCCGAAGAGAAACAGCAGGAGATACTTCGCCTCCATCTCCGACGGCCTGCCGCCATAGCGCCTGAACAGCTTGGGTGTGTAATATCTCAGGAAGAGAAAAGCGGCAATGCTGCCGACGAGAAAAATGATCGTCCTAAAAGTAAATGGCGAAAAAATCAGGCCCAGCGCCAGGACTGTCCCCAGATCGTTAATAAAGCAGGCCGCAAGAACGGTCTTGCCAAAGTTGGTCGTATTCAACCGAAATTCGAGCATCACCGCGTAGACCACGGCAACCGACGTCGTGGACAGGGCCACGCCGGTCAGCCAACTCGCCTGGGAGTTCCAGTGGAGCACATAGTATGCGAGGGCAGTGCAACCGAGAAATGGAGCAACAAAGCCGGCAAGCCCGATTCCCGAGGCTTCCTTCCATTTCATCCGGAATACATCCGGATCGAGTTCGGCTCCAGCCAGGAAAGTCAGTATGATTGCCCCCGCACCGGCCAGGAACTTTATCCAGGGCTCGTTCAATCCCAGGGCGGAAGTCCCGATCAATGCCGCCAGGAGCAACTGCCCTAATGTTCCGACGACAATTTCCGTAAGGGCGGTGGCAATCCGGAACCAGATTGAGAGCAGTGTCGCCAAAAAAGCCAATCCCAGCCACAGCGTGGCGGTCATCCATGTTTCGGTCATTTGCTGAGTCCTCTTTCGCAATGGGAGATGGAGATTGGAAACAGTTTCAGGTGTTCAGGACTAAGGGAGGGGCAAAATACGTCCTTGCGAATGGGCATTCCAATTTCGGCGGCGCAGTGGGGAAGGGGCCGGCGGCCGGAATGAAGAAAAAGCTGATGGCACACAGCGAGAAAAGGCGAGAGCCGCAAGGATGCAAAATTGCGGCGAAAGATGAAAGTCGAGCCCATGCCGCGCAAAAGAAAAGCTCCTAAAGGAAAATTTGTGCAGGAGCCGTCATAAATGCTCACCACCCTTTGACACCCCTACCTGAACTAAAGAGTCTTCAGTAAGAGTCATCAACCCATGCGGGTGGTTCCGGCGGACTCTATCACCTCAGATCAGGCGCATAATAACAGCCTATGGGTGTTAAATCAAGCAGATGCAACCCTGCGCGATCCTGTTTTCCCGGCACGGCGCGCGTGCCCCCGCAATATGGATTGACTGGTAAAAAACTCATGTATATTATCCAGTCCCGGTGATGAAGTTCGCCGTAACTGCCCTTTCGAGGGATGATGACTTCTGCTTGCTCAATGGAGGCGGGAGTTTTTTTTTGCAAACTGTCGCGCGCGGAGCCGGTGAGTAAGCCGGGGTAAGCCGTTGCTTCCGGGAGGATCGTTTCATGTTCGATTACGCGCAGGTAAGAGAAGGCCTTTTCGGCATCGTGGCCCAACTCGAAGGGACGGTGCGCGACGCGGCCTCGAAATCCCTGGGAGGGATCAGGACCAAACTGGAAGAGGAGGCGTTCAACCTTGTGGTCCTCGGGCAGTTCAAACGGGGTAAATCGACCTTCATCAACGCTCTTCTGGGCGAGGGGATCTTGCCGGTCGCCATCACGCCGCTTACCTCCGTTGTCACCATTCTGAGGTACGGTCCGGAGCTGAAGGTCTCGGTTGAGTATCTGAGCGGCCGATTGGAAGAAATCGAGCTTGCCGATCTTCCTGCCTTCATCACCGAACGCGAAAACCCTCAAAACAAAAAAGAGGTAAAGGAAGTCACGGTCTTCTACCCGTCGAGATATCTAAAAGGAGGCGTGCGCATCATCGATACTCCGGGCGCCGGTTCCGTTTACAGCCACAACACCGAGGCGGCCTACGCCTATCTTCCCTACGTTGATGCCGGGATCTTCGTGGTCTCCGTGGATCCGCCTCTTTCCGGGAGCGAGCGCCAATTTTTGAAGGATGTGCGCGAATTTGTCGATAAGATTTTCTTCGTTCTCAACAAAATAGACCAGGTGAGCGAAAGTGACCGGCAAGAGTCATTGGAATTTACCGGTCGTATTATCGAAGAAGTCGTCGGGCCGGGCAAGGTCAGGATCTATCCCCTGTCGGCGCGCTGGGCGCTCGATGGGAAAAAAGCAGGGGACGAACTTCTTTTGGAGCGCAGCCTTCTTCCGGCATTTGAAAAGCAGCTCCTGCATTTTCTTGCCCGTGAAAAGGGGAGGGTCTTTCTGCATTCGGTGGTCAATAATTTGCTGAAATTGATATCCGACGAGACGATCTCCTTTCAACTGGAACAGGAAGCAATCAAGCTCCCGCTGGAGGAGCTTACGGCAAAAATCGGGCGCTTCGAGAAGGAACTGGAAATCATTGAAAAAGACCGCGAGAACAATCAGTACCTGCTCAAAGGCATCCTGGGAAAGGTCCTTGCCGGACTGGACGAAGAGATATCCGGGTTCAAGAAGGATAAACTTCCTGTCCTGCAAAAGGGACTGGAAGAAGAGTACCTGAAGTCGGCAAATCAGGGCGGCGGTTTGAGGGAAAAGCTGGAAAAATTCGTATCCGATGGAATTCGAGACAAGTTCAACCCCTGGCGGCAGCAGCTTGCAGAAAGGATTTCATCCAGACTTGAAGATGCGCACGGGGAGTTTGCCGGTAAGATGAACGAAATAATAGAGAGGATTTTGATCCTCACAGGAGACATTTTCGAGCTGGAATTGAAACCTTTTACCTCGGTGGAAGGCCTTAGCAGGAAGAGCGAGTTTTACTTCATGCTTAAAGACGATCCGGTCGGGCTTGAACTGGTCCAACTGGCCGTCACATCCGCCCTGCCTTCGTTCATCGCCAGGAAAATGATCTTGAAGAATATGAAGGAATCGGTCGCGGAACTGCTGGACAGGCACTGCGGAAGGGTGCGCTATGACCTCGTGAACCGGATCACGAGGACCGTGAAAGACTTCCAGAGTTCATTGAACGAAAAGATAGATTCCACTGTCGCGGGAATTCGCGGCTCATTCGAAAAGGCGATGGCCCTCCGTCAGGCAGGTAAAAACAACGTCGAAAAGAGCCTGGGTGAACTGGGTGAAAAACTGGGTTCCATTGCCGGCTTGCGTTCGGAACTGCTCGGGTGCGCGGCGCTGCTCGATGATGGGGGCACAGGGGAGGAGCGCGGGCGGGTTTTGCGTCCCGGCGGCAGTTCCTGAGGAGGACATAAACGATAGTGCCCGCGGGAAAGCTGTTGATAGCCTCTTGACATGCTTTGGCCGTCCGATTTCCAGTGGTACGGAGAAGTCCATAATGGGTTCAGTCAATGAGATTCACAGGCTGATACGTGAGTTGGATTCCTTGAACACCGGAAGGCAAGCATCCGAACGATTGGCCGAGTTCGGCCCATTAGCGGTCGAACCCTTGCGACGGTTCCTTTTGGAGGGCGTCCCACGCAAGATATTCCATCCACGGTTTTGGGCCGTGGAGGCGTTGGCGCGCCTAGGGGCCCGTGAGGTGCTGCTCCAGTACCTTTTCCAGAAAAGAGAAATCCCCGACTGCGAGGACCGGTTCGGCGAAGAGGCCGTAGAGAGCGCAGCCGCTCGATTTATTTCCGGATGTGCGGATGAAAACGTTTACGGGTCTTTGCTGGAACTATCCGAACGACGCGTGCTGGTGGGGTTGATCGATGCGCTGGCGGAGTTCAGGCGCCCGGAAACCATGCCTTATTTTGAACGTGCCCTCGAAGACGATTTCTACCGGTCGGCCGCAGAGGAAGCTTTTCTGAAAATGGGTGCATCTGCCTGCGGCGTCCTGGCAAAATCCGCAGTCACTCCCCGTCCCAACTTTGTTATGGAGACGCGGTCCAGTCTTCAGCGCCGGCGCAGTGCGCTCAGGCTCCTGAACAGGATTGGAATGCCTCCGGAACACTGGCGGGTCCTGCGGGATCTGATCCATGACCCCGATGAGGAAGTCACGGTGAGCACTTCGGTGCTTGGGATTGGGATCGCCTCTAAAAAAGATCGGATTATAATCGCGCACCGGCTTCTGGAACTTGTATCCTTTGGCCCGTGGTACCTGCAGGGAGATGTGGAAGATAGCTTGATAGAATTAAGGGCTGAGATTGCACGAGCTGTCGAGGAAGAGATTTTGCGAAGAATGGAGACGCCTGAGGCAATCCGGGCGGCTGATAAGCGTTTGCAGGCATTGCTGAGAATTAGAGGCCTTTTTCCTCAAGACCCGCCATCTTGAGGAGATGATTAAGCAAATGGCATCAGGGCCTTACCGGAGCGCCGGGTTCTACTTGAATTGAAAAATACGCCGGACCAGGGACATTCTATTTTTGAATGGAATCGGGGACTCCAGGTCGGGGACTTCCCCGCGCAGGACCAGGAGCGGGTATTCGCAAAAGATTTTATGAGCCTGTTCGGCGCCCGCGACCGATTCGGTGATCGCTCGCGCCTTTGAAAGCCTGGGCGACCTTCTTTCAGGACTGTGCGCGTCGGTCGATACGAAATGCACCATTCGATGCCGAAGCAGCTTAAGGGAAAAATCCCTGATTTCCCGGCCGTAAAGGCCTCTCAGGCTGGCGCTTGTAATCTGAACCATAACCCCTGCCTGAACCAACTGGAAGAGCACTGACGGGTCTTTCATGAAATGGTAATTTCTTTCGGGATGCGCCAGGACGGTCTCGATGCCTTTGGCCCGCACCCTCCAGAAGAATTTGTCCAGGTTGGGCGAAAACAAATCGGTCGGCATTTCGATCAGGGCAATTTTCCCGGTGTCATTGATGCTGAGCACCTCTCCCGATTCGATTCTTTCCGGCAGGTTGGATTGGATTGACAATTCCGATCCCGGGTAGAGGTCGAGCCGGATTTTTGCCTCACGCAGCATCGAGCGCAGTTCTTCCAAAGCAGCCAGGATGGTTTTGCGGTGGTTTGCCGGAAAAACAGGCGACAGATGCGGGGTGCACACAATCCCGGAAATACCGTCTCCAGCGGCGATTCTCGCCATCTCAAGGCTCTGATCGGGGTCTTGCGCCCCGTCGTCCAACCCAGGCAGAATGTGGCAATGGAGATCGATCACTTGCAGCCCTCAAACCGGATCACCCCGGATACTGTTCCTGCGCGCTCCTTAATTGCATGGCGGATCGTCAAAAGGTAGATGAGTCGGTTCCTTTTGTCAAAGGGGTTTACGTCGAGAAGTGAACAATCAACGGGATCAGCCGGATATTGAATTCGTTTTACCATCCGGCGTTCTTCCGGAGCCCCCACCTTGATATTGAGGTAACCGGCCGATTGGAGTACGATGCTGTCTCGTTGACGTGAGATTCCGCACCACATTGAATGTCACTTGCAGAAAAGAGTGATTAACATAATTCGCACCATGGAAGTCGCTAAAACGGGAGGGGTTCTAATGAGGAAAAGAGCGGCGTTTTTCATACGTCCGGCCCTCGCGCTTTTCCTCGCGAGTTTAACTTTTGCCGGTGTCCAAAAGGGTGGAACAAGCACTGCGGGGTCCGGACCCGCGACTGCCGCCCAACCCCCGGTCCTGGTGATTCCCGGCATTATGGGGTCTTTTTCTTCCTGCCTGTTCGTGGACCCGGCGTCAGGTAAAGCCTGCCCTGCGCAGCAGGAATTCACCCTCGGCGGCGGCCTTGACTCGATCGATCTAACGCCGCAATGGGTTCTGGACCCGATAAGCATCCCTCCAATAAAAACCCCTACCTACGACAGTCTGGTGGAGGCGCTTCAGAACGCAGGACTACAGGTGTTTCCGGCTCCTTATGACTGGCGGCAGGAAAATCAGGTTACCGCCGCCACAACGCTTGCGGGCATTATCCAATCCGCGAAGCAGCAGACGGGCAGCGACACGGTTGATATCGTGGCTCACAGCATGGGGGGGCTGGTGGTCCGTTCCTACATCGAGCAACTCAATAAGTCGGACGTGCGAAAATTTATCATGCTGGGAACGCCGAATCGCGGATCAGCCGAGGCCTATTATGAGTGGGAAGGCGGCGATTTTTCAGTCTCCGGGTTCGAGACGGAAATCATTTTCATTTATCCTCTGGTGGAGGATATGAAAATCGGCTATGGCTGTCAGAATATGCCCGATTATCAGTTCATCGAGCAAAAAATTCCCGCTGCGCGCCAGCTTCTGCCGATTGATACCTACGTCTTCAGGAAAAACAGCCTCACGGGAAAATATAAGCCGGTTCCGGTCACATCGATGCATTGGCAGAACAACCTCATTCCTGCTTTGAACTATAATATTCTGATAAGCAATCTTGCCTTGAGCAACATCATGATTTTCGCCGGAACCGATTCCAACCTGGATGATACGATCGAGAACATCCGTGTCGCTCCTAAGGTTTTCGGGGCGCAGGAATGGGCAGACGGAAAACCGGTCTCGGCAATTTACGGCAGCGGCGACGGAACCGTCCTGCTGGCCAGTGTGAGACTGGGGGACATAACCGTGACCCAAAACACCTCCGATCACGATGGCCTGCCTGACGCCTGCAAGGACGATGTCGTGCAATTCATCACCGGCCAAAGCTCGGCAACCGGGATTCAAAAGCCCGGGGGAAGCACCGAAAAGCCGTCTAAGCCCTCCCTGGAAAGTTTTTTGTTTATAGGCACGAGCAGTCATATCCACATGGGAATCACATCGGGTGAAAACCTCAGGTTGGGAAACTTCCCGGCGGTGCAGGGCAAGGTTGCCGAATTTCAAAACTATTATTATCGCGGCAACTCAAAGGAAACGGCGGCCCTGGGGTTATATAACGCCGTTCCGGGGGAATACGTCCTCGATGTCAGTACTGATGAACCATCGGAGGATTACGACATTTACATTTCCTATTTCGACAGGAACGGAAAACGGAAGAACGAATTGCAGGGCAGGGTATCGAGTGGAAACGCGGCCACGTATGTAATAAAGATCGATAATGAGCTACTTTTGCTTCCTTCGAAAGGATATGAGCCACAATAGCGTGGCGACCGCGCCAAAACCGGTTCCCACCAGGCATACTCCGTACCACCCCAAGCGGGCGTAGGCAAATGAGGAAAGCGCCGACCCGAGGACTCCTCCCGCAAAGAAGCTGGCCATGTAGGCTGAAGTGATGCGGTTTCTGGCATCGGGCCTCAGGCGATAGATCTCGCTCTGGTTGGTTATATGCAATCCCTGCGCGGCAAAATCGAGTATCAGGATGCCGAACACGAGCATCATGACCTGGTGGCCTCCCAGTTTTAACGGGAGCCATGAAAGCGCAAGAAGCACCGATGTGACGCCGGTCATCGGATGAGCCCAGCCCATGTCCGCCATTCTTCCGGCCAATGAAGCCGAGAGGACTCCGGCAACACCGGCGAGACCGAAAACCCCGATGGTCCCCGAGGAAAATTCGTAGGGAGGCCGGGACAGCAGCAGGGCCAGCGGGGTCCACAGCACGCTGAAGGAGCCGAATGCAATCGCGCCGTAAAGAGCTCTAAGGCGCAGCACGGGTTCTTCCATCAACAAGGTTATTACGGACTTTATCAGCGCCGGGTAGCCTATGCTCGTATGCGGTCGGTATTTCGGCAGCCAGACGTAGAATACGGCCGCAAGGGCGATCATGACCCCCGACGCAATCCCGAACACCGCTCTCCAGCCGGCCAGTTGGGCCAAATAGCCCGCCGCGGTGCGGGCAAGAAGAATCCCAAGCAGAAGCCCGCTCATCACCGTGCCAACCACCTGTCCTCTTTCAGCAGGGCCGGCCAGCGTGGCGGCGAAGGCGACGAGAATCTGGGCCACAACCGACAGCGCGCCCAGTGCGAGGGCCGCGGCAAGTATGATGGAGGAAAAAGGGGCCAGACCCATTCCCGCCAGGCAGGCTGAAATTCCGGCAGTCATCCAGACCGTCAGAAGACGCCTTTCCATGAGATCACCCAACGGAACCAGAAAAGCCAGGCCGAAAGCATACCCCAACTGAGACGCGGTAATGATCAGCCCCGCCGCTAAAACGGACATTCCGAGGCTCTGTCGAATGGCTTCGAGCAACGGCTGGGCGTAGTAGATGCTTGCAACCGTCAAACCGGAACCCGAGGCCATCAGGAAAACGAGTTTCTTGCTCATCTTGGAGGCGTCGGGGCCTTTGGGTTGAGTATCGGCGCTGGAAGAATTCTTTTTCAAGCCTGACATGAAGTCTTTTCCAAACGTGTTGAATTAACACTACTATATGTTAAGTCTGCACAGCACTACTTATGGGAGATATCTCGACATACGGCTGATAAAATCACATTCCTCCTGATACAGATGTTGCTTCACGGCAACCGTGTCGGAAAATTCAAGGTACCAATCATGCTCGGCGTCATAGGGCGGCCATTTGATGAGGCCCTCCCCATTTGGATCGCCCGTGGCGGCAAAGTTCACCCAGTAGGCCATGATTTGATTTGAAATCGCGCGGTCCGTGCGGTCATACCCCTGATCCTTTTCAATATTCCCGAAGACATAGGCTATATCCACTCCATGATGCGCTCCCAGTTCGCGGCCCAAAGCCGTGTCCGGCCGCCTGGCGAACTGATAGAGCCATGCCTTTGCGCCTTTTTGCGCCGTGGAGCGGGCTACGAACCGCGCGGGTTGAGCGTTTACCGCCACCGTAAGGAAATGATCCAATGCTCTCGGCACATCCGAGGCTCCCCGTGCGGGGAATTACGCAGAAGCGCTTCCGGCACGGTCGCCGAATCTGGCTTTGAGAAACGTTTCGTATTTTTCCATGGTCAGGTTCGTTTCGTTGACCAGGTAGATGGCGCCTTCGTTGAGCGTGCTGCCGACAATCACCGGGACATGGTGCTGCTTGCCGCCGACATAGGCGGCCACCGGATTATCCGGCAGCACCCGGCCGTCAAAAACCGGCGCGAAGAACAGTCCTTCGCTGAAAATGCCGGGTTTGCAGTCGGCCGCCTTCACGATATCCCCCGCCGATTTGGCTCGAAGCGCCGCCAAAACGTTGTCGGACCTGTCGCAGCCGAGCCTGGCGCTTAGTTCCTGCCCCATCAGAGAACCCTGGGTCTTGTCGCCGTTAAAAACCGGATTCAAATATTCCGAGCCGATTATCGGCCCGCCGCTCTGGGCTATGACCCGGTGGAACAACCCTTCGGCCAATGGGCTGATAAGCAGCAGCGACACGGATCGCGAGCCTGCGGATTGTCCGAAAACAGTTACGTTGCGAGGGTCGCCTCCGAATGCGCCGACATTTTGCCTGACCCATCCGAGAGCCGCAATTTGATCGAGCAATCCATAGTTGCCGGAAACGTGCTGCCCGGACTCTTCATCAAGCAGGGGATGCACAAGAAATCCGAAAGGGCCGAGGCGATAATTGATGGTAACGACCACCACGCCATGTTGTGAAAGGCGAGCACCGTCGTACTCCGCCAGCGATGAAGACCCGAAATTGAAACTTCCCCCATGTATCCAGACCATAACGGGCAGTTTTGCATCGGTTCGCCCGGCCGGCGTCCAGACATTCAGATAGAGACAGTCCTCGCTGTAGAGGCCGTCGTCGGTCCGGTTCGGCTGAGGGCATGCAGGACCGAACGCCGTGTTTCCGTCCACGGCGCCACGGGTTGGGGCGGTTTCCAGCGAAAATTTCCGGTTGGAGGAGCGGCGTAAGGGATTCCGAGGTAGCGATGCACGCCTTCTTCGACCAGACCGCCGGTCGGTCCGCTATCAAGAGAAACGACGTCGCTCACCGGCTGCGCCGCAGAGCCGACACCGGCCGCCGTGAACATAAAAACCGCCAATAAAGAAAGTTTGAGTGCCTTCATGTCTTTTTTCTCATCCGATAGATTCCAACAAACCCATTCCGAGAGTTTTTCTCTCACAACGCCAAGAATTTGCCGACGCTCTTGTTTAGCACCACAGAGACGCAGAGGTCACGGAGAAAACATCAGAGAAAAGAGGCGGCGCGTGCGTAGAGGTGTCTCGAAAAGTTCGTCGCGGCTGGGAAGCCGCTCCTACGAAAAATTGTGAACTTTTCATGGTTTCAGGGTGTCCCAATAGAGACATGAGCTACTGTGTCGTAATGGGGAAAACAGTCAGAAACCGTTGGAAAAGTGGAAGAAGGACCCTGGTTCCCGGCTTTCGCCGGGAAGACGGACTCTGATTGACGCCGGATTTCCGCCTTTGAGCGGGAATCTCTTAAAAGCCCAACCATTGTGACACAGTCTCGTTCGCCCGGGAGACGATATGTAGATGCTTTGTTGACAAAGTACCAAGCAACTATGACGACAGGCGGTCGGACTGTTCCTGCACAACCGTTCGCATATATTGCTGTCAGATGATAAGAGTAGTAGGTTAATCTCCCAACCGCCATATCTTAAATTGCATTCATTTACTTAATGACGCTCGTTGAATTTCAAAGATTTCGCGGATGATAGAGGTGAGAGCTTTTCGGGTACGAAAGTAGCATCAACCCTGGAAGACACGGCACGCTTGCCGTGTCGTGAATGGGGTGAGGCAGGGAACGGCTGAAGTTAAAAGACCTGGATGGTGTATAAGATATCGGCACCGGCCAAGATGATCTTGACTTAACCCGGCGTGCCTGCTAGAAAAAAACCGCCTAATGAGATTTCCCGTCATCCCATCATTCATCTTATTTGAGTATGAGTTCCATCTTATTTGACTATGAGCATCCCGAGCTCCAAAATTACGCCCGCGTCCCCTCAACGGGCGATTCGAAGAAAGAGGCTTTTCAGCCTTCTCGACAATAGGATGGACAAACCGGTCCTTTGGGTATCCTCACCCGCCGGTTCCGGAAAAACGACCCTTATTTCAACCTACCTGGACTCGCGCCGGCTTCGGTATATCTGGTATCAATGCGATGAAGGCGATTCGGACCCCGCCACATTCTTCTATTATATGGGCCTTGCCGCGAAAAAGGCGTTGCCTCGCTTCAAGAAAGCGCTTCCGCTTCTGACACGGGAATATCTTGCCAATATCCCCGGCTTTGCGAGGCGATATTTCGAGCAGCTTTACGGCCGGCTTTCGACCCGCGGCGAACCACAGGGGAGCGGGGCCCCGGCGGAAACGGACAAAGCAGGGTTTGCCCTCGTCTTCGACAACTACCAGGATGTACCCTCCGATTCCCCCTTCCAGGACATGATCGCCACCGGTTTCGACGTGCTCCCCGAAGGCGTTCACGCCATGGTGATAAGCCGCACCGAGCCCTCCTTCGCATTCGCCCGTCTACTGGCAAATGACAAGATCGACATGCTCCGGTATGGCGACGTGCGTTTCACGTTCGAGGAATCAAGGGAGCTTGCCCTGGGACGCATTCCGAGCCTGGACGAAGCCAGTATGAAGATTATTCACGAGAAAACGGCGGGATGGGCCGCGGGAATGATCCTGATGCTCGAAAAGGAAAGACTTGAAGGAACGGCGGTCGACTCGGCGGCGGATATAAAAGATGACAAGGTATTCGATTATTTTGCCGGAGAACTGTTCAACAGAACCGACGAAAAGGTTCGGGACTTTCTGCTCAAGACTGCGTTCCTGCCGGTGCTAAACGTCCATCTGGCCGAGAGAATGACGGGAGACGTCTCCGCGGGGAGCATACTCTCGAAGTTAAACCGTAACAATTTTTTCACGGAAAGGCTTTCGGGAGCCGGGCAAAGCTATCAGTACCATCCCCTGTTCAGGGATTTTCTATTGAATCAGGCCAAGGCCCTGTTTTCTCCATCTCGCCGGGCGCTTGTTCAACGTAAAGCCGCCCAGCTCCTCGAGCAGTCCGGACTAATGGAAGACGCGGCGAAGCTATACAGCGACGCCGGAGACCGGCGCGCGCTCGTTCGGATGGTGATCCGTCACGCGCGGGAACTTCTGATGCAGGGAAGAAACGCAACCGTGGAAGGATGGATCGCGGCGGTCCCCGGCGAGGCGGCAGAGGATAATCCCTGGCTTCTATACTGGAGCGGGATGTGCTCGTTCCCGGTCGATATGCCCCGCGCAAGAAGATGCCTTGAAGAAGCCTTTGAGTCATTCAAGGTTGCCGGGGATACCTCGGGCATCTATTTGTCGTGGGCAGGTATTGTGGACACCTATGCTTTTGAGTTCGAGGAATGGAAACGCCTTGACGACTATATAGCCGCCTTCGACGAACTGAGAAAAGCGTATCCTTCTTTCCCTTCCAGGGAAATAGACCTGTTCGCATCGTCCAGAATGCTCGTAGCGCTCACCCTGAGAAAAACGGACCAGCCTCAACTGGTGCAGGCATATCTGGACCATGTGTCCGCCCTCCTTCAGGAATACCCGTCCATGGACATTCAGATGGACACGGCATTCTGCATGAGCGTCTATAATCTATGGAAAGGGGAGTATCAGAGGAATGCCATTCTGATTGAAAAGGCGGAAGCTGAAATCCATCATCGCAAACCATCTCCCTTTATGGAGATTCGCGTCAAGCTGATGAAAGGCATCCACTGCTGGATTACGGCGGAGTATGATTCCGCGTTGAAGGCCCTGTCCGAGGGGCTGGACATCGCCGACAGGAGCGGCGTTCATGTTCTCGATTCCCTCTTGTGGGGTTTCAAGGCAGCGGCCGAAATGGCCCCGGGCAATTTGGAATCCGCGCGAATATTTTTGCGGAATCAAATGGTCTCCCTTCTTGGCAAGGATAAGACCCTGGAGATCTTCTTCCACCACGTCAACTCCGCATGGTATGCAATCCTGGAGGAAAACCCGCTCCTTGCCTCCGAACATATGGGAATCATCGCCGCAAGGGTAGAGCACATGGGAAACCCCTACTACCGGGCGTTGTGGGAGATCGGCATGGCCCAGACGGAATTTCTGATGGACCGGAGGGCGGAGGCAAACGACCATATTCAAACAGCGCACCGAATAAGCCTCGCCATGAAAAGCCACGTTATGGAATGGTACAGCCTGCTGATCCAGGCCTATTTCCTGTTGAGGGAAGGCAAGGAGAACGAAGGACTTCGGATACTGCACCGGGGGCTGTCGATCGGCAGGAGGCACGGGTTTGTCCATCTTGAGTTCTATCAGCCTTCGGTCATGCGGTTTCTTTGCGCCAAGGCGCTCGGGGAAGGGATAGAACCGGAGTATGCGAAGGGTCTCATAAGAAAGCTGGGGCTCGCTCCCCCAATGTCCCCCAGCCCCTCGGCCCCGCCCCTTTACCTTGAAAACTGGCCATATCCCGTACGGGTCTACACCCACGGCAGGTTCGATCTGATCAGGGATGATAAACCGCTTGCCCCTACGGGAAAGATGCAGAAAAAACCGCACGAAATGCTCAAGGCCATTATCGCCTTCGGCGGAAGCAACGTGCCGGAGGAACGCGTGACGGATGCACTCTGGCCCGATGCGACCGGCGACCTTGGGCACAAGTCCTTTGAGATGACGTTGAGCCGCCTGCGCCGTCTCCTCGGAGAAGAAAGCCTTATCAAATATAACGCCGGCCAACTGAGTCTGGATTCGCTCTCCTGCTGGGTTGACAGCTTTGAACTGGAGAGTGTTTTCGCGAAGATCCGGGGGGCCGACGCCGATACGGCCGCGCAGCTCTGTGAGAAAGCCGTGAGTCTTTATAAAGGGCCCTTCCTTCCTTCGGACACCAACCTGGCATGGACGGCGTCAAGACGGGAAACCATGCAGGACAACCTGATCCGGGAAATCATCGCGGCCGGCCGCCGTCACGAAAGAGCCGGGCGATGGGAGAAGGCGGTCGAATACTACAAGCGTGGGCTGGATGCGGATAATCTTGCCGAGGAGCTATATCGGCGGCTCATGATCTGTTTTCAAAAGCTTGGCAATAAGGCGGAGGCAGTCAAGACGTACAATCGCTGCCGTAAAATACTCAAGGGACAACTCGGCGTAGAACCTTCATCCAAAACCGAAGCTCTGTATCTTTCCATAAAACCCCGCAAGTAGGAACAGCTCTCGGGTTGCAGGCCGCAGGTCTAATACCGGATTGCGCACACAGTAAGTAACACGAGGGAGTGCGACCGGTCTCCCCGAGCAGTTCCACGCGAAGCCGCGAAGCAGATAACAGCAGGACAAGGCCGGGATCGAGCGGCTTTGGGCATTCCGGCAAATAAAAGCAGGTTGAACATTTACTTCTTAGTTGAAAAGCCAAAGAATCACCACAGAGACCACGGAGGGCACAGAGAAAAGATCAGAGAGAGGCGGCGCGTGCGTACCGCGCACGGCCGCGCGCTCGCCTGCGGCGCAATTTTTCCGTAGCCTTTGCGGTGGTGGAGATCACTTCAGCAACCTGGTTTCAACATTTTATGTCTTTGATTAGCTTTTGGCGCGGCCGTCGCCAACATAAGGACAACCGCAGAGGCGTCGAGAGCACTGAGAAAAGAGTCCTTGCTTCTTGCTTCTTGCCCCTCGCTCCTGCCTTTCAGACTTTGGGGCTGCGCCCCAGGGGGATTTTTTTTCACGGCCTCAATTTTTCCCTCATTTTTCCTCCATCTGTGGGTAATCTGTGGGTAACCATAGTGTATCCTCACAATCCTCAGTTTTTAGTTGAAGAGCCAAGAACCAGGCAATCACCGCGGCGGTTCATGTCCATTGGGTCACCCAACCATGAAAAGCCGTATGGCGACAGGTGAAGCGCATCCTGCTGAGAACTTTGCGAAGCAACTCTTCATGTCCCTGGAGACATCCGGAGACCATTAAAAGCTCGCACTGGGGTGTAGGGTGGCGCTGAGCGGAAGCGAAGCCCACCGACAACCTTTCGAGAGGCGCCGGGGGCGAAACAAGAAGATTAGAGGCGGGGAACGGCTGAACTTATTAAGGGAGTGCTGGGAATGGTGAACAGGATATCGGTATCGGCGGCTCTATTTTTCTTCTTCCTTGCCGCTTCCGCACTGGGAGCGGACGGCGGGGTTCCGGGCACGATCTACTATCAGAAAACGCTCAACAAGGCCCTTACCAACTCGCCGGCCACTCTCGCCTTTACTTTCAGTATATACGATGCGGCCGGCGGCGGCAACGAGTTGTGGTCCGAGACAAAACAGATCGAAGTGACCAGGAGCACAAAAGTGATATCTACAAACCTTGGCGACACCAATCCCCTGAGTGCCCAGGACCTTGGCCCTGAAATGTGGGTGCAGGTTTCGGTGAAACAGACCGGCGGGACAACGGTGGTCCTGCCCGGCCGTGATTTACTGGCAGCGGCGCCCTACGCCGTATTCGCCGCGAATCCGACCTCCGTCGGGCCAACCGGACCGACGGGGCCGACGGGACCGGCCGGGGCAACGGGAGCGGCCGGACAGAATGGGACCACAGGACCCCAGGGACCGCAAGGCACACAAGGTCCAATCGGCTTAACGGGACCGGCAGGGCCAACCGGGCCAACCGGGCCAACCGGGGCAACGGGGGCAACGGGGGCAACGGGGGCAACGGGTGATACCGGGGCGACAGGAGCCACTGGAGCAACCGGAGCGACGGGGTCTGGACTTAGCTACGGCGGTGTCAGGGTGGTGGCCTCAAGCGGCGGGGACTACAAGGATCCGGTCACGGCCATGACAGACACGAACTGGACCGGTACCTGTAAACCCGCGGCCCCCTGTCTTCTCAAAATCATCCCCGGGATTTACAACGTTACCTCGACGGTCGTCATGCTGCCATATATCGATATCGAGGGATCGGGGGAAGATACGACCATCATCTCGGGGACAGTAAATGGGGCCAACACCGGTGTGGTGATCGGGGCGGACAATGCCGAACTTCGCTTTATCACGATAAAGAACACCTCCTCAGGCGATACGACAGCAATTTACAATTATTATGCATCACCGTCGATCCGCAATGTTACGGCATCCGCGACGGGTGGCAATGCGAGTTGTTATGGCGTCTACAATTATGGCTGCTCACCGGTCATGACCAACGTCACGGCTACAGCATCGGGAACCAGCGGGGGTTCGTGTACGTTTGCGGGAGTCTACAATTATTTATGTTCGAACGTAGTCATGACCAACGTCGCGGCTACGGCCTCGGGAACATCGGGGGTATACGAGAATGACGGCGTCTACAATTTTGATTCCTCGATGATCGTCATGACCAACGTCACGGCCACGGCCTCCGGGACTCCAACATCTCAAAATTTCGGCATCTCGTGCCTCGCAGCTTCAACAAACCAAATAGTGCAGATCAGAAATTCCACTCTGTCGGGAATAGGCGCCTCAATCCTAAACGTGAATGAAGGAAGCAAACCGACAGTCCTCGTGGCGAACACCCAACTGCTTGGAGGGGCTGTGGCAAATAACGGCGGGACGCTTACCTGTGTTGGGGCATATGATGTGAATTATACCGCCCTGGGTACGAAGTGTCAGAGTCAGTAACCCTTGTCCCGCGGGTGGATCGGGTCCGGACGGGACCGTGTTTTACCGGGCGGCGCATGCGTACCGACGCTCCTGTGCTCACCGCTGAGGCGCAGAGGGCGCAGAGAAAAGATCAGAGGAAAGAGGCGGTGCGTCCGGCACTCAGCCGCCTGAGCGCCTGGACGGCGCCGCGCTCTCGCCTGCGGCGCAATTTTTTCCGTAGTCTTTGCGGTGGTGGTGAATCACTCCTGAAACTGAGTTCCAATATTTCACCACCCTCCCAAAAAAGTTTTGGCATAGCCATAGCCGGAAATGGAGATCAACTGCAGAGGCGTCGAGAGCACAGCGCGGCATAGCCGCAACCAAACATCGTAGCCGTAACCAAGGTGGAGATCAAGCGCAGGGCCGAGCGGAGCAACGGGACCGACCGGGCCGATTGGGGCGACCGGAGCAACCGGAGCCGCCGGCCAGAATGCGTCAGTGGGTGTCGGGCTGATTCCAGTATGTGGACAGGCTAATTCACCATGGTGAGCAGACACTGGATCGTATGCCCAACCGTGCCCTCTGATCAGTGTGCCCTACGGTAGTGGGTGGGGCCTCCAGTTAAGGGCCAAGGCTTACCGGCTTGCGCGCAATATCAGGTTGGATACGGCAACGATTCGTTCGCAAAGGTCGAACGGTTCGCGCAGTTGATACTACGTCGTCAGTTTTTGGCAAAACTCGATGAAGAACTCGAAATTCCTCTTTCGTTCCGAAAAATCAACCTCATCTCGCAATTATCTGTGCAGAAAATGGGTCCGATCACGAATATTTGAATTCGATTCAGACGAATGGTAATGTTGCACCTGCAAAGAAAATGTGGAAGTTCTTTGCTTCCCTTACGAGTTCCTCACCACAGTTCCCCGAGCTTTTCTTATCCAAAGGCAGACTTGGGCCCGGCAGCCCGAGAACCGGGTATTCGTTCAAGGCTCTCATGACAGGGCGACGTTGCCTGCCCGGTAGCGGACTTCCGGATGCCGTCGAACGCCAGGCGCGGTTTCTACTTCTATTGCGTTGAGGTTTATGCGGGTTCGGCCGTTCCGGCGCACGCCCGGGTACGCCGGAACGGCCGAAGGGGGTTTTGATTTTTCAGGTTGGCCCCGGCCCAAGGCTTTGACTCGATCCGGGGTTTGTCTGAGGCGAACTTGATATGAGAAGCCATTAAGTCCAGGGTCGATGGAAAGAACACCGAGAGGCTCAACTCATTCGCAGTACACCGGCATCGAAATTTTCACCGGTATCCCCGAGCCTTGGTTCCCGGTCAGTTGCGCTTGTCCGGTATTCAGGTTTATCTTCCCGATCGCGGCGCTGGCCATCTCTGGTGCTGATGTGAGGTCCACATCCGCACAGTTTTCGCTTTTTGGCATCGCGTACTCCCATAAAGCGACAGCGAAGCTATCGTTTCTGTACAGGGCACCGAAACCAAATGTACAAGTATCCGCCGCTTCACCGGAAAGATCATACAGATTATTATTCCCCATAGATGAATCTGGCGCCGCAACCATGATTTCCGCGAAAATCAACGTCTGTTTCGCTATCCTCTCAATCGTCCAGGCGCCGGTAAGATCTTTATACTGTGCGGACGGCACACCAGTGAAAATAATGTTACCATCCGCATGTTGTCCGATGAGATTTAGACTGGCATTTGCAAGGGTACCTTTGAAGCTGGTTATGTCAAACCGGACTGTTTGCTCAGGCGGGTTATACAGGAAGCCGACTACGTGGCCTTGCTGATCGAAGTGCCATAGCCCATTCAGTGCGGCAAAGCCGTATACTACCGTCTGATCCTTCTTGCCGGTGCTGCCTCCGGCCGGAATGCAGAGAATATAGCCGCTAACCAGGCCAACGTAACCAGGGTTGGTATTTTCGACCGTAAACTCAAGAAATGCCGTACCCTGCTTTACTCCCGAGAGCACGAATTCCCATTGTCCTACCGGAGAGGGACTCGCTTCGATTGCACCGCACATAGCGCAAAGCACAGCGGCAACAACTACCAAAATAACCCCAAGATGTCGTTTGAGATTCTCCATAGTCCCCTCCACGTTAAGATCAACTGAGCAAAAAGTTTCCATTCACTGTCCGGCTCTTCTCAATCGACGTTTTCGATATTCGAAATACTCTTTCGATAAAAGCATGCGGACAGAATCGAATCCTTTTTTTCAACCCACCGCCGTCAGGCCATACCTAATAAGCCGATTGCACGAGCTTCAGCATCTCATCATCGGCAAGACTCTTTGGATGCTTCAGCTTTCCTATCAAAAAATGTGCCTTGTGCCTTAAGTATTAGATGGGATGTATTCAAATATATATTCATGAGGGCATATGGAAAGCTTCAAGGCAAGACCGGCATAATTGTACCGACTAAACTGGACTGTATGCTTGATCATCATGCCGAATCAAATGTATTCGTGTGGCACCATTCGAAAAAGACATCCTGATGTCAGAATTTGTCAGTTGAAGTGACAAGAATTGTCACGAAAGTGGCAGCCATGAGGTGCTGGCCGGCATCTTATTCCGGCAGTTTTCCTGCTCACAACATCCCGGCAAGACGATTGCAGTTGCCGGGGTCCCTTGTTTACGCCGGCTGCCGGGGGCAGCTTGGAACACTATCAGGCTGAAGACAATTCTACTCTTTTATGCAACTTCTCATGGAAGCAATTCTCCTCGTTTCGGATTGAGCGCACCACACAATAGATTGCGAATGAAATGCGACATTTTCCCGCCGCGCTGAGGCGGCAAAAATTTACGTGGTGTGAAATCAATAACTTTTAGAAAAGGGGGGACCAAAAGGCACGCCCATTGGGTTCTCTTCCAGTCCCCCTTAAGGAGGCGGCAACAAGGGGCTAGCGGGTGCTAAACAAAGGTCGCAATGGCAAATGCCAGGATAGCCAGGGGGATAAGCCCCAGGACGAAGCATTTGTTCAGCTTTTGCGCTTTTTCGGTATTCTTCCTGACCACCATTCTGACTACGATAATATTCAGAAAGATGACGCTCAATATGAAGCAGTACGCAATAATGAAATACCAGTCCACTTTCATAAGGTAGCCCACCTTCGGCAGGGAGTTCTTCTGGGCCAGATGATAAACAATAATACTCAGTAATGCGGTCATTGACAATTGAAGTCTGAGGACAATCTGTTCAGTAGGAATATAAATGATCAAAATGGCTATAAAAAGGATGATGGCCAGCGGGAGGAATATGTTGAAAAGATATGGGAAAATGATCCGCTTCAGCGTAATGAACACAGTTGCGGTCGAAAAATAGATTTTACTCTTGTACCCGCTTCCAAGCCTGTAATCCGGGTCTCCAAAGGTGGAATCCTGACGGTGCAATCCGGACGAAAAATTCTTGCCGACGTATGTCCATTCCTGCGGATAAATTTCCTTTAGCGCTTCGTGAGTCATGTGCCTTGAATCGGTAACCAGCATCAGGTGCGTCGAGTTTTTGGATTTATGTCCAACGGTAATGGGAAGCTCTTGTGTATCGTAAGGAAATGACGACAGGTCAAACGGCTTTACATAGCTTCCTTTGTACCGGAAGCATTTATATTTTACCGGCTTGGACAGATCTTCCTTGATGAGCGTGGATGTCCCTGTAAATGCGTTGAGGATGTCCATCTGAGATACGTCGATCGAGTTTCCCATCCATTTGTACCAGAGGTAGAATTCTATGTCGAAAGACATCTTCTGCATATTGACGTCATTCACCCGGAAAAAGTCCACACCGACGAACACCACATCTATCCAGTGATACAGTTTTCCATCTACCTCGATCAGGGAACCTTTTTGCAGCCTTTCGTCCTTTTCCTTGAAAACATAAGGCTCCCTCGGCTCACCCAGTTGAACGTAGTTCACCTTGAACCTGCCGTCCTTAATTTCTGACAGGAAAACGTCCCTGTCGGCCATGCGGTCCTTATTGAAATAAATGTTTCCCGTTATGCCCGGCACGGATTTCTGCCAGGTGAGATTGTCAAAGTAATCTCGAATGCTTTCCCTGGCCGCGCCCTTATCTTTGACGGCGGAGGCAAAAAGAAGAATGGCGTCGTAACACACCGGGGCCGTTATATTGGCAGCTTCGGCGAACCGTCGCCGGTAGTCTTCCGAGAAACTAAACGCCCTGTAATTTCCGACCTCCCAAAGAAACGGGGCGGTTATGTACACATTAGCGGTTTGTTCCTCCGGGATCAGCTTGGGATTGAAAAATTGATCGGTAAACCACGTATTCGGTCCGATTATCAGCGCCTGGATTCCGTGATCCCTCAACTGTTTTACGAGCTTGATGCCGGATTCCGAATGAGAAAATACCGCGACCGCTCCGATGTTTTTGTTTGCTTCCTTATCCGGCAGACTGGTGGAGATATAATCATCTTCAAACTTTTTATGATGATCGTATTCGAGATGTTTGTATACCTTCAACCCGAGCCTGCGGGTTTTTTCCAGGAAACTGTCTCTAAGACTGATGCCGTAGGCGTCGTTGTTGTTTATGACCAGTATATTGTCCTTCTTGAGGAGTTCCTTCAAATAAACCGCCATGTATTCGGATTGAGTCTTATTCGAATAGTTCATGCTGAATATGTATCTGCTGCTTTTGGTAAGCTCCTGGTCGCTCGCATAAACACAAAGAACGGGGATTTTTGCCTGATCGTAGACTTTAGCGGCGCCCATGGCGGTAGAAGAGTAGTAGTGCCCCACTATCCCAACCAGACCAGGGTCATTGACCAGTTCTTTTGCCACCTTTTCGGCTTCGGCGGGATCATTCCTGTCATCCCTGACGACCAGCTCAAATTCGATTCCCTTTTCCGCTTTCATTTTGTCGGCCGAGAGTTTTACGGCGTTTAACAGGTTGTTGCCTATTCCCGCCAGGTCCCCGGATAGAGGCAGGACAACTCCCAGCTTGCAGGACCCGGCATACGCCCGGGGGACTGAAAGCAGAGCAGAGATCGAAAACAGCATGGAAGAAATGAATAGAGCAAGCAGGCAGAACCGATTAATCTTCGATAGCATTCTTCTTTCGCTTCTCATGGTATTGACCTTTTTCAATTTCGGTGTTTTTCCGGTAATCGTCCGCAGTGAAAATATTATCGGTAGGCGCATAACCCTTCATTAGTGAATTTTGAAACCGGGATGGTAGTGTCATGAGACGAAAGTTCACTGTCGAATCAGGTCGCTTGCCAGGAAGATTTCGAAGGGGGGCCGGGAGATTCCGGTGTGCGGAATGCCCAAGAGAGCCTTATCTGATGAAAAAGTCGAAATGATTCGGCGGAAACACACCCGCCCACGGGATGTTTGGGCGCAAACCCGTCCTAAAAACAGGTTCGGTAAATACCTTTTTGAACGCGCGCGCCTATCCGTCGATTGCTTTCGCCCGTCCTATTCAGCGCTGAGCCCTGCGCTAGTGACTATTATCGGCATGTTACATTCTTTCAGGTGCTCCGCAAGAAGAAAACTTTTGAGCTTCGCCGGTATTTCTTCCGTGTCGCAATGCTCAAGGAACTCCCTGGAAATAATCGCCTTGGATCTATATCCGCCCGGGCCGGTTTCGAAACATTGGGCCTTCCGCCCGGCGTCATAATGGTCCCTGATTTCGAGACCGGGGAATTCGAGTGAAAGGTATTTGCGAACCGCAGAGATTTTTGCTTCGTCGACCATTGGACTGTTCCCCCTTGGAATACCGGGCCTTCACCGGGCATAGCGCAAACAAGCCGCAATATCCTGTGTGTCGATCCGGGGATAATATCCACTGATAACCATTCACCCCATCCGAGCCGCTACCCGACGGTTTGATGACCCAATTTACACCTCTTCCATACCACTTTTTGACCACTTTTCGGTTACGCAACCCGCGCTTCGCACAACGAGAAAGGGGAGCCGGCCGATTCGCTGACTCCCCTTTTAACTGCGGGCTTGAAATCATTATAGGCGGGAGAGGATTTGAACCTCCGACTTCCACCGTGTGAGGATGGCACTCTCACCGCTGAGTTACCCGCCCCCGGATTCCCGCAGCGTCCTGCGCGGGAGTGATTCTATTGCCTCTATTTATATCTTATACCGCCCTCAAACGCAACACGTATCCACGGCGATTGTGTTCGCGGAAATGATGGGTTTCGCTTCGCTCACCCATCCTACAGCGCGCTTACAAAGCGAAATTCCGGTGTGTTCGTTAATCTGCCGGATTGACGGATAATTTTTCAATAAGCCCTGGACCCCGGCTCAAAAACGCCGCCGGGGTGACGGTTGTGGAGATGTCTCTGCCGTTCAAAAGCTGCGGGAAATCGCAATCCATGATTAAGAGCCCGTTCGGGCAACAGCCCGTATCCACGGCGATTGTGTTCGCGGGAAAACGCATCAGGAAGGCTGCTTCTTGGCTGTTGCCGGGTTCTTCTGCAACTGCTCGATTTTTATGCGTTCGTAGTCCTCTTTTGCCTTCTGGTCCTTAAAATCGATCTTGAGTATGGCTTCGAGTTTCTTGGAGGCCTCGGCATAGTTTCCGGTCTCCTCATACAGGTCTGCCGCAATCCGGTAGTATTTCTTCTCTTTGGGCTGGAGCCTGATCAATTGTTCGAGTTCGCGCAGCGCCGCCTTCTTGTCTCCCAGCTTGGTGGCCGACTGGAGCAGGTACTTGTGCAGGGCGACGGAATCCGGGTTTTGCTCCGCCAGCCCGCGAAAGTAAGCCTGCATGCCTTTATAGTCCTTCCTGTCTTCGTAGTATTTATAGACCGAGTCCATACCGGCCGGGTTCTTGGGATCGAGCTTCGCCAGCTCCTGCCTCATCTGGATCTCGCCTTTATCGTTTCTGAGCTTTTGATAAATAACGAGGAGCTGTTTTCTGGATTCGAGGTCCTTGGGGTCCCTGGACGCGATTGACTGAAGACAGTTCTGCGCCTTGTCATACTTTTTCTGGTCAATATAGAGCATTGCGGCGTTAAAAAGATATTTGCGGTTTTCCGGGTCTATGCGGATAAGCTTTTCGTAATTGGCGATCTGCCCGTTCTTGTCGTTCAGCTTCTCCAGGATGGGAATAAGGCTGATCAGAGCTTCCTTGTTCTGGGGGATCTTCTGAATGAGGGATTCGTAAGTGGCTTTCGCCTGGGCGTGGTTTCCCTTTTTCTCATACAGGTCGGCAAGGAGCATCCAGGTTTTCTGATCGTTTGAATTCTTGTGCAGGTATTTTTCAAATTCGGTAATCGCCTCATCCGTTTTGCCGTTGCGCAGCAGAGTCACCGCCAGGTTATACTGGACATTGGAGTCCATGACGCCGGCTTTTTCGGCCCGCTTCCATGCCATGGATGCTTTTTGCCAGTCCTTGGAGTCACTGGCGAGTTGGGCGATTTCAATCAGGATCTGGGAGCGGAAGGATTGAGGGATATCGTGCTCGTGTTGTTCGAGAAATCTCGCGACCTGGTCGCTGGTCTTCTTCTTCTTGAGATAGGCAAGAAATTCCCGGAAGGTCTGCTGTTCCTCGGTGAGTTTGAGAAGGTCCAGGTAAACCGGGAGTGCTTCATCGGGTTTATTCATGATCTGGTAGACGACGACAAGCTTCTCGCAGATGTTTCTGGATTTTCCCGTTTCGTTTATTTCCTTGTAAAGCCGCGCCGCGTCGGGATAGCGCTTGCAGTCGAAATAAAGCCCGGCAAGCTGGGTTTTCAACAGTATGTTGGAGCCGTTATCCTGGAGCGCCTTTTCCAGGTACGCTATTCTCTTATCGATGTCGGTGGAGGCGTTTGCCCGGCGGAGCCAGTCCTTGTAGTCGAGCTGGATAAGGAGCGAGACCCTGCCGATCGGCCGGTTCCACAAAAGGACCCGCAGTTCCACGAGCTTGGGAGTTTCGAAGGTGTCATTGGGGAAAAGGTCCTGTATCGTCACGCCGAGTTTGCGGCTCATCGATTTCACGTCCGCGTCGGCCGACACCACCCTGATGCCCCAGGAGAGCCATCCGTCGGTCTTGATCTGAACCAGCCGCAGGTTATCTCTCGGATTCAAAATGACCTGGGAGTCGGGAGGCAGGAGCAGTTCCTGGTTGTTGTGCTGAAAATGAAGCGCGACCAGCTTGGAAGGGAAGAAGGTGAAGGAGGTGAAGGAGGGAATCCCGTTTTCCCTTGTCATGATAAAAGCGAAAGCGGCGCCCAATGCGACGACGATAACAACAATGGCAACGATGAGGAGGTACGGCGGCGAGGGCGTCTTTTTGTCGTCTTTACCCCCGCCGCTGTAAAAGGAGCCGTGAGATCCGTAAGGATAGCCACGTTTTGAATTCATTAAAGGCTCACTCCTCTTATGCGTAATCCAAACATACAGCAAGGAAGAAGAACCGCGTTTATCCTCGCAGGCAGCCCCGCATGCGGCTTAGCGTCCGAAAAGCGGGCCGCCTATACTGCTTGGCACCTTGTAACACTTGTAAGGGTGGGCAGCGCTCCGCTTTTGCCCACCCTGATATGGATGCGAAATAACCTGTGTTACCGGGGTCATCAACCCGGGGTCTGTTCGAGACCGGCCTGCTCGCAGATTTTCCGCACCTCATCCGGCCCCAGCATCCGATAGCGGCCCTGGCCCAAAGCCCCAAGGCGCACCGGCCCGTAGGCGATACGCCTGATTTTCAAAACCGGGCACCCGACCGCCTGGGCCATGCGCTTTATCTGGCGATTCCAACCCTGGTGCAGAGTAATTCTTAGCCAGGCCGTGTTGGGCAGTTCCCGAATGACCTCAACACCGGCCGGGGCGGTAACGCCTTCCGTTAGACGGACACCGGTCCGCATCTCTTCTAGCGCTTTTTCGTCCGGATGTCCCTTTACTTTTACATCATATACTTTTGATATTCCATAGCGAGGATGTAGCAGTCGATTGGCGAGCTCTCCGTCATTAGTGAGCAGAAGAAGGCCGGATGCGTCGTAGTCAAGCCTGCCGACGGGAAAAAGCCGCACCCCGAGGTCAGGGATATAATCCAGGACAGTCCTGCGGCCCTGGGGGTCGCGCGCGGTGGTTACGCAACCCGAGGGTTTATGGAGGGCGACAAGGAGCCTTTTTTCGATGAGGGCAACCGGTTTTGAATCAAGGCTCACACGGTCTCTGAGAGGATCGACGCTGCAGCCGATCTCGGCCCTTTCGCCGTTTACCTTCACCCGCCCTTGCCTGATCAGTTCTTCCGCGGCGCGCCTGGAGGCCACCCCGGCCTGGGCGAGGAATTTCTGCAGCCGCATTGTCGCGGGGCCGGGTTTTGGATTATCGGCTGCGGGATTCCGGAGGCCGGGCGGATGAGGGCTGATTTGCACCCCTTTGCGGCTCACTTCAGTGCGACTCCGTTTTCCGGCATTACCGCCGGTCCTTCCCGATACCGGATCAAACGGCTCATGCATCCAGAATGCCTATGGCGCGGCGGACCATTTCCATGGTGATGACCGCCTCACGCCTGGCGCGTTCGGCTCCATCGGCCATGATTTGCCTTACTCTGTCCATCCGCCCTTCGAGCTTGAGGCGTTTTTCGCGTATCGGCGCCAGGGTGGAGACGACATTGCGAATGAGGATCTGCTTGCACTGCACGCAGCCGATGCCCGCGGTCCGGCACCCTTCCGCAACTTCGGCAACCTCGGCCGGAGTTGAATACAGCTTGTGATAGGCGAAAACGGGAGAAACTTCAGGGTCGCCGGGATCGTTTCGCCTTATGCGCTGAGGGTCGGTCATCATTCGGGATATCTTTTCGGATATGTCTTTTTCGGATTCGGTTATGAAAATGCAGTTGCCATAACTCTTGCTCATCTTCCTGCCGTCCAGACCGGGGAGGACCGGCGCCTCGGTCAAAAGCCCGTCCGGAATCGGGAAGGTTTCGGATTTGTACATGAAATTGAACCGGCGGGCGATTTCCCTGGACAGTTCGACGTGGGGGAGCTGGTCCTTTCCGACCGGCACCCCGTTGGCCCGGTATATGATGATATCGGCTGCCTGAAGCACCGGATAGCCGAGAAAGCCATAAGTGGCCAGGTCTTTTTGATCGATTTGCTGCTGCTGTTCCTTATACGTCGGATTTCGTTCGAGCCAGGGCAGGGGAGTGATCATTCCTAGCAAGAGATAGAGTTCCGCATGCTCTTTGATGTCCGACTGAATGAACATCGTGCAGAGTTCCGGGTCGAGGCCGACGCTCAGCCAGTCGAGAACCATTTCCCAGGTGTTGCCGCGGATTCCTTCCGGCGTGGCATATTCGGTTGTAAGGGCATGCCAGTCGGCAACAAAGAAATAGCAGTCATGCCGGTGCTGGAGCTGAACCCAGTTCTCCAGGGCGCCGTGCAGGTTGCCGAGATGAAGGCGCCCGGTGGGGCGCATGCCGCTTAAGACTCTTTTCCTTTCAAACATCTGAAACCAGTCTCCTTATATGATCGAAATCAGAACAAGAAAAACGCAAACCTTTGAATCAACGCCGTTCCACCGGGAACAGCGAGTTCGAACCGGTTTGTCATTCACATCATCGCTACATCAATATACGGCGGAATATGTGCACGAACGGACGGACAATATAGCCCCACATCCCTGAGGCGATCAACACCAGGACAATGAGCATGCCGTAGCGTTCCATTCGCTGCATCATGATCGCGACCGGAAGAGGCGCCAGGCCGGCGACGATCCTCCCGCCGTCGAGCGGCAGCACAGGAAGAAGATTGATTACCATCAGCACGATATTGAACTGAATCGAAGCAAGCGCCATCAAATGAATGGGCAGGCTTATCCGGGCAATAAGGCTCCCCTGGTCCCCAACTCCGCCGAGTGTCAGATGGAAAATGAAAGAACTCAGGACCGCCAGGATGAAATTGGTGAGGGGACCCGAGAGGGCTACCAGGGCCATGTCCCTACGCCCGCCACGAAGATTCCCGAAGTTGACCGGCACGGGTTTCGCCCAACCGAAGAGAAAAGGCGAACCGGTGAGAAGAAGAATTCCCGGAAGAATGATTGTGCCCAGGATATCGATATGCGGAATCGGGTTCAGCGTGATTCGTCCCATCAACCTGGCCGTGGGATCGCCCAGCTTCTCCGCGACCCAGCCGTGAGCCACTTCGTGAAGGATGACGGCGAAGAGCAACGGTACTACGAAAAGTAAAATTTCCTGTGCGCCATACATTGGATAGTTTTGAGTTGCCAGTTTTGAGTTTTTAGTTTTGAGTTTTTAGTTTCCTAGCAAACCCATTCTAAGCGTTTTTCTCTCACAACGCTAAGAACTTGCCGACGCTCCTGTGCTCACCGCCGAGGCGCAGAGGGCGCAGAGAAAAGATCAGAGAGAGGCGGCGCGTGCGTACCGCACGCGGCCGCGCGCTCGCCTGCGGCGCAATTTTTCCGTAGCCTGGGCGGTGGTGGTGAATTCCTGCTTCCTTCTTTTCGCTCCCTGCTCCCTGCTCCTACGGGGTCAAGCGCATATACCAAGATTTATTCGTTCTCTCCAGCCAAATTCCGGCTTAATTGAGATGTGAACCGAAAAATGTTCGGTTTTTTTCAGCAAGAGCTTTTCCACTCAGCCTCTGAAACCCCTTCGGGGAAAAGTTGCGGGTGCTTCGATACGAGAAACCGGATCTCGTCGGCGCGGTTTTCAACCTCTCTGTCGATCCTGGCGTCCAGAAGTTCATCAAGCACCTGCCGGTAAATCGGGCCCGGAGGAATTCCCATGGCCTTGAGGTCTTTGCCCTTGAGTTCGCTCTTGAGGTTTCTGTATCGGTGGAAATAATGGCTGACCGCCTTGGTGGTGGATTCTCCTTCGGCCTTGCCCATCAGAAACAGGAGTTCCTCGGGCCTGAAGGGCAGGAGCGCCCGGTAGATTTCGCTCGGTTTTCGATTGGCCACATCCTGGAAGAAGCACTTGATCAGCCTGCCCACGTTATCGTGGGTCCATATCAGGCGTTCGCACTGGTTTTGACTCAGAAGAAGCCTGGCGCAGGCGTCCTTTACTTCCAGGGGGCTCAGGTTGGAAAACAGCCCAAGGAGATAGACCCACCAACGTTCCAGCGGTTCATCCAGGAAACTCAACCGGTGCCAGGATATGACATCCCTGAGCCTGGCGAAAAGCTCCTCCATTTTCCTGTCGAAGTTAATGGGCGGCGCCAGCGCGGGCATCACGGCAAATTCGGCCATTCGTTGGAGGGCGGGAACCGGGTTTTCCTCTTCCAGGATGAGCTTGATTTCGTGAAGAAAGCGGCGTCCGCCCAGTTTCTGAATGAGGCCCATGCGCACGGCGTTCCTGATCAGTCCAGCCGACTGCTTTCCAATTCTGAAGCCGAAACGCTGTTCGAAACGAATTGCGCGCAAAATCCTGGTAGGGTCTTCAATAAAGCTCAGGTTGTGCAGGACCCTGATGGTTCTTTCCTTGATGTCGCGCTGGCCGCTGAAAAAATCGATGAGTTGCCCGAATTCTCCGGGGTTAAGCGCGAGCGCGAGGGTGTTTATCGTAAAATCCCTGCGGTAGAGGTCGAGTTTCAAAGAGCTGAGTTCTACGATCGGAAGGGCGGCCGGGCGCTGATAGTACTCAAATCTTGCCGAGGCCACATCGACGGTCTGGCCGTTGGAAAAAACGAGCATCGCGGTGTTGAACTTCCGGTGCATCTTGGCCTTGACATGGTACTGTTCGGAAAAGGCCCTGGCGAATTCGATGGCGTCCCCCTCCAAGACGATGTCTATGTCGAAATTAGGGCTTCGCATGAGCAAATCGCGCACGAATCCACCGACCGCATAGGCGTGGAACCCCAGTTTTTCCGCCAGCAGGCCGAACTCCCTGAGCATTTGAGTTATGTTCCGGGGGAGCTGCTCGGAGATAACCGACTGGAGGTTTTTTCGCTTGGACCAGTGCAGCAGGGATTCATCCGAGACCGCGCCTTCGGCATCATTGTCGCTCAGCATGAAATCGAGCAGGTCGCGGCGCGTAATGACACCCAGCACTTTGCCGTTTTCGACGACAGGCAGAATGCGCTGATGCCGTTCGACGAGGGGGGTCTGTATTTCCACCAGGGTTGCATCGGGCCCCACCACCGCAACGTCCATGTTCATGAACTCGGCCACGGTCTGTTTGGTGAGTCCGTGGAAGAGCGCCTTCTCCAGGACCTGGCGGGTAATGATCCCGATCAGTTGCCCGTTTTCCAGCACCGGCATGGCGTTTATATTGTAGTGCACCATCGTGAGTTCGGCTTCCCCGATTTCGACCTGAGGTTCGGTGAAGACCGCCGGGCTCGTCATCAGGTTTTCGGCCGTGGGATAGGGGTGGATATGGCTGTGAAGAATCTCCAGCAGCCTGGCCTCGGCCTGAATCAGGGTGAGGTCCTTGATGCTGGCGGATGCCGCGGTCGCATGTCCCCCGCCTCCGAACAGGGAGACAATGGAAGCCACGTTTACCTCCGGGACACGGCTCCGGGCGACAAGATAGACCCGGTCATCCATTCGCGCCAGCGCGAATACGACATCCATGCTCTCGATGTCCCGGAGTTTGTGAACGAGCACGGCAAAATCGCCCACGTACTTGCCGATCGAAACCGTGGTGACACAGACCTCTATCCCCTGGAAATTGTATCTTTTGGCTGACACAATCAGTTCGTTCAGCAGGTTGATCTGTTCAGCCGTAAGCTCCTGGGTGATCATGTCGGAGACGGCATTGAGGTCGGCCCCGGACCTCAGCAGATAAGCGGCCGCCTCGAAGTCTTCCGGGGTCGTATTGCTGAAGGTGAACGATCCGGTATCTTCAAACACCCCCAAGCTCATTATGGTAGCTTCCTCGGCGGAAACTTCTATCCCCCGCTCCCGGAACAACTGGGTAAAAAGGGTCACGGTCGAGCCAAAGGGCCTGACGACGCTCAGGTTCGACCGAACGTCGTCTTCGGCGTCCGGATGATGATCGTAGACGTGGACCTCAAGTTCTGGTTTTTGCAGGATTTCGACAAACTTGCCGATTCGGGACGCCTGTTTGGTATCCACCAGGATGAGCCGGGTGACCTTGTCGATGTCTATATCCCGGAGCCGTTTGAAGCCGTAGATGAAGACCGTGGACCTTATGAAATATTCACGCAGGGTTCTTTCCTGGGAGCCGGGAAAGACAAGAAGAGCGTCCGGGTACAGCTTCCTCGCCGCGATCATCGATCCCATCGCATCGAAGTCGGCATTGATATGGGTTGTGATGACTTCCATTTCGATCCGTCCAGCCTCCCGGTTCACCATGGTTCACCTTTTGGACGGGGTGAACCTGACGAACGGAGAGAATCGGAAAAAACGCCCGGCGCCGTGCGTGTTCCTCGGGCGCCGCCTCACGGTCTGGGGTGATATTTCTTGTGAATCTCCTTCAGCCGTTCTCTTGCCACATGAGTATAAATCTGGGTCGTGGAGATATCCGCGTGGCCCAGCAGCACCTGCAACGAGCGCAGGTCGGCCCCGTTTTCGAGCAGATGGGTCGCAAACGAATGCCTCAGCATGTGAGGGGTGATATTGACCTTGATGCCGGCCTTTAAGGCGCTGCTTTTAAGTATCTTCCAGATACCCTGCCTTGAGATCCCCTCGCCCCTGGCGTTTATGAATACCTCGGCAACATGGCCCTTTTTCAATAACTTAAGACGCCCCGACTCCAGATAAGTCTTCAGAGCTTCGGCGGCGAATTCGCCCATCGGCGTCAAACGCTCTTTTCCGCCTTTTCCCCGAATTATGAGATAACCCGGCTGCATTATAACCTGCCGGAGCTGGAGTTCGGCCAGTTCGCTTACCCTCAGGCCGCACGCGTAGAGCAGCTCGAACATTGCCTTGTCCCTCTGCCCAAGAGGTTTGGCCGAATCCGGCAGGGCGAGCAAAGACTCTATATCCTCCGAAGCAAGGGCCTTGGGCAGTTGCGGACCCAGCTTCGGGAAATGGACCAGCGAAGCGGGATTTGCCGCGATAAGCCCGCCCTTTTCCATGAAGCTGAAAAAAGTCCTGAAAGCAGCCAGCCGGCGGGCGCGCGAGCGGGGAGAAAACGACGGCCCCAGAGTTTGAATATAGCCGCTTATGATTGGTCTGGAAACTTCTCTCCAGGAGGAAATGCCCGATCCCCTTAAATAATCTTGAAAATGTCTCAGATCGGTCGAGTAGGCGGCAATGGTATTGGCGCTCAGTCCGCGTTCGACGGAGAGGTTGTTGATGAAAAGATCTATTTCGGCATCCATTTGCAGCCCACGGTTGTTTCAAGCATTTGAGAACGAACGGGCATCGCTTGACGGATTGCGGTCCAACGGCTGCTTCCGCTGCGCCGCAATGCCTGACAGGTGTTGGAAATACTTTCAACTCCGCATCAAGTAAAGAAAAAACTTGTCCGGCACTCATGACATGAGCGCCGGACATCATTCATCATTGGTCACTCATCATTCCCCACTCACTTCGCCTTGTTTTTTGCAATGTGGGTCCTGTATGTCTGGAACTGGTAGTCGACCAGAAATGAAGTCTGAACGTTGTCCCCGGTTCGCTTTGTCGAAATGATGTCGATATTGTGTATCTTGCCGGCCTTGTCCGGAAAGGTAATCCTGGAGCCGTCGGCAAATCCGCCTTCATGAAACCAGACCTCGGGGGGCAGCAGCCACGTTTGCCCGAAGCGATCCTCGAATTTGATAAATTCCAGGGCGTCTCTTGGAAATTGAAGGTAGATGCAAAGCTCCTCGTCCGTAGCGGGGCGTTTGAGCTGGGATGCAAGCTGATGTCGCCTGGCCTTCAGATCCTCGTCGGCAAGCTCCTGTACCCCAGCCTTTTCGGCGAGGATTTCCTGCCACCGCATGCCGTCCTTTCTGCCGCTTTCAAGCACTTTCTGGAGCACCCATTCGTGCGGATCGTAGAACGGAAATGGACCGTAGCGCCCCAGAAGCATCCGTTTCAGGTCGTCCGACGGATTTTCGTAGCGCCCGTTCATTATATTGCTCAGAGCGGTAGACCACAGAATCTGGCTTCCGGGAGTGACCATCCAGACGTTTCCCAGTTCTTTGCGCACCTGGACGAATTCAGTGAAAACCTCCTGGATGCGCTCCATCAGCCCGGCCCTCTCCGCCTGCTCGAGGGCAAGGCTTATTGCGCCGCCCGGCAGCTTGTGTCTTTTTACCGTGGGGTCGAAGCCGTGAAACGGGCTTGTAAATTTCTCGTAGAGGCGCCGCTCCAGCCGCAAAATATCAGATGCATCCAGAATGGAAGGGATCTTCAGGGCGGGTGTTTGGAACCCGTGGGCTTGAAGATTTTGAATCACACTCAGGGCTGGGGCCTGGCTGAAGATACCCCCGAAGCCGTGATCGGCAACTTCGACCAGCTTCACCCCTTCATGGACCGCCGCCACGATGCGGGCGAGTTCGTTGCCGTCGGTGTTGTGGCCGTGGTAGGCGATGAGCAGATCCGGGAACCTCTTTCGAATGGCGCGCACCAGTTCGGCCAAGCGGGGCGGGGAACCGAGGGCGGACTGGTTCTCAATGCAGAGAATGATGTCTTCACCGAGAAGGGAGAGTATCTCCTCGACTTTTTCGACGTAGAAATCATCGGTATGCCCGGTCCCCGTGCTGAAGCAGAAGCACGGCATGAGGATTTTGCCGGCCTTTTTCACCGCTTCGGCCGCAACCACGAGGTTGGGGATGTAGTTCATAAAATCGTAGAGGCGCCAGACATCCACGTATTTGGAGAAAAGCCGCACGGTCATCTCGATAACATTATCCGGGTACGGCCTGTAGCCGAACAGGTATCTTCCCCGGCACAGACCCTGGATGAGAGTGTTCGGCATGGCGCTGCGGACGAGCCGCAGCTTCTCGAACGGGTTTATCTGTTTTTTCATCAGATCGATATGCAGGGTGGCCCCGCCCAGTATCTCGAAGGCGAAATACCCGGTTTCGTCTCTATACGGGGCAACTTTCAAAGTTGTCTGCGGCATGATACGGCATTTGAAATCCGACTGCGAAACGTCGCGTTCGTTGTTGGTCAGGAAGACGCCCGGGGTGGCGCGCAAAAAATCCAGGATTTCGGGCGCCGACATTTGTGGTGAAACTCGCTCACGCTCAGACATTTTTACAAACTCCGTCAATCTACTTAAGTTGAAACCGGGTGGTCCCGATCCCCGGAATAAAAGCGGAAACGGCGGGCAGCGCCTAGTTTTCCGCGTAAGGATTATGGCCGTAGGCGTTTATCTCCGCCAGGAGGTTGGCCAGTTTACCGATTGCCGGCACATCCTCATGATAATCTAAGAGTTGCGGGTGTGTTTCAATAAAGGAAGTATCGAAGTTTTGCCTGACAAAATCAGGGTCGTTCACGATTTGTTTGTAATAGGGGATAGTGGTTTTCACGCCCGCGATGACGAAGCTGTTGAGAGACCTTCTGAGCCGGTCGACCGCTTCGCTCCAGGTGAAACCGTAAACCGTCAGTTTACACAGCATCGAGTCGTAAAAACGCGGGATTTCGTAGCCCTGATAGACGGCGCCGTCGATGCGGACCCCGTGGCCCCCAACCGACTGGTAGATCTCTATGAGGCCGGGGTTCGGCATGAAATTGTTCTTGGGGTCCTCGGCCGTTATTCTCAACTCGATCGATGTCCCCCGGAAGATTATGTCTTTCTGGGACACCGAGAGGGGCTGCCCGTTCGCCACCAGGAGCTGCTCACGGACGATGTCTATTCCGGTTATCATTTCCGTGACCGTGTGTTCGACCTGAATTCTGGTATTGACCTCGAGGAAATAATAGTTGTCGTCCTGGTCCAGCAGAAATTCGACGGTCCCGGCGCCGAGATAATGGGAGGCGCGGGCCGCTTGTACGGCGGTTTCGCAGATTTTGTCCGTGAGTTTTTCGTCCAGAGAAGCCGGGGCAACCTCGATCATCTTCTGGTGACGCCTCTGGATCGAACAGTTCCGGGTGCCAAGGTGGATGACATTGCCATGTCCGTCTGCCAGGATCTGGACTTCGATGTGCCGCGGGTTGATGAGGCCTTTTTCAAGATAGATATCGCTGTTGCCGAATGCCATCTGCGCTTCGGACCGCCCGATTTCAATGAACCTGACCAGTTCCTGGGTGTTGCGGGCAACGCGGATGCCTCTGCCCCCGCCTCCGGCAACCGCCTTCACCATTATGGGGAAATGGTGCCGTTCGGCAAAAGCCTCGGCAATCCGATTGCCGTCTTCTCCCGGCGGGAGGACCTCGGTGCCGGGGATGCCCGGGATTTTGGCTTCGGCCATGATGCGGCGAGCAATTACCTTGCTGCCCATATCTATGATGACCTGGGGCGGAGGGCCGACGAAAATGAGGCCGGCTTGCGTGCACTGCTTTGAAAAAGCCGGATTCTCGGCAAGAAAACCGTAACCGGGGTGTATTGCTTCAGCCTCTCTGCTCTTCGCCGCCATGATGATGTGTTCGATATTGAGGTAATCCTTCCTGGGGCCGCTTCCGATACAAACGGCTTCATCGGCGCGCATAATGTGCATCGAAGTCTTGTCCGTTTCTTCGTATACGGCTACGGTCCTGATCCCCAGCTCTTCGGCCGAACGCATTATCCGGATTGCAATTTCGCCTCTGTTGGCAACCAGCAGTTTCTTGAACATGTGTGAACTCGCTTTCGAAAGGTGTATTCCTCAGGGTCTTCGAGACTCTGAGCAGCCTATATCACAGGGAGCAAAAAGACTTCAACGGGCGAGTAGTCAACCTTAGCGCCGCAAGTCTCGCGCGGCATCTAAATCCGCCCTGTGCCGGAAAAGGCTGCACGCGAAGACGCGAAGACACCGGGGAAATATGAGCTAAACCACGGTCCAGTAACATTCTGAACCACAAATTTGTCATTCGTTGGGGCCTCGGGGGCATGAAGATTCGCGCAGCAAAGCGGGGGTATTCGCACTAAGCGCCCATTTGCATAAGGGTCTTTTCAGCACGGATGGATGTCACGGGCGGTCCGCGCAACGCTTCCGCGGGCCGTCAGCGCATAGGTTCTGAAGGCCGGCCTAATCAGTAGGACATGCCGGCCCGTTTGACCGGGCGGCGCGCACGACCTCTTTGATGTGCGTTCTCCCTGCTCATGAGGTTGCATTTGAAGGGTTTTATCACGACATTGACATCCCACTTGGGCCGGTCTTGATCACCCATCAGGTTTTTGATGCTTGACCAGCGTGTGGGGCTATAAAAATCGCACGCGTTCCCCTCATTAAAAAATTCACAATGTTGCTCGCTCACGTACTTTTCGTACTTCTTGCAGTATTTGATCTTCATCGCATCCCCCATTCGAATCAGACCGTCCCCTCTAAGTACATGCCTGAACAAACCCAATATAAGCCAGGACTTTGCGAGTGCAATATGTTCGGTTTGAGCTGGATTGGAACCTCAGAGGCTAACCAGGATGGACTTGCGCATGAAAGTGAACGCGGATAAGCTCCCAAAGCCGTATATACGCTTATTCTATTTAACATGAAAGGGAAAAATATTCTGGAAGACACCTTGGTGTAACTTTTGTGTAACCTGCGGCCTGGATGTCGACCGATGGTCGAGCGGGGGATCAGACGAAGGGGAAATATGGAGATTTGGCGCCGATAACCGTTCTCCTTTCGCGTTCCGTTTTTGCTTTACATCGAAAAGGCAAACCAGTTATAAGATTTTTTCCCGCAGGCCAGTAGCTCTAACGGCTAGAGCACCGGACTCCAAATCCGGGGGTTGGGGGTTCGAATCCCTCCTGGCCTGCCAGGGAGATTAAAGGGGTTACGGGGAGAGCCTGTAACCTTTTTTATTTTTCAAAGAACCGGCGGCAAGGCCGCCACCGATGTCCGGTAAAAACATACGCCCACTGTAACTTTGCAGACAATCGGAGAATATTTGCAGGCAAGGTGAGAAAAACTGTAAGGGGATGGCCGGGTGGCGGTAGCTGAGCGCACGAGTAGGGTTGCTGCTTGCGCAGGAGATAGAAGAGACAAATAAGGGCGGGATGATATCAGGTGGGCAGGGGTTGACATTAGGAACCGCGCATGACTTTTTCCCTCCAGTAAATCACCAAACAACCATCAAAGCGCATAGTTGCCGATAAGCAACTCATTAGCCGAAGATGCTATCTTTCGAGAGCAATACGTCGTCGTGACTTCACGCACATTGAACTTGCCAAAGATCTCGCGGATGTCGGGGACGTCATTTATGGACATTAGAAATTTGCCGGCGATTCGCCCGAGGCAGTCCGCCAGCAATGCGAAATCGTCGCGGGCAAAGATGTCCTTGCCGTATATGCTCTCGAAGCCGTAATAGGGCGGGTCGCAGTAGAAGAAGGTCTTCGCCGAGTCGTAGCGCTTGATGTAATGCTGCCAGGGCAGGTTCTCGACTGTGACCAGGGACATGCGTAGGTGGACCGCGGACAGTTCCTCTTCCATGCGGACAAGATTGATTCGTGGGGCCTTAAGCGTGCTGCGGCCGAAGGAACGATCAATTATGTCGCCCGAAAAACAATGGCGTTGAAGATAGTAGAACCTTGCCGCGCGCTGCACGTCGGTGAGGCCACCGGCAGCGAGTTGGCGGTTCCAGTCGCCGAACCATTCCCGTGATGATAGTAGAAACTTGAATTGCCGGCAGAACTCCTCCAGGTGATACTGGAGCACACGGTAAAAAACTACCAAGTCGGAATTCACGTCGTTAATGGATTCATATTTAGATTCAGGCTTGGAGAAGAAAACCCAAGCCCCACCGGCAAACACTTCGGCGTAGGCCTCGTGCTGCGGAATCAAGCCAACAATCTTTTGGGCAAGCCGGCTCTTGCCGCCCATCCAGCACAGTGGACTCCTCATTTTTGTAATATCCTTTACAGGAGATGGCCTCCCCTGCTACTTTCCACGCGCCCACGTGGGCGGAGCAGCAGTCTCGGCTGTGATCCGCAGCGCCAACTGCGGGTCGGTGGGGGGGCTCACATCCTCCCCGCCTGCTCCTCATCAAAGACCCTTCATTGCTTTCCTGTGCATCCGACACGCCCCGTCCCGATTACGGGCTATCGAAAATAAACCCCTGGCCCGATCCTCCGCTCCCTCCGGACCCCGAAAACGTGGCCGAGATCGTATGAGACGCGGTCACGTCACTGAACGTATAGCTGCTTATGGCCCCCTGGCTCACGCCGTCGACCGTCACCTGCGAGATCCCATACCCGCTGTCCGCCGTGATAGTAAACGTCACACTGCTCCCGCCTTGCACGTCTTGCGTTCCCCCTGGACTGATAACGCCGCCAGTCCCGAAAGAGGGCGTAACCGTGTAATAGGTGGGGGAAGGAGTGCCGCAGCCCAGAGAAAAGCCGCAACTGGCCGTAATGTCTGTCGCGGTGAAACTGCCGCTTGTTCCATACAAGCCGCTAACCGTGCCGGTTCCGCTGCCGCAGCTTGAACCGTACCCAAGAAACTCCAGGCCTGAATTACAGGTGATCGCACAAGAGGCGCTTCCGCCCGCAGAAACCGTTTGGCTGGCCGGGCTTACGCTCCCGCCAGATCCGCTGCACGTAACCGTTGGATTTGGGTTGTAGCACCCCGCGGTCACCATACAATAAGACGTCACATTCTCGACCGTGGCAGATCCGGTTGCTCCGCCAAGCGCGCCTACCGTGATGTCGCAACTGGCTATTATTTGATCGACTATCATCCCTGGATCACAAGTCACCGAAACGCCCAAACTGCCGCCCGAAAGGACTTGCGCGCATGGATTTGAACTTGGCTCCATCGCACTACAATTGAAGCATTCGCCGCAAACGTTATAGTAGGTCTGAGAGTGTCCGATGCTTGGCCAAAGAAGTAAAAGGATCGCAAAAAGAAACGCGGAGATCGTCCTTTTCATGGCGCCCCCCTTAAAAGGTTTTCGATAGATTAGCCAAAAAGCACCCCAGCGCACCCGAATACTCAAGGGACATGCCGTCAACTTTGGCAGCCGTCGTCGAAAGGGTTGGAACCGCTCCGCCGATCCACCTGATAAGCGCCCCTTCGATGGTCGGAAGCGGAGCCGCGCTCGCCCCACCGGTCGCATTTTGAAGGAAATTGACCCTGTAAACCTGCCCCGGCACCATGTTTTCCAGCGTAAGGGTCCATGCGTTGGAGTTGTTCTGGCACACAACAACAACGGTATTGCCCTGTGACCAGTCGATGGTCGCGGCATTGTCTGCAACGGTGATTGGCGGCTGCTCTCTTGCCCCCATGTATCCGGCCACGTTCGCAATAGCGGCGACAAAAGAGGCGGTTGTCAATATGGTGCCCCCGGAGACGAGCCGATAGGCGGCCCCATCATAGGCTATGCCGATGATGGACCCGGCCGCCGGAATGTCGCCGGCCTGAAGGGGCGTCCCGTCATTCCGTTTGATTGGGACAATACCCAGCCCATCGTTAACCGTGGAGGCGCCGGTGTTGGGGTTTGCAGCCGAGAAATAGATCGGCATTCCGAGCACCCGCGCCGTAAGCGCCGGCGTGAGCGCGAACACGTAGGCATTTGCGGCGCCATCATCGAGGGCGTAATTTATCGGAGCGGACCCGTCCTGGTTGGCCCCGTCATGGCGGTGCTGAAAAATGAGATTAAGGAAGGCCGCGTCTACGATCGTACCGAGGACTCCCTGAGAGGGGTCGCCATCCACGAACACGGTTTTTGCCATATCCAATCCTTTCCATTGCCCCGCTTTAGCCCGGGGGATGAAGCGCTAAGAGTCGTAGCCGAAGACCAGCAGGACATCCGCGGGCCTGAGATTGTTTAGAATCGTTTCGAGTTCGGTCGGCTCCCGCCACCAGGTCAGAGGCTCTCCGCAAGCGGACTGGCCGGACCGGAAGCTGTAAATAGGAGTGTTTTCCACCGTGACCAGCCACGCGTTTTGCAAAACGGTTTGAGCCGGCACCCACGAAAGCGCGTCACCCGCAAATGAGCCCCCCGATCGAAAGCGGTTTACAACGAAGTAAACGGCGTCGCCGACGCGCCCCCATCCCGACATAAACGCCCTATAAGGCGTGATCGTTATGGCGTATCCGAGGCTTGCGGCAAGCCTCACAAAATAGGGCTTTTTGATGTCCCCCGGCCGCGCCCGCAGCTTTGCCACGACAGCGGCCTGCCGGGCCTGGAGCGTTGCGCCGGCAGCCGGCGCGATCCCGCAGATGCGCTCCCATGACGGCAGAGTCAGTACGGCCGTATCCGGGAATATTTCCGCCAGAAGACCTTGCGCGGCTGCCTGCGCCGCATCGAGACTCCTTCCGTCGACGGCGATATCGTCAGCAAAGACCCCGCCAAGATTTGTCACCGGAAATAAAGCATTGAGGACGTCGGCGTTACCTGGCATGTTTCGCCCCCTGAGAAACGAAGCGGGAAGCGGGGAGCAAGGAGCAGGAATTAAAAGATCGGAGCACGAAGCAAGGAGCAGGGAGCAAGGAGAAAAACGGCTTTTGCTTCTCAGCTTTCGCCTTCATTCCCGCTTTTCGCTTCTCGCTTCTCGCTTCCATCTTCATTGCCGCTTCTTGCTTCCTGTTTCGTGCTCCAGTTCTAAGTGACATTGATCACCCCGGACCGAATCAGTTGATATGGCGTCGCGGTGACACTCGCCGGGGGCGTGGTTATATCCACGTCGGTCGCGCCGTCCTGCATCGCGATTGCCGTCAACCGCCCAAATGAAAGCGTCTGGCCGGGAGTGAGTGAGTTGATGTAGCTGGTTATGTCCGACTGGGCCTGAGTTTTCTGAGCGGAGGAGGCGCCCGTCACCGTCATCGTGACGTTTTGAGCGACGACGCTTGGCGCCAGGACCCGCAGGTACTGCACATCGGTGGGACAAATGCCTACGATATAATTCCGCACTGTCGTAAGAAGCTCCGGCGTGGGAATCTGCGAGCCGGTGACTTCGGCATCCGCAAGCACCACCAGGTCCACCGTCCCGAGCCCCTGCCCCAGGGGGATACAGACGGCGTCGGCCACGCCGGGCACTAATTCCGCCCAAGTCTCATAGTCATTCTTATTGCCGCCGGCAGGGGGTTCCTGGATATTGTCAAGGAGCCGCGCCAGGAACTGAGAGGCCGTCTCTCCCGCATTCGGAGTCAGGCCGAACACCCAGCCGTGATGGTCGAGCCAGGATTCATCGGCCGTATCCGGAAAGATCTGGTTGGCGATCCACGACTGGAACTTATAAAGACCCCAGAGGGAAGACGAATAGCCCGCGGCCTTCATGAACGCGAGGGTGCCCTTCGATACGTCTACGTTCGGGAAGGTATTCTGAAAATCCGTGAGGATATTATTCAGAATATCATCAAAAGCCATCTGGAACGGGTTTGGAAGCACGTTAGCTCCAATGATGAATGATGAGTGATGGGCAAAGACAATGATGAATGATGAGTGATGAATGATGAATCAACAATTTGCCGCTCCTCGCGTCACACCACCGGCGTATAGACGGAAAAGGTCACCGGCTGGCCGTTGGCCTGAATGACCTGCACATCACAGCGCATCTGCCACACGGGGTCGCTCGGCACAATCTCGCACGTGACATCTATGGCGGTCGCACGTCCCGCGGTTATAAGCCAGGCAAGCGCCGCCTGGCACCATGCCTCGGCCAGGGCAACGGTCTTGGCAGTATTCTTCGAACGCCTGAGCTGATATAGCTTGGAGCCGAAATTTTCATCCTGGAAGAAGCTCCCCAACGGCGTCCAGAGCGACAGGTAGACGTTATTCCCGAGATCCGTCGTTTCATCGAACGTCATCTTCGCCTGAAGCGGCGGACTCGAAATGGCTATGGCGAAATCTACCTGCATACGTCGCTCCGCGACGAGTGGACAGGGAACAGTGAGCAGTGAATAGATAAAAGCATCAGAACCTCATCTCGGCTGGAATGATGAATGATGGAATTTCCATCTTGCCGTTCTCCGTGATCTCTGTGTGCTCCGTGGTGAGTCCGTCCTCATCCGCTCACGACCGGATTGCCGGTGACTTCGCCTCCGGCCGTCACATTGCCGGTCACCGACTGGTTCCCCGTAACGGCGACATCCCCGTTGATCGAAACCTCGGTCGTGCCGCCGTTCATGCCCGTTATCTCCAGCTTGGGGGTCTGCACCTTGACCGATGTGCCCCCAACGACAGTGATATTGCGGTCGCGGCCCAGCAGAATGTAGTCCCCCTCGTCCGTGTAAAGAGCCACCGCGCCCTGAGCTACCGCCAGCCTATAGCGCCGGTCGTCGGTGGCGATCAGGACAATGTGCCCCCCTTCGTTGACCGCTATTCCCTCGGCGCCGGGCTGCGGGATCGAAGTGAAGCCGTAATGCTGGAAGATCTCGCGGTCCGTGATCGTCTCGTTCGCACGCCCCGTCGCCGAAAAGCGCTTGATGACGCCTTCGGCTGCGTTTGTGAGTAAGGTGCGGATCAATTTCATGTTTAACCCCGGAGCAAGGAGCAAGGAGCAGGGAGCAAGGAGAAAAACGGCCGTTGCTTCTCGCCTTTTGCCTTCATTCCTGCTCCTCGCTTCTCGCTTCCCGCTCCCGCTTTTTCAAGCCACCAGGCCCGGAGGGCCGAGCCTGAGCGTGGTATACACACCGTTTCGACTCATCTCGAAAACACGTCCGAAGATCAGATACGTCGCGTCGATCCCGAGCACGTCGTCCGTTACATGGCACAGCTCGTTTACGGTCCAGGCCTTTCCGTTTTGAGTGAGCCGGGATGCCTTATAGGTCAGGGAGTAGCCGTCATGCTTCATTTTCTCCATGATGGCGCGAGCGTGGAGCGCCGGGCTTTGCTGGTCGTTATTGTTCGTTGTGACATACGGTTTGTAGAACGGAAACGAAGCGTCCGTGACGGTTGCCGTCGTGTTTATGGCCGCTGCCGCAATGGAATTTTGCCCCTGCTGCTGCCCCATGACCGTCACTTGGCTGAAGCCTCGCGAGCAGTCGTGACACTCTTCACCCGAGATTACACTATTGTTAGGACCCGGCTTTTTGCATACGAGGTTGAAGGCCGCCGCGCCCTGGGACTTGGGGCGCCCGAACACAAACGTGCCGTTGGGCAAGCTGAAAAACATAAACCCGCGCGATTTGGCGAAATTGGAAAGCACATCGAAGATCGTTTGGCCGGGCTCGACCTGCGCGTATGCCTGCGGAGTGTCCCAGGACGAAAGCGTCGCGGATGATTGCTGAGCTTGCCCCCCCGTCTGCTTGGACGCGAGCAGGCCCTCCTGATAGACTATCTGCGAGCGGTTAATAAAAGGCGTATTGGCCAGGAGCGTCTCGGCCAGGTTCGGGAGGGTTTTCCCCTTTAGGGTCGGAAATGTCGCGCAGCACGAATCGACCAGCAGCCCCATAAGATCGCGCCCTTCGACCTGAAGGCGCACTCCCGATTTATCGTAGCTTCTGGTCACCTTGTCCGTTATGCCCGTCAGCACCAACTCGTTATTGACCATGAGTTTGCATTGGGCGCCTTTAGCGATATTGGTCTCGGGATGCGAGAGTTCAAGGCTGAACGCATGGTCGGCGGTATAAAGATTCGCTTCTACTCTGTAAGAGAGGAGGTTTGTGATCTTTACGCCGTTGATGGTGAAAGTGACGCTATCCATTGTTCCTGTCCCTTGTCACCACTGAGCTATCAGTCCGCCGGAGCCTCCGGCACCCCGAGGTAATTAAGAGAAGAGCGCCAAAAGCCTCCTGCGCCTGAATTGGCGGCTGCGCCGCCTCCAGTACCGCACCCGCCACTTGCTCCTCGCGGCCCATTAAATCCCCCTCCCCGCTCCGCCGCCCATCTGGACTCCAGATACGAGAGAATCCATTGGTTTCTCGTTACATATATCCTATAATTACAATGGTTGCGGCAGTTCCATTCGTATCGTAGTAAAGCGTCTGCGCCGTTGCTATCGAGCACACGAACGGCACCGTAAGGGCCGTGGTTGTGCTGTTATTTGTGATCGTCGTATAATCGCTCGATCTTATCGGACTTATGAGCAAGTTCCCCGATGCGGCCACGGTTGCATAACCCCATACCATCCTTGCCCCTGTGGGAACTGCCGACGATATGTCGACGGCCGTCCAACCGCTCGGAGTCGCATTATTCACCACTGTCCAGGAACCACAGGTGGGATAGACCAGACCGAGCACAGAAGTCGCTGCGGGGTTAGAATAGGGAACATATATCTGATGGAGATTGGTTTGGAATGCCAGTTTAAAGCCGGTCAAGGTAAGCGTGGAACCACCCATATTGCTGTCAATCAGTTCGATGGTATCTGTCGGCCCCGATGAAGTCGCATAGATACCAACCTGCCCCGAGCCGCCTCCATCCATGTAGCCTTCCATCAAGAGGCTCACGTAACCGGAAACCAGCTTGACGCCGTTGAGCGTGGCAGAACCATTATTGCTGGATAATTGGCACGTTCTTAGGTTCACTTTTTGCACGGCGTTTGCCGCCAGCATCTCAATATCAACGCCATAGCCGCTTGCATGAGCGTTGATGCCGATTCCCGCCGTGAGGGGATTGTCCTCACGTCTGATATTTTCAAAGCTGACATTACCAGCATTCCCCGCTGTGCTGCCTGTCTGCTGGATATATTGGAACCCTGCGTTCCCACCAATCCACGCTTGCATGCCGGTAAACGAAAGAGTGCCAAACCCGCCGCCGGTGGAGGTGGAAAGAACAGTAATCAGAGGATTGTTGTTGGTGGCTGAATACAAATCTAGGCCGTGGAAGCTGAAATGGTCTACACCATCCCCCACGGCTGTAGTTGCGGGACCAAGTGCAAGCGGCATGTCGGAAATGCTCACTAGGTTGTAGAACTGAGACTCGGAATGACCCCGGAGCAGAAATCCCGTACCCCCGACATACGGATTGTAGGCCTCCACATCCCGGATTACGCAGTTCTGCATCCCGACAACTTCCATTCCCACTACGCCCGTCGCCCCGCTGCCCTGTACGGTAAATCCCTGAATCGTCGCGCTAAATAGATAGGCGGAATATCCCGAGATCGGATACGTCCCGCCGAAATGGAGAATGTCACCAGATGCACTTCCGGTATAGATTATGCGACTCGAACCGATTCCCGCACCGATCATACTGAAACCTGCGGGGGGAATGATCTGGTTCGGCAGCCTTGAAACATAGCTGGTCCCCGCCGGGATAGAAACGGCCTTTACCGACCCGGCATTAACCACTGCTATTAGGGCATTCCACGCTGCCGTATCATCAATTCCACTCGTGAACTCCGCCCCAAACCATCTCGGATCGGCAGTTACAGGCGTTCCAAAGCTGACCAACCCGGTGCCCGTTTGGACAAAACAACCCAAAGAACCCTGAAATGGGCCGTTGATGGCCAGGTTGTAATTGCCGAGAACGATCTGGCCGGTATATCTAAGATCCAGACCGGCCGTCATGGTCAGATTGCCCGTGAGCATAATCGAGTTGGTCACCACAACCGTCCCGGCGAAATTAGCTGCCGCTACGAGTTGGGCCGCCGTCTGGACGGTTTGCACTGTAGATCCTATGGTTTCGGAACCCGCCGAAAAGTTTCCGGGAATAGAAGCGTTGCCGCTTGAATCACGGCCGACATAGCCCCCGTTTTGGTCCTTGTTCGCAATATTTTCGGCGGTAAAGCCAAGAGCAGGCTGCGCACCCAGGTCCGACAGCATGGCCGCAAAGTTAGGCGCGGCGAGAAAGGTTCGTACGTTGGCGGAAGGGGTAATGCCGGCAAAGATAGTGAGATTGGGGCTGTACGGCTGCACATTTGTGCCGATCTCGTGGGCGCCCACCCACTGGTCGATCAGCTCGAAATTGTTGTCGTATATTTGGTCCCAGGACGGCGTCTCTCCGTTTGCGCCCCAGTTATGCCAGGGCAGCCCGAGGCCGAGGTTGGGCGTTGCCGGCAGCGTTGTCGCGTAAGAATTCACCACGGAGAACACTGAGAGCACAGAGAAAAAAAACGAAGCAAGAAGCAAGGAGCGAGAAGCGAGGAGAAAAACGATTTTATTCCTGCTCCTTGCTCCCTGCTCCCTGCTTCGAGTATCTATTCGCTCAATCACCGAAACCTCCTTCTCCCATAGGCTGCGATCCCAGCCCGGCCGGGACCGCAGTAGTGCTTTGCGGCGCGGGCGTGTAAGCATTTGCGATGGTAACGCCGGGCGCCTGGTAGACGTAAACCGGGCCGCTTACCGCGTTGGGGTTCTGCATTATGCCCCGGTTTATCGCCCAGAGCTGCTCGGCCGCATTGTAAGGAAGCCCGACCATGAGGCAGATAAGATGCAGGGGCATCGGGTTCGGGATGGCCACTTCGACCACGGTCTCCCGCGCCAGCATCTCGCTTTCGACCTGCGTCTGGAGAGCCAGCGCCGCCTGCTTCAGGCCGCTCATCGTGGACCCGGCGCCCTCGATGCCGGATGCGACGCTGCTCGGCGGCACATCGTTTGCCCTCATAAAGTCGATTGCGCCCTGGATCTGCGTTCGAACGTCGGAAAGGGTCTGCTCCAGGTCGCCTACCGTCATGAGGGGCGTAGAGGCCGTATCGGGATAAATGTAGCGCCCCAGCGCGTCGAAGCTGTTTTGCGCCTGGCTTTGCTCCACGGTGGTCCAGTTGGCCTGGTCGTTGGCGTAGACCTGGGCGAGGGCCAGGGCGCAGGCCGACGCCGCCTGGGCATTGATTATCTTCGGGAGCGTCACCGTGCTCACGCGGATCGCGGCCGGGGCGGCAGTGCCGCCTGCCAGGTTGCCGGCTTGCGAAATCGCCGCCGGCAGGGCGGAGAAATCGCTTGCAAGGGTCGATGTAAAAGACGTCGGCTGTGAGGTGAGAGGCTGGCGCAAAATCATGTATCTTTCGCAGGCTTTTGCCGCCGCCTGGACGGCCAGGCCCGGCAGCGTTCGCGGAAACTGAATGGCCGCCAGGACCGAGTTCGCAGGGTTCGTGACGCCCGGCAGGACGGCGTTAAGGGCTGTTACGCCGGACGATACGGCCTCGACAAAGGAGAGGGCGTTCATACTGAGGCCGCTGAACTGGCCGGGGATCGCGGCCGCGGTATTGATCGCGAAAGATACGACCGTGGATGCTTCGGCGCCCAGGACTGCGGTGGCCTCGGCCCCGAACGCGGCGATGCTTTCCAGGATGGATGTCGAAAACGCATCCTCGCAATCGGACAGCACGTCCTGGGCCGGATAGTTTTGCATGACCTGCGTGGGGCCGCGCAGATTTTCAACGAAATATATTTCCACTTCGGCGGTGCGCTGCCGCTCGTCCTGAGTCACCGACACCGCGTCGATGCACCCCATGATCGGCCCGTACTCGGGATGCACCAACTCAAACAGGGTCTGGTTCGCCAGGCTGTTTAGGAGATCGATGTGGAGATTGTATGGGGTCAGGCTGTTCGGAGCGTCCCAAAAGTAGCACCGAATGTGCACGACCCGCGCCCTCTGCCCCATATCCTCCAGCTCGGCTCCGTCCTTGTACGGAAACTCATAGCGCGCGATGGCTTTCGAAAAGCCGTCGTGAATGGTCTCGATCGCCAGCGGAATGCCGTTTAATGATGCAGGATACAAATCAGGCATTTAAACCCCTAACGATGAATGCGGAATGATGGGAGAAGAATGATGAATGATGAGTGATGAATGATGAAAAAGCGTGGAGCATGGAGCAAGGAGCAGGAAGCAAGAGGGACCGTGATTCCCGTCCACCGCTCGCCGTTCACTGTTCGCCCAGGCTCTGTTTTGATTCATCATTCATCTTTCCGCATTCATCATTGTCCGTTCATCATTCATCATTCAAAAAAGTCGCCCCTCTTCAGATTAATCCTGGCCGTAGTGTCCGGATCGTTTGATGAACTCGTAACGCGTCCATTCTGGTCGACGCGAATGTTGAGCGTGATTTCGTTTTTAGGCTTTTTACCGAGCAATTCCTCGACCCGCGCGATATGGCCCTCCAGCGCCGTATCGGTAACGTGCAGATTCCGACCGGCGATGTCGTCCGCCATTGCGTGGGAGATCTGTGTCAGTGCCTGCGCGCCGGCGCCTTTCCCGGCCAAAGATTGGCCCGATTGCGGCGGCATGGCCTCTTGCCTTGTTTTTCCGATCAGCGCTTCGACCTCCGAAATATGGGCGTCAAGCGCGGCGAATGTCCCGGCCCCGCTTCGCTGCACGGTCCTGGCGGCCAGTTCCCTGTCAATGGTCCCGATCTGGTAGGAAGCCGGTCCGCCTCCCATCACCATTTGTCTTGCCCGTTGCCGACGCAATTCTTTATCGGACAGCAGCGTCGACTGCCAGTCGGCTACGCCCTTGCCGATTGCCTGGGACGCATCGACGGCCTCCTTGAGAGCGAGCGCCGTGCCTGCGACCACTCCGGTGGCGACAGCGGCGGCTGCCAATGTCGAAGCTCCCGCGGCGGCCGTTGCGGCAGCGCCCCCCGAAACGGCGGCTTCAATGGGACGGCCGAGGCGGTCGACCAGGCCCGGCGTTTTGCCCGGCAAAGGGATTGCGCTTCCGCCCAATCCGTCGGGCCAGTTGGTGACGAACACCGGCGTTACCCCCGCGGCCTTTTCGAGCGCTTTTCCTTCGGCCACGCCCAAGGCGGTGGAGCGCAAGCCCGCCAGCATTCTGGAGCCGGAGTACGCGCCCTTCCCGAGACGGTAAAGCCCATAGGCGGCTGCTCCTCCGACGCCGATCGCGGCGGCCGTGTCAAGGCCTCCCGTCACTCGCCGGTGTTCGGCCGCGACTTTGCCCAGCGTATCGACCAAATCGTTCGCGACCTTACTCATCTCCGCCAGGGTATGAAGCATCGGGTCGAAGGCGTTCGCGACGGCGGTCCTGGTCGTCCCTTCGAGGGCCGTTATCTGCGCGTTGAGGTCCTGGAGCCTCGTGCTCAGCTTTTGCTCAGCTTCCGAGGATTCCTCGATTCGCTTCCGCATCTCCGCAAAAGAGTTGTCGCCGCGCCCGGCCAGAGCCAACGCGCCGCGCTCGCCCCTCATCTGGAAAATCTTGATGAGAAGCGTCATCAGTTCCTGCATCGACTTTCCGGCAATCTTGGGGTTCGCGCCTTCTCCCTGCAGTTCCTTTATCAGCGAATCCCAGTTCTTGAGATTACCCTTTTCATCCCAGAATTCGAAACCGGCTTCCTTGATCGCTTTGGATTCGCCCCTGGTCGCTCCGGTGAGCCGCATAAGGAAAGCGGACGTCTCGGTCCCGGCCATCGAGCCGGGAGCGCCTTTGGCGGTGAGGACCGCGAGGGCGGTGAGGGTGTCCTTCAGGTCGAGCTTCATCGCCGCGGACATCTGGGATGAGTACTTCAGCGCCTCCATCATCTCGGGAATCTTCAGGGGCGTGCTGGTAGCCACCTTTTGCATGAAATTGGCAAGATCCCAGTATTGGTTCCCCTTCAGGTCGAATGCGGCCCCGATCCTGGAAAGAGATTGGGCCATCGTCTTGGGGTCGCTGTGGGAAATGGTGGCGAGCATGGCGGAAGAAGCGGCCGCGCCCTTGCCGCCCAGGATATCCGCAGGCTTCATGCCGGCCTGGACGAGGACGGTTTCCGCTTCGACCATTTCCCTGGCGCCGAAGGGATGTATTTTTTGGAGCCGCTCGGCCTCGCCCCTGAACTTTTTGAGTTCATCGACCAGGTCGGCCGCATTCTTGCCGCTACGCTGAAGGCTCATCTCCAGCTCGGTCATCGCCGTCTGCATGTCGGCCGCGATTTTTATTCCGGGCTTGAGTTCGCCGAACGAATAATAGGACGCGGCCAAAGACTTAAGCCCAGCCTGGGTGTTGGAGACCATGCTCTCGAAGTCTTTTTTGACCTGCGCTCCCGCCTTCCCGAGTCCCAAAATCCTGTTCTCGAGGACGCGGACCACCTCCGATGCCGCATCAATGGCGGTGAAGGTAAGGGCGACTTTTAGAGCGTTACCAGCCACATTGGCTCCAATGATGAATGACGAGCGATGAATGATGAATGTTTAAAGGTCCTTGCCCATCATCGTTCACTGCTCACTGTTTTTTCCTCAACACCAGGTGTTTTTGGGACTTCTTTTGCCCGGTCAGATCGGACCAGGCCTCGCAGTATTCCAGCGCTTCATGGACGCTCATATCAAGCACCCGGTCCATCGGCAGCCGCATCTTGAGGAGGGCCAGGATCAGCTTTCTCATCAGGCGAACCTCCTGCCGCGGCGTCTGCCGGGCGTTGCTCTCCTGGGTCCGCGGACTCGCCGTGAAACGATTTCAGGCGCGCAGCCAGCCTCCCTTTTGCTCTGGCTATTTCGCCGAAATCCTCATCAAGCATTTCCATCAGCATGTCCGCGCTGACGGGGCTTATTTCCCCGATCCGGACGATCTGCTTGGCCGTCAGGGCCAGCCCGTAGAAGCTTGCATTTTCGATCTTCCGGGGCTCTTGTTCACCGGCGACTTCAACCGTGTCTCGCACGAGCGCCGGCCTGATTTCGAACTCACGATGGTACTTGCCGTCCCTTTCGATTCCTATCGGGAGAGTTCCTTTTTCCGTAATCACGTTCACTCCTTTGTTTCACGCGAAGGCGCGAAGCCGCGAAGCAAAATTTAAAAATCCCACTTTACCCCTGATTTCGAGCTCGAAAACTCCGCTTCCTGGAGGCCATTTTGAGTTATTTTTCCCACTTTTGACTTTCTTCGCGGCTTCGCGGCTTCGCAGTGAAACAGCTTTTCTCTTTCACTGCTCACCGTCTACCACCTTACTGCGTCGAAGTTTCCGGCAGCCTTGCCGTGGCGCCCAGGTCGATATTGCGGTGCGCCTCCTTCTCCACGTCGAACTTGCCGCCGACCTTCAGGATATAGACGCCCGAGTAGGTGATTCGCGTGCCGTTCTGATAGTCGATGGTGAGCGTGCCGTTCGCGACCGTCATGAAATCAAACTCCGGAGAGTCCGAAGGGATCACGTACTCAACCGTAATCCCATAGCGGGGCGTGACGGTGCAATGGCCGGTCTGGTTCATCAGCTTCACCTGCCGGTTAAGCTCGAACTCATGTTCCTGGATCGACTCGAAATCCTCGATGTCCTGGCCGTTTACCTCCAGGAGCACTCTCGATACATATTCGGACATTATCTACCTCCCTTCATACGGCGCCGAATGGGCCGCGTGTTTTCGCCAGTTATCCAGATACTTTCGGGCAAGATCGCGGTCGCGGACCACCAGCAGGTTCTCCGCGTTTCTCTCCTCGGCCGCCCTCGTGAAATTGAAGCTCCCGGTTATGACGACCGCCTCGTCGATTATTATGACCTTGTTGTGCGCGATGGCATGAGCGCTGTCGATACGCGGTTTTATGCCGTGATGGACGAGGAAATCGGCCATGCCGTATTTGCCGGTAAGGTTCGATTTGTCCAGGACGACCCCCAGTTTGACGCCTCGGGCGGCCGCATTGGCCAGGGCCCGGGCGATGGGAGCGCTCGTAAAGCTGTACGCTTGCACATAAACCGAGACCTTCGCGGTGGCCAGCTCCCGGACAAGGGCGTCCGTCGCGCCGCCGTTGGGGCTGAAGTACGCTGAAATATCGGCAGAAAAGCACGCCGCGGAGCATACCGCAGAGACGCAGAGTGCGCAGAGAAAGACAACGCAAAAGAAACAGCGAAAATGTTGGCAGTCTTTTCTATTCATTTTTGCATCTCCTCCGCGCCCTCTGCGCCTCCGTGGTGAAAAATCGCTTTTCTTCCCGCTCCCCGCTTCCCACTCCCTGCTCCTAAAGAAGCAAATCGATCCTGCCCGCGAACACATGCAGGCCGGGCACGACATTGGCCGGTATCTTAGCGTCGAGCTGGGTCACGCTCTGGCTGTCCTGTTCAACGATCAGCCCAGGCGCGTTGGCATCGACGTTTTCGACTATCTCCAGGTCCTCAAGATCTTTTAGTACGGTCAGAAGCATGGTCCTGACCCTGGCCGGCATCTTGGGCGTTAGCTTCGCGCGCGGAAATCTCAACAGGTATCGGGTGCGGCACGCCAGGCGCACATAATCGAGCGTGCGGATCGTGGTGATATCGAGCAGGCTCGGGTCCGCTATCCCGGAAGAATTGGTCGTATAGGTCGATATGGCGCGGACTATGGCGACGTTTCCATCCGCGTCAACGCACAGGGGCGTAACTCCATTCCAAAGGAGCGCCTCCACTTCAGTCTGCGTGAGCCAGTCAGCCTGGGGCGGCGCGCCTATGCCGGGAAGCGGCAGGGTATTAAGAGGCATCGCCGGGTCCGTCGACGACGCCATCACGGCCGCCATCGCGGCCGCCACTTCGAAGGCCGCGCTGAACGTGCCCGGCAGGTATGGTCCGCAAATCCGACCGTCATTTGTCTCTCCGGCCAGGGTCGTGGCCCCGGAAAGAGACCCGGTGAAAGCGTAGACGGCAGTGGCTCCGCGCTGCTGGTTGTAGGCCGATACGCCTTCCACCTGCGTGCGCAATGCCTGGAGATTGGTCTCATCGTTATACGGCGTAGCATAGAGGGAATAATTGCCCGGGAAGCACGCGGCCAGGGCGGCGGCGATATTAGCGGCGGGATCGACTGCGCCGCCGGTCATCGCGGCCACCGTTGCCGTGATTCCCGTCCCGGTGACGGACGCATTGATCTGGATCTGGTTTCCGACCGTGCCCTTGTTTTTCGCCGTGAGGGTCACGAGCCCGTCGGCCACCTCATAGCTCACCGGCAGGTCGGGCCTGGTGGCCAAAACATCTCCGAGGTTCTCGGCAATGCTCGTGGGCGTATCGGTCAGGCTGATCCCCACCTGGAGCATGTCGTTATCGATAAAGACGGTCAGGGTACCCGAGGCAGTCGGAGCCCCCGTGAGGGTGATCGTGCCCGTTGCCGCGAGCGGCTCCCCGACAGCGGCGTCCAGGATCGGGCACACAAAAAGAGTAAGAGTCGGATTGGCCTTGAGGGCCGCTCTCACCATCCGGTGCGCCTGGGATCCGTTTCCGAAATACTGCGCGGCCATCGCATCCGAGAAGACCTGCACCGGGACCCCGGGCGTGGCCGATCCGGAGGAAGCTATCTGAGCGTTGTAAAAGTTTGCCGTCACTCCATTAGCAGCCAAGCTCGTCGTGCCGGCGACAAACCCGCCGACGGCCGTGCTCATGACGGTAATGTAGCCCATAGCTGCCGATGAGGCGGGCAGCGCGGGCATGGCGGCAATAGCAAGAGCTTCCGTGGGGTACCCATAGGCATTTTCCGCGGCGGGAGTCAGCGTGACCGTCCCATTGGCGGCGATGGACAGCAGCCATAGGCCCCACGTATTCACGGGGATCGTTTCAGCGCCGATAGCCGTACCGGCGGCGACGGCAGCCTTGGAATAGGGGACCCCGGCAATGGAGAAATTAAAAGCGCCGTTCGCCACGTTTTGGGGAGTCGAACCTATCTCCAGGGCCGGAGAAGATGAGATGCCCGTGGCCGCCGCCAGCATCTGCGCAACGATCATCACCGTGTAGACGTTCGCCGGCAGCGAATTTACGGCCAGGAGCGAGTTGAATTCGAAATAGGCGCCCGGCGTCCTGATTCCGCTTGGGATCTGGTAGAACTGGATATTGGGAGACGGCATCATTCACCTCCTTTGGCGGCGGTGGCCAGCTTGGGAGCCGGCGCGGCGGCAGATGGTTGCGCGGCTTCAGGTTTTGGCGCGGCCCGCTTTGAAGCGGGCGCATCGGGCTTCTGAGCAGCCTGGGGCGCCGCGTCCGCCCTTGCGAGCGATCCGTCGCGGATACGCCTGAGATAATACGTCGTTTCGGGCACGTTTTCGGGCGAATCGGTTATGTATTTCTTCGGTGATCCTTCCCTGGGGCATTTCGTGCCAGGGGCGGCTTTGACTAGCATCTTGCCCTCCTTTTGAATTCACCGCAGAAGCTCTGCGGTGATTTATCTATGAACTCCCTCAAAGAATCTTGCCCAGCATAAGAGTCCGAACAAGCATCCGGGCTGTTTGTTCTCAACCCCGGGCAGCCAGTCCCACATGAATCTTTCCCTTTTCGCCTTCACTGCCGAGCCTCCACCTTCACCCGCCAGCGGGCATCAAAGCCTTCGACTCCGTATACGATGTATTTACGTGACCTACCGAAAATTAACCGTACTGGCGATTGCCGCTGCCCCCGCCTGACATCCCGCCCAACTTGGATGCACACCATCTCCTGAGTCATAGGCTGCAAGAAGGTAGTCTGCATTATTCGGATCTTCCAAAACCGTGAAGAGATCAACCACATAATCCACATTAGTCGCCTCAGTCATTATCCACGTGCGCACAGCATCTTGAACGGCTTGTTGAGCAGATGTCCAACTTGCATTGCCCTTAAAGGGCGTGTCGGTGCAGGCGATCACTTTAGTTCCCGCGTTGTGGGCAAGCGTATACATCTGCTGAAGATTGTTTTCTATCCATGCTGCCGTTTGGTTTACGTAATCATTTTGGCCCGCCATTATATTAACATAGGGGTAGGACGGAATTTTATCTGCAATCTCATAGGGAAACCGGGCGAGCATCTGAGCCGTGCCGGTTGCACCCTGCGCCAAGTCGATAGTCATCCAACCCTGGCCTAATTGCTGCCACAACGCGCCAGCCAACCTATATACATACTGAGTTTTGCTGTCGCCCATCATCGCGACTTTTTTATTGTTCATCTGAGGGACAAAGGGGATGTTCTGATATTCGCTAAAGACGTAAAAGTTAGCGATAGCGTTTGCGGTACTTGTCGACGCGAACCCTTGCCACGTACCTCCGAATGCAGGAGTCAGGTTGGCAACATTGGTTCCCGTTCCATCCAATCGACCGCCAATATAAATCGGAGTATTGTTATACCATACTCCACAATACAATTCTGTTATCCATATATCAAGATGTGCTCCAGCAACATAAGACTGAGCACTTGTGCAAAGAGTGTAAGCCGCTCCTGCTATTACAGTTGAGATAACAACATTTGTTCCGTTATACGTCACCAATATGTAATTATTTGAATCCACATAACCAACTATCAATTCCCACAAACCAGATGACCAATAGATTTTACCTCCAGTATAGACTTGAGATTGACCTGTATTTACTAGAGTCATTCCCAAGCCAGAACCAAGAGAAGAAAAAGTAAGTTTATCGCCGGATATCACCGATGTGCCACTTATATCTGTCCAAGCAAGACCACTTCCCCCCGGTTCTGGAACTCCAAGGCCATCTGTATTGCCAGGAGCGCCGTTTGTACGGTTGAATGAATCCGAAGCAAGAACGGGGGGTGTCCATAGGCGAGTCGGAGCTTCTAGCCTTGATACGCTATACCCCTCAGTTATGCCACCTGCAGATGGCCTGCCTGTGTAAATATTCAAAGGAGTGGTAGTATTAGTGTGTTCCACAAAAAGAAGCTGTGGCATACAACCATTGTTAATATACACAAACTGCCCTGCGGTACGAAGGACAGTAATATATTCCTGCCAAGTATTATCCAATAGAGGAGAAATGATAGTCAAAGGCCAAGTAAGATAAAGTTGGCTGCTACTTGTGGTTCTATAAACACTGAAATTAGTATTAGAAGAACCACTTGGTTGCCCCACTCCTGTCCAGCCAAGATAATCACCTGGAGCCACCATGTATTTAGCGTAGATTATCTGCCCTTGCTGGCGGGTAATAGAGGTACTATTAGTCATTACGGGGTCGTTGTAAGTCACTGCCGTTCCGTTAAAGTTCAGCATTCCATTCGAAATGGTCATCACGCCATTGGTGTCATGTGGGATAGTCCGCGTGCCCTTTCCCGCATAAGGCTCTGCCGTCGTGCCGCCTATTGCACCGGCTGCGCGAGGAGTGGCGAAATTATCTAAGATAAGATCACTTTTCGCTGTGTTAAGAGTATCCATAAACGTTTCGGGGCCAGCAGCAAAAACACTTGTTGAAATTATAAGGATTACAAGGATTAGATATCTCTTCATAATCAATACAAGCCCTCCGAAATAATAGAGGCCAATATCACTCCGTTTTGAATCTCAAGCATATATTCATAATGCTTATTTGCTGTTAGAGCAGTCAACTGTCCCGATACACCAGTAGTCCAATAAAGAGGAGGGCTAGATAAATTGGTCGGCCACACAATACTTTGAGTACCTGATGCTGGAGCAATTACCTGAACCCGGACATAAGTAACAAGATTGGCTATAGGTAGATTACTAAATGCCACGGTGACTACCTGACTCGCTGTGGTTGGAGTAATCACTGCTAACCCAGTTGTTGCACAATTTATCGTAGTGGTTCCGGTTGCCGACGGAGATTGCATAACCACTGGTAGGTACGCAGTCCCTATACCTACTTGGCTAAAATTCGCCGGGCCGCCGTCAATCGGAATTTGGAAAAGGGTGACGCCGTTATAGCCCCAAACGTTGCCGCTGGCGTCTAGGCATAATTGTCCCGTCGTGGAGAAGCTTCCGCAAGAACTCTGGACCACGTATCCGGGAGCGCCATTTGTACCCGCGGATCCCGATGCCCCCGTCGCTCCCGTTGACCCTGCGGAGCCTGTCGCACCGGTCAGGCCGGTCGGGCCGGTCGCGCCCGTGGGGCCTGTGGGGCCGGCAGGTTCGATCCCGCTGCCCCAGGCAAAAGCGGGAAGAAGCATCGCGACGCAAAGGAGCAGAATAAGCGCGAGCCTGGAACGGCGGCCGGCAGGCAATAAGTGGTGGATGGAAGCCTTGGAGCTTCTCATTATCTATACTCCTCCGCGAAGTCGAAGGTCGTCGTCTGGCCGGATGCGCAAATGCCCCAGATTTGGGTAACGGACCGGTCCAACGTCAGGGTTTGGCCCGGCAAAAGCTGCTTGCCGGTCGTCGTGGTTACCGTGCCGTTGAATCCCCACCAGAGCGTGCTCGACCCGGTGTTTGAGACCATCAAACTGAGCCTGAAATGGCCTCCCGAGGGTATGTCGCGTATGAGCGCGGCCGTCGATGTGATCGTCCCCTGGCCCGTTGCCCCCGAAGCGCCCACCGCGGTATCCACCGGGGCCTGCGCAAGCGCCGCGCCGCCGATGGCGGCAAGAAAGACGGCGGCAAGAATGATCGAGAAGACCGTTTTCATAAAAAACCCCTTTCAGGAATCTCTGGACCTCGGCTTTCGCCGGGGTGACGGCTTTGTTGAGTTTTGCAAGTGGCTCTTTAGATCTGGAGATTTTAGATTTGGAGAAGCCTTGTTTCACGCGAAGACGCGAAGGCCGCGCAGAAAATCTAAAATCTGAAATCCTCAAACCTAATACGCCTCCACCGTCCAATTCGCTCCGTTGCAGAATAGCGTCATCACCGTCGATCCGCCTCCGGCCGAAACGCTCTGATGCCATGCCGGAGACGCCGGGCCGTCCGTGATCGTCATGGCCGCGCCCGCCAGCGCCGGCCCGCAGGAAGGCAGGCCGGCAAAGGTCGTCGGCGCCTGCGGTCCGACGAACAGGGCCGTGACGTTGGCCCAAAACACATTATTGTACGTGGCCGGGTGAGTCTGCCCTTGCCATGCCCACAATTGGTTTGCCCAGCCGACGGACACCAGGATAAATGTCTGATGGGGCCCGGCGCCGACCAGCGAAATAAAGTTAGTGCTCCAGTAAGCGTCGACCGCGGAAGAGGAAGCGAAGGAATGCTGCGCGGGGATGCTCAGGATGCCCTTGCGCCCCACGGCGGTATCCAGGATAATCAGGTCCTGGTTGATGACGGCGGATTCACGAGCCTCCCCCGGCAGAGTGATGAGGCCAAGGTTCGGAGTGCGAGGCTGCGCCGGAGCCGGCGTCGGGCATAGGGCAAAAATCAAAAGGAAAAGGGAAATAGTAAAAAGGTGAAGCTTCCTCATTCGCGATCTCTCCCGGGCGTCTCTATCAGGCCCTCCAGGTCCGGGGGCGCGCCTTCCCGCTCCTCGTCCCGGTTGAGGTAGAATTTAAAGCACGCCGCGAGCAGCTCGGGCGCAACCGTAGGCTCCATTTTGTCGACCTGGTACCATGTTTCCACGTCCAGGGTGTAGGCGATGAACCCGTCCCTCAGCATCTCTTCAGTTGTCACGTTCCGGCACGATTTCGGCTCCAGCGGATGAATGGGCAGGCCCAGCGTCTGAAACGCGAGCGAGCCCACGGCGGTCTCCAGGATGCCATAGAGGCCTGCCCGGCGAAGCGCCTCCGTGTTCAGCCCCTTGAAGATGATATCGATAGACATCGTGTTCGTCTGCCTGAGGGCCTTATTGGAGGTCCTTTGGAACCTGATATCATCGGTCGAGATGTAGATCCCCGGCTGCGGAATGCCCTCGAAGCCCTTTTGCACCGCAATCCTCGTCGCCGCGGCGAATTGAGACTGGAGATAGGAGACAAGGGCGTCTTCAATTTGGACGATCATACGGCACTCCAAAAACCGGAGCAGGGAGCAGGAAGCAGGGAGCACGGAGAAAAGCTTTTCTTCCCGCTCCTCGCTCCTCGCTCCTCATTCGGGTATTGGCCCGAGCGGGTAGTCAAGCTCCCACTCGCGCGAATAGTCGGCAAGCTTCCGGTCCGTAAACGTTTTGCGGCCCCTGCTGTACCGGATCGCGCCGGTATCGGGCGTATCCGGAGCCGCATCGGCCACGCCGAGCACTATCGTTCCGTTTTGGATCTTCTCCAGGAGCTTGATCGCGTTCTCGTTCGCCTTCGTTATGGCCTCGGGCGGATTCAGACGAATGCGGCGCGAATATAATTCGTAAAGCGAAATGGCCCGGCAGATCCGCATGAGAAGGCCCGGCGGCGTCGCGAAGGGCAACTCGTAGCGGCCGCGCAAGTAATCGTCGATCAGCTCGCTCGCGTCGCTGATGTACTGGGTCAGGATCGCATCGTTCGGCGATCCGGTGTTCGCGTCGTCGGTCAGGTCGATGAGGTCCTGGGCCGGCGCGACGGCCTGTAGATCCGATATCTGGCAGTAGTTCATTGTCGCTTCGCTCCTGGAAGCGAGGAGCAGGGAGCGGGGAGCGAGGAGTAACGCCGGGAGCAGGGAGTAAAGACAAAGCTGCCTTTATTCTCGCTCCTCGCTCCTCGCTTCTCGCTTCCCGCTACCAGTTTCATTCCTGCTCCCTGCTTCCCGCTCTCTGCTCCGGCAGTTTTATTTTCCCTTGGCCGGTTTCGCCCCCGGCTCGGAACCGGCCTGGGATTCAGCGGCTCCAGCGGCTTGCGGGGAAGCCGGACTCGCCGATACGCCGGCGAGGGTCGCCTTCGCGTCCGCGGCTGCTGCTTTGGCCTCGGCGGCGGCGGCTTTCGCGTTAACAGCAGAAACTCCGGCCTTATCGGCGGCGGCTCCCGCTGCCTGCGCCGCCTCTTTTGCCTCGGCGACCGCCTGGCTCAGTTTCGCCGCGATCTGCTCGATGTCGGCAAGCGGGTCTTTGGCGGTCGTTTGCGGCGCGGCGGCCGGCTTGGTTGACGCTATGGCCCCGACTTTTAGCAGCGGGGCGGCGTCCTTTTCGGTCAAGGTCAGGGTACTGCCCGGCGTGTACAGCGCCTCGTCACGGCGCAGCGCCTGCAGTACATTATATTCGTCGGTCGATTGGGTCGCGTTTGCCACTTGGGTCATTTGGCTCTCCTTAAACCGTAAGTGAAGAACGCAGAGTGATGAATGGTTAAGGGCATTTATTCATCATTCATCACTCATCATTCATCATTGCTTTTCTACCAGGTCGGCGTAATCGAAATCGGGTTCGTGAACAGGTACCCGACATCGGGGGCGATAATCTGCTCGCACTGGTTCCAGGCTACTTTCAGGAAATGCGCTCCCTTGATACCCCGCTTGCCGTCGAACACGCTGAACGTCTGGCGCAGCGTCTCGGAGAAAGTGACGCCATAAGTGATCGTCTTGATGCCCGGCTTCGGGTTGACAAAGAGCACGGCGCAGTAGGCGCTGCCCCAGAGCCTCGCGTACTGGGCCGAAAGGCCGTATCCCTGGGTGTTGTAACGGGCTCGCCCCACGAGCCAGTTCTTGACGTCGAAAAGGCCTTTCATTTCCTCGACGGTGGCCACGCCGCCCGGGGTATCCTGGTAGCGGGAAGGGGACTTCACGGCATCCAGGATCGCGGGCAGTTGGCGGAAGACCGCCCACAAATCGGCGCCCATCACGACCGTGTTCGCCCGATAGAAGCACGCCTCGATCGCGCCCAGAATGTTCTCGATGGGGTTCCCCGCGTTCTGGTCCCACTGCGAAGTTCCGGAAAGCGCAAGCACGTTGCTCGATGCGTAGTTGTTCGAGTTGAAGACCGTGTTCGCGACCCGGCTTTCCTGCGCGAGGTCCAGCGCCAGGTTCAGGAAGTCGTTTGCATCTACCATCGGCTGGAGCGGCGCGTCCGCGTTTTCGATGTCTTCCTGAGGCACCCAGGTGGAAAGGGCGCGGTCGGTGCACAGGAAGGGACTCGCGGTGGCTCCCCAGTCGTACTCGTTGGGAAGCGATTTCGGCCCGATCGTGTCGTCGGCGATGGTGTACGAATCGACCTTATTGTAGACCCAGAACTTATCCGACCTCTTGCCCACCTTTACGATCGGCATCACTTCCTTCCAGATCAGTTCGTCATTGCGGTACTTGACCGATAGGTTGGTCAAACCAACGTCAATATGAAGCTGCTGCGGTTCAGGCATTGTCCGTCCTCTCTTTCAAGGAGCGAATGGCCTCGGGCTTTGCTTGGCTCGGCCCGTCTGATCCGCTCTCAGGCCTAATGTTCTACGCGTTCGCCCCCGCCCGAATCGGCGCTTAGGGCGGGGGAACGCCGGGGCGGCGCCGCTCCCGGCATTAACTTGCCTATCCCTGGATGCGCTGAGGATTGATGTGCACGGGTATGAGCTGCCCCTGCACTCCCGATCCCATTGCGTAGCCGACGATATAGTTGTTGACCCCGGCTGCCGGGCTGGCGACGATCCCGTTTCCACTGGCGTCGCTCGTGATGGGATTGCCCCTTGTCGCGCCGCCCACGCCGAGATTGACCCAGCTAACGCCGCTCATCCTCAGCCGTACCTGCGGCTGGTCATATGTCGGCGCGAACTGGAAGACCCCCGCGATATAAGCCGAGGGGCCGGAGGCCGCCTCCATCGTGTTGTCGTCCGACGCCGGCGTGGCCAGGGTGAACTGTGCGATGGTTCCGGTGGTGCTGACCTCTTTTTCGAGTCCTGTGGTCGGGCCTATCATATGCGCTCCTTTCAAGAGCCGGAGCAGGGAGTACGCTATTCGCCGCTCACTGCTCACTGTTCACTATTTTTTGGGCTTTACGGCCAGGCCGAAGAGTTGCGGGAATTCCTTCGACACTTCGAGCATGGCCTCTTTGTATGTGGCGTCCTTGTGTTTTTCCTGGTACTCACGGACCTTGGCTTCCCGCATTCCGTCTTCATCATCAGGCAAGGCATCCCCGGGCCTCACGATCTCGCCGTAGGTTATGGCCTTGGGCTGGTTCGCCAGGAGCAGCTTCACGGCCTCGGAGAGGACCATCTTCACCCGGTCCGTTCCCTCGCCGAACTCAAGGCTGGGCGCCCCTTCGCCGGCGGCGTAATCGAGAATCGCCACGGCATTGTCCTTGCTCGCCGGGAGCATTTTCCCGTCTTTGACGAGCTGGACGCAGAAGTCGACGTGAGAATCGTGCACGGCGGCCTTCCGGCTGTCTGCGAACGCCTTCTCCCTCTCGGCGAATTCGGCTTCGCGGCGTTTGAGGTCGGCCTCCTTTTGCTGGAGGGCGCTCACCTCGGCATAGCCGGGCTGATGAGTCGCCGCATGCTCTTCGCGCTCCGTCCTCACGCTCTCGCCCTCGCGGCGCGCTTCCTCTTCCAGCCGCTCAAGCTCTTCCCTGGGCACCGTCTCGTCGGCTTCGTCCTGGCCGTGCTTTCTCAGGATGTGCTCCCGGATCCGCCTGAGTATGCCGCCGGCGCGCCTGCCGGTCCCCTCGTGAAATTCCGATGCTTTGGTTGTCATCCGATGGTCCCTCCTTTGGCTTATATTGATATCAAATTCGATCATGCCTTCTTCGCCCGCGGCAAAAGACACCGGCTTGAGTCCCTTAACGGCCGGAGGCTGCGCGCCCAAAAAGCCCACGTGGCGCAAATAATAGACGCCGGGGGCCGGGTTTTGAGGCGAATCGGGCGCGTAAAAACTGGAGGAAATCTTCTTGAATCGGCCGGCTCGAACCAGGCCGGCAAATTCCGGATCCACCTGGCCCACGGTTGCAAAAAGGCCGTTGTCCGAATACTCGAGTGCTTTTACCCAGCCGTACGCCGGATCGTCCGTTCGGGGATGTCCGACTACGACCGGGGCTTCGTGGATCCCAGGGTCATAAGCCGATGCCGATGCCCGAAGGTCGCCGGCGCCGAACTCGATTACTTCGCCGCTCATGGCCGTATGGCGTCCGGCGCGGAAGATTTCGATCCGTCTTTCGTCCTGTTCGGCAAGGTCGGTCCTCTTCTTGCCGTCCAGGGCCTCCAGGAGTTTTCCGGCCGCGTTTTCGATTTCGGCCGCGTGCTGTTGGCCGGCGCGGCTTCGGATCGCAATGAGGGCCGACCGGTATACCTTGCCGGCCTTGCCGAAGGGGTACTTCCAGGCCTCCTTCGTCTGCGCGTTGGCCCCCGCGTCGTGGCCGAGATGCATCGCCGAATACGCGCCCCAATCGGGGGGATTGCCCAGCATGGCGTTTTCGTCTTCGGCGCTGATGGACCAGGAACCGGCCCGGTCGACCTTGCCGGCCGCGATCAGCCCCCGGGCGTGGGCCATCCCTCTGGAATTAAGAGATACCATGTGTGCCTCCTTGAAGAGCCGGAGCAAGGAGCAGGGAGCAAGAAGCAGGAATTAAAAGATCGGAGCGGGGAGCAAAAAAGAAAAACGTCTTTGCTTCCAGAGTTTCGCCTTCATTCCCGCTCCTCGCTTCCCGCTTCTCGCTTCCAGCCTTTCTTCATGCTTCTCGCTCCTCGCTCCTTGCTTCATGTCCTTCTGACGTTCGCCGCTTCGGGGCCTTTTTTGCCGGCTACCACTTCCAACTGCACATCGTCGCCTTCGCTCAGCGACTTGAAGCCGGTCCCCTGGATCGCGGAGTAGTGCACGAAGATGTCCTGGCCGGCCCGCGTCGTAATGAACCCGTAGCCTTTCTGATCGTTGAACCACTTGACTTTGCCTTGCTCTGTCATTGCGCGATGTCCTTTCGGGTTAACTTTGAGTCATATAATGCTGGGCGGCTTCCAGGAGCCGCGCACGGTCCCTTTCCCCGACGCCCAGGTACGGCCTGGCCGGAATGTTGGAACCGGGATGCCTGACCGATTTGACCGGGCGCGCCGCTCCGGGCCAGAAAAGCGCCCTCTTCGTTTTGGGCCGAATGGTGCGCGGCCCCGTTTTGCCGCCGAGCTGGTGAATGGCGGCGTAAATCTTATTCGAGCCGACCAGGACCGTGCTGCTTCCGCTCAACTGATAGCGAATGGTCTCGCCGAGTTGTCCCGAAAGCGTCAGTATGCGGCCCTTGTTTTTCTTCTTGGCCGCGGCGTAGGCAGGCGTTAGCGCTTTCCAGGGCCTGCCTTCGGGATCGGTCTGGCTTTGAAAGCGCTCCTTTGTGCCCTCGACCAGTATCTCGCCCGCATTTTTCATGAACGGCGACATATCGGCCATTTTCGAGCGCAGGCGGTGTAGCATGTTCACGACCTCGCGGTCGTCTATTTGGATGCGGATCAAAGCCGGCATTGCCGTACTCCGTTCAAAATTCCCCCTGCCCCCCTTTATGAAAGGGGGGAAAGGAGATTTGTTTCACGCGAAGACGCGAAGCAAGGGCAAAGGCAGAAACTGAAATTTCGCATTCGTGGCTTTTCCTTCGCGTTCTTCGCGGCTTCGCGCGAGACACCCTTTTTCTTGCGCTGCTCTGGTTTCATCAGGCATTTTCTCTGCGCCCTCCGGGGTCTCTGCGCCTCTGCGGTGAATGCCTTATTCGTTAATTCCGACGCATATGTAGTTGAAGCCCGTCGTTGTGGCCGGGGCCGTAGCCGGGGCCGTGGCCGTAGCGGAAAACGACGCCGTGAATCCCGTATTGGATGCCGCGATGGTGGGCATCACCGCCGCCGCCGATACGGTCGCGGGCGTCACGATGCAGGCCGGCGTATTGGTGAAAGCCGTTGCGAAAGTCACTGTGCAGGCCGTGGGAGATCCGGAGCCCATAGTCACGATCCCGGCGACACTGCTGCTTCCCTGCGCTAGAGACGGCGCGGTTCCGCACGAAGTCAGCGCAGGGCCCTGAGCATAAACGGAGACGAGCTGCACGGCCCCGTCGAACGTGGCGCTCGGAGTAAAGGCAATGGCCGTCGTCGCCGTGGCCGTTCCGTAAAAGGTGTAGGTCCCTCCTGCCGATCTCGCGGAGTCGGTAAGTCCCCCGCAGGACATGGTGACGCTTCCCGCAGTGCCGTACTGGACCGCGTAGGCGACGACGTACGATTGCCCGGAGACCACGGCATTGGCCGAAGACAGTGCCGCGGTATATCCGGACCCGGCAGTATGCAGGGCCTCGCCGCCATTGGCGGAACTGTAGGCCCAGTGCGCCCCGGTCCATCCGGTGATATTGGAAATCATGGCGCCGTTGGTAAGCAGCGATCCCGCGAGAGGGGCCGTAGTCGTCTGCTTTAACCAGGTGCTCGTCTCGCCCGAATTCGCTTCGTCAAACAGCCAGGGGCCGCTTCCAATCTGGTCGGTGGCAACCTGGCCCTGATCGTTTCCGCCGCCGTACCCGGTCTTGTTGGCGACCTGCGCGAAGGCGGGAAAGCTCGCCACGCAGATGCAGGCGACACAGAGAGAAACCAAAAGCGCCATTTTAAAAACAAAAAGCTTTGCGGCATGTTTACCTTGCATAAATCAGCCTCCCTTTGCGCGAGCGGGAGGGGATGGAATCCTCCGCTGCGGCTTGAACGTTCAGGCCCGTCACCAGGCCGTTTTCGATTTGCGCCGACATGGCGACATGGCTTTTCTTCCCTAACCGGACGCCCTTTATGTAGTTGCGGCGGAGTGCCACGCGCCCGGACAATTCGTTTTGCGCGAAGTTGATCCAGATCTCGTAAGGGTCCTCGATAAGCTCCGGGATCAAAGGGAAATAAGCTTCGCGGCCGTCCCATCGCTTTTGAGGCTCCGCGACATGCTCGACAATGGCCTGGTTGACGTTCACGGTCTCCCCTTTCGGGTCTTCCAGGAATACCGAGTCGCCTCCCACCGCCTTTCGGAAAACTTCCCTGAGCGCCGCCATATCTCCCGGCTTAACCGTTGGCCCTGGGCTCGCCTTGGGCATGTCCACGGCGATCCGCTCGGGCCTGCCGTATTTTTCGGGTCCCCAGGAGACCAAGTCGCGCCACTTTCCTTTTTCCTCCTGAAGGAGTTTCGTCTCTCCTTCGCCCCAGGCGGCCTTTCCGACGTTGTAGCCCCAGCCCTTGTCTATCCCCACCGGTTCGCCCGTCTTGGGGTCGATAGGGGAAGGGGGCGCCTCCGGGGAAAGGGCCTTGCCCTCCCTTCGCAGGTCCCCGGCCGAGCGCGGTAGGACGCGGCATTTGCATCTCCACCCGTTTGGAGGGTAATGCGCGCTCCACCACGGATCGTCCCACGGCAGCACGGTCCCCACCCAGGACAGGTGCAGCGGCCGCTTGCGCTCGCTGGAAGAAAGGCCGTACTCCCAGTACGGGCGCTGCGCGAGGACGTCCGGATCGGTCATCTGCCTGTATCGGCCGGCCGCATACGACGTGCGGATGTTCGTGTCGTAGATAATCTCGGACCGCCATCCGCGCGTTCCGTGGTAGCTCCAGCCGTGCTTGGCGACGATTTGATCGAAGTCGTCCCGGAATTCTTCGAGGGTCGTCCCCTGGGTGATGGCCTTATCCACGGCCTCGCGAAAATCGGCCAGGATCTCGTCTCGCGCGGCTCCGGCGACCATGAAGCCTTTCGCGTGCTGCTCCTTCCACAGGTCGTTCCAGCTCCGGGTCGGGATATCGACCTTCGACCGGAAAAAATCGATCTGTTCCTGGAAGGGGAGCTTCAAATCGGCTTGGATCATTGGGTAAATCCCTCACCGCTGAGACGCAGAGATCGCAGAGAATGAATCAAACAATCTCCCATTCTTCTGAAAAAATTTCGATCATAGTGGGTATCCAGGGAACCCGGCCAAATCTGCTTGTGACATACAGATAAGGCGCCGTGTTCGCGCTCCCGGCGTCAGGATACTGAGCGCGGATGATGACCTCGGGACTCCACGCGGGAAGCCTGAATCCCTGTCCCCGCTTCGCGCATTCAAGCGCTTCGCCGAAGCAATAACTTTTCCCTTCCTCTGCGCACTCTGCGTCTCTGCGGTGCATCCTATTCCCCCCTTAAAACCTCATAGCGGCCTTCGACGTCCGCGAGCATCATGGCCTGAGCCATGAGCGCTCCCAGGTCGCGCGGGTCCATTTCGCCATACAGGTCGAGCAGTCCGTCCCTTATCTCGTCAAGGCTCCGGGCCGAAAAGACCAGCTTTCGAACCGGGTCCATCATGCGGTCCGTCATCGGGCCGGCAGCCGCGGATGTCGGCTCCGCAATGCGATCCGGCGTGTCTTCGGAATGATGAATGATGAGTGATGGATGATGATCGCGTGACTCGCCGGCAAATGATGTATGGCAGTGAGGACAAGTATTCGAATGATGAGGAAGCATGGATCGACGCACCGCTCTCCGCTTCCCGCTCCCCGCTTCCAGCTCCCCGTAATTCGACGGCGTAGTGCGCGGGGCTTTGGGCGCCGCTGCCTCTTGCGACGTGTCCCTCTTCGTCCATTTGCCCACGCCCGTGCCGTAAGTCTCGTTGATGTAAGTCTCGTCCGGCTCGAAGCCCATGTCGTAAATGTTGACGTCGCGGTCGCTCCTCATCTTGAGGTCTTCCGGATCTTCGCAGTCGCGCCAGATCTTGGGAGGGTTGGCGCCCGGCACATTGAACACGGTAATCCAGGCGACTAGAGTGTCGTTTAGCGTGTCCGAGAGCAGGTCGGCGTCCGCCTTGCAAATCTCCATCCTCACTTCGTCATGCACGGCCGCCGCGGCCAGGCTCCCGCCTCCGCGCAGGTTGGTGGTCAGGGTTTCGCCGAGCACACATTCGGATATCTGTTCGTCCATGTAGCGGGCGAGCTTCTCATACGAGTCAACCGACGAGGCCCTGGTGGCTTCCAGGAGTTCCACCATCACGTTATCGGGCACGATGATGCGGCCGTCCGTGCCGATGGCGCGTAGAGCGGCCATGAGGTCGTCCTGGTCCTGGATGCCGGTCCCGGGCGGATACTTGCCGATTGTGGTCGGGTCTCCGTACTTATCCAGGAAGCGAAGCCAGAAGGTGATGTCCTGCCGCTTGAAGAAAGTGGGCCAGAACAGGGCATATCCAAGGCCAAGGCCATAGGGCTGTTCATGCTGCTTTGCGCCGAACCGGTGGACGATAATTTTTCGGTCGGGGAGTTCCTCGCCCGGCCAGACATTCTGGATCATGAGAAGGCGCGGCTTTCCGGCGAGGTCCATCCAGAAGCGGCGCTGAGGCAACGGCGTGACACTTTTGGCGACCACTTCGGCGCCGTCCGTTTCCCACATTACTTCGCCCACTGAAAAACCCTTCAGGGTGGCGTCGAGAAGATTCAGGCACACGCGGTCGAAGTTGAGATTTTTCAATTGCTCGTGAACGATGTCGCGGGCTTTTTCGTCTTTCCGGGAAGGGGACGCCGGCAACACTTCCCATTCTTTTGAGACCACGGCCATTTTGCGCTTGTTAAGCACGGCGGCCGCATGGCAGTCGCGCTCGATCTGGTCGTAGATCGCAAGGCCATAGGGTTGCCCGCCGCCCCTGGTGATCAGCGTCTCATCGGTATTGATCATCACCCCGCCATACCAATATGGCAGCGGGTCGGTCTGTATGGTGACGATCTGGCTTTTTATCGGCTTATCGGCCATTTAAACTCCGTAGCGAGGAGCGAGGAGCGGGAAGCGAGAAGAAGAGCCTTGCTCCATGCTTCTTGCTCCATGCTTCTTGCTCCATGCTCCGTGCTCCCGCATTCGGCTCTTTCACCATCCCACGACATCGGGCCTGCCGCCGGGCGGGAGGCCATAATCATGCGTGCGGGTCGTCTCCCGCGTCCCTTCGCTGGTATATTCCATTTTCCAGGTCCGGCCGCCCGCCGCATGCGCGGCCAGGGCGTGCGCCCAGAATTCGTCCGCGTGGCCGGCCTCGGTGCGCTCGGCGTCGAACCTGATGTTGCCGGCAACCGTGGTTGTCTTTTTGACGGCGTGATGCGCGCGCCTTATGCCCTGATCGACCGGGATGCGGACCTGGCGGTCTTCGAACTTGCGCCGCAGGCCGAATGCCAGTTCCTGCTTGACCGGTCCCGTGAAGAGCACTCCTTCGACGCGATATTCGCCGTAGCGCCGCTTGGCGTCCTCGACGGGTTTTTCGCCCATGCCGGTCTGGTCTATGCAGATGCGGCGGGGGTTATACCTCCGGACAATCCGGTCCATCTCATCGTCTTGGGCCGCAAAAGAGGCCTTGCGCATCAAGACGACCTCGCGCGTCCAGAGGACGTCCCCCACAAGTTCCAAGACCCAGAATACGGCCAGGTCCTTGCGCCTTCCGATATCGTTTCCAACGTAGAAATCGCCGTGCCCGGCGAGATCCGGCCTTCCGGCCTTGTCGCTTTCGCAGGGACGAATGAGGTCCCAGGTCAGAAATGCGTCGTTTTCGTCGGACGGGATACAGCAGTACTCCTGGAGCCAAATATCTTCGCTGCCGCAGGATTCGCGTTCTTCGGCGAGCCAGGCCTTTTTTTCTTCATCCGAACTTGAACGGCCCACGATTCGGTCCAGGAGCCCTTGCTCCACAGCGTCGAAGATGGTGACCGTGTGCAGCGAAAATGTGGGCTTTCGGCCCTCCAAGATCGCCTTTTTCGCGTCGCGGACGAATTGGGCGAAGAGGGCGGCGGCCGACTGATAGGTCGAGAGGATTCGCAAATCGAATCCCCAGGTGACGCAAGGTTTCGCCGCCGCGTACATGCGTTGCTGATCGGAGTGCCAGTCGAACTCGTCCAGAACGGTCTTGCCGCCTTTGCTCCGGAAGGCCTTCGGGTTCGAAGACAGACCGTTCAGGCGCGATCCGTTTTTGAGTCTCAGAACCAACGCCTTGACATCGTTTTTTTCATCCAGGACCTCTTCCTTGAGGCTCAAAATCTCGCCGGCCTTTTTATAGATTTGAGCCCACTTCTCCGAATAGAGGATGTATTCCTTGGCGGCGGACTCGTCGGCGCTGGAAAACCAAACCGGCAGGCCGGGCTTGCGAATGCAATCCCGGACATCCTCATACGACTGTGCGTATGTGGCGCCGATCCGGCGGGACTTCTCCCAGATTTTCCGCCTGGCCTCATCCATGAGCCAGCGGACCTGGTATGGCAGGAAGTAGTCTCTGGGGTTCGGATCGCTCATCTCGCCACTCCCAGGATCTTGTCCACTTCGCGCACGAGCTTTTCGGCTGCCGCCTCATCCGAATCTACGGCGGGGCTCGGGCTCTCCGGAGATGTCTCGCCCGGCTTTGGGGAGGAAGCGGGCGCTTTGCGGCCGGAAATTGACTCGATAAGCTTGGGTAAATTGATGTCTTTGATGCCGACCGAACCATCCGCGAGGCCGCTGGCGGCCATCGCGATCACCAGGTTGGTGAGGCCCTCGACGGCTTCCTTTTGCGGCTTGGATGCATACTCGGCAATAACCCGGCTCAGCTCCTGGTTTGCGTCCTGGAGCCGCCGCTCGGTCCGGACCGCCCGGTAATAGCCCGCAATCGCTTCGTGACTCAGGCTATGGCCGCGCGATGCGATCAGCGCAGAGGCCTCATGGAGGGTCAGCGTCTGCCCGTCCAGGCCGTCCACGATTTCGTCCTGGAGGTTCTCGGGCAACGACAAAAAGGCGAATCGCGCCTTCTTTCGCGCAGAGAGTACGAGTTCGCGGTGATTCATGGTCACAGCCCCGGATACTCTTTTTCGATCTTCTTCATCAGAGAGAGGAGCACCAGATAGCCCTCTCTGCCCTTTTCCGGTCCGTTCAGGGCCAGATGCAGCTCTCCGGCCAGAAGGAGAACCCGAGAAGAATCGATATCAGACAACGGAACGGTCGGCATCGTAGCTTCACGAATCAGCCGCCTGAATTCCTCCGCTACCTGCGCCTTTTCGGCTGCGCGTTGCTTGATGTCTGCATAGTTCCCCTTGGCTATTGCCAGTTCCTGATTCATGCGTCCTCCCTTCCCGTTGCCTGTTTTTTGAGGCGCACCTGTGGGCAGAATTGATTCTGATCGACCTTGTCACACAGGTTGGTGATCGTGCGCGTATTCAGGACGATCAGATCCTGGAGGCCTTCCGCGATCTTTTGATAGCTCCGCACCAGCTCGGAATTGTCCTTGTACATCTGCCGGACCTCGACGAGCGCCTTGTCGTGTTCGGCGCGCATCGCCAGGGTGTCCTCGCGATATGCGGCCAGGGCCCTTTGGTTGGCGCGGTCGGACAGGTACCAGAGCAGCACGAATATCCCGCTGGGGCCCACGAATGGGCCGATCTTCCAGAGAACGTCGACAGCGTCCATTCACACTCCATTGAGGATGCAGAGAACTGAAGCAGCAACTTTTTCACGCGAAGCCGCGAAAAAATAAGGTTTTGAAAAGTCCAGGGTTATTGCCTTTCCTTCGCGCTCTTCGCGGCTTCGCGCGCAACCAGGTTTTTTCAAATCTAAAATCCCCCTAAACTCCCATCTGCAGGGCAAGGGTCGTCCACAGATCGCCGATACCCTGCACGCAGGACCGGGCGGCCATAAGGCAATCCCCGTCAGTCAGCGCGGGCTCGGGGAGCCGGATTGTAGGGGCGGGATTTATCCCCGCCCGGATCCCCGCGAGCCTCTCAACCAGTTCCGCGCCCCTTTTCCAGGATTCGAGGGCAGTCTTGCGGCAGTCCTTGTACACGTGGGAGTAGGGCACGAAGGTGAAATCGCCGAGGTCGTCGGCATGTTTTTTTATCCAGCGGTCCATGTGGGCTTCAAAGCTCGTATGGTAATGACTCCAGGGAGCGCCGCGGTGCAGGTGCGGGTAGGTGAGCGCGTCGACGCGGTAGTGGGTCGCTTTTGCCAGCGCATAGCGGGTCATCCAGGCGAGCGGCCAGGCGGTGACCTTGCCGTATTCTTTCCAGGCGTCGAGCGCGAAGGCGCACAACCCTTCGAGGGTCTTCAGGCAGTCGCCGTCGATCCATTTGCCGGCCGAATCGAGCTTGTAGCTGTGCGCGTGGTGGATCTCGGCGTTTTGCGCGAGGTTGTCATGGTCGAGCAGGTCCGGATAGGTGGCGACCTTCGAGACCATCTCCTCGGTGAATTCGGCGCAGACGAGGAACTGCCGGAAGGCTGGAGACATATGCCTGAGCGCTATTATCGGGGCGGTCCTGTGAAATTCAGAATCCATATTTAGTCGTCAGTCGTCAGTCGTGAGTCGCCGGCCCTTAGTCGTGAGTCATGAGTCGTGAGTCGTAAGTCCTGAGTGGCGAGTCCCGAGTCTTCGGCACTTTCTGGCGACTGACGACTGACGACCCCCAAAAGGGGATTCCCCCTTTGCCGCTAGCTCAAGTTGCTCAGGTTGGCTTCCCGCACCTTTTGGGCTGCCCGCCTCGCTTCATCCAGCGGGTTCGGAGCGGCCGGCCTGTTTACAATCCCGGTGTGCGGCGATAGAAGCGCGCCGATCCCGGTAATGGCGCCCACGATCTTCAATTGCAGGTCCGCGTCGATATCCATGCCCGCCCATCTCGCGAGCGCCGTCGCAAGCAGCGAAACGACCAGGGCGATGACCGTCGGGTCGAGCCAATAGGGCTTGGCATGGCTCTTGTCCTGCTCGATATAGAAAACGAGCGAGATTACGTTCTTAACGATGTCCATCGGATCCCCCCCTGTTAATTTGCTTCTTGGCCTTGATTACGCATTGCTCCTGGCACGTGGGCATGACGTCGACGCCCCACCGGCCCATGCCCACGTGCCATAGCAGCAACGCGAGCAGAATGATCGCAAGGCAGATGGCAATCTCTTGGAATCTCATTTGCTTTTGATCGTGTTCACCGTTGTCGACGTCGACGGAATCAGCAGAGGCAGAATCGCTCCGGCTGTCGCTGTCGCGGCGCCGGAACTGACCAGCGACTGAGTAATCCCGGCAACCGGTCCGGGCGCCGATGCCGAATCCTGTTTGACCGGTTGGACGTTTCCATCCTTGTCGATAATGTAGCGGTCGATACACTTGGCGTTGACTCCAAGTGGATCGCCTGATTCCGCGAAAACAGCCGCGCCGGTGTATTTAGGGCTGACATCGTAATACTTGATATCAACCGTGTGGTTGGCGCAGGCGGCGAGCAGCAAACCCAAAAGCAGCAAAATGGTTGTCGCCTTCATCTCAATCTCCAGTCTCGCTATTATCGGGAAGAGTTATCTTGTGTTCTTTGGCGCATTTGGGACATTTGAAAAAACATATCCCGAATGCGCGATTAGTCTCTAAATTTCCGCCCCAGGCAAGATTCTTGCAGAAAACATCCCAAGGAAGAGTGGTGTCGCCTCTATATGGCGGCCCAGCTTGCGGACAACGGAAAGGTATCCCCAGAATGACGGAAACTTCTGTTGGCGTACTCATTTACCCTTCTCCTTGAACAATCCACAAGCCTTGTCATCGCCATGCACCGTCGGCCTCTGGCTTTCGGGCATATTCGGCGGACCCGCGTAGCATCCGCCGGCGACGGGCACCCCCGAATAGAATTGACATTCGCGGCAGATCATTTTGCGGCCTCCGCTTTGCAAAGAATTGCTGATAATTTCATGGATTTTCCCCCCTTAAAGCCTAGATATGGCGCAAAATATCTGCATATCGCCGTCACCGGCCTTTTGAACGTATTCCATAAGAATGGCAACAGCTTCGATCTGTTGGAGGCTGCAGTTTCCTTTTCCAAGGAAAAGCATCTCGGTCCCAGAGAAACGGAAATGCATGCCTCCGTCCTTGAGGATTTGTTCGGCTTCTTGCGGAGTCATGTCGTCCTACTTCGTAGCGGTCGGCGCAGCGGCAGCGGCGGGAACCGGACTTGTCGCCGCCGGAGCGCTCCCGGTCGCCGTTGCGGGCTGGGCCGAAGAGATAGCCGAACCGATAAGGTTACTTGCCGCGACCACGTTGGTTTCAACTGTCTTGGCTGCAGCCGTGGCCTGCGCCGTGGTTGCCGTGCCGGCCTGCACCGCCGCAACCGTTGTCGCCAGCGCCGTCACCGCATTGTTCGCGTCTGTGGTCGCCTGGGTGATTTTGGCTATGGTCTGGTTGTTGTTCGGGAATAATGCGCCAACTACGGGCAGTGCTTCCAGGAGGCCATTTTCAAATTTTTGCCAATAGGTCAAAACTTCCGACCAGTTGACGGATTCGATGTCGGTTTCCACTTTGGCGAAATCAGCTTTGAGAGCAGCACAGCCGGCCAGCGCGAAGATTGCCAAAACGACTACCGAACACCATTTCACGAGATTGTTTGAGCGTTTCATTTTGTGGATCCTTTTCGTTGAGAGTGGTTTTGGTTATTGGTTCCGCCTGGTTCGTCGCTTCCATTCATCATTCATCGCTCGCTAGGCGTTTGCCTGATCGTCTTTGACCCGCCCCAGCCACAACTTCAAAAACTGGGGCTGATGCAAATTGATGTAAAACTGGTCCGCGGCTTTGACGATTTCCGCCTTCAGCCGGTCCGGATCTGCGGCATTGATTGCCGCCAGCGTTTTCGGCCCGGCACGGCCGTCTACGGCCAGATCATTGCCAAGAGCGTTCAGCGCGTGCTGAAGGACTTGATAGTCATGGCAGGGCCCCATATTGACGAGGAGGTCGCCGACGAAGTTGGCAATATGCTGATTCGCGATTTCGGCCAGACGGTAGGGCACCCAGAAGCGCTCGGTATAAATTTTTCGGGCATCGTCTTTGGTAAGGTTTTTGATGTCCAGGTCGGGGAACGCGGCCTTGCTGATGCCGAATTTCGTTTCGCCGCCGTGGTCTCCGGGCACATCGGAATAATCGATTTCGTGGGATGTGCCGTAGCCGATGGTTTTGTGGCGCATGATCAGATCGAAAAAGGGTCCGAAATCAGCCATTGTCGCTTCGCTCCTTCTCGCCACAGAGAGCACAGAGACCACGGAGATAATGCCCGGGGCTCAGCCGAGAGCAGGCCCGGCGGCTCAGTCCAGCATCCCGACCGCTTCCTTGATGGCGCTGACCGCTGCGTCCAAAACGATCCGCCCTCGGTTTCTATCGCCGCCGACCGCGAAATACGCCTCTTCAAAGACCTCCTTCGGGGACCAGGACACGTAGCCGTCTTCGTAGCGGACCACGTAGCCGGGACACCCGTGTTTCTCGAGGGGCTCCCCGTGGACGATCTTCGCGCCCACATAATACTGAGCGGGCGATTTTCCTTTGCCGGTCGGAAACTCAGCCATCGACCACCCTCCTGAGTTAGAGGTTTGAGGAGCGGCCCTGGCGGATGGACCGCCCCTCCTGGCGGGAAAACGGCTATTCAGCCGCAAGCATTGCACACGAAAGGGACAAGTACGGTCCCTTTGGAAAAATATTTTTTGCGCCGGTTATTTTTTTTGGGAGGAACCTAAAGAACGTCTTCGCCCACGATCACAGTCCCCCGCTGGACCCTGAGCGGCATTACCAGGCTGAAAGAATTGACCCATCTTCGAGCAGTCTTCACACTGACGCCGATCTCGTCGGCCAGGTCGTGCATGCTGATGCTCCGTCTTCTCATCAGTGTGGCTTGCATCGCCACGCACTCATCGCGCATCTTGTCCCGGTGTCCCGTTTTTCCCGCCATCATCGGTTCCCCCTCCCTTTGGCCCCCGCTTCGCGCCGCTCGCCGAGCCGGCCTTGCCCAAAGTCAAAATGCCCCCCGGTGTATGGGGCCGTCGAAATATTTGCATGCCGGCCAACTGCCGTGATGTTTCTTGACTTGCCTTCTCGTCGCGTTGTGCGGACTGCGCTTGCGGCATACGGCGTCATAGATGTCGAACAGCTTGCATTGGTCGCAGGTCCGCCCTTCCGGACCAGGCCCGAAAGCAAGCATCGGATTTGTGACCGGCTTGCCGCTCATAAGTTCCTCCACCGCAGAGACGCCGAGTACGCGGAGAAAAGCAGGTTCACCACAGAGATCACAGAGATCACAGAGAAGATGGGAGCGAGAAGCGAGGAGGGAGAAGCGAGAATGAAGAGCGTTTTTCTTCCTGCTCCTTGCTTCATGCTCCATGCTCCATCTTTTCCTCCGTGCTCTCTGTGGTCTCTGTGGTGAGGATGTTTTTCATTAGTTCCGACATAAGGCCGCCGACCTTTGCGACTTTTTCCGTCCAACCTCCGCTGCAACCCGCCATCAGATTGCCGCCGACCGGCTTGTGTTTCAGGTCGCACCCCTTCGGCGGCCGGAAGTGGTCGCAGGTAAAGCATCCCCGCTTACGGGGGACGGAGGACGGAGGACAGGTCGCTGATGGATGAGCGCTTCCGTCTTCCATCTTCCGTCTTCCGGCCTCCGCTACCGCCGCCAAGCTCGCCGCCATCTCCCAGGCCGTCTTCTTCAGGTAATTGTGATTCGTGAGCGCGTTCGGCCTTCGCTCGATCACCGCGTCGAGCGCCTGCTCCCAAAGGCCGACCGGCGCCGGCCTGGTCTCTCCGCCGTCCCAGTGGACGGCCCCTGTCCCAATGAGATCTTTAAGCTCGGTCAGGATTTTGAGGGCCTTCGCCGGCTTCAGCGCCCGCTTGCCCGTCCGGAAGAGGCCCATGTACGATATCGCTTGCGTCTGGAGCTGGGCGGGGATCGCCGGCAGCATGGCGATCAGCTCGCGCCAGTCGCGGTCGTTCGCCCAGGCCTCCAGGCTCGCCGCGGCGCCGCAGCAAGGGCAGGTGAGGATCATTGGGGCACCCCGGAGCGAGGAGCGAGGAGCGGGAAGCAAGGAGTAAAGCATTTACCGCACAATTGGCCCTCCTCCTTTCAGCGTGCCGTATGATTGAGCCTTCCTGTGCCTCCGGTAAAGCTCATGGCTGCCAAGCGGCTTTTCGCGCTTCAGATTCTCGGCAACGATCCTTTTCCACTCGGGAGGGCGTGTGACCCCGATGCCCTTACCGTGCCATTCGATGTAATAGCTCCACCAGAGCCACCACATGGGCGCCACCAGCCACGATCTCTTGTCGGCCCGAAAGAGCATGCTTTCCCTATGGGCCGACTCTGATGGACAGTGGCCGGCGCACAGATCGAAAGCCCTTTGGGATAAAATGGCCCGTTCGGAATCCGACTTCTTGAGGAGCCGGCACACTATGCGAACAAGGTGTTTTGCCCTGATGGCGCCACTTCTCCAGTGGCCGAATTTTGCCCGGTCATCCGAGAGGTATTGGCGGCCGCAGATGCCGGCGTCGTGGAAGAATATGCAGACCGTCTCGACCCAATCCGGCCAACGGCGATACTCTTGGCGCCATGCCCGAGCGACCTGAAGCGGGTGCATGACGAAGTGATGGCAGCCGACTAAATAACTTTTGGTCCCCTCGGTCATTCCCCCTCCCTGGTCAGATACGTATGCGCATCGTCGTAGGCCTGTTCGTAGCCGCTCCCGATCTTCCGATAGAGCGCTTTCTGCTTCTCGGGCGGCAACTTCTTGTAACAGCCATAGCAAAACGACTTGCCCGGTTGCTTCGCGCGGCCGCACATACATCCGTCGCTATTCAGTTCACCGAGATAAAATTTCCAATCAGCCAAGAGCTACCCCCCATTGTCCATTTTAGATTTTAGATTTTTGATTTTAGATTGCGCTTCGCGCTAACCGGGGCAATCGCGCCGGGCCAGGCTTTTCAAATCTAAAATCCTGAAATCTGAAATTCTATGCGTCGTTGTCCGAGCTGCTCCAGCGCCTGGCGCTCCCGGCGCCAAGGCGACTCGAATCTTCCGCAGGCCGGCCAGAGTTCCTCGACGAGATGCGGGCGCCGAGCGCCGTCAGGCTTGCAATGCAGCTCGCCCTCGTAATCGGGACCGTCTTTTGGCGCCTTGGCGAATACGCATTCACCGCATTTCCGGCCTTGCGGGCCTTTCCCATGCCGTCTTCGCATCATGTAGTAGTCCATCAATTGTCCCTTTGCTGTTCGTCTTTCGCCGCGATTGCTTTTTCGAGTGCCGCCACCCGCAGTTCCAATTGCTCGCACCGTTCCAGCAGGCACCACGGGCAGGGCAAGCCCCAGAACACCGCGTCCAGTTCGTGGCCGGTTTCGCACGTGATCATAATTTGTCCTCTCCTGCGAGGCGCGCAGCCTCGCAGCCGCCAGCCGCCAGTCTCGAGTCGGGCTGGTCATCCGACACTGCGCCCGTACTGATTTCCGTCCACGGCCGGGGCATCCGAGCAGTTCGCTGTCACAAGGGCTTCCGCAACGTCGGGACAAACGCTGTTCCCGCACATGCGCACCTGCTCGGCCTTGGTGATCGGCTTTCCATCAACGTCCAGATCGATCGCATAGTCCTTCGAAAACCCCTGCAGGAGGAAAAGCTCCCCGGGAGAAAGCATCCTCAAGTGGACATCCTCAAGGACCCAGGGCTCTCCCGCCAGGCTGACAATTACGAGCCCGAGCCGATCTCGACTCGTTAGGGTATGGGCAGGCGACTCACACGGGGACCCTATTGCATTGCCGAAGTATTTAGTCAGGAAAGCATAGACCGCCCCGTAGTGGAGGCCTCCGGCCAGAACAGTATGGATCGGCTCGTCAACGGGCTGGCCGTGACGGCTTGTGCCCTTTAATTTGACCAAATATGGCGTCACCAGGCCGTGCTTGGCCTTCCCGGTGATCGTGTGGATCGGAGTCAGAATGTCCTGGCCGATGGTGGTCCCAAAGTGTTTGGTTAGAAATGCCGAGACCAGCGCCGATTTCCCGCCTCCGCCGGCCGTTATGGTTCCGGCAGGCTCGCCCGCCGCATGGCCTATGCTGTTTCCGAATTGGCGTTGCAGGTGAGGGATAACCAGTCCGAAACGGTTCTCGGTGCTGATGGTCGCAATGGGCGTTGAAAGCGTTCCGCCCCTGAAATCACTTTCGCGTTTGGGGCCGTAGTAGGAGAGAAGAAAAGGCTGAGGGGCATCCAGCACATATCTCTTGATTCCTTCGGCGATCCGCTTGAGCGTATTCTCGGCCAGCGGGCGCTTGCGTTCGAAGATGCTCGTCGAAGGGAGAGACCAGTCGATGCACTCCGCGGCCGTTCGATACGGAATTAGTCCGGGACCGTGCGTCGGTTCGGGCCAAACGATGGGAAGACCGTCGCGCCTTGCGATCAGAAACAGGCGGCGCCTGATAGTGGGGGCCCCATAATCGCAGGCCCTCAGTTCGCGATGTTCCACCTTGTATCCATAGCGCCGGAACATTCTCAGGAAGGCCCGGAAGCTTGCGCCCTTCTGGCTTTTCACTATCTCGCCGGCGCCATTTAACGGCCCCCAGTCCTTAAACTCCTCGACATTTTCGAGTATGATCACTGAAGGCCTGGTCCCAATGATCCATTTTTCCAGCACCCACGCCAAAGAACGTTTTTTAATGTCTCGCTTGGGCGGACCTCCTTTTGCCTTCGAATGATGAGTGCAGTCCGGGGATGCCCATAGGAGTCCCACGGGCTGGCGCCGGGTCGCCCACCGGGGATGCACTTCCCAGATATCCCGACGCAGATGCCGCGTGCCGGGGTGATTGCGCGAGTGCATTGCAATCGCGACAGCGTCGTGATTTACGGCCACATCGGGACTTCGGCCCAATGCCCTCTCGATTCCGCAGGATGCGCCGCCTCCTCCGGCAAACAACTCGACAATCAAACCGTTAAAAGGGATCACGATGCGAGGCTCCCTCCTCCGAAAAGCTCGTAAGCAAACGTCTCTTTTTTGAATCTCTCCGTTCCGGCCTCGATCAGGCGCTCGTCGGTCCATTTTTCCAGCACGTCCCAATCAACCGACTTGACGGTTTTGATCGCGTCGTCGGCGCCGATCTCCTCGAGCCGGTCGAGCATTCCCCTGGTGTGCCGGACGTGTTGCTCTTCCTTGCGGAGGAGGGCCCCGTTCGCGAAGTCAACGCGGTCCTTGCCGGCGAAGAGGTCCACCTGGTGTTTTTTGGCATGGGCCTTGATCTGTTTGTCCAGCGCTTCGAGCTGCCGTTTCAGTGGCGCCGTAGTTTCCGCGTGCCTTTTCACCAGGACCGCGGCCTCGTTTTGGCACACCGTCAGGGCCAGATCGAGCTTCGCCTTTATCGCGGCGGCTTGCTTGAGCATTTCGTCCGCCCTGGAGCGCGCCTCGGTCGGGAGTTCGAGTTTCTTTGCCGCTACCGTCATTTGCCTCTTTTCCTTTCAGGTCTACTCTCCTCGCGCGAATGCCTTATCCGCTATCAGGTCCTCCAATTTAAAATGCAGCCGCTTCCACTCGGATTCTGTTACCAGTCCTTTCAGTAGACCCATAAGAGCGCGTGCTCTTGCAGCGTCGCAGGTCATGTACAGACGTCGTAGAATCGGCTCTCCACTGTTTTTAAAGCCAGTCGTTGCATAAAGTGCATATCCCCCAACGACAGTCCGATGCTCCCCGCCCGGATGCCGATACCAGTTCAAGGGGTACATTGGGTCGAGGCCTTCTTTGACGGGCTTGGGCAGCGATTTAAGCTTTGACATTTGCCTGTTCCTCCGCCTGCTCATGCATTAAGTTGAATCTCCTATTCCGGGGCATCCCCTTGCGAAACTTGTCAGTCAGCTCGAAAGGAGCGGCCAAAACCCCACCGGTTTCCCCGCGATAAAGCAGAAGAAACTCTCCGGTTGTGTGCATAACCGCGCAACCAATGAAGAGATAGTCTCCATCCTTCTTCCACTTGATTTTCACTTTCATTTCGGCCCTTTCATTTTATGACCGCATGGGTTCAATCGCCCACCCAGGCCAGTCGCGTTTCGCAACGACATCGAGGCAACTGCGGTAGGAGTCGCACCGGAATCCCTTGGCGCATCTTGCGGCGCCTCTGGTCGGGTACAGGGTGCAGCCGTTGACGAATATGGGCTCCCCTTCCACGATCTGGCGCCCCCTGCATGTTGGGCACGGCTTTGCCCGTTTTACGGGTGCCCGCAATCCGGGCACGAGACGATCATTCGATCCTTCCTCGGTTTTCTCATTTCCCGCCCTTTCTCCAAGTCCACCGCCATTTGCCTCTTTTCTTTTTTGTCTCGAGAGATCGATAACTCCCTGAGTAACCAGGGTGCGTTGCGAGAGGCCAAGGTTGCTGCTCCCCGGTCCTTGCTCCCCGCTTCCCACTTCGTTCTTTTATTCCCGCGCCAGCGCGATTGATATCTGGCCGAGCAGCTCCGGGAGGGCGACCTTGCGGAGGCGGGCCTCCATCACCAGGAGCCTCATGGCTCGGGCGTGTATGCGCTTGCAGTGATCGTCCAGTTCCGACCCGGCCGACGCCAGGAAGTAACCGCCGCCCTCGGCGTCGGACGAGGAGCAGATCGGGTAGCCGTCGTTGCGCAGCCGCGTGATGAGCTTTCTCAGGCGCCTAGTGTCGCGGATCTTGTCGCGCCAGGGCCGCTGGTAAACCGCCTCATACAGCGCGCCGGCGCCTATGGCCCGGTTGCGGCCGGGATGATGCCCGAGGGTCCTTATGAGGCGCAGCTCGTGGAGATCACTGGGCTCGCTCATGGGAAAGTCCTTTCCATCTTTGAAAAGCAACGCATCCACCGCAGAGACGCAGAGGGCGCAGAGAAAGGATTTATTTCACGCGAAGCCGCGAAGCCGCGAAGCCGCGAAGCCGCGAAGCAAAATTAAAAAATCCCACTTTGCCCCTGATTTCGAGCTTGAAAACTCCGCTTCCTGGAGGCCATTTTGAGTTATTTTTCCCACTTTTGACTTTCCTCGCGTTCTTCGCGGCTTCGCGCGAGACAGTTTTTCTCTTTTCTAAAATCCCCGATACGTCTGTCCGATCAGCTTGGGCGGGATGACTATGACGGCCGATTGCGCCCCCTCGTCGATCCGGACGCCCGAGCCGCCCCGGAGCGCCTCCGCGTACATCTCATAGCACTCGGGGCAGGTCAGGTACTGCTCGAAGCCGACGCGGGTCAGCTCGCGGACGCGCAACCGAATAAATCTCTTTCCCATCAAGTCCAGGTATTCGTCGGTGACGACGCTATGCGCCGGCGTCACGCCTAGGCGCAGAAGCCTTATGCGCTCCTGCTGCTCTGTTCGTTTTTGTGTGAGACCCGCCATTTTCCCCTCCCGTTTTTTTGGCTTTCCGTTTGACAAAGATGCTGAGCGCCGCCGCTATCTTCCAGAGCTGCTCGGAATTGAGCCAACCGTAGGCATCGACTCCGAACATCTTTTGCGCCATGCCGTCCGCGTATTCGGCGGGCAGGCCGGTGTCGGCCAGGATCGCGGCGATCTTCCGAAGCAGCGGCGCCCTGCCGTCGGCCGGCTTGGGGCGGCTTTTCCGTTTTCCGTCTGCCGCCTTCCGTCCTCCGTTTACAAACCCGCACGCCTTGAACCGCTCCATTAGCTCATCGAACTGGACGTGGTTCAGGTCGCGGCTGGAAGCCGCTCCTACGGAGGCCAGGACCGCGCGATAGTCCTCGTCCGACAGGCCGAGCCGAGATTTGGCCACATGGATGAGGGCCTTTTCCTTGTTGCCGATGAGGGGCGTTGGTCTAGGCATGCATGAAATCCTTTTCACGCGCAGCCGCGAAGGCGCGAAAGAAGAACAGCTAACCGCATTTACCGCAAAGGTCCCATTCCACCGCGGAGGCGCCGAGAGCGCGGAGAACTACCTGCCGGTAAAAGACCTAAAGGTCCTCACCGTCTCGGGTCTGCATTCACCCCCGTAAATACATTTCCCATAACCCCCCGGAATCTTTTTCCCCGGAACCTTGTGCCCCGCGGTCTTCCAAAACGGACATTTATTGCAATCTCCAGTCGGTTCCATTGCCTATCCTTTGCTCCGCGCTCTCCGCGTCTCCGCGGTGAAATCTGCTCACCCCAAATAGGAGCTAAAGCTTCAATGATATCCATTTGCCGTTTATCAGGATCCCATTGCCGAAGACCCGATCTAGTTTGGCCGTGAGGATGTCGATTTTGCAGCTAAGTTCTCGGATCGCCTCTAGTACTTCATCTTGCTTGAGCGTAGCATCCGCTCGGCGTTGGGCCTTCTGCCAAAGGGGGTAAAAAATCGGAAAGTCATCGGGTATCGTTTGTCTCGGTTCAGGCATTGCCAGTCTTCCTTTCTCTGCGCCTCCAACGATGGAATGTCGCGGCTGGAAGCCGCTCCTACAATAAGGTCAGTTCTGTTCACCGTTCACTGCTCACCGTTCACTGCTCACCGTTCACTGCTCACCGCTCATTGGTATTTGCTCTGCATATCGGGCGTGATGAGCGTCACAGCGACGCCGGCTCGCTCATCCACGAGCAGTATGACTCCGGCCGAGTGGCACCAATAATGAGACAGCTCGTGGTGCTCGACCATCACGCCGTTCGCCACTCTTCGCCACAGCCTCTCCTGTTTGACGATCCGGACGCCGTCATCGACTATGCGCTGGACTTCCTCGATGGACGGCCATCCACCCTTACGCTCGGCCCAGCGCTGGACAAAATGCCTGCTAAACCGGAGTATCCTCGCCATTTTCGGACTCGCTCAGAAGTCTGAGAATTCCGTTGCAAAGTTTGACGGCATCGCGGCGCTCATCGACAAACCGGGTGAGGCCGGTACAAATCAGTTTGTTCAGCCGGACAGCCAGGACAACGAGCGGCTCCGGCGAGTACTCCTCGACCCTGGGCAATTCGATCTGCCTGGAGGCCTCGGGAGCGAGGCGCCAGATTTTGACGGAGCCGCCCGGCACCGCCTTGACACCGTGCCGCTTGACGTAGCCTGCGGCGCGGTAAACGCGGAGGCGTTTGTATACGTATGATGTGGTAGTTCCGGCCTGCTGGGCGATGTCCGCGCAGGACCACGCCGGGTTTATCCGCATGGCGTGCCAGATCCGCTCCTCCAGTGGCGCTTCCCGGCCAGGCTTTTTCTCGGAGATCCATTCGTAAGTCGCCCTTGCGACGCGCCGCAGGCGCTTGCCGCGCAGAAGAGTGTCAACCGCGCTCTCCAGCGCTCGCGCCGACAGCCCCAGCGCCTGGCGGGCGGCTTTGGTGGTAAATGTCCCCGTGTTTGAGGCGTAAGCCCTTAGCGTTGCCGTCCCGCCTTTTAGACGCCTGCCGGTTCGTTTGGAATCCCGATCAGCGGCCATTCTTTTGCTCCTCGCTCCTCGCTGCCCGCTTCCCGCTCCCATTCATTGCATCTACCATTTTCGCATCCACGGTCTTGATACCGGCAGCCCTGGCCATCTGTTCGAGGGCGTGAACGTGCGCCCAGACCAGGCGGAAATCGCCGCTCGATTTCACGCCGATCTTTTCCGCCGCGTCGGGGTCCAGTCGAAGGGAAGCCGCCTCAAGGGCGAATAACAGGATGTCCTCGCAGGCAATCGGGCCGAATTCGACCGTCTGCATGACGCGCGACCAGATGCGCCGCCGCGCGTTGATGGTGGGGAAAAGGTGCTCCTCGCCGATCAGGACGACAGGAACGCCGACCAGATCGTGAATGTCCCGGAAGTGTTCGACCAGGTCGATGTTGAGCCGGTCGGCTTCATCGACCAGGATTGTCTTCGGGGTTTTTCCAAGGCAATCGATTGCCGTTCTCTTGGCACGGTCGACGGTATGGGGTTCGGATCCATTCAACTGGCCGCAAAGGGCCGCGAGCATCGCCCTGGGCGTCCAGCCCTGGAGGACGCGGAGATACACCGCGCCGGTCCGGACCGCGTATTCGCGGGCGCAAACCGTTTTGCCCCGGCCGGCCCGGCCCCAGACGACCCCGAGGCCCGGCTGCCCGCGCTCGGTATCTTCAAGGACCGATAACGATTCGCGGAATTTCGCGACGTTTCGAGTTTCCAGAAAAATATTTTTCATACGGACGCCCCCTGAATGATGAATGCGGAATGATGAATGATGAACGAAAGCCGCATCACATGAGAATTCCGCTCCCAACGACAATGATGCGAGTCTCCTCCACCTTTTTCCATCCCTTCCGGGCCAAACGCGCGAGGGCGCTGTCCGGGTCGGGGCAGAGGGCTCGCTCGAAGTTTTTGGCGACGTTTCTGGCGATTGCCGAGCTCGGGCCGTTGTTGTCGGGATGGCTAAGCGCCACCTGCAGGTTCTGGAAAACGACCCACGCGGAGATTTTGTCCATCTCGAGGGCTACCGGCTGCGGGTCGTCGCGGAGCGCTTCGAGTTCGGCTTCGACTTCGCGGAATTCCAGAGGCCCGCTTTCGGGTGAATTTGACTGCGCTACTGCCATGACTGTTCCCCCTTTTGGAATGATGAATGATGAATGGAGGCCGCTGCTAGAGACGATCCTCTTGCATGTCCTCGGGGTCCACGAACGTGTAATATCTCGCGTCGCACTTCGGACACTTTGCCGCTAGTTCAATAAATTGCTCATCCGCCGACACCTCGAAGTCTCCGCTCCAAAGTTCCTGGCCACATTCACATTTCATAAGATTCCCCTTTCTCTGTGCTCTGTGTCTTCGTGGCGGGATCTCCTGTAAACCACGACCCTTTCGTAACCCAGATTCCGCGCGACTTTGCCGCCGACGCCGCGTCGGCCGTGGAGTATATCTCCCAGGGCGGAGGTCGATACCCCAAGCCGTGCCGCGACTTTGGTCTGCGTCTTCCCGACCTCGATCATTTCGGTGATCATGTCCCTCACATCGTGCTCGGTTGCCACTTCGCCGGCGAGCAGCTCGCGAGCGCGGCTGGTCGCCTTCATTTCATTATTGCGTGTTTTTACGTCCTTCAGCGGATTGCCGGATTCCGGGAGAATTTCAGAAAGCGCCTTCGGATCGTCAACCCTGACGTGGAAGGCCAGCGTGCTCCCGGCCGGGGAATCTTGCTCGATTTCCGACTTTTCAAGGCCAAGCGCTTTCCTGAATTTCTTCCTGAGTGAACCTCTAAGTGCGTACATTCTTCTTCCCTTGTTTTTCCCAGTCGCAATCCCGAAAGTCTTTGATTCTCCGGCGCAAAAGCTGCGACACCCCCCGGGCGGTCCGCGCAAGGGTGTCTTCAAGCGTCCGGCAGATCTCAGTCGTCAGACCGGCGAGGCAGCCCAATTGCGCGGGCGAGAGGCCGCCGATCTCGTTCATGGCGGTTGTGGTCTCAAGACGCACGCATGCGTCTTCCAGGCGCTTGATGGACCCGACGTCCAGCCCGTCTACATTCAGGCGCCCGGCCAGAGCTTCGAGACCGGAGGTTTCGGGCCGGGCGAACGGCTCCCCTTTCCCCGTCTCGATCCAGGCCAGGTCCACGTTCCAATTCTTAGAGATAAGAAGGAGCAATATCTTGGAAGGATTATGCTTGCAGCACTCCAGACCGGAGACATGGCTTTGGTTTGTTCCCAGGGCTTCCGCGAACTCGGCCTGACGCATCTCAAGTTGTTTCCGGACGTATTTGATCCTGCCGCCAACCGTACTACCGCCATCCGCCATTGCCGCCCCCGCCTTTCCTGTGTTCCCCTCAATTTTTGAATGACGAATCTAAATCTCACCGCAGAGACGCAGAGAGCGCAGAGAAGGAATTTGTTTCACGCAAAGCCGCGAAGACGCGAAGCGAGAGCGGGGTAAGAAAGTTAATATTCACAGCTTTTCTCTTTCACCGCTCCGTTCCAACAGGCATTTTCTCTGCGTTCTCTGCGTCTCTGCGGTGAAACCCATTCCCGCACCCCGCTCCATGCTTCTTTGCTCCTATTGATACAGCTTCGCCAGCAGCCGGTATCTTTCCGCGTAGTTCTCTTCGAACTCCGCCGTCTGCTCGAAATAGGCCATGAATGCCAGATCCTCATCGCCGATCCGCGCATGGTGCTCGTGGACGGCCCGCCATGCCCATTCGTAGCGGGCATGCTCGGACCGGAAATATTCCGGCTTGTCGATCTTCGGCCCCGTGGCCTCCCGCGCCTCGATTTCCTCCGCAGCCCTGCTTACCACCAGCTCCAGGCGTACGCGCTCCGCCTGGTCTATCTCTGCGCTCTCTGCGTCGGAGCGGTCAGTTGTTTTTTCCTTGCCTCCGGGGAGCACGGCGACCCGCTGGTTCCAGGGGAGCGCATCGAGTGATTCGACCCGAGCCGGATCGGCGCCGAGTTCGATAAGATTTTGCTTGGTTTCCTTGGCGAGTCGGCGTTGGCGCTCGATTTCCTTTTTGACCCTGTCGACCCCGACCTGATCGCCGAGCAGCTTCGCAACGGGATTGAGCGCCCGGACCGGGAGGGCCTCGCCGAGATATTCGCCCTCGGGGGCGTACAGGTAGATTTTGGAAAGGTCGGAGGTATCGTATTTGGCGACCACGTAATCGCCCCAGCCGTGCAGGCAGTCCGATTCGTAGTCGATGCCGTATAGAGTCACCCGGCAGCGGCGCGGATTGACCTTTTTGGACCACAGGAATTCATAATCGAGTTGCGCCGCATCGACGCCGGGGCCTCGCCCGGCCGCGAGCACTTCGGCCGGCAACCTTCCGCCGAGACCTTCGTGCGGCTGGCGGCCGTACCAGTCGATATAGAGCGACAGGACGTAGGCGGCCTCGCGGATGTCGGGAATGAAGCCGGCCGTTTTCAAATCATGCCGCGATTTGTGGAATTTTTCGTGCCTGGCTCGCCAGGCGGGCTTGTCCGAAATCGAAGACCCGCAGTAAGAAGGCATCAGCCGCTCGAATTGTTCGTTCATGGTGAGGAAAAACCGCTCGATCACCTTCGCGCGAGCGTTGTATGGCGTCGCGAAGATCGGGGCGATGCCCTTCCGGGCATAAAGACCGGTGAGTTCGGACAGGTCCGGGTCGGTTTCGGTGAAAATTTTGGACTTAAAGGCCTTGCCGTTGTCCAAGTAGACGATCTGCGGGACTTTCCCGAGGTTGATGATGGCCTGCCTTAGAGCGGCGGAGATCACTACCGTGGATTCGGTCGGCATGATCTGCCATCCGACCGGCATCCTGGAGGCCCAGTCGAACCACATCACGACTTTTAGTCTGGCCGGGCGTCCGGTGGCGGGATGAATGATTTCAAAATTGAGGTCATGGCCGTCCGCGACCAGGACCTGGCCGGGAGCGAGGATGTCGGCGTCGCGCGAAATGTAGGGGCCGACCTTGTCCCGGTAGGCTTTTTCGCCTTCACGCGCCAGGATGACGATATGCTGGTTCCGTTTTTCGAAGTCATGGAGCCAACGCCGCCAAGTGCTGTCTTCGGCGCTATCATCGACGCCCAGTTTTGCCAGATTGATCCTGGCCGCGCGGATCGCGAGGGATACGCTGGGGCATTCGGGCTGGAGCCAGCAGTTGAGGAGCGCCGTCTGGGCATCGCCGGACAGACTGCGAGGCTTCCACCGGTTCGTGCCGTGCTTTCTCCAGCCGCCGCGGCCATCTGCTACGGCATGATAGTCGCCGTTGGCGTCTCGAAGCTGCTTTTCGTACTTATATAGAGATTTAATAGATATATTACCAAGGACGGCGTAGACGCCGGGAAGGAACCGCCCGGACCGGTACGCGAGCAGGAAGGCTTCGGACGCCTCGCCGCGTTTGCTCCAAGGTTGAGTATCGACAATTTCTTTCCATGCCCGCACGAGTTGGTATTTTGCCAGGCCGATTTTGCCGGACTTTTCGGGGACGGCGATTTGTTTTTTTGTGTTTGTTGAATCGGGGTTTTGGGTTGACAAACAGGAGGGGAAGGGAAGGTCTTTTCCTGAAGGAAGGCCTGGAGGCATTTCCAATCCAGACTTCAACCTGAATGCATCCACGGCCCGGGCCACTTCACCCGGCAGGCTCGCGCGAAAGAACTCCTTCGCGGCGCGGCCTCCATTTGTGTTAGCCACTTCCCGCGAGTGCCATTTCCTGGACGCGGCCATCTTCTGGACCGCCCGCCTGGTGACTCCAAGAGCCTCGCTAAGCTCGCCGACCATTATCCACTCGTTCATCTCGATTCCCTTCCCGGGTCGCTAAAAATCAATCGAGCAGGTCTTTGGGACATCCTTTGGACAGAAAGAAATCGACAACCGCTTGATTCTTGCGGCTGCCGCGAATGGTTCGGCTTACGAGCGACTGAGAAACGCCGCATTCTTTGGCGATGCCTTCCTGTGTCAGTCCTTGCCTCTCACAGAGATCGAGCAGCCATTTTTTCAGCCGGATCAACTTCTCTTTTGATCTCATGTTATGCCGGCCTCCTCGGCGAGTTTTCTTGCCTGCTTGGCCGCTCGCCTCCGTTCCGCTTCCGCCTTGGCCCACCCCAGGAGCCTAAGCTCATCGCCGGCAATAATTTCGATCCCGGGCGGAAGGAGCGCCTTAAGAGGTGAAATGGACCCAACCGCCTGGCAGAAAACGGGCAACTGACGGACAGGGATCACGTGGCCGCGCGACCCGCGCGCCACCCATTTATCCAGGATCGTCTCGGTCACTCCGGCAGCAATGCCGGCGATTCCTGACAACCGGTTCATTTCGTCGACCACCTGGGCGCGAGACATCCCCGATTGATCGATTGCTTCCTTCATTGAGATTTTGAGCATGTCAGTGGGGTCGAGTTTCACTAAATCGCGGAAAGACAATTGATGAAACCGCTGTCCGGATTTTTCTCTTCCATTCCCATTGACCGCCATAGCCGATTCCCTTATTCTGTGGCCGTAATATTTATGACAAGATTTTAAGGAATTTCATCGCAATGTCAATGAAATTCATGTTCGCATCGCTGATTTTCATCATTTTTTTTACGTGCTTCTTATGCCTAATATAATCAAGAACATAGACCACAAGAAAGCCAAGCAAGCCGGTTCGCATGGAGGTTCGCTTGATCCCGACGACCAAGCGAACCGGCCCGACCCTCTTTTTGAGGCGAAGTTGGGCAGGTTAAAGCGGGCGCTCGGCGCTGAAAATCCAGCTTCATTGATGAAAATCCTCGGGCTGAGCAGTGGCGCATGGGGATCCGCCGAGAAGAGAAGGCAACTCCCCCTAAAATGGATAGCGCAAGCATTCGAAGAGCATGGAATTTCATCAGACTGGCTGATTTCCGGCGAAGGACCGATGCGGCGCCCTAAGGCCGCCGCTCCCGTCCTGGATATCTCCTCTGAAGCCCCCCCCGGATCTTTTTCCGAACGGCTTTTGTGGCTGATATCCGAGAAGGCCGGCGGCAAGCCGCCGAGATTTGCAAAACACACGGGCGTCCCCTATGTGGCCCTATTTAGTTATATTCAAGGGAATACGCCGGATCCCGACCATTTGGTTAGGATTCGAGATGCCTATGTGGTAAACTTGGACTGGCTCCTGAACGGCAAGGGAGACCCTTTCATTAGGCATAGTCGCGGCGCCGGCGAGAGCAAGTATGAATACAATCTTCCCGAGCCCGACCTGGAAGACGCGCCTCCCGCAAGTTCAAGACTTGACAAGATAATGGCTTTAGCTAAGAAGGTGTTGTCCTGCAGCAATCCGGAAGCTGCCGAGGCTTTGGAGAAAAATATAAGGTATTTCGCTCATGCGGTTGAGGTAGAATCCAGGCTTGCGTTAATAGAGGAGAGGATGGCGGCCCTTGAGGAGCTTTTTATAACCCCGACCAAAAATAAAAATCTCAAAGAAGAGAGTTAAGGAGGGGTAAATGAAAAAAAGAGGAATTTTAAAGAAGCTTCTGGCGCTTTGCTTATTTTTGTTCATTCTCCAGTTGCACGGGGATTGCTTCTCCGGAGCGCAGATAGAATTACACGGCAATGTCCGGTCGCATGTTTTCCATGCGCCGGGGTGCATGCATTATAATTGCCCCAATTGTACGAAGGTTTTTTTGTCCCGGAAGGCCGCGATTAAGGCATGATACCGGCCGTGCAAGATTTGTAATCCGTAAGGTGAATGACATCTCATCTGCGCGTTCAGGAGGGCTCAATATGGCAAACGAGTCTAAGGCGCAAGCCCGCAAGAACTTAATTGTTTCGGCCCTTATCGGCGCAATTGCCACCGTCATTCCATTCTTCGTCTAAGGAGTTTTGAGTTATGGAAAAGGCAATCAGTAAAAGAATCGCCTTAGTCCCATTCACGCCGATGCTCCTTTTGACTGTTTTTTTGATAATAAATCATAGAGCGACATCCCTTGCCGGCGAAATCTCGCCTGAGGTCACCCTAAAAGTGGCCACAGCCCTTGTAATGCTAACATCGTCCACTCCATCGGAGACCTGGGAACACGCCAAACGTCTGAGCGTCTCCGAGATTAGCAAAAAAAGGTATTCACTGGAAGGGCAGCTTGTGAAGCTAAGTGGAGTTGTATATCAAATACAGCAACAGCCACCGTTCGAATCCATCCAAGGCGACTGGTATGAGATGCTCCTAATGGCGGACAACCCCAACTCCGCCCTTGGCCTTACCACCGTGGATCTCGTATATGTCGGGGACGCATCCAAGGTCGAGCCAAAAACCAAAATAAGCTTTGCCGGGTATTTTGTTGGATTCCAAGAAGGTGAAAACGCCGTCGGAGGGAAGGTGGAATCACTCATTGTGGTCAGTAATGCGATCAGTACGACGAGGACCCGCGCGCCCTCAACGAGAACGCGCACAAATCAACCGCCACTAATCGGTCTAGACGTTCCAGCTAAAGCCCCAGCCAATCCACCAGTGGAACCCACAAAGACAAAGGCGTCCCAAAAACCACCAAAAAACCTTCCGAATCAAACTGGCAAGATCGATGCACACGAAAGCCCAAATACACCCGACTACCAAAGACCAACCACAACGCAGGTTATAGATATGCTCAACAATAAATAACATTCAATCCAACTCAAGCGCGAACCCAATTTTCTCTAATTGCCTGCCACAATTCTTCTTTTCAGCTCAATTTTCTCCGATTGATTTTTAAGGTTTAAACTCACTCCCATCAACCTTTTTCAACCTTTTTCAGTTTTTCTCTAGTTCAGTGCAAAATCATACCCACCTGAAAATTCAGGCCGAATTCAGGCGATAAGGTAGTTTTTAGTTTACAGTTTTTAGTTTTTAGTAAGAGCACCCATCCTGAGAGTTACTCTCTCACAGTGTCAAAAATTACCAACGCTCCTGAGCTCACCACAGTCTCTTTGCTTCCTGCTCCTTGCTCCGTGATCTGAAACTTCAGGGGCCGTCAATTTATTAATACAACAATTGATTCGGGCTGTGCCAAACGGCAATAGAAACGGCATCCAGAAGCGGAAATAGAAACGGCAATAGAAGCGGCAAAAAACACGGAAGCAGGGAGCGGGGAGCGGGGAGCGGGGAGCTAGAGGCGGTAAAGGAAAGGTGTTCTATTCCTGTTCGAGGGCGTTCCTATATACTTTTGACTCTTAGCTTTTCGGGAACCATTAACGCACGGATGGATTTGGCCTTGACAACGGCATTCATCATTTCACGTTCAGCATTCCGCATCGTTCCATTGCGAATTTGAGAAGAAACCCTTTCTTGCGGCACCGGTGAGTAATGTGCCAGGCATATCCGGGCAGAAAGCGCCTTTTGGCTTTGGGCATCGGCTGAATGAATTCTCCTGCACTTAGGGCCTGTCCGTAAATAAATCCTTCGTGCCCGCATCCGGCTTTTGGATCGCTTCGGCCGCTCCTCAATCGCAAAATCCTCAACGCAGGGCGGCTACGCCTGCGGTTTTGCTCAATCGCCGCGACCAAAATCGGTCTCAAAATCCGGCGCGGTCCCTAAAAGGCCTATTTACGGACGAGCCCTTAGTCATGGATTTTTGACATCGAAATGGTTTTCGGCGACGACGTCTGGCGACCTCTCTTGTAGACCCTATTGAGTTCCCCGCCTCAGAGTCAGCAAAGCTATATCACATGCGCTGGTTGAGAATTTCTATCGCGATTTTAAACGTACTGTCCGTGCAAGCTATCGGCTTCGCCAACCCTCCAAATCGTTTCACCAGGAACCGCTCGGAGACATGATCGTCTTCCGCCTTATACGCATGGCCATGCTTGAAGGCTGTTGCCTTGCCAATCTTTCGGTTGGAAAAATCAGTTTTACACGAGCACTTACGGAAACACGCCAGTTGTTGAAGTTCTTGCCGGCTGCTGCTAAAGTCAGTCTCCGGGCTTCCATCCGGGCAACCTATGCGCAATGCCGGGCACAGTATCGAGTGAAGAGCAAACCGAATCGCCGATATCCCGGAGATCGGCAGGAATATAGGAGAAAGAGCCGCGGTCCGGAGAAGCGGCGACCATCCGGACGTAAGTACAAAGCAGCATCCCCGCCGCCTCAAGCCGATACCCGCAAGGATGTGAAAGGACTGATATTTCTTTTAAGTGAGCGGCATTAGGCCCGACCCCTGCCCACCTCATGTCATCAAAAAGTGCAACCGAACTTGATCAAGGTGCAGCCGGAGGTTTAAATCGGACTCTATCGGGTCCGGCCGGGGTTAAACTTTTTTGTAACCTCGTGAGAGTACAGAAGCATCTTCCGGGTTGGGTGAACCACGCGCAAGCGATTGGCAATAACAGGACAGAGATTTTCAACTTTATGAAAAGGAGGGCGGGAAAGTGAAAAAGACATTGGCATTAACGGGTATCGTTTTTTTCTTGTTTGCGGGTATTGCATGGGCGACTGATATCACCGACACCGCGACCGGCTATAATGCGCTCAACTCCAACACGGGTGACAACTGGAACACCGCCGACGGAGCGCAGGCGCTCTACTCCAACACCGCGGGCACCTTCAACACCGCAGGCGGCGCGAATGCGCTCTACTCCAACACCCTCGGCCTAAAAAACACCGCCAGCGGAGTGGAGGCGCTTTATTCCAATACCATCGGCAGCCAAAACACCGCCAGCGGCTTTCAAGCGCTCCCCTCCAACACCACCGGCAACAACAACACCGCCAGCGGCAAATGGGCGCTCTACTCCAACACCACGGGCAACAACAACACCGCTTTAGGCTGTGGGGCCGGGTATTACGCTCCGGGCGGCACTGAGACTGCTACCACTGGAAGCAGTAACATCTACATCGGTTCGGGCGTATCTCCAGGGGCGGCTGCGGAATCGGCAACCATAAGGATCGGCAACGTGCAAACCGCGACCTATATCGCCGGTATAGCCACATGTCATATGAGCGGAGGCTCGCCCGTTTATGTAGGAACCCAAGGCCGCCTCGGCATAGCTGCATCATCGCGCCTCTACAAGGAAGATATCGAAGACATGGGAAACGCGAGCAACGGGCTCATGAAACTTCGGCCCGTCAGCTTCCATTACAAGCCGGAATATGCTGACGGCTCGCGCACCAGGCAATACGGCCTCATTGCCGAAGAGGTCGCCGAGATTTACCCGGACCTGGTGCAGTACGACCCTGAGACGGGCCGGCCGCAGACGGTCTACTACCACCTTGTGAACGCAATGCTTTTGAACGAGGTGCAGAAGCAGCAAAAGGAGATTAGTGCACTGAAAGAGGAAACATCTGACCTTAAGGAGCAAAACAAAGAATTATCGGCTCTGAAGGACGAAACATCCGCCCTGAAGGAGCAAGTCAAAGAGCAAAGCCTGGAGTTGTCGGCCTTAAAAGAGCGAGACAAAGAACTTGCGGCGCTCAAAGAGCAGATTAAAGAGTTGTCCTCCCTCACTGAAAAAGGTCAGGAACCGAGTGGCAGGCTTTCGAGACTGGAAGACCGGTTAATCAAATAGAGCAGCTTACTGAAGGCGGGAGCAGCGTCCCCTTTCGCAGTAGGTTTCTCAGTTCACTGACCACCATAAAGGACAGGTCATAACTGGAGCCACGGCACTTTTTCATCGCCACCGCAGTTAAGCCGGTCGTGGCGGAATACTGGGTGGAGATCAGTTGTGCCCCTCCGGGGAAATAGCTGCGACATCATGGACCAGGCATAGAACCACGGCCGGGTGGCCGAGCCTCCATTGGTGCTGTTGCGGGAATTCCAGAAACCCCACTCCTTCCAATACATGGCGTCATCCAGATACCAGGTGGAGATCTCCGAGATCCCGCCGCGCATGGCCTGGGCGGCATAGTCCGCCATGGCCACCCCGCAACAGAATTCAGTGACCCCGGGCTGATAGTCGCCATTGGGATTAACTATCCCTGCCTCCAAGATATAGAAATCCTTGCTTGAGCCGTCGGGGTCGTTGGAGTTGATGGTGGCTCTCATGCTTTCCACGGAGGTTTGCAGATAATCGGAGGCCAATTCATCCGACGAGGAATACCAGTGAATGTCATAACCGCCCAGGGCAGCGGACATCTGCGACGCCGTTTGCCCGACCCATTGAAATAAGTTGCTATCCGGCCAATAGGAACTGGAACCGGAGATCTTGATCTGGCTGCCCACGTCGCCCGGTTGATTCAGAGCGGTCCGCAGATTTTGCACCCCTTGCTGATAATCGCTAAAATCCGGGCACCCGTAAGTCCACCAGCCGTTGGGCTCGTTGCCGTAGTTGCACATGCTGATGCAAGCGTACCCCCGATTAAGGATCAACTCCCGCAGCAGGCCGGCAATGATCGTGGCCCATTTGGGATCGTTATACATCGGCAACGGGCAGGTGCTCACGCATCAATACGGGTTGAGCCAATCACCCAGGATGACCTCAACATTATTTTTTTGACAGTAATCCAATATTCCGTAAATCGGCAAGATGTATTGACCATTGAAATCCCAACCCCTTAAAATTCGGGCTGATTATGGTCCCAATATTCACGGTTATGGGAATATCCGACGCCGCCAGCGGATGAGTGTCACCCGGCCGGCAGGTTGGTAATAACACTGCCACCAGCAATAATGCTCGGCGATGTATCATCTCTTTCTCCCCCATCAATCCGGCAGCAGGTTCGGGCACGCTCCCACAGGCACGGACCCGGCAGGGATGCGCGAATATTGACAGATAAGCCCTGAGATAACAACAGTCTTGAATTCAGAATGCAGTACATGAAGGTGGATCGTTGCTTTATTCTTACAAAGTGTGACAATTAATGTTAAAATTATAGTTGATTGTAAACATTATCCTTCCTTTATTGCCTGATTTCTGAAAAGGATCGTCATGCAACACCTCCACCTTGATTTGATCAGGGTCCGGGAAGGGCGCTGGAAATCTTACTTCTCCGTATTTCTCTTTTTTGCAACCTGGTTCGTTTGCCTGATCGCCATAACTTCTCCTTCCCATGCCCAAAAATATACCGCCCAGGTGTGGATCAGCTCGGAAAATATTGACGGCCAGCCGGGGAAACAGATCGAACCTCAGCCCGACATCCCGCTGCTGCCGCCGGATGGCGCTCCGGTGCCGGCCATTGCCATCAGGCCGGACCATCGCCGGCAGAGCATCCTGGGCATCGGCTCTTCCATGGAAGAGACCTCGGTCTGGAATCTGTTGCGCATGTCTCCGGAGATCCGCCAGGACATCATGGAGAAACTGTTCGACCAGTCCAAGGGCATCGGCTGGAATACACTCAGGATCGTTTTTGGCAGCCCCGGTTGCTGCGGCTACCCTTATTACACTTACTGCGACCTGCCGCAAGGGTCGACGGACCCAGCCCTGTCAACTTTCTCCATTCAAAAGGACATTGATTACGGCATCATCGGGATGGTGCAGCAGGCCCTGAGCATCAATCCCAACATCCTGATCTTCGCCACGTCTTTCACTCCGCCGGCCTGGATGAAAGACAACGGTTCCCTCATCGGCGGGAAACTCCTGGATCAGTACATCCCTGTGCTGGCGGCATATCTTCGCATGGCCATCCAGGCCTACCAGCGGCAGGGGATCCCCATTTACGCCGTGTCGCCGCAGAATGAACCCGGGCATGAAACCGATTACCCTTCGGCTGATATTTCCCCTTCACAGGCCGTCTCCCTGGTTAAAGCGCTGCGCCGGGAACTCGATAACCACGGCCTGGCCACGAAAATCTGGATTTTCGACGGGTTTTATTACTACTACAATTATCCGTTGCGGATGCTGAGCGACCCAACCTGCAGGCCTTGTATCAACGGCGTGGCCTGGCATCCCTATATGGGCAACCCCTCTGCCATGGCCAAGATCCTCAGCCAATATCCTCACTTGGATCAGCTCATGACTGAGCGCGGGTTAATCTACGGTGCTTCGGCGGTGGCCGAGATGCTGAACATATTCCAAAACGGAGCCCGGCTTTACGCTAACTGGGTCACGGCCTCCGACACCAACAACGACCATCTGAACAACCCCGCGGCCCAGACGCAAGACTGGCATTGGATGCCGGTGCGCCCCGACGCCGCCGACCCGGATGTGGTAAACATTCAGGAAAGCTACTATCTGGAGGGCCTGGTAGCGAAGTTTGTTCGGCCAGGGGCCTATCTGCTGGGAGGAAACGCCGGCGATCCCGCCACCGTTAAGGCCGCCGCCTTCCTGACGCCGGACAAAAATATCGTGGCCATTGTGGTTAATCAGACCACCGGTACGCAACCATTCAAGCTGCTTTACCGGGGCCGGCAGATCAGCGCCTCCCTTCCTCAGAAGAGCGTAGGCGCCTATCGCTGGCCTGCGGGTGCAGCCAGGGCCAACCCGTTCTGAGGAGTTTCTCTTTCACAATAGGGTTAGCCCTGGTTGCCTCTGAGTGTGCCTTGGCTGACCATTGAAACAGAACGATGGGTTACACAAGCCAAAGTCTTCAGTCAGCTTTTGTGCTTCCAAGAGAGGCCCTCTTTCGCCCTGGTGTCCACTTCATGGAAATCTATCCTCAGTCCACAAATTCCTGATTGACAACACACTGATCCTTGATTGCGCGCATGTCGGCAGCATTGGCTGCGGGTAGACGAACAGGAGGTTAACTCCGGTGGTGGTGGGCCTTAAATCGCAAAGAATGGGGCCGTCGAGATTTTTCTTTCATTCGCGATTGGAGAACTGTAGGTGCTTCAGGGGATCGAGTGAATTCTTCGGGGCAAAAACCCAATTTCAACAAGCAGTTTGGCCGATCTCGATGCGGTATCGCCGGTTAACAACGACACAAAGCTGCGGATAGGTCGACAGATGGGGAATCGGCGAAGATTTTCGCACCGCGAGCTCCACCAAGGCGGGTGTGCTGCTCCCGGTCCTTGTTTTCCTTGGTGCCCATAATGTAATGGGCCGGCCGGCTGACGAGATGGAAAGGCCAAGCCGAGCGGCGTCAGGAGGCCGCCCGGCTTTCAAGGGACAAGAAAAGCGCGTTGCCGCCCTTGAAAGGCAGCGCGCTTTTCATGATTCTATCTCACGGCAGAAAATAGACATTCTGCTTGAAATTGCCGTCCGTTGGCTTTGCGACCGCGCTTCTGATCTCATCCGGATCGGAAATGACAGCGGTGGGCGTGACCGTTACATGAGTCCAGCCTGCCGGCGGCGGTTGCGTTCCGCTCGTGATCGCTACGCAGTCGTAGGCCTGCCAGGCATAAAGATCCTGTTCGTTAATCGTGGCGTGCATATTGCGCACTTTGCCCTGCTGGTCGGCATAGGCATCGTTGAGCTTCTTGAGGTTGTATATACTGTTTTCAAGGTCCACCCAGGCCAGCCATGATGACGGTTCCGGATTGGCTCCCAATGGGACCATGATGGTTTGCAGAATACTGAGGGCAGCGTACATGGTTTGATTCTGCGTGAGTGGCTTAGGAAACAGACGCGCGACGGTCGTGCCCCGGAGAAAGCGGGCCACCGGCGTGTAATCTCCGGCACAGCCAAGCAGCGCGGAACCATTCATGAACGATCCATCCCACTTTCTGTTGGTATTGCCGTTAAACATTTTATTGTAGCCCCCCTGGACCACGCTCTGAAGATGCCAGCTGTATGGGGGCGCATTGGTGAGTACGGAAGCATCTGCATTCGGGTACACTTTCTTATATTTCGGCACTCCGTCGATGATCTCGACTACCTGGTTTGTGCCCGCCGTGTGGACATAAATGTGCATCTGGCCCTTGATCCACTCGACAATAGCGCTATTGCCGTTCTTGTCCCTAAAACCTATGTGGCCGGCAAAACTATGGAATTGGGTGTCTTTTTCACCGGCATTGAGAACAGTCTGAACCTCAAGCAGCTTCCCCGTCCGGGTGTCGGCATTGACCAGATCGGGGATGTCCTTTGCGGTCCCCAGCGCGTAGTCCATGACATCCATGACCCCAAGCTCAGGCCGGGTATCCGCCGGATTATATTCAGGGAATTGGGTGAAACCCGGAAGTTCCAGAAGACCCCCGTAGAGTCCCTGAGTGTTGACTCCATCATCAACAATGTAAGATCCCACGGCAGTCTGTCCGATAAACCCGTAGGCAGTCGTCCATTGTTTGGCGTTGACAGCGCCGCTCTGAGGAATATTTATGTTGGCGGTGTTCTGATCGCCGACAAGGCCATAACCAAAATAGTCCCCCCAGAGCCACACGTCCATGGAGCGAGCCACCGCCGCGTAGGTTTCTCCCGTCGATTCATTGGTGGCCGCCACGAAAACGTTCGAACAGGCAAGCGCATGCGCAGCCAATCCCAGGCACATGCACAGACTCATTATGAGAATATACCCTGCAACAACTCGATTCCTTCCACTTTCACGATTGTTCATTTAATCCCCCCCTATCCGAATCAACCATTGTTAATAAAATGCCTCTGCCATTCCAGAATTTAAGTGAAATCCGGCAGTGCACCTGAAACCATGATGGACCGCGCTTAATCGTTCTCCGAGAACAAAAGTAACAGAAGACCAAATCACAGAAGCTAGAGCTTTTGTATATATTCTATCCTCAAAGCCTTGTCCCCAAAGTGATAATCATTTGCCGCCCATCAAAATAATATTTTGAAAAAAGTTCATTGGTATTGGATGTAATCATAGGCGTTTATTTCCAGCCCAGGACTAGATAACTCAACGGAAGGAAGCCAAATCCTTGGGTTACAATCCTGTAATTTTTTACGCGCGCCTCTCTCAGAAGTTCACGCAATGCGCGTTTACTCAAAAGATGCATGTAATCGCCTGCGGCCCAAGGCTTTCCCAGGCACACCGCCAGCTTATCGAAGGTCGGTTTTGGGAGCCAGTGAACGAGAGGGAAGCGCGTATGCTGTTCAATTGGGAATTCCCTGGCTGGTGTGGTTAGGTAAAACATCAGGCTAACTCTTTCGATTTCTTCCAAAAATAGGATCTGAGCAGCCTTCTCTCCCACGTGCTCCAAAACCGCATTCGAATGAGCGATAGAAAATTGCTTGTCTGCAAAAGGAAATCGCCCCCCGGAATAGGTTACGGCATTTATCCCTGGATAGCGTTCCCTGAACAGGTTCAAAGGGTAGATGGAAAGGGCCGTAATGTTCTCCGGGTAGGGGTAGTGCTTCTCGAGAAAATTATCGATTGGCGAATATTCCTCGTCAGCGGCGCCGACATCGAGGATGGAACAATTTTGACTTGGTTTGGTCAACTCAAAGAAGTGTTGGAGTTTCCTTGCTCTGGTGCGAGCCCTTATCTGATCTATCATTATTTGTAACATGGTCTCTTCCATTGGAAACTCATGTATGCCGGGCATATATATTTCCGCTTGATGCTCCTCGCAACTCGCCAGCCCGAATACTGTGAACCAGTTTGGCATTACGAACCTGGTATACAGGGCTTGGAGCATTATGTCAACACAGGCATAACGCTGGCCGGATAGAATCGCAACGCTTACTCAAGCGAAATCGGCCTTGGAGTTCCCAGCATACGATGACCGTAATCCTTTGCGCATACTGTAAGGTGGACATGCTCTTGGGACCGGCGATCTCTTGTACGTCTTTCTGTTGGCAGCACTCATAACCATGTGACTACAGGACCTATGACGAAGCGTGTGAAATGGCGCGCCCTCGATGCCTGCACGCTTCAAAGCTGAATTTGCTAAGATGGGGGCCGCCGAGATTCTTCTTGCATTCGCGATTGGAGAACTGTAGGTGCTTCAGGGGATCGAGTGAATTCTTCGGGGCAAAGACCCAATTTCAACAAGCAGTTTGGATACATAAAGCAGAAGTTATTCTTTATTCCGGTTAAAAGTGGGGGTATGAATCGCAGAGAGTTAAGCAAGATTGTGCTGGCCGCCGTTGCAGGCATTGCCGGATTCGGCGCCGTCAAGGCCGTGCGCGGCCAGGAAGCGGATGAGGAGCCGGGTGAAGATACCACGATCCATTATCTGCGCGCGTATGGGATGAGGGTCGGCGAAAGCTTGCCCGTCCTGCTCCAAATTCTGCCATGACGTGCCATTCACCCATTGACTGAAGCCCAGCCGGTAACGTGACGCGACCGGACGCGGGAGCAGCGGAAGGGGACCGAAGAGAATCGTCGGCCGCGCTGCAACTGGAGATTACCATCCACGTCTGTGAAATGAAATCGAGAGCTTCCAAGTCATCAACCCCTCAATGTGATCGCCGCAATCGAAATCCTTAACTGCTCGGGAGAATTCTCACGGCTTATACCAAGTCGCGTTCATAGAGGTAAGGTCGCTTTTAAGAAATCCCCCCGCCCCCCTTTAGGTTGATTTGCCCTCTTTCTCCTCGGCAGACATGTGCTTTATAGTAATGATTTTTTTCCAACACCGGGTATAATATTTACCTCATCTTTACCCAGTAAATTAACCACTTGCCAGCCAAGAGCGTCCATTTATATTCAGCCCTAGCTAGTTATTTCTGTCTCAGTAGACCTGGATGCGGCAGTTTGTTCCATGCACAACCTAAAGGAAAGGGTGTTGCCCCTCTCCTGTACTCGCGGTTGAAGACCTATCCAGCTCAAAATATACCGGATGGTGCAACGTGCGATTCTCAAGAATCGCTCAATTCAGGTTGTGCTTTGTTGTAAATATCCTTGACTGGGACTGGAGCCGGGAGGAAAGGTTAATTTAGCATGTCCACTGAGAACCGCGGATTCCCACATGTTGACAACCGAAGCAGCTACATTCCCGCCATAGATGGATTAAGAGCCATTGCAGTTCTGTCTGTCTTGCTGTTTCACGCCCGAGCATCACTGTTGCCCGGCGGTTTCTCCGGGGTCGATGTCTTTTTTGTTATTTCCGGCTATGTCATCAGCTCCACCCTTGCTCGCGAAAAACAGCCCAATTTTTTTTCGTTCGCCACGCATTTTTACGCTAGACGAATCGTCAGAATTTATCCGGCGCTTGTTGTTTGTCTTGTATTGGTTGGAGTTGCCACAACGATGTTGGTCCCGCCTTCATGGCTTAGCCAAGCGGCTGACCTAACGGCGAAGCGCGCTTTTTTCGGACTGAGCAATTTTGCGTTAGTTTGGTATAACGACGGATATTTTTCTCCCCGCGTTGAATTTAATGCTTTCACGCACACGTGGAGTCTCGCGGTGGAAGAGCAGTTTTATCTTGTTTTTCCAATAGTCTTTTATATCTGGCTTCGATACCGAGATCGTAAGGTTTTTTGGGGGCGGGTAGCCAACTGGCTGCTTGTCGCGCTGTCAATTGCGTCACTCGCTTTGTCATGGTTTGAGACTTCAGCCGACCCGGAACGGGCTTTTTACCTTCTTCCAAGTCGATTCTGGGAATTGGCATGCGGGGCTCTCCTTTTCATGTTGCACAGCCGTGGAAAATGCGTCCCACGTTCCGTTGGTGCCGTAGAGCTGTCGGTACTGATGGGATTGGTGTTGGTGGCATGCGGGGCATTCTTTTCCGACAGAAAGCTTTTCCCGTTTCCATGGGCTGGATTGTCCGTTGCCGGGGCCAGCCTTGTGATCGCCGGCGTCGGACACAGTGTAGGCAAGAGAAGCATAGTTGCGTTGATTCTTGAAAATAGAATAATGGTGTACATAGGGAAGATATCCTACTCACTTTACCTTTGGCATTGGCCGGTGTTTGTACTGTCTCGCTGGACTGTAGGCATGGAAAAACCTATGGCAATTCTCTGTGCTGTCGCTTTGAGTGTGTGTTTGAGTGTGATCTCATTTCATTTTGTGGAAAGGCCAATCAGGCAAAGTATCTTTGTCGCTTCACGCTCCCGATTCTTTGTCGTGTCTAGGAGCCTGTCGGAATAACGGTTTTTACAAAATCGACGTTGAGTGATCAAAGTGGCTGGTTCCTGAGTCAGCAGGCTCGAATGCAATAAGAATTAGCCAGTGATAGACATTCGCACGGGTATTGT
>Ga0326728_10000905_pt1 | contig 110596 bp, 100 predicted proteins | sample MB3enrmetagenome_FD_207602 | JGI IMG/M metagenome (GOLD analysis project Ga0326728, IMG submission 207602) | Lab enriched peat soil microbial communities from McLean, Ithaca, NY, United States - MB31MN | ecosystem: Environmental > Terrestrial > Soil > Wetlands > Peat | place: USA: New York... | reverse complement strand
GCGGTGGGGCCGCGCCTCGCGGCGACCACCTGGATGGAGCAGAACAAGCACATCCTGAGCGCGCTGAATATGGAGAAGGCGGTGACCTGGGTCACCATCGGACTGATCGTGCTGGTGGCCGCGCTCAATATTCTCATCACGCTGGTGATGATGGTGATGGAGAAGTACCGGGACATCGCCATTCTAGTTTCGATGGGCGCGCAGGCGGCGCAGATCCGGCGGGTGTTCCAGTTTCAGGGCGTGCTGATCGGGGCGGTGGGGACGGCGCTGGGGCTGGCGGCCGGACACACGCTGAGCTTTCTGGCGGACAAGTACCGCTGGATTCGGCTGGACGAAGAGGTGTACCAACTGAGCTACGTGCCCTTCGACCCGCGCTGGGTGGACAGCATCTGGATCGCGGCGCTGGCCATTCTGATCAGCTTCGTGGCGACGCTGTACCCGGCCCGCGCCGCCAGCCGGATCGCGCCGGCGGAGGCGCTGAGGTACGAGTAGGGGGCGGCGTGAGGAGAGACGGAGAAGGTAGTGAGCGTACGTTTGAAGTCGATGGAGGCATCGCCACTCTGAGAGGATGTGATCGACGAAAGGCGTCCGGTTGGGGCCATAAGCCAGTCGCCGGAGTAGCTCAGGATGGAAAGGACCTAGAAAAAGGCTTCCGGGCAGGCGGCTTGGGGGTACAATCGAAGGCGGCCAGGAAACCAGAATGGACATGCGGGCTGATGCCGGTCAATGATATGACGCTCATTCTGATCCTTGGGAAGGCGCTCCTTGTATGAATCGAAATGCATTCGCGGTGGTCCTTCAGGCGTTGCTCTCAGCGAATCTGTTGCTTGCTGCAACTGTGCAGGATGTAGCCACACTTGCGGGCCAGTGCAGGACGGGCGATGCAAGGGCGTGTGAGGCGCTTGCTTCAGCGGCAACTGCTGACCGTGATTTACTGGTGCGCCTGACCGCTGTCACGCAGGTGAACGATCAGGCAACACTGGCTCGGTTGGCCACCGAAGCCGAGGATTGGCATGTCCGCAAGGCGGTCGCCGAGAGGCTGACGAGTCGCGCAATGCTGGCTAAGCTGGTGGCCGATGACAAGGATCCGGACGTCCGAAAGGCTGCCGCCGACCGCTTGAAGGATTCAATCGCCGAGTTGACGCGGATAGCGGGCAACACAGGTGCTCTAACGCGGAACGCGAGTGAATCCATCGCTCGACTGAAACTGGCGACCCTCGAACCGCAGGTCAAATCGCGTATTCCTGGGCTCCGATGTGTCGTCGATGTGACGGCAACGTCGCAGAATTATTCTCTTCTGGGGCTTGGGCCCGTTAGGGTATCCATGGCCGGAGAGAAGGTCTCCGTTAAGCTGCGGCAGGGCGGAGTGACGCTCGCCGAGGGTTCCTGGGAGACAGAGTTCCCTTCAAGTGTCCCCGACTCGAGCCATGGGAGTATTCTGGGCGCGAAGGTGTTTGGCGAAGAAGTACTTATCAAGCTCCTTGCGGTGGGCGGTTTCACGGCTGGAGAGCTGGCAGCACTTGCCAACTCGCGCGTCCCAGAGGTTCGAATCGGCGCCGCAGCAAACCTAACTGATCGCGGGCTGCTGGCCAGGATCGTGGCCAATGACGCCGTGTACGGTGTCCGCAGTGCCGCCGTCGGGAGGCTGCACGACAAGGCAGCTTTCGCCACGGCGGCGACCGAGGAAAGGGCACCAGGCGCTCAACGCCCCGCGGCCAAGGGTCCCACCGATCAGACGCTCTTGGCCAAACTGGCAACCGAAAGCGCGGAATGGGAAGTTCGAATGGCCGCATCGGAGTTGCTCAAAGACCAGGCGGTGCTGACCAAATTGGCGGCCCACGATGTGGAAGCGGGTGTGCGCAGAGGGGCCTTCAAGAATCTCACTGATCAGTTGGCGCTCGCGCGGATTGCGATTGACAGCGAGGATTCCACGATCCGCGAGGCAGCCCTCGATAGGCTTATGGATCCGGTGGCGCTGCTCCAGGTCGCGACCGAGGGCAAGGACGTGTTTGTGCAGGTGGGCGCGGTCAAGCGGCTCTCCGACCAGCCCCTGCTGGTCAAGGTGGCCGCCGAGGTCAGCGATAGTCGCGTCCGCCTTGTTGCGGCGGAGAGGCTCACCGACCAGGCTGCATTGGCCAGGCTCGCGACCGAGGACACGGACTGGCTTGTCCGCCTATCTGCGGTCCGGAATCTGACCGATGAATTGGTGCTGGCCAAAGTGGCCAGGGAGGACGCGGATTCCCGTGTTCGCAAGGCTGCTGGTGAGAAGCTTGGTGTGCCACACGAGAATGCGAGGTGAGTCCGGCTGCCAACCCTGAGGTGGTAACCCAGCGCCGGCGCGGTTGGCGGCCGACGAGGGGAGGCGCAGCGCCGTCAATCCGAGCCGCGAAGCGGTAGCCACGCTTGGGAATGCTCTCGACGTAGCGGCAGCCGTCCACGTCGTCTTCCCGCGCCTTGCGTCGCATCGAGGTGTCGGGCAAGACCAAGTGGAGCAGGCTGGCCTTCCCGACTACGCTGCCCTTGTGGGAAAGCAGGACCCAGGGGATGTCAGCCACCCTCGGAGTGAGCGGGACTACTTCCGCCCCGCGATAGAGCAGCCGCTCGGTCGCGTCGAAACGAAACGGGCCGAACTCGTAGGGGGTCCTGTGAGCCGGCTGCATGGAACCCGTTGAAAGGAGATGGTAGCGGACCCGGAACGCCCGGTGCGGGCTGCGATCTGGGCGGCGCGGAGCGGCTAGGATAAGAAGTGGACAAAGACGCTTTCTGCCGCCGATGAACGCAGATGAACGCCGATTGAAATTGAGGCAGCTCATCGGCGTTCATCTGCGTTCATCGGCGGCAAGTATTGCTTCTGTTGTTTCCTGACAGGCATCTTGTGGACATTCACGAGCTTCCGAATCGGCCAGACGCGAGCGTGGTTCTGCCTGCCTATTGCGACGTGAGTTTGCCGGTGCCGATGGACCGGGCGTTCACTTATGGGCTACCGGAGACGCTGCGGCACAGGGTGAGGCCGGGATGCCGGGTGCTGGCGCCATTCGGCTCGCGGAAGCTGACGGGGATCGTTTTGCGGGTGCACGACGAGGCTCCGGAGGGCGGGGCGCGCGAAGTGCTGCGACTGCTGGATAGCGTCCCGGTTCTCGACGAAGAAATGCTGGCGCTGGGGCGGTGGATCGCCGGTTACTACTGCGCGCCGCTGGGCGAGGTGCTGCGCACCATGGCGCCGTCGGCGGGCGAAATCCGGCAGGGGAAGGTCTACTCGCTCACGGACCAGGGGCGCGACGCGCTGCGGCAACTGACGCTGGGCGCGGAGAACTCGGTGGATCCGGCGGTGGAACTGATGCGGCTGCTGGAGTGGCGGTCGCTGTCGGCGGGCTACCTTCTCAAGCACAACGACGCCGCGCCGGGGCTGATCCGCGGGCTGGAGAAGAAGGGGTTTCTGCACGCGGAGGCGGTGGAGGCGCAGAGGGATCCGCTGCGCGCGCCAGCGGCGAAACTGCGCGTCTCGCTTGAGCAGGCGCCGCCTGCGGGCAAGTACAAGAAGGCCGAGCGCGAGCTGCTGGCCTACCTGGGGCTGCATCCCGGAACGCACAACCTGAAGGATGTGGAGGGCGCGGTGGCCAACGCCGGAGAGGCGGCGCGCGCGCTGGCCCGCCGGGGACTGCTGGCGCTGAAGACCGAACTGTCGCCCGTCTCGACGCAATTCGCCCGGCCGCCGCACGTGCTGAATCCGCATCAGCAGCGGGCCTTCGACGAGATACGCGCGGCCATGGAAGCGGGGCAGCACCAGCCGTTCCTGCTGCAAGGGGTGACCGGGTCGGGCAAGACGGAGATCTATCTCAACGCCATCGAGGCGGCGCTGGCCGGAGGGCGGGGCGCGCTGATGCTGGTCCCGGAGATCGCGCTGACGCCGGCCATGGCCGGGCAGTTCCTGCACCGTTTCGGCGACCGGGTGGCGATTCTGCACTCGGCGTTCGGCCACTCGGAGCGCGCGGAACAGTGGCGGCGGATACGCGCGGGCGAGGCGGGCGTGGTGGTTGGGACGCGCTCGGGCGTGTTCGCGCCGGTGGGCAAGCTGGGGCTGATCATCGTGGACGAGGAGCACGATCAGAGCTACAAGCAGGAGGAAACGCCGCGCTACAACGGACGCGACGTGGCGCTGGTGCGGGCGCAGGCGGCGAGGGCCTGCGTGGTGCTGGGGTCGGCCACGCCGAGTCTGGAGAGCCGCTACAACGCGGAGCGCGGCAAGTACAAGCTGCTGGAGCTGCCCGAACGGATCGAGCAGCGGCCCATGCCGCAGGTGGCCATCCTGGACATGCGGACCGAGTTTCTGGAAACGCGCAAGCAGAGCACGTTCTCGCGGCGGCTGATGGAGGCGATTCGAGCGCGCCTGGCCAGCGGGGAGCAGACCATGCTGCTGCTGAACCGGCGGGGGTTCTCGAGCTTCGTGGCCTGCCGATCCTGCGGCGAGCGGGTGCAGTGCGCCAACTGCGCGGTCACGCTGACCTACCATCGCCGCGAGCGCCGGCTGCTGTGCCATTACTGCAATTACGCCGAGCGCGTTCCGACGCACTGTCCCAAGTGCCACAGCGAACACATACACTTCCTGGGGATCGGCTCGGAACGGGTGGAAGAGGAACTGCACAGGGAATTCCCGGCGGCGCGTGTGGCGCGCATGGATCGCGACACGGTGACCGGGAAGCGGGCTTACGAGACCATCCTGGCGGGTTTCCGGGAAGGCGGCTACGACATTCTGGTGGGCACGCAGATGATCGCCAAGGGGCACGATATCCCGAACGTCACGCTGGTGGGGGTGATCTCGGCCGACGTGGGCCTGGGAATGCCCGATTTCCGCGCTGGCGAGCGCACCTTCCAACTGCTCACGCAGGTGGCGGGGAGGGCCGGGCGCGGCGATTTGCCGGGCGAAGTGCTGGTGCAGACCATCAATCCGGAGCACTACGCCATCCGCTTCGCCGCCGCGCAGGACTACGAGAAGTTTTACGAAAAGGAGCTGCATTTCCGGCGGCTGATGCGGTATCCGCCATTCAGCGCGCTGGCCAACGTGCTGGTGCGCAGCGGGAGCCAGGAGGATGCGCTGCGGCTGGCGGGCGAACTGGGCTCGCTGCTCACGCCGCCGCCGGAGCAACTGAAGATTCTGGGTCCGGCCGAGGCGCCGGTAGCGCGATTGAAGAGCGAATACCGCTATCAACTGCTCATCAAGGCCGCCAGCCGCAAGGCGCTGAAGGAGACGCTGGACCGGCTGCGGCGCTACGCGCTGGAGAGCAAGTGGCCGGCTACGGCGCTGGTGATTGACGTCGATCCGCTGACTCTGCTGTGATACGGGAGTGCAGGGTTTCCAGGCCATGGAGAGCAACCTGCGCGAGATGCTCGCCGTTTTCGCGCGCGCCAAGGCCACGGGGGACGTGCGGGCTTTCCCGGGCATTGCGGTGTGCTCGTCGGGGCTGGAGTTCGCCATGTTCAACGGGGCGATTCTCACCGCGCCGGTAGAGAGCGTGGCCGAACTGGAGGAGGCCGTACAGACGGCGGCGGCCTATTACGCCGCGCGGGCGCTGCCCTGGTCGCTGTGGATGTGCCGGGATTGGCTGGCCGGCCCGGTGCGGGCGAAGGCGGCGGAAACCTGCTATCGGCAGGGGCTGCACCTGGTGATGGAACTGCCGGGCATGGAGGCCGGGAGCCTGGAGCCGCCGTTGCGGCCGCTGCCGCGGCTGGAGTTCCAGCGCGTGGGCGACGCACGAACGCGCTCGGACTTCAACGCCATGATGACCGTGGCCTTCGCCATCCCGTTCTCCTTCGCGCGCCAGATTTACGAATCCAAGCAGACCTGGCTCGGCGGATTCACGGGCTGGGTGGCCTACCGGGAGGGCGTCGCGGTGTCCACGGCGGCGACGCTGGCGGCTGGCGGCGTAATCGGAGTCTACTCGGTGGGCACGCTGCCGCAGTACCGGCGGAAAGGCTATGGCGAAGCCGTGATGCGGCGGGCGCTGGACGAGGCGCGGGCGGAATCCGGGCTGGAGCGCAGCGTGCTGCAATCCAGCGTGGAGGGCTTGCATCTGTATCGGAGAATGGGCTATCGGAGCATCGCCCGCTACGCGGTTTTTGCGCGGAGTTAGGACGAAAAAAATCTGCAACTTGGCGGGGGCGGAAGGCGTCGTTAGATAAATGACTCGGTTTCTCTCATTCTTCGGCATCATCCTGCTGGCTATGGCCTGCGGGAGGGCAATGCAGGCCGCTCCGCAAGTGGACGGCGTGGTAGATGCGGCGTCGTACGCGGGCTCGCTGGCGCCGGGCAGCCTGGCGGCGCTTTTCGGAAGCGGGCTCGCGGACGGCGTGTACCAGAACCTGTTCGACGTTTCGCGGAACGCCTTTCCAACCGTGGTGGCGGGCGTTTCGGTCAGCGTGAACGGGGCGCCCGCGGCGCTGACCTACGTTTCTCCCGGGCAGATCAACTTTCAGGTTCCATGGGAAACGCCGGCGGGGCCGGCCGCCGTCGCCGTGCAGGTGACGCGAGACACGGTAGCGAGCAACACTCTGACGGCGACGTTCTCGGCCGCCTCTCCCTCGGCGTTCGCGGCGAACGGGGTGGCGATCATGACGTGCTTCAACAGCGCCGTGACAGCGGGGGCCGTGTGCACTTTGTGGTGCAACGGCTTCGGTGCGACGAACAGCCCGCAGCAGGACGGCGTACCGGCCAGCGCCTCCGCGCCATTGACTGCATTGAGCGCCAGCGGCGCCTGCGCGCTCTCGATCGGCGGCGCCAGCGCCACCGTACAGTATTGCGGCGCGGCGCCCGGGCAGGTCATCGATCAGTTGAACTTCGTGTACCCCGCGGGCGTGCCGGCGGGCTCTTTGCCCGTGAGCGCGACACTGACCATCGGGCCGGCGATGGCCGCGTTCCAGGTGGCCGCTCCGGCCAATGCGGGCGCCGCTTACTTCGTCTCTTCGTCCGGCAGCGACGCCTCGCCGGGAACGCAGAGCCAGCCTTTCGCCACCATCCAGGCCGCGGTGAACAAGCTGAAGCCCGGGGACGTCCTGTACCTGCGTGGAGGCGAGTACCACGAAGCGGTGGCGGTGGGCGTATCGGGAACCGCCGCCGCGCCGATCACCATCCAGGCGTATCCGGGCGAATGCCCCATCCTGATCGGAGCCCAGCCGGTCAACGGGCCCTGGACGGTCTATTCCGGCGCCATCTACAAAACGCCCTGGCCCAGCCAGCCACAACAGGTTTTCTCCGACGGGCAGATGCTGAACGAAGCCCGCTGGCCCAACACTCCCATACAGGACTTCGCCAACCAGGTCAACGCGCGGGCGGACGCCGGTTCCGAAACCTCGGTCACTTACGCGGGCCTGCCGCCGGTGGACCTGACGGGCGCCTGGGTGACAATTTTGGCCGGCCAGGACTGGGTGGGCTACACCCGCCAGATCAGCTCCCACGACCAAGCCACCGGAACGCTCAGTTTTATCGATCCCATCAACGCCGTGAGCGAACTCATCCCGCGCCGGAACAACATCTTCTTCGTCTTCGGGAAACTGAATCTGCTGGATTCCCCGGGCGAGTGGTTCTGGGACCCGACGGAAGGCTCGTTATACGTCTGGACGCAGGACGGCGGCCCTCCCACCGGACGGGTGGAGGCGGGCACGGCCTCGCCAGTGCTGGATTTGAGCGGACAGGCGTACGTCACGGTGAAGGGGATCTCCGCGCGGGGCGGCTGGTTCAATCTCAACAACAGCTCCTATTGCACGGTGGAGGACTTCCACCTGTGGGCCCCCACGTGGATACGCATCGTGAACGGCTTCGAGCTGTGGCCGGATATCATGTATCTGGGCGGCGTGGATGTCTCGGGCACGGGGAACCTGGTGCAGCGCGGGTCGGTGAGCTTGTCCGGCCGCAGCGGAATCCACCTGGCCGGAACCGGCAACACGGTGCAGCAGGTGACCGTGCAGGACCAGGGCTGGAACTGGACCAATAACGAAGGCATCGATCTCACGGGGGCCGACCAGGCGCTAGTCCAGAACTGCACGGTTCAGAGGACCGCCGGGGGCGGCGTGTACCCGACGGTTCACTCCCGCACCCTCAACAACCTGGTCGAGAGCGCGTGCCTGTTCATGGAGGACTGCGGGAACGTGTACAGCTTTGGAATGGACGTCCAGGGGGCGGAGGTGGCCTACAACATCCTACAGGGAAACCACGCCCGCTGGGGAACCGGGATCTACCTGGATGCCGGGAGCAAGAACTTCTACGTGCACGACAACCTGGTCCAGGACGTCGTGTGGAACGGCGTGAACCTCACGGACATCAACGTGGTCGAGAACAACACGCTGATGGACGTGCAGCACCAGAGCGTCAACTTCGTGCCGCCGGCCGATCAGCTGGGCGCGGACTGGTCGGCCGGCGTGGTGGCGCACAATCAGGTCGCGAACCCCATCCCGCTGTACGTCTATCTGGGCCAGCCCATCAGCCTGATCCCCGACTACGGCGACTACGGCGCTTACACTACGCTGGCTCCGGGACCGCGGCGCATCGAACTCGACTGGACTGGGTTCGCCCAGCCGGGATGGAGTCAGCAGCAGGTCCCCATGGATCTCTCGCAGGTGACTTCGATTACCTTCACCATCGACGTCCCAATGAACACTTTCAGCTACAGCATCGGGAACCTGCGGCTGCTTCCCGCGGGCGGGAGTGGGGACGCGGGCGCCGTACCCGTTTCCGGCGCGACGTGGACGGCCAGTTGCGACCAAGGCTCAACCTGCGCGGCAACAGACTCGGGGCCGGTCAATTGGGGCATCTCGGGGAGCAGCGTTTTGAACGGGCAGAACTTCCTGACCGCCGCGCTGCCGGCCGCCCTGACGGATCTGCGGGCCTACCGGGGCCTGGCTTTCGATATCGTCGCGGAATCGGCCACGCGCACTTACAACTTCCAGGGATACCAGGACGTGGACAACGGCCCGGATGCCGTGCCCGGCCGCGGCGCGCAACTGCCCGCTACAGTCGGCGCGGACCCATCCACCGCGGTCGCGGCCGCCTGCGCTGCTACTTCGCCGTGATCGTGCTTCCTCTATGGGATAAGCAGCAGGAACGCCGCCTGGCCCCGCACCGCCGCTGCGGTTACGATCACTTGGCCGAGATAAGTGAGTCGCTACCGTGATTGGGTGCGCCCCGTTTCCGACATTGTCGAAGCTGGTGATGTTGTTGCCGAAGCCACGCTTCAGACCGGGGACGCCGAAGTGGTCGATGACCGTGAAATTGGTTTGCGCGAGCGATGCCTCGCCCGCGCCCGTCTTGGCGTCCGCGACCAACACCAGGATGTCGGCGTTGGCGTTGTTGCCCGGTGCGGCCGAGCCTTTTCCGGCTACTGCCTGAACGTTTACAGCGGAAGTTGCCATGTTGGCCTCCTTGACGATTCTCCCGATAGTGCAGCCAGTGGCCGAAGCGTTACAGCCGGTTCGCGTTTTGCTACGATTCTGTAATGCCGAAATGGGAAAACCAAGTTAAGCCGTTTATCCAGGCGACCGAAAGGGCGTGTTGCTTCCCCACTCTGCGCGGATTATACTGGCACTCGGTGGCAATGCAGATCGGGAATCCCGGATAGACGGGAATGCCGGTCCCCGCCAATAGCGGAGAGGATGCTATGTCCGAAGTGACCTCGAACACGCGTGAAACGTCTGCCGCGCTGCTTCTAGGCGAGCGAGTCGCACTGGTGGTGGCTGTCCTTGTGCTTCTCTTGTCGGTCTACTGGCTGTATTTTGGCGGCGCTCTGGAGGTCAAGTCCTGGGAGACGAGGTCCGGGAGCCTACTCGAAAGCCATAACACGTTCAACCCTACCTCCGCGTTCCTTGCGCTGTCGGTTGCGTCGCTCCTAACCGCAATTTCTGGCCTGCTAGTCGCGAGGCATCTGCCGGCCAAGCTTATCGCCAGAGTGCTCTTTGCCGTCCTGGTGCTCGGGCTGAGCCTCGGCGTGTACATGCGATCGCGGACGGCAGTGGAGACGCGGACCAACGAAGTGGCGGCCATCTGGACCATCAGCACCATCCATGCGGCACAAACGCAATACTACTCGCAGTTCGGAAGGTTCGCTTCGAGGCTCGAAGATCTCGGACCGCCGGCGAGCGGCCCGGCTGGCCCCACTGGGGCTGACCTCGTTTCCGGAGACTTGGCGAAAGGAGTCAGAAGCGGCTACCAGTTCATCATGGCGGGCGGTCCCGCGGGCTACACCATTAGCGCAAATCCCTTGACCTTCGGTAGTACGGGCCGCCGTACGTTCTTCTCCGATCAGTCGCAGGTGTTCCGCGAGAACCGGGGCACCGAGCCAGCGACCGTAAACAGCGCGGAGATCAAGTAAGTCGGAGGCAGGGGGCACCCCACTGCGGGGGTCGTAGAACTAGCGGCCGTTGCGGCCGAGGCGCTGGTGGTGTCGGGGCGTAGCGTCGTGCAAGCGAGCGCGTAGGGATTCCGTTTGTACCAGAGATATGGGCGATCGGAGCGTGGCGTGGTGCGCGGTGTCTGCGCTGGGTAGGCGTCCAGATGGACCGGGGAGTTCTTGCCGATGGCTGAGGCGACGGTGGAACGCTTAGTGAGATCGAAGACCAGCCGTGTTCTCACCTTCGCTTCCATTGGCCTGGGCCTCCTGGCGGGCCCCGCCCAGGCCAGGGACGGGCGGCTCTACGCAGGGGATCCACGGCCGGCTGGCGAGACGGCGGTGATCGCCTATGAAGGGATCATGTGGGTCTCTTCGATCGCTAGGGACGGCGAGCCGGAGATGAAGCTGGGACAGGTGGCCGGCATTTGGAAGAAGACCTCGTTGAGCGCCATCAAGACGTACATGGTCGAGGTTCTTCCGGGACATTATCGGGCGTGCGTGCTGTCCCAGGGTCTGTACCTGGCGCAGAACTGCGTCGAGTTCGACGCGCAACCGGGGCACGCTTACTTCGCCGACATGCAGACCGTGGGGCCGGCGCCGCCGCCAGCCCAGGGCCAGTCCATCAGGCCAGTGTTTGTGGATCTGGCCGGCGAAGACGCCTCGAAGTCGATGAAGGACAGCAAGCAGAAGGCGGTCGACACGTACCTGCAAGGCGACCGCCCGGCCCTGGTCCAGGATGGGAAAGGCCACTGGAAGTAGGCCGGCTAGATTCCAATGGCCGCGAGCCGCTCCCAGGCCTGCGGCCAGGTGAACTCGCGCTCGTAGAGTTGGCGGCCGGCGCGGCCAACGCGGTCGCGGAGCTGGGGCGAGGCGAGCAGGCGGGAGACGGCCCCGGCGAAGTCCTCGGGATTATCGGCTAGCAGGAGATGCTCGCCATCGATCGCGGGCAGGCCCTCGGCGCCGAGCGAAGTGGAAACCACGGGGCGGCCGGCGGCCCAGGCTTCCAGGATCTTGACGCGGGTTCCACTGCCGGCCAGCAGCGGGACCACCACCACGCGCGCCGCTGCCAGCGCCTGGATGGCGTTTTCGACAGGCCCCACCAGCTCGATGCGCGCATCGCCGGCGACATACTTAGCGACCGCTTGCGGATTCTTGCCCACCAGGCGCCAGACCAGGCCGGGCCAGCACTCGCGAATGAGCGGCCAGATGCGTTTGCGGAAAAAACGGACGGCGGAGACGTTGGGGCGGTACTCCAGGTTGCCGGTGAAAATCAGCGCGGGCTGATCGGCAAGGTCGGGCTGGGGAACCAGCGGGATGGCGTTGGGGTAAACCTCGACGCGCGCGGCCGGGGAGATTTCACGGACGCGGCGGGCGTCCTCGTCGGAGGCGGCGAGCAAAAGGGAGAAGCGCGGCAGCCAGCGGCGCTCCAGGGCGGCGCAGGCGCGGGCGAACCGGCCGAGAGCGAGGGAGGCCGGCCAAGGCTCCGCCCGCGCGCAACGGCGATAGAAGCTCGATTCGACGTTGTGGAGGTCGAGAACCATGCGGCCCGACTGCGGCGCCAGAACGCTGCAATAGGGCGCGCACCAGAAGTGCTCGATGAGGGCGAGATCGTAGCGCCGCGCGCCCACACAATCCGCGATGGGCGCGGCGAATCCGGAGAAGCGGTCGTTGAGCGGAGCGCGACTGGCCAGATAGCGCACCAGATTGCGCGCCCCACGCGCGGGCAAGCTGCGGGAATGATAGGGCAGCTCGATCACGTGAATGTCGCGGGCCAGGCCGGTGGGGAAAGCGGCGCGGGGATCGGGCGCGGAAGGCTCGCGGAAGACAATCACGTCCACCGCGTAGCGCGCGGCCAGGTACTCGAAGATCGAGGCCGCTCGCAACGCTCCGCCGCCGACGGCCGGATAGGGCGCCTCCGGGCTGAGGAACAGCGCGCGCGGCCGCAGGTCGGGCTGCATGCGCTAGCTCTTGATGTCGTCGCGCGAGAAATCCCACTCCACCAGGCGCCTTTGCTTGGCGGAGAGGTTGACCATGTGGGCGCAGGCGGCGGCGTGGTGGCCGGCCAGCGCGTCCTCCCAATAGGGCTGCCGGGTGCGGAGCGAATCCACCCAGTGGCCCAGGTGGACCACGGTGGGGTCCAGCCCCTCCTCGCGGAATTGGGAGGGGCCCTCGATCAGGCGCGGCGGGCGGGTGCGCGGCATCTCGATCTCGCGGATCTTGGGGTCGCGGTAATAGGCGTCGGCCAGCGCGCGCGGCCAGCTATCGACGATCCAGCGGTTATCCTCGACCGCCACTTCGGGGTAGAAGTAGACGTTGCCGCCCAGCGACAGGCCGCCCTCGGTGCCCAGAAACTGGAAGCTGCTTTCGTTGGTGGTCTGGTTGTTGAACGTGGAGCAGAGATTGACCACGAAGCCCTCGGGATACTCGAGCAAGGCGTTCAGCGTGTCCGGGACGTCGCGGTCTTGCTTGCGAATGTACAGCTCGCCCAGGGCCACTACCGAGGAGGCGACCTGCGCGCCCATCAGATAGTGGATGGTGGTGAGCAGGTGGACGAAGAGGTCGGTCGAAAGGCCGCCGGAGTAGTCCTCGTAACAGCGCCAGCGGAAGAAACGCTCCAGACTGAAGGGGCGCCGGGGGGCCGGGCCGAGGAACATCTCCCAATTCACGGTTTCGGGCGAAGCGTCGGGAGGAATGGGATAGATCCAGGCGCCGGAGGCGGTGTTGCGGTTATAGGAGGCGCGGATTACGGTGACCTTGCCGAGCCGGCCGGACTGGATCGTCTCACGGGCCTTGCGCTGCAACATGGAGCTCATGCCGTGGCTGCCCACCTGGACGATGCGGCCGGAGGCGCGGGCGGCGGCGGCGATCTCGACCCCTTCGGAGCTGCGGAAAGTGAGCGGCTTCTCGCAGTAGATGTCTTTGCCCGCGCGCAGGGCGTCCAGCACCATGCGGCCGTGCCAGTGGTCGGGCGTGGCGACGACCACGGCGTCGATGGAGTTGTCCGCCAGAAGGTCGGGATAGGTGGCGTAGGCCTTGGCGCGTCCCCGGGTGCGCTCGATGGCGCGGGCGACGCGGCCGCGGTAGGCGTCCACGACGCCCACGATCTCCAGGCCGGGCAGGGAAAGCAACCCCTCGATCAACTCGTGCGCGCGCGCGCCGGCGCCGATCGCGCCGATCTGTATGCGGTCGTTGGCGGTCGCGGCCTTCGAAGACGAGCCCGCGGCCAGGGCCGCTCCAGATTCCAGAAAAGTGCGCCGGGTCAGATCCATCGGAAACCTCCGCCATGCCGATTATCCCGCATTTCCATTTTGAGCGGCTACCGATGACTGGCCGACAGGCGATCCCGCCGCAGGTAGTGTCCTGATGTTGCGCGGATGGGCTTAGCGGGTTTTCTTAGGCCGACGTTTCGTTTGGCGCGATCGACTTCGCCCGGTACGGCTCCGAGTATCGGGCGGGTGGCGCAGGACGTGCTGCGCGCCGCACGTCCCGCACTTCCAGATCCTGCTTCCGTGTGAGGTCTGCGTGGTCCCCATCGTGAGCCGTTCGCATTTCCTGCACTTATGGCGTGACATGACTACGTATCGCCTACCTTGAAAGTCGCGTCGCTAGTGCTTCAGTCAAGGCCGATTCAAATCGCTGTGCGCGGGTCCGGAAACAGTCGGCCGGTATCTGCATTGAGAACGGCTCTTCGTCGCCGAACTGAAGTACGAGCTCGTTACCAAAGTTCCGGACGACTCCAGCGCATTGCAGGCCGGCGGTCAATCGCTGGAAGATTTCTCTCATCGTCTCGAAGTCTTCGTTCGGAACAACGTTTGGTGGATCCGGAGCCAGTTCTCCGGGAAGCAGGCCCAACGCTGGACGCCCTTCTCGCCCTGCAAACATCGACTTTCTCCTCGGTAAGAACGATACACCCAAGCCGCGATGAAGGTCAATAGCTGCGATCGCACACCTTGTAGAGCCTACACGACTGCGCCATCAAACAAAGCCGCCGCCGGCTCTCTCCGGTTCAGCGCACTTTTCAGGCACCACCCGCCACGGGCCTCGCCCGTTTCGCGGTAGAATCCGCTCATGCGTGGATTCCTGGGCTGGTTGACGATCTCCGTGGCGGCGCTGGCCCAGACCATTCCATCGGGCGTCCCTCTGCGCGTGGCTCTGGAACGGCGCGTGGCCATAAAGCGTGTGGGCGAACCGATCCGCGGACGGCTGGTGGACCCGGTTTACGTCTACGACCGGATGGCGCTTCCGGCCGGGAGCGTGATGGAAGGGCGCGTCGCGAAGATCGGCGCGGTTCCCCTTGGCCGGCGCCTCACGGCGATCCTGTCGGGCAACTTCACGCCGCCGCGGGAAGTTCTGGCGCAGTTCGACGCCATCGTGCTTAGCGACGGTTCGCGGCTGCCTGTGCGCACGGCGCCTGCGCACGGAGCGGCGCACACGATGCGGATCGCGAAGCCTCCGGCCAAGGGAGAGGAGCACAAGCCCGCTCTCGAAGGCGATCAAAAAAGCCCCGGCGAAACGGACCGCGCGGCGATTCTGGCCTTCCGGGCGCCGGGCAAGCTGAGCCAGTTGAAATCCAGGCTCTTCGAGATGCTTCCTTATCACCGGCAAGCTTGGCCGGCGGGGACCCTATTCAATAGCGTCTTAGAGGAACCTCTGACCGCGCCGGCGCTGGCTGCCGCCGATGCGCGATTCAATTGCCCTGCGGCTGCCGGAGTTGGCGTCCAGGAAGTCAGCGCCCGCCTGGTCACTCCGATCAGTTCCGCGACGGCGCGAAGAGGGGCGCCGGTGGAAGCGGTGGTGACCCGCCCGGTGTTCTCGGCCGGCCATGCGCTGTCGATTCCGGAAGGCAGCCGCCTGCACGGGGAAATCGTAGAGGCGCAACCCGCTCGCCGCTTTCACCGCAACGGGAAGGTGCTTTTTGTATTCCGCCAAGTCGAGCCGGCGGCCGGCCCCGTGCAAGGCGCCCAAGGCTACCTGGAGCAGGTGGAGGCGGACTTCGGCGCCCACCTGGCCCTCGACTCGGAAGGGGCCATACGCACCAGCAGCCCCAAGGCCCGGTTCATTTTTCCAGCCATTGCGGCGACGGTCGCCGGCCTCTCGTTTCATCAGGACTTCAATGCCCAGGGCATTCCCGATCGGGACAGTGCAGGCCGCGCCGAATCCGGCGCCGTGGGACTGGGGCTGATTGGCACGCTAGTGGCCCAGATTTCTCGCCCGTTGGCTTCGAGTATCGCCATCGCGGGCGCCGCGTTCGGCGTTTACTCGACCTTCATCGCGCGAGGAAGAGACGTAGTTCTCCCGGTCAACACGCCGCTCCGGGTCAGCCTGGGATCGCGTGGCGCTTCCCGTGCGGCGGGTCAGCGGGCCGGAGAGCGCAGGTAGGCGTCGTCGCCGCGCTGCCAATCCGCGCGCGGGGGCGAGAACACATCCAGCGCCAGGCTGTCTTCGAGCGCCTCGACGCTGTGCTCCTCGTTCGGCTCGAAGACCAGGGCTTGGCCCGCATCGAGCAGCAGCTCGCGGCCTTCCACCAGGACCCGCAGCTTGCCCCGCTCCAGCATGGTGATCTGCTCGTTCTCGTGCCGGTGCGCGGGGACCGCCAGGCCCTTGGTGAGTTGCATCCGCGCCACGGTCATCCTGCGTGCGTGGATCGCTTGGCGGACGAACAGCGGGTTCAACTGTTCCCTCTCGATCGCTTCCCATTCGTAGAGTTCCATGGCAGCGACGATTGTAACATCGGCGCTAGAAGGTCACACCCACCAGCAAATCCGCCTGATTCCGCGAGGAGTTCAGCACGCCGATGGGGGCCGAGAACGCATCCGCGGTCCAGTAGGTGTAGCGGATCTCCCCGAAGACGCCCAGCGCCCCATGGCGGAGCTCCAGGCCGGCGCCGGCGGATAGACCCTGAGTGAATCTGTGACTCAACTCGGCGGGGTCGTTGGTCTGGGTTGGGCCACGCACCAAATCGCACAGCAGGCAGTCCCAGAAAGGCGACTTCTGCAGAACCCCTTGGAGGGCCCGGAACGAAACGCCGGCTTCGACATACGGCCGGAGCGGTTTCGGCGCGCTCAGGCTGTACTTGGCCAGCAGCGGGACCTCCCAGGAGTTGGCCGTGGTGGAGCTGGTGGTGAGTGTGGTGGCGGCGAACGTCTGAACGGAATCGAATCCCAGCCGCTTGTAGAGCGCATCCGCCCGGATGGCCCAGTGGGACGTAAAATCCAATTCGGCGGTGGCGCCCGCGGTGTAGCGCCGGGTGCCCGAAGAGTAACTCAATTGGGCGCACCCGCCCTCATCGCGGTAGCAGACGGAGGGCCCGACCTCGAACGCATTGGTTAGCGGGACGCCCCCTTCGACCCCAAATCGGAACGACTGCGCGCAGCCGATGGAGGCGATCAGGAGCAGCGGAAACAGCGTTCTCATAAGAGAATCCTCCCACAAAGCGAGACCTTTTTCTCCTTTGACGAGGGAGGCGAATCCGGGGTTTCCGAAGAGTTGTGGGCCGCCGTTGTATGATTGAAGGACTATGAAAGGCATCGTGCTGGCGGGCGGAACCGGCAGCCGGCTGTTTCCGCTGACCAAGATCACCAACAAGCACCTGCTTCCGATCTACGACAAGCCGATGGTGTATTACCCGATACAGACGCTGGTGGACGCGGGGATTCGGGACATCATGATCGTCACCGGCGGGCGGAACGCGGGCGATTTTCTGCGGCTGCTGGGCAACGGCAAGGAGTTCGGCCTGGCGCACCTGAACTACGCCTACCAGGAAGGCGAGGGCGGGATCGCGGAGGCGCTGGCGCAGGCCGAGCATTTCGCCGACGGGCAGCCCATCTGCGTGATCCTGGGGGACAACCTCATCGAGGGATCCATCCGGCAGGCGGTGGAGGATTTCGCGGCGCAGCGGGAGGGCGCGCGCATCCTGCTCAAGGAAGTGCCGGACGCCGCGCGGTTCGGAGTGGCCGAGATCCAGGGAGACCGCATCGTGGGCATCGAGGAGAAGCCGCTCCAGCCGAAATCGAATTACGCGGTGACGGGGATCTACATGTACGACGCGACGGTCTTCGAGAAGATCCGGGAGCTGGCGCCATCGGGCCGGGGAGAGCTGGAGATCACCGACGTCAACAACGCCTACATCCGCGAGGGCGCCATGACCTTCTCGTATCTGGAAGGCTGGTGGACCGACGCGGGAACGTTCGAATCGCTGCTGCGGGCGAGCAATCTGGTGGCTCGCATGCGCCAGGCGCAACCGGCCGAGGCGGTGGCGCGATGATGGCGCCGGGGGCCAGGATCAAGGCGGGCGAGGGTCTGGAGCTGGCTTACCCGCAGTGCGAAAAGGGGATCGGCGCGGTGATCCAGGCGCCGGATTCGCCGCAGTTGATCGCGGGCGTGAAGGTGCGGCCGTACGCGGTCTATTCCGACGACCGGGGCTACTTCCTGGAGGCGATCCGCACGGGCCAGGAACTGGTGGCGCCGTTCGCGCGCGTTCAGGTCTCCGCGGCGCTGGGCTATCCGGGCACCGTGAAGGCGTTCCATTTCCATCTGCGGCAGCGCGACTGCTGGACGGCGGTGGCAGGCATGCTGCAGGCCGCGCTCGTTGACCTGCGGGAAGGCTCGCCCACCTTCGGCGCGCGCAACACGCTGTATGTGGGCGCGCTGCGGCCCTGGCAGATCCTGATTCCGGCGGGGGTCGGCCACGGCTACAAGGTGATCGGGAACCAGCCCGCCGTGCTGGTCTACGCGACCGACCAGTTCTACGATCCGGCCGACGAAGGGCGGCTGGCCTTCGACGATCCGCGCATCAGCTACGATTGGGAGACGCAGCACAAGTGAGACTGCTGGTCACCGGCGGGGCGGGCTTCATCGGATCGGCGTTCATCCGGCTGGCGCTGGCCAAAGAGGGCGCGTCCGGCATTCTGAATCTGGACAAGCTGACCTACGCGGGAAACCTGGAGAACCTGGAGGCGGTGGCGGGCGATCCGCGCTACCGGTTCGTACGCGGCGACATCTGCGACGCCGCGCTGGTAGGCCGGGTGCTCTCCGAGTTTCGGCCCGAGGCGATCGTCCATTTCGCCGCCGAATCGCACGTGGATCGCAGCATTCTGTCGCCGCAGCAGGTGATCGAGACCAACTTGCGGGGCACTTTCACGCTCTTGGAAGCAGCACGCGAACACGGCGTCGGGCGATTCCTGCACGTATCCACCGACGAAGTCTATGGCAGCGTGGCGGCGCCTCTGGAGGCCGATGAAGAGTTCCCGCTGCGGCCCAGCAGCCCCTATTCGGCGGCCAAAGCGGGCGCCGACCTGCTGGCGCTTTCCTACTTCGCCACCTACAAGCTGCCGGTGGTGGTGACGCGCGCCTCGAACAACTATGGCCCCTACCAGTTCCCCGAGAAACTGATTCCGCTGATGATCTCGAACGCGCTGGAGGGCCAGCCGCTGCCGGTTTACGGCGACGGGCTGCAAGTGCGGGATTGGCTGTACGTGGAGGACCATTGCCGGGCGGTGGCCGCGCTGCTCGAATCGGGACGGGATGGAGAGATCTACAACATTGGCGGCAACCGGTCGCTGGCCAATCTGGATGTGGTGCGGCAGATCCTGCACGCCACGGGAGCTTCCGAGGAGCTCATACAGTTCGTGACCGACCGGCCGGGCCACGACCGCCGCTACGCGCTTTCCAGCCAGAAGACGATGGCGGCGACCGGATGGCGGCCCGAGGTCGGCTTCGAGGAGGGACTCCGCCGCACCGTGGCCTGGTATCGGGCCAACGCCGGCTGGATCGAGCGCGTGAAGAGCGGCGCATATCAGAGCTACTACGAGCGGAATTACGGCGACCGGGACCTGGAACTGAAGCGCCTCGGCAGGCGGTAGGCCGCGTATGCGAGTGGCGCTCGATGCCGCGCCGTTGACGCTCTCTAGCGGCGGACTGCCACGCTACGTTCGCGAGCTGCACCGGGCGCTCACGGCCACTTTTCCCGAAGACGAATTTCCGCTGCTGGCCCAGCCGGCCGCGCCGCGCGGATTCTGCGAGCGCCGCTGGTGGTTGTGCGGCGTCGCCCGGGAACTGGCGCGCCGGCGCGTGGAGGTCTTCCACGGGACGAATTTCGAAGTGCCCTATCTGCCGCTGCGGCCGAGCGTGCTCACGCTGCACGACCTGTCGCCCTGGATGGAGGCGGCCTGGCATTCGAGTGCGGATCGGGTGCGCCGCCGCACGCCGTACCTGGTGGGCCTGGGCCTGGCGACGATGATCGTGACGCCCAGCCAGGCGGTGCGCCAGCAGGCCATCGAGCGCTTCCGCATTTCCCCGCAGCGGGTGGTGGCCGTGCCCGAGGCGGCCGCGTCGCACCTGCGCCCGGCAATGGCGTCGCATGCGGCGCCTTACTTCCTGTTCCTGGCCACGCTGGAGCCGCGCAAGAACATAAGGATGCTGCTGGAGGCCTGGAGGGAGGCGCGGAAGCGGGCGCCGGTGGACCTGGTGCTGGCCGGCCGACGCCGCGAGGACTTCCCCGCCCTGCCCGAGGAGCCGGGTCTCACGGTGCTGGGCGAGATCGCGGAGGAGCGGCTCGCCGCGTGGTATTCGGGAGCCCTGGCGTTTGTCTACCCGTCGCTGTATGAAGGGTTCGGGCTGCCGGTGGTGGAGGCCATGCAGTGCGGCGCCGCGGTGATTACTTCGCGCGACCCGGCCATCTCGGAAGTGGCCGCGGGCGCGGCGGTCCAGGTGGACGCAAGGGACGCGCGCGGCTGGACCGAGGCGTTGGTCGCCGCCGCCACGCGTCCCGAATGGATCGCCGCCCTGCGCGCGAAATCGCTCGAGCGCGCGCGCGATTTCTCCTGGGAGCGCACCGCGCGCCTCACCCGCGAGGTGTACCGCGAGGCGCTGGGGCGGTTTGGGGCTGCGTGCGGGTAGCGCTTTCGCAAATTGCCCGGATGGAGCCGCAGATGCCCGGCCATGTACAATTGCGTTCATGAGAACGGCCGTCGCCTGGCGCCTCCGATCGCCGCGCCCTCTTAGCGGCCGAACTTGTAGGCGAAGTTCACGCTCGCGTACGACGGTATGCGCACTCCCACGACCTCTGCGATCGGGTTCGCGGGAACCGGCAAAGGACCCACGTACCCCGGCTTGTCGTCCGTCGCGAAGTTCTCCGTGGTCTGCCCCGTGTAGCCGCGGGCGATCATGAGGTTCACGCCGACGTCGATCTTTCCCTCGAGAAACGGCCGCATCACCGCGAGCCGGAACTCCTTATTCGGCACGCCCAGGCAGTACGAGGTGAGGTCGTTGGGGTTGCTCTCGTCGCATCCGTTCCCCACCACCTTCCTTCCCACGTACTCGAATTCGCCCTTGGCCTGCAAATGAAAGGGCAGCTTTCGATATGTCCAGGAAAGATCGCCGATCAATCGGGGAGCCTCCGGCGTCACCTGTCCCGAGTCCAGATCGCGCGCATCCGCCTGCTCAAAGGTGGCCTGCAGCGATCCGAAGCCGAAGCCCCGGCGCAGCGCGACGGCCAGGTAGCGTATGCGGCCCGGTCCCAAGTCGAACTGCAATCCGGTGTCCGGATCGATTTTGCCGTACTCGGCGGTTTGCGTCTCGCGCCCCAGTGTCAGCTTCAGATCCGTGCTGTGGAAGCGTTTGCTCGCGACCAACTGATACGAGCGCGCGGTCTCCACCGGATCGACGGCCGCCGGGGCTCCGGTTGCGGTCGGCTGTCCCGTAGCCGATCCCGTTCTGGGATCTTCCGTGAAGAACGACTTCCCAAAGCTCAGCGCCACTTCGGGAACGTACCAGGAATCCTTCGGAAAGAACGTGAGCGTCGCTTTCGGCGAATTCAGCCCCACCAACGCGTTCCAGGAGTTCGCCGGCGCCGCCAGATCCTGGTTGTGGATGCTAATCTCATCGCGCCGCCAGCCCAGATAGTAGTGGAAATACCGGCTCAGCTCGCCCTCCCCGGCGAGGTAGGGCGAAACCGGCGCGATGGTCACATTGTTCCCGTCCACCTTGATGAACGGCCCGTAGAAATACGGATCGGCGGGATTGTAGAAGTTGTAATGGTCCAGATCGTCGCGCCGCGGCGCCTCGCGCTGGTAGTCCGTCCCGGCCAGCAGCGTAAGGTTCTTCGACAACTTCTTCTTGTACGCCGCGCTGCCGCCGGCCACGGTGCGGAACTCGCTCTGCCGGATCAGCCCCAGCCCGAAGTCCGAGAACAGCGAGAGGTTGTAGGTGCGGAAGAACCCGGAGAGCTGAAGCTCCTGGTCCTGGCCGAGTTTCCACACATCGTTCAGCGCCATCAACGCGGTGTGCGTCTGGTCTTTCTGCCGGGGGTCGATCGTGTCCGGGTACTCCTTCCAGCCGCCGGCGGCATCCACGGAATTGAATCCGTAAATCGGGCTCAGCCCCGCCACGTAGGAGAAGCCGTAGTATCCGATTCCCAACAACGTCAGCGTGTGATCTCCCGCGTGGAAGACCCGCCCGCCGTTGATCTTGATCTGCTTGCGGTGCTCCAGCCGGTCCAGGAATCCATTGCCAAACGAGCCCTCCATGGCGATCCAGGAATCCTTCGAGGGACTCATCCCCGCGGTGGCCGTAACGTCCCGGTCGTCTCCCGTCAACGTGAAGAACGGATCCAGATGCGAGCGCAGCCCATAGATCGACGCCAGGTTCAAGGCGTGATTGCCCTCGCGCACGTTGTAGGCGCCGCCATCCACCTGCACGCTCTCGATCGCGTCCGCGATATAGCTGTTCGGATCGGAGTAGCCATTGCCGTGCGCGTTCGCCGATAGGTTGTTGGGAACCAGATAGGCGCCCACCTGGAGGTACTGCGCGATCGGCTCGCCGTGGTCGCCCGCTACGCCCGGCGCAAAATACTGCGGAGCCTTGATGCCGCTCGACGCCGTCTCGATGGGATAGCCGGGAATCGACACCGGCGCGCCCGGTCGTCCCGGATTGGCGTCCAGCAAGTCCGCGCTGACGAAAACTTTCTCGGCGGGATCGGGCGCCAGAACATCGATCTGCTTCACGTCCGCGGTCACGGTGACCGTATCGGTCCGAGACGCGAGGCGGGAGAACTGAAGGTCCACCCTGAGCGCCTGGCTATTGCCCAGGTGGAACGTTTTCTTTACTTCGGCAAACTCCGCGGCCGTGGCGCCGAGTTGGTAGGTTCCCTCGGCCAGAGACGAGAAAGCGAACCGGCCGCCGGGATCGCTTGCCGACTCCACGGGAACGGAATCGCGGTCGGAAACCAAACGAAGTTTGGCCCCCGCGACGGACTTTCCTTGTGGATCGGTCAATCGGCCGGTAACGCTCCCGCCCGCGGCCCACGCCGGCGGCGCCAGCGCCAGAACCAGCGTCGCGATAACCGGCCGGCGGCGGATCATGCGGCTCCCTTCGTGCTACGAATCCAATCGACGTGCTAACAAGCGCCCATGGTAGCACGAATTGTCGGGATTTGCTACGCCGCGGAGTTCCTGGTGGGGACCCCGGGAGGATTGGATCTTGGGAGGGATAGGTGTGCGCGGGCCGTGGAAGCGGCGCGCCCACCCGCGCATAGCGTCGCCGGGCTAAACCTGGGCGGCGATTCCGCCGATCAATAACCCGGCATGGTCTCCAGACCCATCAGCGTGTTTGCGTGCGAATCCCAGCCGGTGGTGGTGGAAGGGTTGCGCCAGGCGCTGGAAAGAGACGCCCGGTTCGAGCTCGCCGGGGTGGCGGCGCGGGCGCGCGAGGCTCTCGGAGCGGTACTCGCCCGGGCGCCGGACATTACGCTGGTGGATCACGAGGACGATCCGGCGGCGGCGCTCGAACTGGTCGAGGAGCTGGGCAAAGCGCTCTCCCGGACCCACGCCGTGTTGTGGGTGAGAAGCCTGGAGGACCTGCGGGCCAGCCAGGCGTTGCAGGCGGGAGCGCGGGCCATCCTGGTGAAGAACCGGCCGCTGGAGATACTGCTGGAGTGCCTGCGGGTGGTGGCGCGCGGGCATCTGTGGTTCGAGAACGGCGCCCGAGAGCCGGCCGGCGAGCCGGAGCCCGGACCGCGGCGGGCGCCCCGCCTGACGCCGCGCGAGCGCCAGGTGGTCACACTGCTCTCGCAGGGCCTCAAGAACACCGAGATCGCCCGGGCGCTCGAGATCTCCCCCGGCACCGTGAAGGTCCACCTGATGCACGTCTTCGAGAAGACCGGAGCGCGAGACCGCTATGAGCTGGCCCTCCGGAGCCGCCGGCTGCTGGGGCCGGAAAGCGGCGCCGCCCAGACCGCGCAGGAGGCGGAAGCCGCGCCCGGAGCAAGCCGGAGTGCCGGCTAGCCCGGTTCCGGCCGCCCTCGCCCCAGGGCGTCTGGGGGCGCTGGTTCGGCCGTCGCTCTCGGATTGGCTGTTCGCGGCGCTGATGGCCTGGCTGTTCCTGGCCGGAAGCGGCTGGAGCGCGCTGCTGGCCGACGGCGACACGGGCTGGCACATACGCGCCGGGGAGTTCATTCTCAATGGCGGGCGGCTGCCGGCTAGCGACCCGTTCTCCTTCACGCGGATGGGCCAGCCGTGGTTCGCCTGGGAGTGGCTCTCGGATGTGCTGTTCGCGGTGTGCCACCGGCTGGCGGGGCTGAAGGGGGTGGTGCTGCTGGCGGGCACGGTCGTCGCCGGCTACCTGACCTTGCTCACGCGGCACATGGCCTGGCGCGGGGCGAACGCCTTGGTGGCGCTGGCCTTTTGCCTGCTCGGCGCGGGCGCCTCGGGCATCCATTACCTGGCGCGGCCGCACCTCTTCACGCTTTTGTTTCTAACGGTCGCGCTGTGGATGGTGGACGCCGACCGGCGGCGGCCCAGCCGCGCGGTGTGGCTGCTGGCGCCGCTCACGGCTCTGTGGGTGAACCTGCACGGCGGGTTTGTGGCGCTGCCCCTCTCGCTGGCCCTGCTCTCGGCCGGGACGGCCATCGAATCAGTTCTGGAAAAGCGTTCCTGGCGGGCGGCCTGGATGAGCGCGCGGCGGATGCTGGCGCTGCTCGGGGCCTGCACGGCGGCGACGCTAGCGAATCCCTACGGGATCGGTTTGCACCGGCACCTGGCCCAGTACCTGAAGTCGGACTGGATTCGCCAGGCGGTGGACGAGTTTCAGAGCCCCAAGTTTCGCGGCGAGAGCGCGTTGCAGTTCGAGATCCTGCTGTTCGCGGGATTGATCCTGGCGGGATTGCTGCTGCGGCGCAGGCAGGTAGCCGATGCGCTGCTGGTGATTGGCTGGGCGCATGCGGCGCTGGTCTCGGTGCGCCACGTTCCGGTGTTCGTGGTGGCGGCCTGCCCTATCCTGGCGGCGGAGTCGAGCCGGTTGTGGGCGGGCTGGGCCGAGCGCCGCCCCCCGCGCTCGGTGGCCCGGATTCTGGACGGGGTGGCGGCCGATTTCGCCTCCGGGTTCCGGCGCTCCAGCTTGTGGTCCGCGGCGCTGGTGCTGGCCCTGGTTTTGGTGGGTGCGCCCGTAAGGTGGCCGCTCGATTTCCCGGCGGTCAAGTTTCCGGTGGAGCTGGTGGGACGCGAGCGGGCGAAGCTGGAGGGAGCGCGGGTGTTCACCTCGGACCAATGGGGAGACTACCTGCTGTATCGCTTCTACCCCCGCCAGAGAGCGTTCATCGACGGGCGCAGCGATTTCTACGGACCCGAGCTGGGAAAACTCTACCTGCGAGTGGCTTACGGGCGCCAGGATTGGCCCAGCACGCTGCAGCGCTATGGGGTGAGCGCGGTGCTGGCGCCGCTGGAGTGGCCGCTAGCCGGCATCCTGCGCCAGGACCCGGGCTGGCGCCTGGTGGAGGAAGACCCGCTCGCGGCGCTGTTCGAGCGGGTGGTTCCGGGCCCCGCCGGCCGGCCGCCGGAGGGAGCGGCCACAACTAAAGAATTCCCCGCTTCCCGCCGAATTACTTCGAGGAGACCGGGGACAGCTTCTCCGGGCGGCTCGGAGTAAGCGCCCGCGCCTCCGCCGGGAAAAGGATAGCAGATGGATCGCAGACTCTTGACGGTGGTGGCGACCAGCCTGTTGGTCGCCCTGGTGCTATCGGCGGTCTTCTATCAGGTGGTGACGGGAACGCGCCGAGGCGGCTCGCGGGGCGGCCGGGTGGATTTGAAAGACGTGGTGGTGGCGGCGCGGGCCTTGCCTTTCGGGGCGACCCTCAAGGCGGCCGACGTAAAGCTGGCGAAGTATCCGGCCGATCAGGTCCCCGCGGACGGGTTCACGCGCCTGGAGGAGGTCTTGGACCGGCCGGTGATTTCCAACATCCTGGCGGAGGAGCCGGTGCGGGCCGGCCGGTTAGCCCTGCGCGGGAGCGGGATGGGGCTGGCCCCCATCATCCCGCCCGGGATGCGGGCCGTCTCGGTGCGGGTGAACGACGTGGCGGGGGTGGCCGGCTATGTGCTTCCCGGCATGCGGGTGGACGTGCTGGTGACGGATCACCCGGCGGGCCACGAGTCCGCGATCACCAAGACCGTCCTGCAAGACATCCAGGTGCTTTCGGCGGGGCAGAACATCGATCCGGACGGGCCGGGCAAGGCCATCAATACGCCGGTGGTGACGCTGCTGGTCACGCCCGAGCAGGCCGAGACGCTGACGCTGGCGACCGAAGGGCGGATTCAACTGGTGCTGCGCAATTCGAGCGACCGGGGAGTGGAAAAGACGCCCGGCCGCATGCTCACGGATCTGTTCCCCACCACCGCCGAGCGGCCCCGGCCCGAGATTGCGGCCGCACCCCGGCGCGCCGCGCCGCCGCCCCCCGCGGCGCGCCTGGCGCGAGTCACCGAGGATGTGGTGGTGATCCGCGGCAACTTGAGAACGGTGGAGCAAGTGGGGATCGGGAAATCGGAATAGTCTCATGAAAACACCACGCGCCGCATGGATTTGCCTGTTGCTTTTGCCGGGAAGCCTGGGCTGGCCGGCCAGCCCGCCCGCCGATACCAGCCAGGACCTCGCGCTGACGGTAGGCAAGAGCGTGGTGGTCGATTACGCCTCGGACATCGGGCGCATCTCGACCAGCAATCCCGAGGTGGTGGACGCCGTGGCGGTCTCCACGCGGGAGATCCTGCTGCTGGCCAAGGCGCAGGGCGCGGCCACTGTCCGAGTGTGGACCCGGAGCGGCGAGCGCACCGCCTTTGCCGTGCTGGTGGACCAGAACCTGGATCCGGTGCGCAAGCTGCTGAAAGAGACCTTCCCCAAGGAAGACATCCAGGTGCAGGCCTCGCACGATGCGCTCTCGCTCACCGGGGCGGTGGCCAGCCAGGCGGTCTCGGATCGCGCCGCGGCTTTGATGGCCCCTTTCGCCAAGGTGGTGGTCAACAACCTGCAAGTGGCGGCGCCGGCGGCGGAAAGGCAGGTGCTGCTGCGGGTGCGGTTCGCCGAATTGGACCGCACGGCGGGCTACTCCTTCGGCGTGAACCTGGTCTCTACCGGAGCGGCGAATACGGTGGGGAGCATCTCGACGGGGCAGTTCGCGCAGCCCAAACCCACCAGCCTCTCCGCCAGCGTCCCGGGGCAAGCCGGGAACAACAGCACGTTTTCGCTCTCGGATGCGCTCAACATCTTCGCGTTCCGGCCGGATCTGAACCTGGGCGCGCTGGTCAAAGCGCTGGAGAGCAAGGGGGTCTTGCAGATTCTGGCCGAGCCCAACCTGGTGACCACCAACGGCAAGGAAGCCAGCTTCCTGGTGGGAGGGGAGTTCCCGCTGCCGGTCCTGCAGGGAGGGGCGACCTCGGGGGCCATCACCATACAGTTCAAGGAATACGGCATCCGGCTGACCTTCAAGCCGGAGATCACCGCGCACCACACCATCAAAATGTACGTGAAGCCGGAGGTTTCGACCATCGATCTGGCCAACGGGGTGACGGTGTCCGGGTTCACCATTCCCGCCCTGGCCACGCGGCGCATGGAAACCAACATCGAATTGGGCGAGGGGCAGAGCTTCGTGATCGCCGGGCTGATCGACGACCGGGTGAACGAGAGCCTGTCGAAAGTGCCGGGGCTGGCGCACATCCCCATCCTGGGGGCGCTGTTCAAGAGCCGGGACACGTTAAAAACAAAGACCGAGCTGATCGTGATGGTAACGCCGGAGACGGCGCTGCCGATAAGTTCTGCGGAGGTGAAGCCGGTGATCATGCCCCAGGACTTCATGCCGGCGCAGTTGAACGTGGCCCGGGACCCGCAGCCGGCGCCGGCCAAGCGGGGAGGAAAGCCATAGCGGCGGCGGGAGGGCTATGCCAGCGCGCAACCCAGCTTCGGCGCAACTCACGGCTCTGCTGATCGCGCCGGGCCGCGCGCTGGCCCACCAGTTCGCCGCCAGCGTGGCGGCCAGCCGCGCCTTCCAGATCCTGGCGGAGCTGAAGAGCTACCCGTCGCAGCAGGTGCTGGAAATGCGCCTGCGGCAGCTCCAGCCGGAGATGGTGCTGCTGGACCTGGAGACCGATCTGGAGCGGGCCTGCGAGCTGATCCGCTTCGTGGTGGCCTCTTCTCCGGCGACTCACGTGGTGGGCCTGCACGGCCGCAACGATTCGGAAGCCATCCTGCGCTCGCTGCGGCTGGGGGCCAGCGAATTCCTCCACGCGCCGTTCGAGGCGGGGGTCCAGGAGCAGGCGGTGGAGCGCATCCGGCGGCTGCTGGGGCCGCGCCCGGAGGCGCCGCGGGCGCTGGGAAAAGTGCTGCTGTTCTCGAGCGCCAAGCCGGGCAGCGGAGCCTCCACGCTAGCTTCCCAGGCCGCGCTTGCCCTGCGCCGGCTCACCGGAAGCCGGGTACTGCTGGTGGACCTGGACCTGATGGGCGGAGGCCTGGCCTTCTCGCTGCGAGCGGCTCCGGGCGGCTCGCTGCTGGACGCGCTGGGGGAGGACCCGCCGGCAGACCAGTGGCCTTCGCTGGTCGCGGCGGCCGCCGGCCTGGAGCTGCTGGCGGCCCCGGCCATGCCGCCGCAAGACGCTGGGGTCGAGGCGGCGCGGCTGCACGAGTTTCTGGAGCGGACGCGCGCTATCTACGACTGGGTGGTGCTGGACTTGCCCGCCATCTTCCACCGGCTGAGCCTGCTGGCGCTGGCCGAGGCGGATCAGGCGTTCCTGGTGTCGACTCCCGAACTGGCCAGCCTGCACCTGGCGCGCAAGGCGGCCGGCCTGCTCTCTCAGTTGGGGTTCGGCAAGGAGCGTTTCCAGGTGCTGATCAACCGCGCGGGCGGGCGCGACGGCCTGCGGCGCTCGGACGTGGGACGGATCTTCGACTGTCCGGTGCACAGCAGCTTTCCCAACGACTACTTCCCGCTGGATCGCGCCGTGACCCTGGGCCAGGCGCTGGACCCGGAGAGCGGCCTCGGACGGGCCATCGCCGTTTTCGCGGGACGGCTGGCCGGGCGGCCCGCGTTGGAGAGCCGCCGCAGCGGGGCGCCGGCCCAAGAGCGGCCGGTATTGTCCGCCACCCGAGAGTAGACCACGCCTATGCCCATTGCGACCGATCCACGCTCCACCCAGCCGGCCCTGACCTGGGACCAGAGGATTCTGCAGAAGGCCGGCCGGAGCCGGGCCAATCTGAAGCCCGAGTGCCAGGAACTGAAGTTCACCCTGCACCGCAAGCTGCTGGACCGGATCAACCTGGAGGCGCTGGCCTCCATCGACAACCAGCGCATGCGCAGCGAGGTGCGGCAGGCCCTCGTCGCGCTGATGGACGGGGAATCCACGCTGCTCAGCTCGATCGACAAGCAGCAGGTGATCGACGAGGTGCTCGACGAGGTCTTCGGGTTAGGGCCGCTCGAAGCGCTGCTCGAAGATGCGTCCATCTCGGACATCCTGGTGAACACGCACAAGCAGGTGTATGTGGAGCGGCGGGGCGTGCTGGAGCTGACCAGCGTGACCTTCCGCGACAGCGCGCACCTGCTGCGCATCATCGACAAGATCGTTTCGCAGGTGGGGCGCCGGATCGACGAATCGACGCCCATGGTGGACGCGCGCCTGATGGACGGCTCGAGAGTGAACGCCATCATCCCGCCGCTGGCGGTGGACGGGCCGATCCTGTCCATACGGCGCTTCTCGACCGACAAGCTGATGCCGCCCGACCTGGTGGAGCGCAAGGCCACCACGCCGGCCATGATGGAGCTGCTGGAGGCGGCGGTGCGGGCGCGGCTGAACGTCATCATCTCGGGCGGGACGGGCGCGGGCAAGACCACGCTGCTCAACGCGCTGTCGGCGTTCATTTCGCCCAAGGAACGGATCGTGACCATCGAGGACGCGGCCGAGCTGCAGTTGAAGCAGCCGCACGTGGTGCGGCTGGAAACGCGGCCGGCCAACCTGGAGGGGCAAGGGGCGGTGAAGCAGCGGGAACTGCTGATCAACAGCCTGCGCATGCGGCCCGACCGGATCATCTGCGGAGAGGTGCGCGGCGAAGAGGCGCTGGACATGCTGCAAGCCATGAACACGGGCCACGAAGGGTCGCTCACCACCGTGCACGCCAACACGCCGCGGGACGCCGTCTCGCGGCTGGAGGTGATGGTCACCTTCGGGGCGGCCAACATGCCCATGCTCTCCATCCGGCAGCAGATCGCGGCGGCGGTCCACCTGATCGTGCAGGCGGCGCGGCTGAGCGACGGCACGCGCCGGGTGGTCAACATCACCGAGGTCACCGGCATGGAAGGCGAAATGATCACGCTGCAGGACATCTTCGTCTTCGAGAAGCGGGGGCTGTCGCCCGAGGGCCGGGTGCTGGGGCGCTTCGCGGCCACCGGAATCCGGCCCAAGTTCTACGAGAAGTTTCTGGCGGCGGGCATCCGGCTGAGCCCCGCCCTGTTCGACGACGCGCTGGAGATCTGATCCGGGTATGCTCTTATACGCCACATTGCTGATGGCCTGCTGGCTGGGGGCGCTGGGGGTGTGGTGGCTGTGGTCGCACAGCCGCCAGGCGGCGGACTTGCACCGCATGAAGGCGCGCCTGACCGGGGCGCCGGAGCCGGGTCAGGCCGCGCGGCGGGGCCCGGCGCTGATCCGCTCCGAAGAGCTGACCAAAGGCCAGTTGATCCTGGAGCTGCTGCACCGGCTGCGGCTCAACCAGCGTCTGGCGGCGCTGTTCGAGCAGGCGGGTCTGAAGTGGAGCCCCACGCGCACGGTTCACGTCTCGCTGGCGCTATTGCTCGTCGGATTCACCGCGACCTGGCGCGCGGCGCCGGAGTACCGCGCCTTCGCCATTGTTCCGGGACTGATTCTGGGAGCCATTCCGGCGCTGTACGTGATGCGCAAGCGGCGGGCGCGCCTCAAGAAGTTCGAGGAGCTGTTTCCGGACAGCCTGGAATTCCTGGGGCGGTCGATGCGGGCGGGGCACGCCTTTTCGGTGGCCCTGGAGATGATCCACCAGGAGTTCCAGGAGCCGCTGGCCGGAGAGTTCAAGCGGGCCTTCGACGAGCAGAACCTGGGGCTGCCGCTGGACGTGGCCCTGGAGAAGCTGGCCGGGCGGGTGCCGCTGATGGACGTGCACTTCTTCGTCTCGGCGGTGCTGCTGCAGAAGCGCACGGGAGGCAACCTGGCGGAGCTGCTGGACAAGCTGGCGCACCTGATCCGGGAGCGCTTCAAGCTGCGGGGCAAGATCCGGGCGGTCAGCGCGCACGGGCGCATGACCGGCATGGTGCTGTCGCTGATCCCGGTGGTGGTGGGCGCCATCATGTTCTACGTGAACCCGATGTACACCAACTTCTTCATCCACGACCCCACCGGGCACCTCATGCTGGGCTTCGCCGTCGGGATGCAACTGGCGGGTTACGCGGTGATCAAGAAGATCGTCGCGATCGAGGTCTGAGACATGGAATGGATGGCCACCTTGCTGTTGTTCGCGACCGTAACGGCGATTCTGTCGCTGATTGGCTCGCGCTTCTGGGTGCGGCAGAAGGCGGCCATCGAACGGGTGACCCGGGCCACCTCCGAGGCGCGCGAGATGGCGCATCCCAGCCTGGCCTTCCACGACCTGGTGCGGAGGCTGGGCGCGCTGCTGCCGCAAAACCCGAAAGACTCGACCGCCATGCAGAAGCGGCTGATGCGGGCGGGATATCGCGGCTCTGGGGCGCTCAAGACGTTTTACGGGCTGAAGGTGGCCCTGGCGGCGCTGTTCGGGGTGGCGGCCTTCATTGTGGCGGCCAACTCGGACTTCACGACCAATACCCGGGTCATGGTGGTGGCCGGGTCGGTGGGCGCCGGCCTGTTCGCTCCCAACAAGTGGCTGCAGATGCGGGCCAAGCGGCGCCAGCGGAACATCCGGCGGGCGCTTCCCAACGCCCTGGACCTGCTGGTGGTGTGCGTGGAATCGGGGCTGGGGCTGGACCAGGCGATCATACAGTGCGCCAAGGAACTGGAGCACGCCCACCCGGAGATCTGCCAGGAATTCACGCTGGTGAACCTGGAGTTGAAAGCCGGCAAGCGGCGCGCGGAGGCGCTCAGGAACCTTGCCGACCGGGGGGGCGTGGACGAGTTGAAGAAGCTGGTGGCGGTGCTGATCCAGGCGGACAAGTTCGGCACCAGCATCGCGCAGAGCCTGCGCGCACACTCCGACTACTTGCGGGTGCAGATGCACCAGACGGCCGAGGAAAAGGCGGCCAAGCTGGGCGTGAAACTGATCTTCCCGATTTTCTTTTGCATCCTGCCCTCGCTGTTCGTGGTGACGGTGGGACCGGTCATGGTGAAGATCAGCCGGGAGCTGCTCCCCATGATGAGAGACATGTAAGCCGGCCGCCAGCCCCTGGAAGCGGGCTGGCCGCCGCGAGCACTGGAAAGGAGAACGACGACATGGATTCCGGAACCGTTCGGATCATATGCGCGCTGTTGGCGGTGGCGCTGATCACCGTGATCGTGCTGCGCCGCCGCAAACGCGTGGAGTAGCGGACCCGCAGGCAGTGCAACCGGCCGCGGAGGGAGTCGGCGGCGCCCGCCGGAGCCCTTCGCGCCGAGGGGAAGGAAGGCGCCGGAAACTCGTTCGGCCGGCGGAGGCGGGCCGCTGGGCGCCGGCTGGCGGAGAGTCCGGGCCGCAGCCGGGGCCATGCAACCGCGCCTCCGGCCGGAAGCCGGCGGCGGATAGGGAGAGAGCGTCATGAAACTGCGATTGTCGGTGAGTTTGTGCTTGGCCTGCTGGGGTTGGGCGGGCACCTTCGGGACGGTGGTCCCCATCGGGGGGCAAGCCGCGGATGTGGCGCTGGACGAAGCGCGGGGGGTAGTGTATCTGGCCGACTTCGGCGGCAACCGGATCGACGTGATCTCGACCTCCAGCCTGACCATCCAGAACTCGATCAACGTGGCCGCGCAGCCCTCGGCGCTGGCGCTCTCGCCCGACGGCCGCTTTCTGCTGGTGGCTCACTTCGGCAACTTCCAGGCGCCCCAGACCAGCGGCAACCTGCTGACGCTGATCGACCTGAACTCGGGCGGGACCCAGACCTTCGCGCTGAGCTCGCCGCCGCTGGGGGTGGCCTTCGGCAGCGACAACCGGGCCCTGGTAGCGACCACCACGGAGTTCCTGTCGTTCGATCCGGTGAGCGGCGGGAACCTGACCGTAGGAACGGTCCAGAACGTGACCGCCAACACGCTGCCGGCGCCGCCGGCGAATTTCCCGCCGCAAATCGTAGCGGCCTCGCTGGCCGCCTCGGGGGACGGCAACTTCATCTACGGCCTCACGGACACCATCCGCTTCGAGTACGACGTCCAGAACCGCTGGGTGACCTCGCTGGGGTACACCTCGACGCCGGCCATGGGGCCGCGCGTGGTGAGCGTCAACCAGGACGGTTCGCTGTGGGCCGGCGGATGGGCGGAATACGACCGCAGCGGCCGGCTAATGGCCCAGTTCCCCGGCGCGGCCGGGCTGCTGGGGGTGGGCAGCCACGTCTTCGACTCGGCGCGCGGCCTGATCTACGCCCAGATTCCGCAGGCCACGGCCAGTGGAACGACCACCGTCTCGCCGCCGGTGCTCATGATCGTGGATGAGGACAACCTGACGGTGGAGGAGCAACTGCTGCTGCCCGAGAACCTGGCGGGCAAGAGCGTGCTCTCTAGCGACGGCTCCATGATGTATTCGGTGTCGGCGAGCGGCCTGGCGGCGCTGCCGGTGGGGTCGCTCAACCAGGCGCGCCAGATACAGATCCAGCAGGAAGACCTGCTCTTCCAGGCGAGCGCCTGCGCCGCGGGGGTGGCCGTGCAGCAATTCGCGGTCACGGACCCCAGCGGCGGGGCGACCGATTTCACGCTAACGGCCTCGGCGCCGGGGATCTCCATCAGCCCGTCGAGCGGGGTGACGCCGGCGGTAGTGAGCGTCTCCGTGAACCCCAGCGCCTTCCAGAATCTGCACGGCACCACGGCCATCCAGATCGCGGTGCAGTCGGCGGCGGCGGTGAATATCCCGCCCCCGTTGCGGGTGCTCGTCAACAACCGCGACCCCGACCAGCGGGGCACGCTGATAGACGTTCCGGGCACGCTGGTGGACGTCCTGGCCGATCCCACCCAGAACCGGTTCTTCGTTTTGCGCCAGGACAAGAACCAGGTGCTGGTGTTCGAGGCCGCGGGATACACGCAAGTGGCCACGCTGCGCACGGGCAACACGCCCACGCAGATGGCCATCACCTTCGACCAGCAGTATCTGCTGGTGGGCAACGACAACTCGCAGATCGCCAACGTATACAGCCTGCAAACCTTGCAGACGCTGGCGCCGATCGGGTTTCCGGGCGGACATTATCCGCGCTCGCTGGCCGGCTCGGGCAACGCCATCCTGGGGGCGGTGCGGTCGGCGGTGAGTTCGTACAACCCGATCGACCGGGTGGACCTGCCTTCGCGAACGGCGGTGGAAATGCCCAGCCTGGGGCCGTGGGCCAACAGCGTGGACGTGAATACGATGCTGGCGGCATCGCCCAACGGGGCCTGGATTCTGGCGGCCCAGGCGGACGGCGGGGTGCTGCTCTACAACGCTACGGCCGATTCCTTCACGGTGTCGCGCCAGGATTTCACCGCTCTGGCGGGGCCGTACGCAGCCTCCAGCCAGGGGCAGTTCGTGGCGGGGAACAACTTGCTGAACGTCTCGCTGGTTCCGATGGAGCAGCTTGAAAGCGCCACCGGAACCATCTCCGGATTTGCGTTTCTGGGCGCCAACGGGCTGCAGACCACGGCGCCCATCGGGGCCAACCCCGGGGTGATCGAGCGGGTGGATCCGACTACCGGAGCGGCGCTCGATCCGACGCGCACCGTGGAGGCGCCGCTGGTGGGCCAAACCGGAGCCGTGCTCACACGGACGCTCGCGCCTTTGGCCAACGGCAACGCGATTGTCTCGCTCACCACTTCGGGATTCACAGTGCTTTCCTCGACCTACGATGCCCCGGTCCAGCCGCCGCACATCGACAGCGTAGTGAATGCGGCGGACTTCACGGACGCGGTGGCGCCGGGCAGCCTGGTCTCGGTGTTCGGCGAGAACCTGAGCCCGGTGAACCTGGCCAGCACCGAAATGCCGCTGCCCACCGCGCTGGGCGACAGTTGCCTGACCGTGAACGGCGCGCTGGCGCCCATGTTGTTCGTCTCCGCGACGCAGGTCAACGCGCAGTTGCCCTACAACCTGGATGGCGACGTCACGCTAGTGCTGCACACTCCCGGCGGGGTCAGCAACAACTTCACGATCGACATGGCCGATACGGCGCCGGGGGTCTTTGAGGCCCCGGTCGAGGGAACCAACCAGGTGACGCCGGCGGTGGTCCGTCTGGCGAACAACCTGCTGGCCACGCCGTCCAATCCGGTGCACCAAGGCGACACGATCGTCATCTATGCAACCGGTCTAGGCCAAACCACGCCGGCGGCAAACGCCGGAGCCGCGGCGCCGTTTGACCCGCTGGCGGCGAGCTCCGTGACGCCTCAGGTGGCGCTGGGCGGAGTGAGCTTGCCGGTGCTGTGGGCGGGACTGACGCCGGGCTTTGCCGGCCTGTACCAGATCAACGCCCAGGTGCCATGGTTTGTTCCGACGGGGATGAGCGTGGAGATGGACATCATTCAGGGCTCCAGCTCGACGACGCTGTTTCTGAGGGTGGTCGAATAGAACTTCACTTTTCCCGAATCCTGCGGATCGAGGCGCCGGCCCGGGCCAGCTTCTCTTCGATCCTCTGGTAGCCGCGATCGATGTGATAGACCCGGTCGATCTCGGTCTCGCCGGTGGCCACCAGGGCGGCCAGAACCAGGCTGGCGCTGGCGCGCAGGTCGGAGGCGATCACGCTGGCCCCGGTAAGCTGCGAAGGTCCCGCGATGATCGCCTGCCGGCCCTCGATCCGGATGTTGGCGCCCATGCGCGTCAACTCCAGAGCGTGCATGAAGCGGTTCTCGAAGATGGTCTCGGCGACGAGGGAGATCCCCTGGGCCTGCGTCATGAGAGCCATGTACTGCGCCTGGAGGTCGGTGGCGAAGCCGGGATATTCTTCGGTGGTCGCGTCGGCCGAGCGCAGCGGACCGGGGGCCCGGACGCGCAGCGCAGTGGGGGTGGCCTCGGCGACTTCGGCGCCCACCTGGCGCAGCTTGACGATCAGCGCGGTGAGGTGCTCGGGGACGCAATCGGCCACCAGGAGATCGCCGCCCGTGATGGCGCCGGCGATGAGGAAGGTGCCGGCCTCGATGCGGTCGGCGATGATGGTGTGCTCGGCGGCGTGGAGGCGGGCTACGCCGCGGATTCGAATGGTGGAAGTGCCCGCGCCTTCGATTTGCGCGCCCATCCTGGCGAGCAGATCCGCGAGGTCGCCGACTTCGGGCTCGCGGGCGGCGTTCTCGAGCAGAGTCTCGCCATCGGCGAGCACGGCGGCCATCATGAGGTCCTCGGTGCCGGTAACGCTGACCCGGTCGAAGTTGCAGCAGGCGCCGCGGAGTCCGTGGGGGGCGTCGGCCTCGATATAGCCGTGCTCCTGGCGAATGCGTGCGCCCAGTTGCTCGAGCCCACTCAGGTGCAGGTTGATGGGGCGCGTGCCGATGGCACAGCCGCCGGGCAGGGAGACCCGGGCACGGCCGGCGCGGGCCAGCAGCGGCCCCAGCACCAGGCTGGAGGCGCGCATGGTCTTCACCAGCTCGTAGGGAGCTTCCGGCGACGAAATCGACCGCGCCTCGACCGTCAGCACGCCGCCCTTTAGCTCCAGATGGGCTCCGATGCTGCGCAACAGCTTCCCCATGGTGACGATGTCGCGCACCGCGGGAATCCGGCGCAGGGTCACCGGTTCCTCGGTCAGCAGGCAGGCGGCCAGGGCCGGCAGCGCCGAGTTCTTCGCGCCGCTGATCGAGACCTCCCCGCGCAGCGGGACGCCGCCCCGGATGACGAATCTATCCATTATTGAGCGCCTCGCAAACCCGCCCGCCGGCGGCGGCCAGCCGCGTCTCCGCCTCCCGGCGGCCTATCCCCAGGCGGGCCATGAGGATGGCAACCTTCACTGTACCACCCGACCCTTCCAAATACTCCGCGGCGCACGCTTCGTCGACGCCGGCGGCCTCCGCGACGATGCGCCGCGCCCGGTCCAGCAGTTTCGAGTTCCTGGGCTGAACATCCACCATCAAGTTGCCGTAGACGTGCCCCAGGCGGATCATCACCGCGGTGGAGAGCATGTTGAGCACCAGCTTGGTGGCCGTCCCCGCCTTCATGCGGGTGGAACCGGTCAGGATTTCCGGCCCGGTGAGCGGCTCAATCGGGATGTGGACGGCGCGCGAGAGTTCGGAGCCGGGAGTGCAACTGATCCCGATGGTGAGAGCGCCCAGTTCGCGAGCTTTCGCAACCGCGCCCAGCACGTAGGGCGTCCGTCCGCTGGCGGCGATTCCCACCAGCGCGTCGGAGGCGGCAAAGCCGTGATCCAGGAGGTCGCGGGTGCCCAGCCCCGGGTCGTCCTCGCTGGCCTCGGTCGAGCGGGCAAGCGCGGCCTCCCCGCCCGCAATCAGGCCTTGCACCAGTTCCGGCGGCACGTTGAAGGTGGGGGGGCACTCGGCGGCATCCAGGACCCCCAGGCGGCCGCTCGAGCCGGCGCCAATGTAGAATAGCCGCCCACCCCGCTCCAGGCGTTCCGCCAGAGCCTCCGCCGCCTGGGCGATGCGCGGGATCTCCAAGCCCACCGCCTCCGCCACCTTGCGGTCTTCGGCATTGATAATACGGAGGATAGCCTCCGCAGAGAGAGCGTCGATTCCCTCCGAGGCCGGGTTCGGTTGTTCCGTCAGCAGTCTCTCCAGCATGACCAGCGTCCGCTCGGATCGCCAGCTCCAATGATGCATCATCTCAAGGGCGTTTGGGGCCTGGAGTGTGGGAATCCGCTCCTGTGCGAAGAGTCCGTGGTAGTCCTGGTACTTTATCTCCCTACCTAGTACCCAAAAAACTCGCCTCCCCATTGACTTTAAGGTTGTTAACCCGTATCCTGATGAGGATCGGTTCGCCGCATGGGTGCGCGGAAACTGGCGGAATAGCCACGCGCAGGAGGAGACGAAGAAGAGACATGAGGATTCATAACCTATTGTTTGTGGGGGTCGTACTGGCCTTGGCGACGGTGCCGTGCTTAGCTACGAACATCACTTTTGCGGGCTTCTCAACCGCGGGCGGAGTCCTGGACCTCACCATGGTCTACGGCGCGTCGTCAAACACGTTGGAGACGGGGACTTGGTCGGGGAGCACGTTTACCCCCGGCGCCGTGCCCGTCCAATTCTATTATCAGGACGTGACCGCGCCTGCTGGCCTGACAGGGAACCTGGCTGCGCTCCTGACTATTGATGCGTCGACGACCAGCGCTGTTGCGCTTGCTGGGCACTCATACGATCAGGAAGTCTTCTTGGGCACGTTTACGATCACCCTCGACAGCGCTTACGATGGCCATGCTGCCGGCACGTACGTCCTGTTGGCGGGCTCGTTTGGGTCAGTCAACTCAGATCTTAGCGGTACGAAAGGGAGTCTTACGTTTTCGGATTCAACGCCGCCAACCGGTGATGTGGATTTCAGTTCGGATTCGACTTTCTTGCCGTTTGCCGCCGGCGGGTTTCAAGCGATGTTCCTCGACCTGTCTGCCAATACCAACACTACTTTGCCCGCCAATACGACCAGCCTGAACCTAACCGGTACCGCACCCAACCAGTACTTCAGCGGGTTCAAGAGTTCCGCGGGGGGCAGTTTCGTGGGGGAGCTCACCCCCGAGCCGTTCAGCTTCCTGCTGCTGGGTTCCGGGCTGGTTGGACTGGGCTTGCTACGGCGCAAGCTGAGATAGGCTAAGCCAACGTATTCCACGCCAGGGCGCCGGGAACCATCGAGTTCCGGCGCCCTTCGTGTTTTCAGGGACCCTCAGGCGCTGAAGGAGCTTCCGCAGCCGCAGGTGGAGCGCACGTTGGGGTTGTCGAACTTGAAGCCGGCCCCCTCCAGCGTCTCCACGTAATCCACGCTGGCGCCCTCCAGGTAGAGCAGGCTGGCCTGATCGACGAACACTTTCAAGCCGTCGAAGCTGTAAGTCTTGTCCAGAACGTTGGGGCTGCTCTCGAAGGCCATCGAGTAGTTGAATCCCGAGCAACCGCCGCCCACGACGGCGATGCGCAAGCCGGCCGGCTGGGGTTCCTGCCCGCTCAGAATCTCCTTAACCTTTTCGATCGCGCGAGGTGTGATTTGTATCATAGGACCTGCTTTCAGTTTACCAGGAACCGCCCTCGATTGCCTCGCCCCGCCACCAGCCCGTCTCCCGCAAGGCCGTCTCCCGCAAGGCTGGCCAGGCCACCCGGGAATCTGGTATTTTGAACGTGACGGCCCGCCAGGGCGGGGTCGCCACAAATTGCTGTAACTATTGGGGCCTCAACCGCGTCGGAAGGGCGTATGGGCAGCTTGAGCGGAACTCTCCGGCTTCCCGCCGCCGGCGGGAAGATCCTAGCGAAGCCGAGAGTGGACTACAAGAACAGCGAAGAAGCCGCTCTGGTGCGCCGCGTTCAGGTCGCGGATCAAATGGCTTTCCGCGAGATCGTGGAGCGCTACCAATCCAAGGTGTTTTCCATCATCTACGGAATCCTGCGGAACCACAACGACGCGGAAGACATTGCCCAACAGGTGTTTACGAAGGTCTACTTCTCCATTGGAAGCTTCGATTTCCGGAGTTCCCTGCTCACCTGGGTCTACAAGATCACCGTCAACGAGTGCTACGATTATCTGCGCAAGAGGAAGGTCCGGCGGCTGGTCTACGAGAGCGACTTCAGCCCGGAAGACGCCCTGCGCGCGGAGGGCTCGGAACAGGCCCGGGACCAGAGGCCCTCGGTGGAAACCGCGGTGGCCGACAGGGATCTCGCTTTGAAGTTGCTGGCCCGGTTGCCGGAGGAGGAGCGAACGCTCCTGCTTTTGAAGGAAGTCGAGGGCCACTCGGTCGAGGAACTGGCGGAAATGACCGGGATCAACGAGAATACGATTAAGGTGAAGTTGTTCCGCGCCCGGCGCAAGCTGGTGAACGTGGCGCGGCGGCTGAGCCGATCGCGAAAAGCGGCGGCTGGCTAGAGCAGGCCGGCGCCGGTGCGCGAGAAAGCGGACGGAAGATCCGCGGCCCCCACCGGGGGATGGATGGATTGGAATTGAGGGAAACAGTATGCATGGGCTGATCAGGGAACACCTGGAGGAAGCCCTCCAAGACGCCGCGGACAGGCCGGCTTCCGAGGAAGTCGCGCGGCATCTGAGCGGTTGCCAAGCCTGCCGGGACGAAGTGCGCGGGATGCGGGAACAGAACCGGGTCTTGCGCTCGCTGCGCGCCGAGGATACTCCGGAGGCCGCGCCGGGCTTCTATGCGCGCGTGCTGGAGCGCATCGACGCGCAAGGCAGCCCCTCCATCTGGAGCGCCTTCCTGGATCCGATCTTCGACCGTCGCGTGTTCGCCGTGTCGCTGGCGCTGGCGGTCGTGCTGGGGGGCTTTCTGGTCTTCAGCGAGGCCACTATCGCGCCTCCCGCGAGCGCCGGAGCGATTGTGGAGATGCAGGATCATCCAGCGGGATTGGGACAGGACCGGCAGCGGGACCGCGACACGATGCTGATCGCGCTGGCGACCTATCGCGAATAGGCGGCGATGACCTCGGCACAGACTCCTTCCTGGCGGAACAGGCGCGTTTTGCTCCCGCTTCTGGCGGTGTTCCTGAGCGGCCTGATCGTGGGAGCGCTGGGCGCTCACCGCCTGATGCACCAGCCCCAGTCGCAACCCTCCCGCAGCAAAGAGCTGGCCCTCGAGCACCTCAAGACGGAATTGAATCTCACGCCCGCGCAGACCGAGCAATTGGAGACCATCCTGGACGATTTCTTCACCTACTACCACACTCTGCAGGCGCAGTTGGACGACGTGACCGCCATGTGCAGGCAGCGCATCATGCGCATCCTGAAGGAAGAGCAGCAGCGCAAGTTCCAGAAGTTAATCAGCCAGCGGCAAGCCCGCCAGCTCCGCTAGCCAGCCTGACGATCGGCATTGTAATCAGGCCGGGTTGGTGCTATGCTAAGGGCGAACGTGGATTGATTTAAGGCCCCTCGGGGCTTGGCTAATTGCAACCACGCAAAAAAAAGTGCTAAAGGCGGATCGGTCTGATGGAGACGGCGACCCTGTGGCCTTTGGCCCAGGGTCTTTTGTTTTTGGGCCGATTGCGCTTCCTAGCCTCACGGGAGGAACTATGAGCGTTGGGCCCGAATGCGGCGCGCCCAGTCCCGCGCTACGGGGAATCGAAGGCGAGCTGGTTTCCGTTCGAATCACGATCGAGCCGCGGATGCTCGAGGCGGCGCTCGAAGCGCTGGCCGGGCTGGAGTTTCCCATCAACCCGCAGATCTATCACGGTCCCGCCTCGACGGCGGTCGAGTTTCCGGCCTGGGCGGGCAGGCTGAACGAAGTCCGGGAGGCGCTACAGCGGAACGGCTTCGACCCGGCGGTATTGGCCGTGCGCAACATGCTGGAGGACATCCGCGCGGTGGCCTAAGGAGAGTGCGCCATGCAGGCGGGGATCTGTCACGTCTCGCCCTACTCCGGTAGCTGGTATCCCGAAGATCCCTCCGAACTCGGCCAACTGGTTGACACCCTGTTCGAAAAGTCGGAACAGCGGACGGGGCCCTATCTGGCGCCGAACCCGGCCGGTTTCGTGGTTCCACACGCCGGCCTGATCTACTCCGGCACGGTCGCGGCCGCCGCTTACCGGCACATGCGCGCCGCCCGGACCCAGCGCGTGGCGATGCTCGGGTTCGCGCACCGCGGCTCGGCGCCGGGCCCCTGGATTCCGGATGTGGACGCCTACCGCACGCCGCTCGGCGAAGTCGCGGTGGATCGCGAGGCGGCGCGCGAATTGCTGGATTCCGGCGCGTTCCATGCGCTGCCCGAGGCCGAGTTGTGCGACCATTCCGTCGAGATCCAATTGCCGCTCATGCAGCGGGCGATTCCCGGGGCCAGCATCCTGCCGGTCTATGCCGGCCACCTGGACGCAGCGGCCCGCTCCGGGGCGGCGCGCCAGCTCGCGAAGCTTCTGGGACCGGGAACCGTGCTGGCCGCGAGTTCCGATCTGACCCACTTCGGACGCGCTTTCGGCTACCAACCCTTTGCCGCCGACAATCGGACATCCCAACGCCTGCGCGACCTCGACGAATCCGCGATCGAGGCCGCCGGCAGCCTGTCCCCGGATCTCTTCCTGGCGGCGCTCGAGAGAACCCGTTCGACCGTGTGCGGGTACAATCCCATCGCTCTGCTGCTCGAGACCATGCGCGCGCTGGAGGGTGACGAGATCTTCCAGGAGACGCTCGACTACCAGACCTCGGGCGAGCTCACCGGGGATTTTCGGCACTCGGTCAGCTACGGGGCGCTGGGCTACTTTCCGGCGCGCTCGTTTCACCTGACGCCGGACGAGCAGGCGCTGCTCTTGGGAAGCGCCCGCCAGACCCTCCGGCATTACCTGGAAACCGGAGAGCGAAAACCGATCCCGCCGGAGCGGATTACTCCCGGGCTGGAGCGCAAGGCGGGGGCCTTCGTCACACTCACCAGCCGGGGCGAGTTGCGCGGCTGCGTCGGGCGGCGCGCGGCCCAGGACCCGCTATGGCGGTTGGCGCCCGCCCTCACCCTGGCGGCGGCTCTGGAAGACTCGCGATTCCGGCCCGTGAAGCCGGGCGAGGCCGGGTTGGAGGTCGAGATTTCGGTGCTTTCCCCGCTTAAGTGGATGGCCGATACCAGCGGCTTTCGCGTGAATGAACACGGCGCGCTGCTGGAGGCCGGGCTAAATCGCGGTTTACTGTTGCCGCAGGTGGCGACCGAGCGGAACTGGACCGCGCGGCAGTTCCTAGACGCTCTGGCGCACAAGACGGGCGTGAGCGAAAAGGTGTATGGCGAAGCCTCCACGCGCCTGTTCGTCTTCCGGGCGCAGATCCTGGATTGAGGCTGCATGGGCGGAGCCGCGCCTCTCAGTTTGGGTGAGCGGTTCCACAATTATTAATAATTCGTCATTAATCGCCGATTGAGGTTATACTTAGCCCTTGATGCTCCTGCTTACCGGTTCGCCAGGTTCCGGAAAGAGCCACCTGATTGTGGAATCGGTGCGCGCGGAATTGCGCCGCGGGGCCTCCGATTTCCGCTTGCTGGTCCCCACGGCCACCATGGCGGAGCACCTGAAGAATCAACTGGCCCGCGAGGATCTTCCGTTGCGCCCCGGAGTCGTCACGACGCTGGCCAGGTTCGTAGCGCCATGGGTTCGGGAATATCCGGAAATCCCGCCCGCTTCGCTGGAACTGCTGGTGGATCGCGTGCTGGCAACCAAGGCGCCGGAGCAATTCGCGCGCGTCGCTCGCTTGCCTGGATTCCGGCGCAGCCTCTCGGAGCTGATCGAGGAGTTCTCCTCGGCGGGCTGCGATTGCTGGCGGCTGGCGCAACTGCTGGAGGCGGGATTGCCGGAGGCGCCGCTGGCCGGGGCGTTTCTGGCGGTCTACCAGAACGTCGAACAAGAGACGATCCGCCGCGGATGGGCGCCCCGCGCGATTCGCTTGAGGGGCGCGGCGGAGGAGATCCGGGCCTTCGGGCTGGGGCCTATCCACCGGATCTTCCTGGACGGGTTCTTCACGCTCGGAGCCCCGGAACTGCATCTCATCGATGCGCTGTGCTCGCAGGCCGCCGTCACGGTTGCTTTGCCGTCCTGGGAAGGCTCGACGGAAGCGCGGGAGGCGCTGCGGGCGATGGGGTTCGCCGAGCGCATCCTGAAAGGCCCGGCCCGCCGCGCGCCGCACCGGACGCTGGTGACCGCCACCAACATCGACCAGGAGGCGGAAGAGATCGCGCGGCGCATTCTGGAGCAGGCCGGGAAAGGACGCCAGTTCCGCGAGATGGGGATCGTACTGCGCAGCCGGACGCCCTACGTTCCAGTGCTGCGCACGGTGTTGGAGCGGTTCGGAATCCCGGCGCGCTTCTATTTCTCCGAGCCGCTGGCCAATCATGCCACGGTGCGCTACCTGAGCGGGGCGGTCGAAGCGATGCTGGGCGGCTGGGATCACGCCGATACGCTCGAGTTGCTGAAGATGGCCCCCTCGGGCTTTGCAACGACGCCCGCCTGCGACCGTTTCGAGTTCACGGTGCTGAGCCAACTGCCGGGTAATGGGCTGAAGCAACTGCGGGAGCTCTCGGACGATCCCAAGCTGCTCGCGCTGCTGGACCGCTTGTCCGCGCTCGCGCCCTGGGCGGGGATGCGCCAGACGCCGGCCCAGTGGGCGGCGGCGTGCCACGCGCTGCGCGGCCTGGTGCGGACGCCGGCGATCGAGGACGGCGTTTCACATGATCGGGCGGCGCTATGGCGCAGCCAGGCCGCGGCGCTGGAGGCCTTCGGCGAGGCCATCGAGGAGGCCGCTGGCGCCCTGGTTAGCGACCAACCGGTCCCGTTCTCCGACTTCTGGCGGGCCGTGACCCTGGTGGCCGCCGGCACTCCGCTCCGCGTCGCCGACGGGCGCCGCAACGTGGTCCACGTGATGGACGTCTACGAAGCGCGGCAGTGGGAACTGCCCGTGGTCTTCGTGTGCGGACTTCTCGAGAAGCAGTTCCCGCTCTATCCCAGCCCCGACCCGGTTTTTCCGGAGGCCGCCCGGCGCGCCCTGAACCATGCGGGGCTGAGCCTGGCCACCGCCGCCCGCCGCCAGCGCGAGGAGGGCTTCCTGTTCGAGATGGCCCTCACCCGCGCCACTTCCGAGCTGGTGCTTAGCTATCCCGAGTACAACGCCAAGGGCGAGCCCAACCTGCCCTCCTTCTTTCTGGATGAGCTGGCGCTCGCGCCCGTGAAGGCTCGGGGCGGCATCCCGGCGTGCGCCCGGCTCCCCCACAACCCGCCCCAGCGGTATATCGAGGATCGGGACGTCTTGGAGAACCTCCGGGCGCAGCACCAAGTCATGCGGCCGAGCGCCATCGAGAGTTTTCTGCAATGCCCGTTCCAGTTCTTCGTGGCGCACACTCTGGAGCTGGAGGAGCCGCCGCCACGGCCGGGCGCACGCCTCTCGGCGCCGCTTCAGGGGCAGATCGTCCACCAGACGCTCTCGGATTTGGAACGCACCAGGAAGCCGTTGAACGCGGTTTTCCAGCGCGTCTTCGAGGAGGCGTGCCAGCGGGAGAGGGTGCTGGACGGATGCCGCACCGAGTTGGCCCGACTGAAGATGCTGCGGGACCTGCACCGGTACCGGGATCGGGCCGTGTCGTTCGCGGGCTGGAGAACCAGCACCGAGGAGCAGATCCGCTTTCCGCTGGGCGACGGCATCGAGGTCAGCGGCCGCATCGACCGCTTCGAGGTGAGCGAAGACGACCAGGCCGTGGTGTTCGACTTCAAGTACAGCGGAGCGCAAGGCATTCGCAATCGGATACGGGGATACGAGGAGGGACGGCACGTGCAGGGAGGGCTGTACCTGCTGGGCCTAAACCGGGTGCATGGATACACGCCGGCGGGAATGTTCTACTGCGGCCTGCGCGGCGAGGTCAACCTGGACGGATGGCACATCGGCCTGCCCGGTCTCGAGCGCGTGGGCACGGCCTGCACGCCGCAGGTAATGTGGGAACAACTCGAGGCCGCGCGCTCCACCGCTCTGCGGGCCGCGGACGAGATCCTGCGGGGGAAAGTGGAGGCCGCGCCGGAGGATTCCGATCGCTGCCAATACTGCGCGTTCATGGACGTGTGCCGCGCGTTTGAGAAGACCGCCCCGGCCGCCGCCGAGGGAGCCGCCCAGTGACGCTCACCGAGGAGCAGCGAGCCGGCGTCCAGCGCACGGGACAGGACGTCTGCGTGGTGGCCGGCCCGGGCTCCGGCAAGACGCGCGTGCTGGTGGAGCGCTTCCGCTGGCGGGTCGAGCAGGGCGTCTCCCCATTGCGCATCCTGGCGGTCACCTTCACCGAGAAGGCGGCCGGCGAGCTGAAGCAGCGGCTGGCGCGCGACTTTGCCGGGCGCCCGGAGTTGCGCGAGCAGATCGAGCGCGCCCCCGTGTACACCATCGACGCCTTCTGCGCCCACCTGCTGCGCGAGCATTCCATTCAGGCCGGGATCGATCCGCGCTTCGAGGTCCTGGATGCGGCCGGCGCCCGCGAGGAACTCTCCGGCGCGGCGGAAGAGACGCTGGATAGCCTGTTCGCGGAAAAGCCGGAAGGCCTGCGCGCGTTGCTTTCGGCGCTGGACCTGGACGACCCGGTGCGCGGTTTGATGGACGTCTACCAGGCCATGCGGGTCACCGCGCTGGATGTGCGGCAAGGCGCGTTCCAGAGAACGGCGGCCAGCGCCGCGGCCTTTCCGAAGCTCCTTCACACGGTCCGCTGGATCGTATCGGAACGGCCGCGCAACTGGAGCCAGGCCCAGAAGCAGGCGCTGGCCCAGATCCAGGAGTGGGGCGTGCGTCTGCTGGCGCTGGAGGGCGCGCCGGTGTCTGGGCGGCACTTCGGCGTGCTGGGGGAATTCGACTGCAACCTGAAGACGCTGCGCCGGAACAATCCCATCTACGAGGCGGCCAAAGAGCTGAAGCGCAGCCTGGTTCCGGCGGCCCGGCAAGCGCTCATCGGGGAATACTACGCGCCGCAGCGGGCGCTCCTGTTCGATGCCCTGGAGCGGCTGGACCGGGACTACCGGGGCCGCAAACAGGCGCTAAACGCGCTGGACTTCGCCGACCTCGAGGAGTTCGCCATCCGCTTGCTGCGCGACAACGAGCCGCTGCGCACGCAGGTCCGATCGAGCTTCGACGAAGTCCTCATGGACGAGCTCCAGGACACCAATGCGCTCCAGGCCATGCTGATCGACCTGATCCGCGCTCCGGAAGGGTTCTTCGCCGTGGGCGACCTCAACCAGTCGATCTACGGCTTCCGCCACGCCGATCCGGAGGTGTTCAAGAGGTACCGCGACGCCATTCGGGCGCAAGGCTGGGCCGTGGACGAATTGCGGCAGAACCACCGCAGCCGCAAGGCCATCCTGTGCGCGGCCGAGACCATCTTGCGGGGCGCGGAGGGACTCGAACTGCCGGAGCTCGAAGCCGCGCGGCCGTTCGGCCGGAAAGAGGAGCCTTCGGTGGAAGCGATCGCCGCGCTGGCTCCCAGCCTGGAGGAAGCCGCGGAGTTGGAAGCGCGCTTGATCGCCCGGCGCATCCGCGCTCTCCAAGGCAAGCTGATGCTACAGCAGCGGGCGCCGGGGGTGGCGCGGCCCGCGGGCCTGGCGGACATGGCCGTCCTGGTGCGCAACATCAACGCGCTGCCGCCACTGGAAATCGCCCTGCGCGAGCTCGGGATTCCGTATGTGCTGGGACGCGGAAAGCGCTTCTACGAGGCCCCGGAAGTGGCCGATCTGGTTCACCTGCTGCGGGTGATCCGGAATCCGCGCGACGAGATCAGCCTGGCGGCCGTGCTGCGATCCCCGCTGGTGGCCGTGCGCAACGAGACCCTGTTCCGTCTCAAGCAGCTCGGCAACCTGGGCGCGGCCCTGGACTGGCTGGAGCGCGTGGACTCGACCGCCTTCGACCCCCAGGATCTGGGTCGCCTCCGCTCTTTCCGGGACCAGCTTCGCGATCTGCGCGCCATCGCCGACGACTTTTCGCCGGATCGCTTGCTGCTGCGCGCCATCGACGCGGCGGGATACCAGAACGCTCTGGGCGCGCGGGCCCGCGCGAACCTCAACAAGCTGCTGGCGCGAGTGCGGGAGTGGTTCGACGGCCATCCCAGGCCGCTCGGCCGCCTGGTCGAGGAGTTGGAGTTCCTGCGGGATTCCGACCCCGACGAGCCCACCGCTCCGCCGCTCGATAGCTCCGATGCGGTGCGGCTGATGACCATTCACAGCGCCAAGGGCCTGGAGTTCCCGGTGGTGTTCCTGGCGGCGCTTCACAAAGGCGTGGCCAACGATTCGCCGCCGCTGGCCTTTTCCTCCTCCGCCGGCGTGGTGGCGCGCTGGCTGGATCCCGTCTCCGGCGAGCCCGTGAAGGACCTGCCCTACACCGTCTTTTCCGAAGAACTGCGGCGCAAGTCGCGCGAGGAGGAGAACCGGCTGCTCTACGTGGCCATGACGCGCGCCGAGGAGCACCTGGTGCTTTCCTTCGCGTGTACCGAGCGGGGGCCGCGGAATTGGGCGGATCAGATCGCCTCCGGACTGGAGCTGGACGTGGGTTCGGCCGATAACCGGCCCTTCGTGCAAGAGGCGGGAAAAGCGCGAAGCGCCCGGCGGTTCCTGGTGCGGGTGCTGCGCGCGGACCGGGTCGAGGAGACCGCTCCGGCTGCCGCGCCGCCGCAGACCGTGGAGTTCGAGGAGGGCCTCGCGCGGCCCGTGGCGACCGGCCAGCAGGATGCCCGGGCCTCGGCGACCTCCATCGCGCTGTTCCACTCCTGCCCGCGCAGGTATTACTTGCACCGCTACTTGGGCTGGGAGGCCGCGCCGCCGGCCCAGGCGGCCCGTGCCGCCGGGGCCTTAGACAAGCCCGCCGATGCGAGCGAGCTGGGGCGCCAGGTGCACGATCTGCTATCCGACGTCCCGGTGGCGGACCCGGCGGTGAAGGCGGTGGAACTCGCGCTACGCTTCCGGAACGGCAGTTTAGGCCAGCGTGCCCGCCACGCGGAGCGCGCCGAGCGCGAATTCGATTTCATGCTGGCCATCGAGGATCTCGTCGTCGAGGGACGCATCGATCTGTGGTTCGAGGAGGGCGGGCGGCTGGTGCTGGTGGATTACAAGACCGACGACGTGGATGCCGATGGAGCGGCGGCGCGCGCCGAAGACTACGTCCTGCAACTCCACCTCTACGCGCTGGCGCTGGAGCGCATCGCGGGCCGGCTGCCGGATCAGGCCTGGCTGTGCTTCCTCCGCCCCGACGTGGCGCTGGCCGTCAGCGTGGGCGCCGCCGAGATGGCCGCGGCCCGCGAGTCGATTCGGGCTTTCCAGCAGGCGCAATCCGAGATGCGCTTCCCACCCCTGCCCGGCGCACACTGCCGGCGCTGCCCCTTCTACCGTGGCCTCTGTCCGGCGTTGTAGCCCCGCAGTGTATACTCGGCAGAATGGTTAAGAAGATTGCGTATGGATTGCTCGCGGTGCTGTTGCTGCTGGTGGTGGGCATCACATCGCTGGTGCGTTTCGATATCCCGCCCGAGCGGTTGATGGCGAAGTACGCCGCGCCGCCGTCGAAGTTCATCGACGTCGCAGGGCTGAACGTTCACTACCGGGACGAGGGACAGGGCTTTCCGCTGTTGCTGCTGCACGGGGCCGGCTCCTCGCTGCACACTTGGGAGGGCTGGACGCGGGAGCTATCGAGGAGCTACCGAGTGATCCGGCTGGATTTGCCGGGCTTCGGGCTGACCGGGCCGAACGCAACCAAGGACTACAGCATGGCGTGGAACGTCCGGTTTCTGGCGGCGTTCCTGGATAAGCTGAACGTGCGTGAGTGCTATGTGGCGGGCAACTCCTACGGCGGACGCATGGCCTGGGAATTCGCGTACGCCCATCCGGAGCGAGTGAGGAAGCTGATCCTGGTGGATGCCAGCGGTTACGCCGTCAAGCGGCGAAGAATCCTGGCCATACGCCTGGCCAGGATGCCTCTGGTGGGCCGGCTGTTGGTCCACACCACGCCGCGCTTCCTGGTGGCTATCACCCTGCGCGAGACGTACGGCGATCCGCGGCGCCTGAGCGAGGCCATGATCGACCGTTATTACGACCTTCTGCTGCGCGCCGGCAATCGCGAGACGTTCGGCATTCTGAGCCGGGAAACAGTGAGCGATCCCACCGCCAGGGTGCGGAAGATCAGGGTCCCGACTCTGATTCTGTGGGGGGGCGAGGACCGGTCGGTTCCGGGATCGTACGCCGAACGGTTCCACGCCGACATCCAAGGCTCGAAGCTGATCGTCTACCCCGGCGTGGGGCACGTGCCGATGGAAGAGATCCCCGGCGAGAGCAGCCGCGACGCCGCGGCGTTCCTGGCCGCGCGCTGAGGTGCGACCCGACTCACATGGAGATGTACACGCAGTGGGGATAGCCGTTGCCCGCCACCGTAGTGATCACCGAAGTTCGCGCGTCCACGCGGCGCACCCGGTTACTCATGTATTCGGCGATGAACAGGTTGCCGTCTGAGTCCAATGCGAGGGACGAGGGGTTGTATAGCTTCACGCGAGTGGCCTGGTCGCCGTCTTCACCAGACCCTTTGAGCGTGCCGGCGATGGTGTGGAGAATCCCAGTGCGAAGGTCGAGGCGACATACGAAGCCCGATGCAATGAACAAGGGGTTGCCGTCCCGATCCAGGATCACGCCGTGCGGGGATTCGAGTCTGACCTCTCGCGCCGGCGCGTCAGCCCCAGTTAGTGGGCTGGCGCCACGCCCAGCTATGGTCTCAATGATGCCCGTTCGCCCGTCTACGCGGCGGATGCAGCCGCTGCCGGGCGTGTAGCCGTGTTGTGAGAGGAAGAGGTCCCCGTCCGCGCCGACGGCGACAGAGTCTGGATACTCCAGGCTGGCTTGCGTGGCCGGTCCCCCATCCCCGCTCCAGCCTATCTGCCCGTTGCCCGCCACGGCCGTGATGATGCCAGTCAACGCATCCACACGCCGTATGCGGTGATGGCTCGTGTCAGCGATGTACACATTGCCCGCCCGGTCGACTGCCACTCCGAGCGGCGAACTCAGTTCAGCGCCCGCGACGTCCCGGACCGCTCCGTCTCGCAAGCTCACCCTGCGGGCCCGTTCCATTTCAAGTACAATCAGGTCACCCGATAGGTCCAGGGCCAGAGAACTAATGATACCCAGCGGCTCCTGCGTGAATACGCTGGCGATGGTGCCCGTCCTCAGGTCGACGCGCCGGATCACGCCGGGTTTTCCAAGGCGTTGGCAGGAAAGCTGCCCAATGTACAGGGCCTCCGAACCGTCTACTGCGATGACGGCCGGTCCGTCAACCTCGGCGCGGGTAGCGAGGCCCCCGTCCCCTGGAGCCTTATGCCGAGCAGACTTGGAGGGCGCGGCGCCGGATGCAATGAGCAGGATGCCGGCGATGGCGCAAGCTCTTATGCCGATCCCATGGGATCTCTTGTGTGTCATCCCGGCCAGCGACAATTATACTCCCGGCCGTGAGAGCGGCCGGACGGAGCGCCGCGCCGCAGCAGATCGCCCAGACGCTGACGGCGGCGAAGTAGACCGTTGACGAACGCGAACATTGCGCCCCACCGCTTCTAAGATGTTCCACTGTATGGCCGATACGGGACATAAGAGTCGGTTCGCACATGTCCTATCCGCTTGTCTGGCTGGTCGTGATGGCGCTCGCTCTGAGCTCGTGCGCTAGCCGCAAGCCCATGAATCCGCTGGACAAAATCGAACAGATTGCGGCTTTGCCGTTGGACTCGGCCGAACAGCGAGTGCCTGTGCATCTGAAAGGCTGGGTGACGGCGCCGGACCCCACCCTGAACCTGCTGTTCGTCGAAGACGGAACAGGAGCCGCACGCGTTCACCTGCCCTTTACTCATATCAGCGCGGAGCCCGGAGCGCGCGTCGACGTGGTGGGGACAGTCGCCGCCGGCGGCGCGGAGCCCACCGTCGTGGCGTCGGAGGTCTTGCTCCTAGAGGGTGAGCACGCCTGTCGCGCGCAACCGGTCAGTTTCGCCGATGTCGCCGCCGGACGGACGGGCTTTCGCTACGTGGAAGTCCAGGGCGTGCTGCGCACCACCTATGTGGATCGCTCCGGCAGGCAAATTGTGCGGATCGGGTCCGGTGGGAGAGCGCTAGACGCGCGCGTCAACGCCCAGGGCTTGCCCACCAAGCAACAACAGGTTGGCGGGGAAGTGCGAATTCGCGCCGTCGCCAACGTCAGCCGCGACGTCTACGGAAACATCGGCCGCGTGGAGCTTTGGATCGCCAGATTGGAGGACCTCATACCAGTGGCCGCCCCTCCGGGGGACATTCGCGTCGTCTCTGCTCGAGAGGTCGCTTCGCTTCCCAGCGGCTCGCTGCCCGCGCACGTTTTCCACCTTCGCGGAAGCGTGAGCCCCGACCCTGCGCGGGACGGACGCTTCGTCCTGGCCGACTCCACCGGCGCCATTCCGCTGGAAGTCGCGCCGGGAGCGGTTCGGATACTGGGCGACGACATAGACGTGTTCGGGTTCGCCGATGGTGCGCAGGGCCGGCAAATCCGGGTCGTGGATGCGTCGCTGACGCGAACGCTCCCCGTTCAGCCCGCCCAGAGAACGCACCGGGAGATCACGTCGGTCGCCGAGGTGCATGGGCTCAGCGTCGCAGACGCGGCGCTGTCCTTGCCGGTCCATGTTCGGGCGATGGTCACCTTTATCAGCCCGGGATCGAGGACGTTATTCGTTCAGGATGGGACCGAAGCGAGCTACGTCTCCGCTCCGCGCATCCGCGAATTCAGGGTGGCGGCCGGAGACCTCGCGGACGTATCCGGGGTGACTACACCGGGCGATTTCGCGCCCAGCATTACCAATGGCTGGCTGAGCCGGGTCTCGCCGGGGGCGATGCCCGCTCCCGCGCCGGTTTCCTTCGACGACCTGTTCTCCGGCAAACAGGACAGCCGGTGGGTGCAGACCGAAGGGGTGGTCCAGCGCGTTGAGACGTGCTGCGATCCCGAGGTTCACGTCTGGTTGCAGTGGGGCCAGCACCGCTACCTCGCTTTGGCGCCCAACCCGAAGTCCGAGCCGTTACCGGCGGTAGATGCGCGCGTGCGGGTCCGGGGCGTTTGCGCCACCCTCTTCAATACCAGACGGCAGATCGTGGGCATTCAGCTTTACGTGCCGTCGCCCCGGTACATCGAGACCATCGAAGCAGCCCCCAAAGCACCGCTGGAACCGCGCCCGATCGGCGAGCTGCTCAGCTTCTCGGCTCACGATCCGTCCGGCCATCGCGTTCGAGTGCGCGGCATCGTAACGCTGGCGCAGCCCAGCGGCCCCTCTTACATCCGCGACGACAGCGCGGGCCTGAGAATCCTGAATCACGCGCCCATCAAGATGAAGCCTGGCGACAGCGTGGATGTCGTCGGGTTCGCACAACCGGGCGTCTTTACGGCCGAAATGCGCGACGCCGAGATTACCCGGCTGGGGAACGGGCCTCCGCCGAGGCCCGCCCGCATCACTGTGGACGAGGCCCTGGGAGGCACGCACGACGCCGAGCTGGTCGAGATCGACGCCCTGCTGGTCGATCAGATCGTCAACGGCAGCCAAAGCTCGCTGGTCCTGCGATCGGGCGGCAAACTGTTCCACGCCACGCTGGAAAACGGGTCCCTGGCCGCCATCGAGAAAGGCAGCATCGTCAGGGTGACCGGGACTTGCTCCATCGAATCGGCGGGGAATCTGGCCTTCCTGGTGCCCAAGGGGTTCAGCCTCACTCTAGGCAGCCCGAGCGATGTCGTGGTCGTGAAAGCCGCGGCGTGGTGGACAGGCGGCCGCCTGCTGACCGTTCTCGGCTCCCTGGGGCTGGTCCTGGCGGTGGTGCTGGCTTGGGTGGCTGTCTTGCGCCACCGGGTCCGCGTGCAAACCGCGGTGATCCGGAAGAAGCTCGAAGAGGCAGCGTCCCTCAAGGAAGCCGCGCAGGAGGCCAGCCGCGCGAAGAGCGAGTTCCTGGCGAATATGAGTCATGAGATCCGCACTCCTATGAACGGCGTGATCGGGATGCAAACGCTGGCCCTGGACACGGCTCTGACTCCGGAGCAGCGCGACTACATCGAGACGGCCCAGTCGTCGGCGCAATCGTTGCTCTCGCTTCTCAACGAGATCCTGGACCTGTCGAAGATCGAAGCGTCGCGGCTGGAGATCGAAGCGGCCCCGTTCCAGCCGGCTCGCCTCATACAGGCCGTCATGGCGACGATGGCGGGCTGCGCGCAGCAGAAGGGTTTGGAACTCACGGCCGCGGTGGCGGCAGACGTCCCGGCCACGGTGTTGGGCGACGAATTGCGTCTCCGGCAGGTGCTCCTCAATCTGGCAGGGAACGCGGTGAAGTTCACTGAAGCGGGGAGCGTCCATGTAGGTTTGGAGGTCGAATCGCTCGCGGCCGATGCGGCTACCCTTCGCTTCTCGGTCGCCGACACCGGCGTCGGCATACCCGAAGACAAGAGGATAACCATTTTCGAGCCGTTCCGGCAGGCGGATGGTTCGGTGGCGCGGCAATACGGGGGAACGGGCCTGGGGTTGTCGATCTCGACGCGTCTGGTGGAACTGATGAACGGGAGGATATGGGTAGAAAGCGAGGTCGGGCGTGGCAGCGCCTTCCGGTTCACGGCGCGGGTGGGCGTAGGCGCGCCGGGGATGGAGTGCGGGGGGCTGGAGCCAGCGACTGTGCATCCGGCAGAGGCCTGGCAACGACTCCGCATCCTGTTGGCGGAGGACAATCCCGTGAACCAGAAGGTCGCGCGCCACCTTCTGGAGCGGGCCGGTAACGATGTCGAGGCGGTGGGCGACGGAGAAGCCGCGGTAGAGCGATGGGCCGCCGAGGACTTTGACGTCATCCTGATGGATGTACAGATGCCGAGAATGGACGGTCTGGCGGCGACTAAGGCGATTCGCGAGCGCGAACGCGGAACTGGGGCGCACATCCCGATCGTCGCGATGACGGCGATGGCGATGGCCGGAGATCGCGAGCGCTGCGTAGCCGCGGGGATGGACGGCTATATCTCGAAGCCCATCGACAAGAGCGAGTTGATGGGCGTGCTTCAACGCCTGGCCAGGCAAGACCAACGCGAGCCGCAAGCGTGAGAACCGGCGACTACCGGCTTACACCAGTTCTTCGCGCTTTTCGATAAGGAGCTTGTCGCCGCTGACGATGTAGTCGGCTTGCATGCGGATGCGGGGCAGGGCGTCGCGAACGAACTTCTCGGCGGGGGTCGCGCGGGCGGGATCGGCCTCGGCCTGGACCAGCAGGAGATGGCAGCCGAGGGCGTCGCAGGCCATATCGACCAGGCGGCGGGCGGTCAACTCGCTGTAAGTGCGGTCGTTGAAGTTCTTGAGAAAGGTCACGCAGTAAGCGAGCCGTTCGCGGGTCTCGCGGGCCAAGGAGGCCAGCTTCATCAGCTCGGGCCGGAACTGGCGCTCGCCGAGCTGAGCGAGGTAGTTGGCGAAGGCGCCGCTGGTGATGCCGACGGAAGCGCCGACCACCTGGAGCTGGGTGGTGCCTTCGTAGATGGTGGTGATGCGGGCGTCGCGGGAGAGGCGCTCGACGGGGAACTCCTGCATGTAACCCGTGCCGCCGTGGATCTGGATGGCGTCGTAAGTCACCTGAACGGCCATCTCCGAGGAGTAAGCTTTGGCGAGCGGAGTTAGAAGGGCGGCGTAAGTGGAGACCTCTTTGAGGCGGGCGCGCAGGGCGGTATCCGGAGTCTTGTCGAGCTGGCGCTCTAACATGCGGCGGACGTCCACCAAGCGGCTGGCTTCGTAAGTGATGGCGCGGGCCACCTGGATCTGGGACTTCATGCGGGCCAGCAGGTCGTAGACTTGCGGCATCTCGATGATGGGGCGCTTGAACTGGACGCGGCTGCGGGCGTACTTGCGGGCCTCCTCATAGGCGGCTTGCGCGATGCCGATGGCCTGGCCGGCGACGGCCACGCGGGCGCCGTTCATCAGGGCCATGACGTAGCGAATGAGACCCATGCGGCGCTGGCCAACCAGGGTCGCGGGGACGCCGTTGAACTGCAGCTCGCAGGTGGGCGAGCCATGAATGCCGAGTTTGTGCTCGATGCGGCGGACGATTAGCTCGGGGCACTTCTCGCAGACGAACATGCTGAGGCCGCGGCCATCCACGCTGCCTTCTTCGGAGCGGGCCAGCACTAAACTAACGTCGGCGCAGCCGTTGGTGATGAAGCGCTTCACGCCGTAGAGCTTCCATTGGCCGTCGTCCTGAAGGACAGCCTTGAGGCGGACGGCTTGTAAGTCGCTGCCGGCGTCAGGTTCGGTGAGGGTCATGGCGCCGGTGATTTTGCCGCTGGCGAACTGGGGCAGATAGTGGTCCTTCAACTGGTCGTCGCCGAATTCGTAAATAGTTTCGGCGATGTCCTGAAGGCTGAAGAGATTCATCAGGCTGGCGTCGGCCTGGGCGACCATCTCGATGGCCATGCTGTAGAGCAGGCCGGGGAAATTGAGGCCGCCGTACTGGCGCGGCAGCATCATGCCCATCAGGCCGGACTTGGCGAGGACGGCCATGCCCTTAATGGTGCCTTTGGCGTAGGTGACCTCGTGGCCGTCGAAGTGCGCGCCCTCGCGGTCGACTTCGGGGGCGAGCGGGGCGATCTCCTTGGCGACGATGGCGCCCGCCATCTCGAGCACGGTGCGGTAGCCCTCGAGGGCGTCGGCGTAGGAGAGCGGCGCGTCGTCGTATTGGCCTACCTGCGTGTAGCCGTCCTCCAGATTGGCGACGACCTCCTCGAGGCCGAGGTGGTTGAAGTGCCACTGAATGTCCGGGTTTTCGGTGAAGAAGTTATCCACGTCCGCCTCCCTAGAGTTTTCCTTTGAGCGCCTTGATGAGCCTGGGAATCACCTCGCGCACGTCGCCGACGATGCCGTAATGGGCCACGCCGAAAATGGGGGCCTCGGCGTCGCGGTTGATGGCCAGAATCTTGGCGGATTCCTCCATGCCCGCGCGGTGCTGGACGGCTCCGGAAATGCCGCAGGCGATGTAGAGCTTGGGGCGCACGGTGGTGCCGGTCTGGCCGACTTGATGGTCGGCGTGGACGAAACCGGCGTCCACGGCCGCGCGCGATCCCCCAACGGCCGCGCCGAGCACCGCAGCCAGCTCGTGAATCAGCTTGAAGCCTTCCTTGGAGCCCATGCCGTAACCGCCGGAGACGATGATAGGCGCGGAGCGCAGGTCCACGCGACGGGGCTGTGTGTGGCGCTCGAGGAGGGTGACGAAGTCCGGCTCGGAATCCAGTGCGACCGGGATTTCGACGAGGGTTCCGGTGCGGCCCGGGACCGGCTCGGGGACGTGCATGACGCCCTCGCGCACGGTGGCCATTTCCGGAAGGACGTCCGGGCTGACGATGGTGGCGATGATGTTGCCGCCCCAGGCCGGGCGGATCTGCATCAGCTTCTGCTGGTAGAGGCGGCCGGCGGATTCGTAGGAATCGATGCGGAGGTCGGTACAATCGGCGGTCAGGCCGGTCTTGAGCGCGGAGGCGACGCGCGGGGCCAGGTCGCGGCCGTGGGGCGTGGCGCCGTAGAGCACGATCTCCGGCTTGCGCTCCCGGATGGCGTCGGTGAGCACGCGGGTGAACGGCAGAGTGGTGTAGCGGGCCAAGCGGGCATCCTGGGCGGCATAGACGATGTCCGCGCCGTAGGTGAAGAGGCAGTCCGCAAGCGGCTTCGTGTCGCTAGCCAGGACGATGGCGGCGAGGGGAACGCCCAGAATCCCGGCCAGCTCTCTTCCCTTCCCCAACAGCTCGAGCGAGACGTCGGCGATGCTGCCGTCGTCGACCTCGACGTAAACCCAAACTTCGCCGTGTTGTGCCATTAGCCGAACGTCCTCTCTTCAACCAGCTCCGAGACGAGGTCGCGAACACCGGTGTCGTCGGGGCTGTAGAGTTTCAAGTTGCGGCCCGCCAGAACCACGTTTTCGATCTTCTTGACCTTGGTGGGCGAGCCGGAAATGCCGATGCGGGCCAGGTCGGCGGCGATGTTTTCGGCTCCCCAGGTTTCGATGAACAGGCCCTTCTCTTGGAGGCCGTCGACGACCTCATCCACCGATCGGCCCTGGCGCTTGGCCTCCGCTTCGACCTCGAACCCGGAGCGAGCGCGGCGGTACTTGAGGAGCAATCGGGCATTGGGCCAGCGGGGCGAATTGGCGGACTTGGGAACCGTGAGCAGGACCGGCAGGCGGGCCTCGATGGTTTCCTGCGCGCGGCCGAGGTCGCGGCGGATGCGGGCGCGGTCGCCGTCGATTTCCAGGACCTTATCGGCAAAGGTGGCCTGGGAGATGCCCAACTTTTCGGCCACCTGCGGGCCGACTTGCGCCGTGTCACCATCGATGGCTTGGCGTCCGCAGAGGACCATGTCGTAGGGGGAGAGGTGGGTCTGAATGGCTTGGGCGATGGTGTAGGAGGTGGCTAGCGTGTCGGAGGCGGCGAATCGGCGGTCGCTGAGGAGGATGACGCGGTCGGCTCCGCGGCAGAGGGAATCCTTGAGGATGTCGGCGGCGCGGGGCGGGCCCATGGTGATGACGATGACTTCGCCACCGAAGCGCTCCTTGAGTTCGAGGGCCATCTCGAGGGCGTTGAGATCCTCGGGATTGAAGATGGCCTCGAGGGCGTTGCGGTTGACGGTGCCGTCGGGCTTCATGACCTCGCCGGAGACGTTTTTGGTGTCGGGCACCTGTTTGGCAAGCACAATGATTCGCAGGGGCAAATTCCCTCCTAGGGATCACAGAGACATACGAGGGCGGGGCGGAACGGGTCGGCCCGCGCACCCTCTAACTTGATCGAGGCCAACAGAGTAAAGACAGACAAGCTTAGCAGAGTTGGGGGGGCGGATGCCACCGGGCGCGGCCGCGCGGCAGGCCGGCTCCGGCGGATGGGCGGGCGCCGGGTTGGTTGGGCGGCGGGTGCTGCCACACGGCGGGCCGGCTCCGCCCGATGGGCGGGCGCCGTATAGAGCCGGGGCTGTGCGCGGGAGAATGGGTTCGTTTTCGCGGGGCTGGTGTTGAAAACATGGGACTTTTTGGGTTCGTTTGTCGTTTCTTGCATTTCCGGGATGCTCGGTTGGGTGGAGGGGGGCATGGCTGGCCGGTTTGGCTTCGTTTGGCCCCTGCGGTTGGGCCGGGCACCGGTGCAACCGCCGCTCGACCGGGAGGGTGGCGGGACGCGACCGGTGGGTTCGTTTTTGGGTTCGTTTTGGGAGGGGGAAGTGGCTTGGTTTCTTGAGGATGGAGGTCCAGAATGGGTTCGTTCTGGAATTCTTGTTTCTCGCGGCTGGTCGGTTGGATGGCGTGTGGGACCAGGCTGGCCGGTTTGGCTTCGTTTGGTCCCTGCTCTTGCGGCGGGCGCCGGTGCGCCCGCCGCTCGAACGCGAAGGGTGGCGGGACGCGGTCGCTGGTTTCGTTTTGGTTTCTTTCGTAATTCTTGTGCGAGAAGAACATATGGAGTCCCGGCGGAACGGTAAACGGTGCCGACCTGCTGACCTCATGGTAAGGGGATGGCGAGTGGATTGAGGGCGGCGGAAGCGGGAGGGCATTGCGGTGGCTGGAAAAAGAAATGAGGAGGGGGCGTCACTGGGAAGAGCGGCTGAGGTGGGGCGCGCGGCTGGGGTGGGGACCGGCCTCTCACGGGAGCTCTTCGTTCCGAAAACAGTCCGACTTTGAGCAGCCCTCGGCCTGGACTTCCCGCCCGCTTGGACTCACTTCTACCCGTAGGGCGTGAATCAGCCCAGTGGCCTGAGGAGGGCCTAGAGAAGAGGACCCAGCGCGCAGTTTCCCCCTCGCGGAGGTGCTCCCGGGGCCCGCCGTGACCATCCTGCCGTGACGTTCCTTGTATGCGCCCCGCAAATGTGATCTAATCCTGGTAGCTCACTATGCCGAATGAACAGTTCCTAGTGCAATATCCGCTCTACAGGAGGTGCCCTGCCGAGGACCTTCCTGTGCGCATGGCTTACTTACCGAAGGTGCGGATCAACATGGTGTGCAGATGCTGCAAGTCGCGCCAAACATTCGCGATGAGGAACGAGTATTGGGAGTTCTCCGGGGACAGTGGTGCTTTCGTTGCGGATGGGATGTTTCGATTGCGGTATGTATGCACGCATTGTGAGGATTTTGAAAGGGTGTTCTTCGTGAAGGCTGGCCCGAATGGCAAATGGCTAATGAAGGTCGGCCAATTCCCGGCCTGGGACATCGAAGGTGATCCGAATATCGAGAGGCTACTCGGGCCGAGGTCCGACTACTATAGCAAAGGGCTTATCTGCGAGTCTCAGAGTTACGGCATTGGGGCCTTTGGGTACTACCGCAGAATCGTCGAAGAAATAATCGACGAGCTCCTGGATGAGATATCCTGCCTGCTCGTCGACGCCGAACTGGCAAAATATCAGGAGGCATTGCAGCAGACGAAGCGGACGGTCGGCGCGCAGGAGAAGATCGATCTCGTGAAGGACCTGCTGCCTCCGATCCTTCGTCCCAACGGGATGAACCCCCTCGCAACGCTGCACTCGGCGCTAAGCGAAGGGCTGCATGCAGATTCCGACGAAGCGTGCCTAGAGTACGCGGGCACGTGCAGAGAGGTGCTGGTGTTCCTGGTGACTCAGGTTGCTGCCACTGGAGCAGCGAGCAGGAGCTTCACCGAGAGCATGAGAAAGCTCCTTGAACGGAAGGCCAAGGGTACGTCTTAGTGTGCAGCACTCGTCGGCCCTCCTCCACGGGGTTCTGGCCCGCATCTCTGCAACATCATCCATGGATGTCCGGGCCGACTATCCAATCAAGCCCTTCAGGTCGACCCTTGGCCTCGTAGCCCATATCATGAACAGGCCGACGATGAACAGCACGACGCCGGGAGCGGCGTCGCTGAGGTTTGACTCAATCCCCAAGGCCTTGGCGGTCCATGAGGTATGCCCGACGACGCCGTGCAGACCCATTACGACGCCTCCGGCGATCGACGTCAATCCGAGGATCAGTCCGAGTTTTGCGTACGAATACTCGCCGGCAATCGACTGGGCAATGATCTCTTTCGAGCTTGAGCCCGGCGCATGCGCTGCCGGCACTGGGGCTGGAATGGGGTTGTTTGTGATCGACTGAGCTTCCCGCGCGCCCTCTGGGTCCTGTTGCGCAGTCAGTTTGGTAGGCGGCTCGCGATTGGCGTCGTTCGCGTGCGGATCGGAGGTGGTGGCGTTTTCGAGGCCCTCCGGGCTTACGCGCTTCCGCTCTTCGACCTGCTTGGGTGCGGTCTCCTCGGCTCCCCGATCAAACGTTACACGCCTGACCCTCAGATAGGCGGGGCATTCGAGCTCATCGGGCTGCCCCTGAGCTTGGTTCTGGGCATCATCGGCTGCTCTGTTGCTGGGGCGTTCTCTGGCCTCGCGCCGCGCATGAGGCAGTATCAAATCCTTTATGCGCAGCAGTTCAGCCGCGCGAACGTAGTACCCGAGGTGGATCGGGATGTACGTATGCGTCGCGGCATGGACTGCAGTTGGGATTTCCACAATTTCTATGCTACCGTCCGCGCGATGTCGAGGTCCGGCAAACAACACACCGAGGAGTAATTTCCTGGTCCCGACTGCAAGCGCTTGGTTCTGAACGTAGATGCCCTCGTTCAGGAGAAGCACAGGAGAGCCTGACGACCCCGGTAGGCAGGCGATGTCGATAACTCCACGCGGCTGGCCATTGAACGCAACGGCAGGGTGGGTGGCTGTTGTGCCCCGACGAATGATCGGCAGATTGTTCGCCTGGTCCGAGAGCCCGATGGGGTACCCAGCCATGACGACGTCTTCAACGGCCCTGAGTGACCTTAGGTCTGCATCTGAAGGCAGGTCCTCTTCGGTGAAGTGCCGCGTGAAGGCGTTATGTCCGTTCGCTAAGGCGGCGCTTCTCAGTGGCTCATACAGAATGGCCGTAAGATCTACATCCGCGTCCGGATGGTCGAACATGATCGCATTACTCTGGTCCATCGATAGTCGGAATGAGCTTGCCGCGGGTGAGTTGAGATGTGTGGCGTCGCTCAGATGCAGAGAGATCTCCACGGTGCGAGCGTTCTTCATCACGTGCTTGCAGGTGACGAGGACGGGCACGCCCTCATCGCCCCGGAGAGCAAACGCGAAGAAGAAACCTGTTCCGACGGATAGCTGTCCATCGAGCGTTGTGACTTGAAGTCGAGCGGTCGTGAAGAGCAGTTGGTTTGAGGTATACGTCAGCGGAAGCATCTGGTTCGACCTCCAGGGCTCCGTGTCCGAGTTTACACCCGTTCAGAGCGCCGCGGCGCCGACTTGTCGCGCTCTAGCAGACTCCTAGGAAGGCGAAAACGGGCGATCGCCGAGGATGTGAGGAGGCTGACCTGGCCAGCGTGAACGACAAGTGCCGGGACCCGTCAACAACTGACTGCGTCGCTTGTTGCCCGGTTGTAGAGCGCGTTTTGTCGCGCGGAGGTGGATGTCCGCCCTACCAGGGCAGAGGCTGGCCGAGGTGGACGAAGGCGCCGTTGGGGACCTCCGGGGCGAGCGCCAGGGCGACCGGGGTCTTGGCGCCGTCTTCAATCTCCATGGGCGCGGCCTGGCCGCCCAAAGCGGTCTTCACCCAGCCCGGATGCGCGCTGTTGACCCGGATCGGTGTATCCTTCAGCGCCGCCGCCAGATGCACCGTGAATGCGTTCAGCGCGGTCTTGGAGGCGTTGTACGCCAGACTCTTGGACGCGGCGATGGGCGAAGCCGGATCGGCGTGCAGCGTCAGCGAGCCCAGAATCGACGACAGGTTCACGATCCGTCCGGCAGGACTGCGCCGCAGCAGCGGTAGCAGCGCCTGGGTAAGCTCAATCACGGCGAAGAAGTTCGTGTCGAAGGTCCGGCGCAGCTCGGCCTGGGTGACGGTCGCCGAATTGTTCCCCCCACGCTGCGCCTCGGCGAATATACCGGCGTTATTGACCAGAATGTCCAGCCGGCCATAGCGCTCGTCGAGGAAGCGCGCGGCGGCTTGGATGTCGGCGCTGGAGGTCACGTCCAGCTTCAGCGGGACCACGTCGAGGCCCTTTGTTCGCAGCGAGCCGGCGGCCTGGACGGCCTTGGATTCGTCGCGGGCGGCCAGGACCGCCGTCACGCCCTGCTGGGCCAGTTGTTCGACCGTTTCCATGCCAATGCCGCGGTTGGCGCCAGTGACCAGCGCGATTCGTTTTGTGGAAGCGCTCATGCCAATGCCCCCCTGTTCCCCGATTTCAGCATAGCAATCCTGGTTGGTCAGATGGCGGGGAGGCGCTGGCGGAGGTCGTCGATCTGGCGGCTGAGCTGGTCGAGGCGGGCGAGAAGCTCGGCGTGCTGGCGGTCGGCGGGGGCGGGCTCTTTGCCTTGGATGAAGAAGCCGCCGCCGGGTTCGAGGACGCACCGGTCGATGTCCTTGAGATTGGCGAAGCCCTGGCGGTGGGCCACGGTCAGGAGTTCCCCTTCGGTGAGGAGCTCCTTGGCGAGGGCGGCGCGGTGGACTTTGCCGTGGTCCATGAGCACGGTGGGGGCGCCTTCGAGCATCTGATCCAGGCGGCGGTGCTTGAAAACGAAGCGCACCACGACGTAGTTGATGGCCAGCAGCGAGAAGGCGCCGAGGATGCCGCCGGTGACCGAGTTGTCGTCGCCGATGATGGCGTTCTGGACGGCGTTGGAGAGGGAGAGGAGCACGACCAGGTCGAAGGGGTTCAACTGGGCCAGCTCGCGCTTGCCAAAGATGCGCAGCAGGACGACCAGGACCAGATAGACGACGACGGGGCGCAGGATCTTCTCCAGCACGGTGAGATTGAGAGCGAACATGTTCGGCCCGAGATGGGCGAGGGTGGAGACAAACATGCCATCCATTGTGACAGGAGCGGGCGCGGATATGATGGAGATATGCGAACGAGACCGTTGGGGCAATCGGGGATTCAGGCGTCGGTGGTGGGATTCGGGGCGTGGGCGATTGGCGGGTGGATGTGGGGCGGGAGCGACGCGAAGGAGGCGGTGCGGGCGATCCAGGCGGCGGTCGACGCGGGCGTTACGCTGATCGACACGGCGCCGGCGTATGGGCTGGGGCTTAGCGAGGAGCTGGTTGGCGAAGCTATTGCCGGGCGGCGCGACAAGGTGGTGCTGGCTACGAAGTGCGGGTTGGTGTGGCACACGGACGGCGGGCGGTACTTCTTCACGCAGTCCGGGAAGGCGGTGCATCGGTATCTGGGCGGGGAGTCGATACGGTCCGAATTGGAGCAGAGTTTGAAACGGCTGCGGACGGACCACGTGGATCTGTACCAGACGCACTGGCAGGACCCGACCACGCCCATCGAGGAGACGATGGCAACGCTCGTGGATTTGAAGCGGCAGGGGAAGATACGGGCGATCGGGGTGAGCAACGCGAAGGTGGACGACATACGGCGGTACCAGCGAGTGGGGCCGGTGGATGCGGACCAGGAAAAGTACAGCCTGCTGGACCGGGAGATGGAGGAGGCGCTGCTGCCGTACTGCCGCGAGCAAGGGATGGCGGTGCTGGCGTATTCGCCGCTGGCGAATGGGCTGTTGACGGGGAAGATCGGGCCGGAGCGGGAGTTCACGGGCGACGATTTGCGGCGCGAGAGGCCACGGTTCAGCGTGGAGAACCGGGCGCGGATTCAGGGAGTGCTGGAGGGGGTGCGGCCGATTGCGGAGGCGCACGGGCTGACGCTGGGGCAACTGGCGATCGCCTGGACCGTCGCGCAGCCGGGCCTGACGCACGCGCTGGTGGGGGCGCGCAACGCGCGGCAGGCGGTGGAGAACGCCGGGGCGGCGGAGGCGGCGCTGAGCGGGGCGGAGATCGCCGAGATTGGGGCGGCGTTCGGGTAGGGAGGGGTGAGCGCGTGGCGGGGGCGTGGTGGTGGGTTGGTTTCGGGCCGGGGCGGTGCATAACCGCCGACAGCTCGGCGCGAAGTCACGCCCGCGGGCTGGCGATAAGCCGGCCAAGGGGGGCTCTTGACGGGATAGCCGCTCAAGCATGCCCAGCGTGCTCGCGATCCATGATCGCCGATCGCGCCGGGGCACAGCTAGCCGAACCCGAGGCACCCTGTCCTGTGCGGTCCGGCCTCAGCTTCTTGGTGGATTCCCGCGCTTGCAAAGGGCGTGTCTGCTATACGAATTAGACAGCGGCACGACGGGAAATACATGCAAGGTGTCGCCCTTGGAGCCGATCACGATCCGTTGCTCTACCACCTCGTCCGAATCCTCATAGCACACAATCCGGGTTGCCAGCCGAGGGCTTGCCCGGTCAACTATGAGATAGCCTTCGTGGGGACGTAGGCGTCCGTCGTTGGATACGTCATCGGCTCCGATGTCGAGAACATGCCGGCACGACCGCTGTAATCGATCGTGTACGACCAGTGTCCGGGACTGCCGGGCTTCTGCGCGAACAGGGAGTCAGCCCAACTCAAGGTCTAAGTTGTCGCCGCGCCTACAATCACAAACCCGCGGCCCTTGATTTCTTTCTGGGTCGTAGTCCTCAACTCGACCTGGTACTGAATGACCCGGTCCTGCTTGGGATTATAGCCGATCAGCGTTGTCATCACCGCCCCGCACGCCTCTGCCTCGAAGAAGGCAATCTCGAGCGGCAAACCGTCACCATTGAAGTCGCGGAGCGCCAACAACTTCGGCTTTCCCTCCTGACCGCGCTTGCCACCGGGAACCAGATAATAGGAGTCCGCTAGAATCCGGTAGGGAACGTCGAACGAGTCCTCCTCGTATGAACTGCGCAGGTTGATCGTGTCGATCATCCGCTTGGCGCTGCTATCCATGAGTGAAATACGGGTTGGCCCGCTGTAGTAACTTCCAAGAGTCATTTCGGGGCAACTATAGAGGTTCGACTCGGAGAATGCGCCGCGATCATTCTTCTTGGGCGAGATCATCCAGAGGACTAGCTCGCGATCCGGATGAATGGCCAGAGGTATTGCGGCTGGCGCGATCACGACGGCGCCCGGAGGCAGGTTCAAATCGGCCGCGGGTTGCGCGTAAAACAGGATGCCAAGTGCGGGGATGAGGAGAAAACACCAGATGGCGAGGCGCACGCGGCCGTTATTACACATCCGGATTGGCCGGTTATTCCACCGTTACGACGGCGGTGTGGGGGCCGGGGGGGAGGCGCAGAACCCAGGCGGGGCCGGATTGGCCGAGGAGGTCGAGGGCGGCGGGCTGGCCATCGAGGAGTAGGCGCGTGGGCTTACGGTCGAAGGTGGCCAAGGCTCGGGCGCGGGCGGTGTAACTTAGCTCGATTCCATCGGGGAGGCTGGCGGCGGATTCGAGGACGCCGTTGAAATCGAGCAGCGAGGCTGGCGGGGCGGTGGCGGCCGGAGCGAGCAGATGATCGCCGGGGGGCGCCCAGAGATGGTCGCGGTCGCGCACGGGCCAGGGGCGGCCGTCCAGGCTCGCGGGGCCGTCCCAACGGATTCCCACACCGTAGGGAGAATCGATGCGGAGCGTATCGCCCTGGCGGTCGCAATGGGCGACCACGGCGGAGGCGGCGGCGAGCCAGGGCAGGTCTTCGGGCTGAATGGAGAACTCGTAGTAGAACATGACCCGGGTGAAGGACTCGGAGGCGGTGTGGATCAGTTCGAAAAGCTCGGCGCCGACCTGCATCATGGTGGGATAGACGGGCGGCTCGCGCTCGACCACATTGATGTCCACGCCGACGCGATCCCAGTGCGAGGTGAGCGGATGATAGCGGCGGGCGATCTCGGGATAGCGCTCGGGGCCGAGGTTCCAGACGGTGGCCGGGTCCTCGACGACGAAGGTGGCGGGGGAGCGGTCCAGGGATTGTAGGGCGCGGGCGGAATCGGCGCCGATGGCGTCGCGCATGCTGGGATCGAAGACGTCGTCCACATAGGTCAGCACCACGTCCAGGCCGGGCTCTTCGAGGCGCAGCTTTTCGAGTTCCGACATCCATTGATCCTGGAGGCGGGCGGCGAGGTCCACGCGGTAGTCGAGAAAAGCGCGCAGCTTTTTGGGATCGCGCGGATGCTCGGTGAACAGGTCCATGGGGTCGAAGCCGCTGAGGAGCTTGACCTCGCGGCGGACGTCGTCGTTCATGGGGGTGAACTCGGTGCGGTTGCGGATGCCTTGCACGCCGTCGAAGTACAGCTCAGCGAAGTTCACTCCATCCCAATCGAAGCGTAGCATGAGGTTTCGGACGCCCTGAGCCACGGCCCGCTGACAATCGGGATTGGCCAGGTTCATGAGCCGGCGCCAGGGAACGTAGGCGTCGCGCAAGCGGGCGGTCTTCTCGCGCCAGGCGGGATGGGCCTTCCAGAAGGCGTCGCTGACGTGGGGCAACTCGAGCCAGGCGTAGACCAGGATGTTGTGGCGATGGCAGCTTGCGATGAGCTGGCGGAGATACTCGTCGCCCTCCGGATCGGGCTCGAAGTACTGCCAGGCTCCGACGTGAATGGCGGCGATGCCACCGTCGCGCCAGCGTTGGGCGAGGGGATCGGGCTGGTCCCGGAGGCGATAAGCGGCGTCGAAGAAGGCCCACAAGCGGCGGGATTCGAAGGGGACGCGCAGGCCCAGCTCGGCCAGGGCGTGCGGCAGAAAGGGGAAACGCTCGAAGCCGCGATCGCCGGGCGAAACGGCCAGCCAGAGCACCGCTCCGGGACCGCGGCGCAGGCCGGCTACCAGCGGTTCGCCACCGGCACGGGCGCGGCAGAAGACCTGGGCGGCTTTGGGGACTTCGAAGGCGGGGATGGCGAGGGAACGTTCCCAGAGGATCTCGAGGTCCGGATGCTGCAGGTCGCGCACTTTGCGCACGCGGATGGAACGGGCGCCCGCGCGGAATCCGAGCTCGGCAGCCAGCGGGGAGGCGCCTTCTAGGATCAGAATCGCGCCGCGATCCAGCCGCGCCAGCCACTCCTGGGGCGGGCCGCCGCCTTGGCTCGCGACGACGAAGACGCGCGCCTCCTCGGCGGGACGCTGCGGCAGGCCCAGAGAACGCAGGAGGCTGGGCCAGCCCGGGGAAGAGCCGGCGGAGCTGTAGAATCCGGCGATTTCGGGAAGGCCCGCGCCAGCCGAGGCGGAGACGGCAAGGAGCGCGAGGAGAGTACGGGATGGGAGGCGCATTAGCAGGGCAATCCGATTGTAGCCCAAGCGCGGCGGGCGGCTGCCTGGGCTATAATCCTGGCATGCGGCAAGAGCCCGACTTTTTCGGCGATCGGGAATTGGTGTTGGTGTACATCGCCAAGCGGCTGCGGGAGGCGCTGCGGCTGGAGAAGCTGCTGACCGAGGCCGGCGTGGATTACCTGGTGGAGCCGGACCATTACAGCGGCGGCCTGATCTTCCGCAGCGAGCGCATTGGCGCGTTCTTCTACGTACCGCCGGAGACGGAAGAAGAAGTTCGCCGGCTGCTGACGCAAGGCGGCTATCGACCGCACGAGCCGCTTAGGGGCCCGGGTTCGCCACCGGGATCGTGACAATGTTGCTGACGAAAGTGTTCTGCGCGATGGTGCACTGGGTGGCATTATTGGAGGGGAGCTCGGGGTTCAATTCGAGGTCGACCTCGTAGATACCCACTTCGCCCGTCTTCATCCCGGCGTAGTAAATTCCGACGGCCTTGCCTCCCACGATGCCGGACACAAACTGAGTGGGAGTATTGTAAACCGGCCCCTTGTAGGTGAACCCGCTAGTGATCGCTAAGTTGGCATCCTTGGGTTCGATGGCGCCCAAGCCGGTCGCCCAGACGATGATGGTCTCGCCGGGGATGGCGGGGTTATCGGCGGTGACCGGGGCGCCCGCAATGTTGGCGCAGCACATGGTGGAATTGCTGGCGAGGATGGACAGGTTTTCGTCCGCGCTGCCTTGGGCGGAAATGGCGATGTTGTCCCCTTCCGGACCTTCCACTCGCGCCCAGAGCCGGATGTAGGACCACTGGGCGGACGCGGTCCCGTAGACCTCGGGATCGGAGTCGTTAATCTGGTTGAGGAGATTGTCGCGGATGGTGTAGAGCGTGTCGCCCTCGACCTCGGTATAGGAGTAGTTGCGGCCGTCGATGGTCACGGTGGCGACATCGCCCGGGACGATGGAGCCCTCGATGATGATGGTGCCCGTGGCCTGTGAACTGGCGTGCACCGCGACGGCGGTTCTGGGATCCTGTCCGGACTGGGCGAAGATGCCTGGATTGGCCGGGACAAGGGGCACTCCCAGCGCGGTGGTGATGGTTACGGAGCCATCGTTGTGGACCGTGCGGACATACGCGCTGACGCTGGTGCTATCCACCACCTCGGAGGGAAGCTCCGCGTTGACCTGGCCGGGCGCCACGCCCAGCAAAGGGCAACGGATGCCGTCCACGTAGAGCTCGACGCCGCCCAACTGGGTGGGCAAAGGGTCGGCTCCGACGGGCGCCGAGGCAGTGTTGTCGCTCAAGTTGGGACCGAAGATGGAGACCAAAGTCCCGGCCGCGACCTGGGCCGCGTTCCCGCCCCCGCTGAGGGTGGGGTTGCTGACCGCTTCGGTAATGGTCGCGCTGGTGGAGACCGTAGCGACGAGCGTCACGGCGTCGGCGCCCGCTCCGCTCACGCGCGCCACCAGGATGACGGCTTCCAACGGGTAGTTGGGCAAGGCCAACACGTCGGCATTGCCGCTGCCTGCGTTGATAGCCACAACCAAGCCATTCACGACGGTATTGAGGGTGTCGTCAGCCTGGACCGTGTAGGAGTAGGCCACGCCGTTGATGGTGACGGTGATCTTGTCGCCCGCGGTGATGGTGCCGCCCAGCGTGACCGTGCCTTCGGCGTAAATGGCCAGGCTGGCGGCATTCACCAGCGAGGTGAGCGGCAACACCACATCGCCTGGGGTAAACACCAAAATGCGGCGGCTGTATGGCTCGCTCACGTACAAGTTGGCGCCGTCCCAGGCCAGCGACATGGGGTTGCGCACCGTATCCGCGCTGGAGATGTACGCCGCGCCGGCGGCGCCGACCGTGTCGGTGGTCACATCGACCTGATCGCCGACCTGGCCCAGCACGATGTCGGCGAAAACGGCGTTGGTTGTGGGGATCTGGTTAAAAATGAGGACGCGGTCGTTGCCGCCATCGGCGATGAACAGCCGCGTGCCGTCGGAGAGCGCGAAGCGCGGGAAGTTCAGCGTGCCGCCGCAGAGATCGGGATAGGTCAGATTCCCCGAGGTGTCGGTTCCGTTGGAGGGGCACATTCCGGTGGAACCGGTGTCGTTGGGGATGTTCGTGACGAAGTCGGGCTCGCCGATTTCCACGTCGGCGGGCTGCTGATTCTGAGTGGGGATGCTGTTCCAGATGAGCACCCGGTTGTAACCGAGGTCGGCGACGAACAGATGGGTGCCGTCGGAGGTCACCGAGACCGGGTTCAGCAGCGTGTTCTGCGCGGCGCCCATGTTCGTAAGGGCAAGATTGGGTTGAATGGCGGTATTAAGATTGGGAGCGCCGAGGGCGATATCGGCGGGCGCGTCGTTGACGGTGGGGAAGGTGTTCCAGATCAGGACGCGGTTGTTGAGATCGTCGGCCACGAACAGCATGCCGTTCTGAATCCAGACGCCTTCCGGCCCGCGTAGCGTTTTGGCGGTGGGGATGCGCACGTCCCCGGTACCGGTGTTGGGCGTGCCGGTGAAGAAGTCGGGTTGTCCAAGCACGAGGTCGGCGGGCGCATCGTTGGAGGTGGGGATGGAGTTCCAGATCAGCACGCGATTGTTACTGGTATCGGCCACCACGAGGTGGGTGCCATCGCTGGCCACCGCGGTGGGCAAGCGCATGGCGCTCTGGGAAAGGCCCCAACCGGTGGCCGGGTTGGGGATGGTGAAGTCGGTCTGACCCAATACGACACTGGGCTGGCTGGTACAGAGTGGACAGCGAACTCCCTGCGGCACTTCCGCATGCGGGTCCGGCAGGAAAGTGGAGAGGTTGAAAATGAGCACGCGGTAGTTGTCGGGGGCCGCGCCAATGACGTTGGAATCGGCGACGAACAACTGGCCGTTGGCGTAGGCGAGCCCGCTGGCGCCCCCGAGCAGCGTGGTGACGACGCCCGTGGCCTGGCTCACAATCTCGGAGGGGGCCGTAGCTTGCGCCGTGAAGGTGGGTTGGCCGATGACGGCCCGCGCGCCCTGTCCGGTGAGGAAGTCGGCCGCGGTCAGACTGCCGGCAGCCAGGATGAGTGCAGCTAAGTACTTCATAGGATGCGGATTCAGAATCTCTCAGTATAGCAAGTCAAATCGAGATCGTAGCTCGGGGCTGGCGCCCGGCCAGCCGGATCTGGTACTGATCGGACCTGGGGACCGCTCCCAGGCCGCCTGGCGGAGACCGACTCCGGCACAATACCAGTCAGACGCGCGTGTTCGGGGCCGGGTTTCGGGCGGCAGGCGAATTGACGATTGGGTTCACATCCTTTACGATGGAGCGTTTGACCCCTCTCTCAGTGCCCGAGACCAAACTTTCCGCATCCTTCCTCGATCTGGCCGGCGGCTGGTGGCTGCGATCCAGCATACAGGAGCCGCTGGGCGGCGTGGCGCGTTACTACCGTACGGACCTCGAGCGGAATGCGCCGGTTTCGACCGAGATCACCAGCTACGCGGCCAGCGCGCTGCTGTTTCTGCACGCGCGCACGGGGGATGCGCGGTATTTGGAGCAGGCCTTGCGAGCCGGGCGTTTCCTTACCCGGCTGGCGTGGGACCGGGAACTGGCGGTCATGCCGTTTGAGGTGGGAGCAGCGGAAGGGCGGACGTACTTCTTCGACAGCGGGATCATCGCGCGGGGTCTGTTGGCCCTGTGGCGGAGCTCGGGAGAGGCGGAGTTCCTGGCCACCGCCGAGCGGTGCGCCGAGTCGATGGCGCGGGAGTTCGCCGCGGGAGACGAATTCCATCCGATTCTGGAGTTGCCCTCGAAGAAAGCGGCGGAGCGAGACCGGCGGTGGTCGCGGGCGCCGGGTTGTTATCAATTGAAGGCGGGGCTGGCCTGGCGCGAACTCGCGGAGGCGACTGGCCGGCCGGAGTACCGCGCGCCCTACGACCGGCTGCTGGAATACTCGCTGCGCGATCAGGCTGCGTTCCTGGCGGGAGAGCCGGAGCGCGAGCGGGTGGTAGACCGGCTGCACGCTTACTGCTATTTCCTGGAAGGGCTGCTGGCCTGCGCCGGCCGGCCGGATTGCACGCTGGCGTTACGTGAGGGGCTGGAGCGCGCGGCGGAAGCGCGGGATAGCGTAGGGCCACTTTTCGAACGCTCCGACGTGTACGCGCAAGTGCTGCGCTTGCGCCTGTTCGCCGCCGGCCTGGGCGTGGTCCCGCTGGACCGGAAGGCGGCGGAGCGCGAAGCGGCGGTTATCCCCGAGTTCCAGGCGGGCGGCTCCAACCCGCGGATGGCCGGCGGCGTCTACTTCGGACGCAAAGAAGCGCAGATGCTACCCTACGTGAATCCCGCTTCCACGGCGTTCGCGATGCAGGCCTTGGAGATGTGGCGTCTGTGGTGCGCCGGGGAATTCAAGCCGGAGTGGCAAACGCTGATCTGAGTTATTGAGAGGGGATCGAAAAGAGTCTGAACTTCCACCTGGTCCGGACTCGTATTCCTAAACATGATAGAGGTGCAGGAACTCCGCAAGGTATTCGGCGAGCTGGTGGCCGTGGACGGGGTGAGCTTCACGGTGCAGCCGGGTGAGCTGTTTGGCTTGCTGGGACCGAACGGAGCGGGAAAAACCACCACCATCGGGTGTATTTCGGGGCTGCTGACGCCGACCGCGGGGCGAGTTCGGGTGATGGGCCACGACGTGGTGCGGGATGGCGTGGCGGCACGGCGGGCCCTGGGCGTGGTGCCGCAGGACATCGCGCTGTACGAGGATCTGTCGGCTAGCGAGAACCTCCAATACTGGGGCGGCACGCAAGGCATGCGGGGAGCGGAGTTGCGCGCGCGGATCGGGGAGGTGCTGGAGCTGACGGGGCTTCAGGACCGGGCTAAGGAAGCTGTTAAGAAGTACAGCGGCGGGATGAAGCGGCGGTTGAACCTGGCCTGCGGAATCATCCACCGGCCGCGGGTGCTGCTGCTGGACGAGCCGACGGTGGGCGTGGATCCGCAGAGTCGGGTGCGGCTGCTGGAGATGGTGCGCGCGGAAGCCCAAGCCGGAACCTGCGTGCTCTACACCACGCACTACATGGAGGAGGCCGAGACGCTGTGCGACCGGCTGGCCATCGTGGACCACGGAAAGATCATCGCGCAGGGGACGCTGGCGGAACTACGTTCCATGCTGGGGCAGCGTGACTTGCTGCGCTTCACCGGCCGGTTCCAGACCGAGGCGGTGCGGCGGGCGTTGGGGGAACTGGAGGGAATCGAAGTCGTGCAGGCGGAGCCGGATGTGCTGAGGCTGGCGGCCGCGGAGGCTTCCCGGCGGCTGCCGGCCATCTTCGCCGCGCTGGCCTCGGCGGAGGCCGAAGTTCGCGAGACCACGCTGACCCAGCCCAGCCTGGAGAGCCTGTTCATCAAACTCACCGGCAAGGAACTGCGCGAGTAGGCCATGCGCTTCGTACTGATCAGCGCGCTCAAGGATCTACGCCGGTTGCGGCGCGACCCGCTGGCTGTAGGGGTATGGATCGGCATCCCGGTGATCATCGGGGTGATGCTGACCGCGCTGTTTGGGAGCGGGCCCAGCCCGACCCCGCACGGGCGCTTGCTGGTTGCCGACGAGGACCAGACCGCGATCAGCAACTTCCTGGCCGGCTCGTTCGACCGCGGGCCGATGGCCAAGATGATTACCGTGGAGCAGGTGGAGCGCGGCGAAGGACGGCGGCGGCTGGATGGCGGAGACGGCTCGGCGCTGCTCATCATTCCAAAGGGCTTCGCCGAGGCTTACTTACGCAACCAGCCGTTCGAGCTCAGCCTGATCACCAACCCGTCGCAGCAGATCCTGCCGGGAATCATCGAGGAAACGCTCTCGATCATGGTGGATCTGGGTTTCTACGTGCAGGCGCTGGCGGGCGACCAGTTGCGGGCGTTTGCCGGCGGCCAGGCCTCGCTATCCGATGTGGCGCTGTCCGGGACGATCGTCACGCTGCGGCAGCGCTTCAACGGCCTGCGGCGCTACGTGGACCCACCGGTGATCAAGCTGAAAACCACGGTGGTGGAGCGGAAGGTGGTGGACTCGCCGAGCTTCGCCGCGTTGTTCTTCCCCTGCCTGCTGTTTCAGGCCCTGCTCTTCGTCACCCTGGGCTTGAGCGCCGACGTTTGGAAGGAGCGGCGGCTGGGGACGTTGCGCCGGCTGGTCTCGACGCCGTCGCGGCTGTGGGGGCTCCTGACGGGCAAGCTGCTCTCGGTGGGATTGGTGCTGGGAGCGGTCGGAGTGGCGGGCCTGGTGGCCGGGCGCCTGCTGGCCGGTCTGCACGCCAGCAATCCGGCGGCGGCGCTGGCCTGGTTTGTGGCTTCGGGCGCCGTGTTTTTCCTGCTGATGCTGCAGCTCCAGACGGCGGCCTCCAACGAGCGAGCCGCGAACCTGCTGACCAACTTGTTCGTCATGCCGCTGATGATGCTGGGCGGGACGTTTTTCCCCTTCGAGGCGCTGCCGAAGCACTTGGCGGCGATCGGGAGATGGACGCCTAACGGCTGGTTGCTGATGGAGTTCAAGGGGATCTTGAACGGCTCGGTCGGGGCGGGCCGGCTGGCGGCCGATTTCGCCATCGTGACGCTGGCGGGCGCAGCGCTGCTTCTGATTGCGGCCAGGCGCGTCCGGATGAAGTTCATGGTCTGAGGCCCAGATGCTACGCGACGCTCTCTTTCTCGCCCGACAGGACCTGCGGCACATGTTCCGCGCGCGCGAGACGTGGATGTGGATCTTCATCATGCCGATCATATTCTTCTACTTCATCGGCACGGTGACGGGGGGCATGGCGAGATCGGGCTCCCAGCGGGAGGCGATCGGGCTGGAGGCCCCCGCCGACGCCGGCTTTCTGGCCGACCACTTGGCGAAGCGGCTGGAGGAGCGGAACTACCAAGTGGTGAGGGGAACGGCGAGCGAGCTGGCGGGCTACGACCGGCTGCTGAGCGTGCCGGCAGGGTTCACCCGGAGCGTTCTGGCCGGAGAGCCGGTTAACGTGACGCTCACCCGGACGGGCAGCGGGTTAGGGGCCGATTACGATGAGCTGCGCGTGACACGAGCGGTCTATACGGTGCTGGCGGACCTAGTGGTGGCGGGCGCTCCAACGACCTCCCAGGGGTTGGCGGCGGTGGCCGCCCAGCCACACAGGCTCACCATGCGCGTGGTTCCGGCGGGGAAGCGGCTGGAGCCGCCGCGCGGATTCGAGCAGGCCATTCCCGGGACCATGGTGATGTTCGTGCTGCTGATCATGTTCACCTCCGGCGCGGTGACTCTGACCGTGGAGCGGCGCCAGGGCATCCTGACCAGGCTGGCCTCCGCCCCCCTATCGCGCGGGGCGGTGGTGCTGGGCAAGTGGAGCGCGCGCATGGGGTTGGGCGTGGTGCAGATCGCCTTCGCGATGCTCACGGCCAGGATGTGGTTCGGCATCCACTGGGGACCCAACGTGGGCGTCATTGCCGTGGTGATGCTGGCCTACGCGTCGCTGGCCACCGGACTGGGCATGCTGCTGGGCAACTGGGGACGGACCGAGGGACAGGTGATCGGATTGGGCGTGCTGGCTTCCAACGTGCTGGCGCTGCTGGGCGGGTGCTGGTGGCCCATCGAGATCACGCCCGTGTGGGCGCAGAGAGTGGCGCTCGCTTTGCCGACCGGGTGGACCATGGATGCGCTTCACAAACTGGTGAGTTTCGGGGCTGGGCCCTCCGCCGTGATTCCGCACCTGGTAGTGCTGACCGCTGCCGCGCTGGGAGCGGGGTACGTGCTGGCGCGCACTTTCAAGTTTCAGTAGGGGGTCACTCGGCGGGGATGGCCAGCAGGATCTCGACGCGCACGGGAGCGCCGTTCTGACTGGCGGGGCGGAACTCCCACTGCTGGAGGACGCCAATGGCCTGGGCGTTCTCGGAGGCGTCGCCCTTCCCCAAAACGCTCAGATCCTGGAACCGGCCGTTCGCCGCGATGAAGCCGTGGGCCATGAGATAGCCTCCGGAGCGGTGGTGGGGAGGAGGCCGGAAGGTGGTCAGAGGGAACGGCGCGGCCAACTGCGGGGGCGTCCCGAGGGTCACCACGCTTCCGTTCAACTGGAAACTCTCGGCGTCTTCGGCGGGGATGCAGTATTGAAGAATCCACTCGGTGGGAGCGCCCACTTCGAGGTATACGGTATAGACCGGTTTGCCACTCAACACGCCGCCGCTCTCAGGGAAGCCCTCGAGTCCGCCAGACTGCACCACGACATCGAAGACGCCTCCCGCCGGGTGCGCCATGCGGGTGGCCTCGACTGCGGCGGAGCGGGCCGAAGAGCCACCGGGCGCCGGCGCTCCGGCTGCGCTGCTGCCAGTTTGAGCCGTTTCGACTGCCTTGCCGGTGGCGGCAGCCGGGGAATCCGGATGGCTGGCAGAGGCCGAGGAAGCGCTTCCGGATCGGGCATCCTGGTTGCCGCCCGCCCCACCGCCATTGGCCCCTCCGCCGGACCAATCCGGCGCTTCGGCGCCCGAAGCCGGCGTGCGCCCTACCTGGCTGCCGGGAGGCACACTGAGGAACTCCCGCAGGGGCACCGGGTCGGAGGAGATTGATAATAGATCGGTTGGCTCCCCGGGGGTGGAATCCGCGGAGGCGCTAGGCGGCTGGCTCGGATCCTCCGAAAAACTGGTACGGATGGGCATCCCGGAGTGAGGAACCGTCAGGGCCGCCCGTTCCAGCAATTGGAGGGTGCTGGGCGACACCAGCCCCAGGGAAGGCAAATCCAGACTGGGCGGGGCGTCCAGCCGGCGGGCTTCGGCGGGTGGGACGGCATAACCTGGCAACACGTACGGCTCAGCGACGGCCCGGGGCGCAACCGGCGGCGACCAGAAGAACACTTCCGGAAGACGCAGATCGCGCGCTAACTCAGCCAAGGAGTTGGGCTGGACGATGCTCTGGTCGCTGTCGGCGCGCCGGGGAAGAGGAGGCAATTCAAAGCGGCGATGGCGTCTCGACGAACGGCTGCCACGGGAGTCCTTCCCCTGGGATGGCTTTCCGGCGGCGGTGGATGGGGGAAGCTTAGGGATGGCCAGGGGCTTGCGGTCCTGCGCCAAGGCTCCGGTGGAGGCGAGATAGAGCCGCTCGGGAACCCGGATGCGGAGAGTGCGAAGCAGCCTTTCCTGGCGCACCGCGGCCTCGCGCTCGGCGGGACTGGTCAGATCCAGGGTCAGGCTGGGCAACAGGAGCGCAATCAGCAGGTGCAGCAGGGCCGAGGCCAGAAAACTGGGCCAGCGGTTGACGTTCTGAGGCGCGATATGAACAAAGAACGGCTCCTGCCTGAGCCGCTTGAGAGGGGGCGCGGGCGAGTCGGTCAGCGGCAGCGGAAAGAGCGATTGCATGAGCGATGCGCGTTCTCAGCGGTAAGGCTGCGAGCCAAACCAGCGCTGGCGCGAGACCGTGTCAGGATCGAGGACTCCAAACCGGGACGTTATCGATCACCTTGTCGGACGGCTTCTCAAGAACCAGCGAGCGCAGCCATTGCATCTGTCCGGGATCCTTGGCGCCTCCCAGCATGGTCTGCTGCGGCAGCGGGTTGAGGGCGGACGGCTCGCCACTCATGTTCTGGAGGTTCCTCAACCCATAGAGAGCTAGCTCGAAGCGGTCCTTCACGCCCACCTTCTGGAAGAGACGGGAAAGATAGACCTTCACGGTTCCTTCGGAAATCGAGAGGGTGGTGGCGATCTCCTTGTTCTTGAGTCCCTGGGAGAGCAGGCTCACCAACTGGCTCTCGCGCTTGGTCAAGGCGATCATCTTGGCCGACAAGAAGCTGGCGGTCAAGGTCTTATCAAACCACAACTCGCCCTCGGCCACCTTGCCGAGGCACTTAACGAGCAGCTCGGGAGGCAGCGTCTTGCGGAGCACGCCGCGCACGCCGAGTTCCATGGCCTGATAGGCCAACTCGGTGGAAATCGCCCGGACCCACAAGACGATCCGGCAGTTCGGCAGGCTGCCTTGCAGTTGGGTGAGGATGCCGAAGGTGACGTCGGGGGTCAGATCGATCAACAGGACGTCGGGCTTGGAAGTCTGAATGGTTACTGCGAGTTCCGCAGTACTCTGGCACACGGAAACGGAGTCGAATCCGGGCACGGACGAAAGGACGGAGGTAAACCCTTTCGCGAGCACAGGCTCATCGGTAAAGAGCAGAACGCGGGCCATATTTTAGTCACCCTGCGCCAACGGCATCGGACCGTGGCGCCCACCATAAGATACTCGACGTACTCTCAAGTCGCTCCGTCGGACCAGATCGACGCTGTCCTCGTCCTCTCGAAGCTGGGCGGGCCACCTCCCCCACGGGAATTCCTGGTACCAGTACTATTTGACAACTCGACGCAAACTACGTACCGGCTGCCCATCCGTGGGGGTCCGAACCCCGCCGCAGCGTGCGAACATCCTCGTTTGCTCCGTCCTGAGGGGCCGGAGTACTAACTTTGGTTAACTTTCTACCTATCAAAGAGCTGCCTAGTGGCCCAGACTGCAGCGCACAAGGCCATTTTTTTGAACCATTTCGATCTTAAACTGTTGGTTAACCTCAGTCAACAAAAAACTATCATCCATTTTCGGTCTTGATCCAGGGGGCGATAGGGTGTATCCCTTAACAGCAGGCAAAATGGACAGGCGTGCCGATCCGCGGGTAGAGGTGAAGCTTCCGTGCCATGTGGGGTTTCCGAGAAGCAAGTCAAGGCTGTTCGTGGGAGTAACCGAGAACATGAGCCGGGGCGGAATTCTGGTGTCCTGGAGCGCGGACCGGATGTTAACGAACCTGCCGAAGGCCGGGGACCTGCTGACGGTGGATATCGAGCTGCCGGCCAACCATTCGTTCGGGCGGCGATGCATGCACTGCCAGGCGGTGGTGGCCAGGGTATTGGTGTGCGAGACGGGCTGCGCCCGGGTTGCTTTTCAAGTGAACCAGATGCAGTTTCGGAGTTATGCTAATGGGAAGTATGCTTCGGCGGCCAATCGCGACCAAGTGAGCTGCTCGCTGATGTGAGGAAGGTTTTGGAGCCATGATCGGCGGCAGACAGCAGCGGCGTGAGTGGGGCGGAGCGAGAAGTGCACTCTGCACTGTCCATCGTTGGCCGTGCAAGCAGCCAAGGTGTTCGGATCCGACATGAGCAAACAGACCACCAACCCGGTGCGGCGCTGCTTCCCGTCGCTGACGGACGTCGCGTTTGTGGTGCCGATGGTGCTGATGTTCGCTAAGCTGGACGGCTTCAAGTTCTTGTTGGAGGATTGCGACACGGGCTGGCACATCCGAACGGGCGAATGGATCCTCCAGAACGGCCGTGTTCCGGACCGGGACATTTTCTCGTTCACCAAGGCCGGCCAGCCGTGGTTTGCCTGGGAGTGGTTGTGGGACCTGGTTTTCGGGTGGATGCACCAGCGCTGGGGCCTGGTAGCGGTGGTGATGGCGAGCCTGCTGGTGATCTCGACGGCGTCCGCGCTGCTATACCGGCTGGCTCGGCGGAAGTGCCCGAACGTACTGATCGCTTTCGGGGTGACGTTCCTGGCCATCGCGACATCCTCGATCCATTGGCTGGCGCGGCCGCACCTGTTCACGATTCTGTTCCTGGTGGTCTTCTACTGGCTGCTGGAGCGGGTGCGGGACGGCAACGTGCGGCTGCTGTGGCTATTGCCCCCGCTTACCGTGCTGTGGACTAACCTGCACGGCGGCTTCTTCGTCGGAATCGCGCTGATTGGAGCGTACGCGGCCGGGGAGCTGGCCAGCTGGGCCCTGGAGTCCCAGCCGGAAGCCCGCGGGGCGGCACTCCAACGCAGCCAGCCTTACTTGCTGACCGCCGCCGGATGTCTCGCGGCCAGCCTGATCAACCCGTACTTTTACCATCTGCACGTTCATATCCTGCGGTATCTGGCCGAGCCTTACCAGTTCATGCAAATCCAGGAATTCATGCCCATGAGTTTCAGCCACCCGCTGGCCATGTTTCTGGAGCCGCTGCTGCTGCTGACCGTGCTGGCGATGGCCTGGAACCTGTACCAGAAGCGCTTCACTTACGTGCTTCTACTGGCTGGCGGAGCACACCTGGCCCTGATGTCGGCGAGGAACATTCCGCTGTTCGGAATTCTGGCCGCTCCGTTGGCGGCCGAGGTCCTGGGAGAGGTGGTTTCCAGCGTGTCGCGGTGGGACGTGGCGGGCTGGCTGAAGCGGTCGGTCGCGGCCTTCCAGTCATATGGCGCGGGAGTGGCCGAGCAGGACTCGATGGGAGGCATCCCCGTAGCCAGCGTGGCCGCAATGCTGCTGCTGGCCGGGATGGCGCAGCTTCCGGGCCGGCCGGCTGCGTTGCGGGCGGAATTCGACGCCAAGCGCTTTCCGGTGAAGGCCGTCGCGGCGCTGAGCGGACAGCGGCCGGTCCCGATCTTCACGGGAGATCAATGGGGCGACTATTTGATATACCGGCTTTTTCCAAGCACCAAGGTTTTTGTGGACGGCAGAAGCGATTTTTACGGCGCGAAGTTCGGCCAGAAGTTCGTAGAAGTCATGAGTGGCAAGTATGACTGGAAGGGAACTTTGGACCGTTACGGGATCGAAGCCGTGCTTCTGCCAGTCGACGCCTCTCTGGCCAGCACCCTGAAGGAATCGCGCGAATGGCGCCCGGTATACGACGATGGGGTGGCCATCCTGTTCCGGAGTACGGATGCTGGGGCGGCGGCCCGTGCGGCGCGACCAGAGAGCGTGCAGTCTTCCACCGTTGGAAGCGGTGGAATCCCGGTGATCGCCAGATCGCCAACCATAATTAAGCCTTGCGATCGAAAGGTCGCGAGTTCAAATGAAGGAACACAACCATGACGTTTCTTAGCAATTTGCTCCGTGACGAACAAGGCCAGGACCTGATTGAGTACACGCTCCTGCTCGCCTTCGTAGCTCTCGCCTCCGCCGCTCTGTTTATTGGGGCCGGTGGTTCTGTGTCCGGGATTTGGAATGCAGCCAACTCCCGGCTGTCCGCCGCCAACACCCTAGCCTCGTAGAATACAAGGGGGGCATGGACGCCATGCCCCCCAACTTGGCTCCCGGATGGGGCGGTAAGGTCTCTAGTCTCGGGCGTTTGCATCGAGCAGACGCGGGACGGTAAGGAAGCAGCATGAACAAGCGGTTTATCTCGGTAGTGATTTTCGCCGTGATCGTTGCCGGCGTGTTCACCCTGGTGTTCTACAAGTTCATCGCCAGCCGGATCAACACGGCGCCGCCGCCGGTCGCCACCACCCAAGTGCTGGTTGCCTCCCGCACTCTGGATGAGGGCGCGTTGATCCACGAAGGGGACCTGGATCTGGTCGCCTGGAGCGGAACTCCGCCTCCCGGGGCGTTAACGGACAAGAAGCAAGCGGTCGATCGCGGCGTGATCTCCAAGATCTTCCAGGGCGAGCCGGTGCTGCAGACGCGCCTGTCCGGGGTGGGCGACGCCGGACTGTCGGCCCTCATTCCGTCCGGGAAGCGCGCGGTGGCGCTGCGTGTGAACGATGTGATCGGCGTGGCGGGCTTCGTGGTACCGGGCATGCACGTGGATATCATCATCCTCGGGAATCCGCCCGGGGGCGCCGCCTCAATGGGCACGCTCTCCAAGACGCTGCTTCAGAACGTGGAGGTGCTCACGGCCGGCCAGGATCTTAAGAAGGATGCCGAAGGCAAGCCGGTTTCGGTGCCCGTGATCACGGTGCTGGTGAGTCCGGAAGACGCGGAGAAGCTGAGCCTGGCCAGCAGCGACGCCAGAATCCAGTTGGTGCTCCGAAACAAGAACGACAGCGTAGATTCGAAGACGCCAGGCACCGCCATGGCACTGCTGTTCTCCGGGCAGAAGATGGGGCTACCCGGGCCGGCGGTGCAGCATAATAGGGAAGCCGCACCCAAGGCGCCGCCGGTGGTCAAGCCGAAGCCACCTTACGTGATCGAGGTGATTCAGGGCGGAGAGCGGAAGAGTAGCGAATTCAAGCAAGAGCCGGAGGACTAATCCGTGAGCCACATCAGACTGCTGAGCGGCGCACTTCTCATGATCGGCGGGGCGTTGATCCCGGCCGGTCGACCAGCCTGGGGACAGCCGGCGAGTTCGGCGGCAGCCCCCGTCCAGCACGCAGCCGGATCTGGAGCGCGGGACCTGCCCCTGACTGTGGGCAAGTCTCTGGTTGTCGAAAGCCCGGTCACCATCCAGCGGGTGGCGGTGGGCGATTCCAAGACCGCGGAAGCGATCGCGGTAAGTCCGCGCGAAGTGCTGGTGAACGGAAAAGCGGTTGGAGACACCAGCCTGATCATCTGGCAGCAGGGAGGAAACCGGTTGCTCTTCGACCTGCGGGTGCGGGCTAGCAATTCGAAACTGGAGGCCGTGCGGCACGAGATCGAGAGGGAGCTTCCCGGCCAGGACGTGACCATCAACGTGGAAGACACCAGTGTGTACGTCCGCGGGACCGTGGCGGACATGCTGAGCGCAGAGCGTGCGGTCGCGCTGGCGGCCACGCTGGGCAAGCCGGTCAACCTGCTGCGTGTGAAAGTGCCCGCGTCGGAGCAGCAGATTCTGTTGAAGCTGCGCTTCGCCGACGTGGACCGTACCCTGTCGCAGGACCTGGGCATTAGCCTTTACAGCGCCGGCGGCGGGAACACGCAAGGCTCTATTGGGACGGGCACTCCCACTCCTGCGACGGTTAGTCCCACGCCCGGGCAAAAGCTCGCGGGGCTTACTCTGGGAGAGGCTACCCAACTGATGCTGTTCCGGCCCGACCTGAATATTGGCCTGACGCTCCAAGCGTTGCAATCCAAGGGACTGGCGCAGATCCTGGCCGAGCCTAACCTGCTGACCATCAATGGCAAGAAAGCCAGTTTCCTGTCCGGCGGCGAGTTTCCATTTCCCATGGTGCAACCGGGATCGGCCGGCGCGTCCCCCGTGATCACGCTGCAGTGGCGGGAATACGGTATCCGCACCAACTTTACACCCACCATCACGCCGCGCGGCACCATCCGGCTGAAGGTGAACCCGGAAGTCAGCTCGCTGGATTACAGTCACAACATAACCATCAGCGGGTTCACGATACCTGCGCTCACCACGCGCCGCATCGACACGGAGGTCGAGCTGCAGGACGGGCAGAGCTTCGCGATAGCCGGCCTGCTGGACAACGAGACCACGCAGACGTTGAGCAAGATCCCCGGCATCAGCAACATACCGGTGCTGGGCAAGCTGTTCCAGTCCCGGACGATCAGCAAGACCAACAGCGAATTGTTGGTGGTGGTGACGCCAGAGGTGGTGCAGCCCGTCCCGGCCGGCATGCAAGTGCCAATTCCGGAAATGTCCATGCCGTTCCTGAAGGGCGATTTGATCACCCCGCCGAGGACGCCCCCGATCAGCGTCACGGGGCAGGTCCCGGTGAGGTCTCTGCAAGACTCGGTTCGGGTGGAGGAGATGGACGCCATGAAGGACCAAACGCCGTCCACCCCAGCCATGCCGGTGATCCAGTTCTTGCCGGTGACGCCCGCCGCGCCGCTGCCTGGGACAAGCCAGCCATCTCCTACGCCACGATAGAGTACTAGAAGAAGGGTTCGATGCAGCTGAAGGTTGGATTGATCATCGCGAATCACGCCCTGTGGGACGAGGTGCAGGAGTGCATTCGCGAGCTCCCGGTGCAGGTGTTGCTGCAGCAGACCGAACTGGGAGATCCGGGAGTGTTCCTGGACCAGCTCGAGAGCCTGCGCCTGGACGTGCTGATCATCGATCTGACGCGATTGTCGGAGCCCTTCGAACAAGTCGTACGCCGCATCAAGGCCGGCGCCGTTACGCCGATGATCATCGCGCTGAACGAGACGGCGGACCCGGAGGTGATACTGGGCGCGATACGCGCCGGGGCGAACGAGTTCCTGTATCCGCCGCTGCAGGGGGGACTGCGCAAGGCTCTGGAGCGGCTGTCGGGCGAGCGAGCTCAGAAGCACGCCGCGAACCGGCAGCGCGGAAAGACGCTGGGGTTCCTCTCGGTGAAGGGAGGCTGCGGCGCCACCACCATAGCCTGCCACGTGGGGGTGGAGATCCAGCGCACGACTTCGCAGGACGTTCTGCTGGCCGATCTGGACTTCGACAGCGGGATGGTGGGTTTTCTGATGAAGGCCCGAACACCCTACTCCTTTATGGACGCGGTGCGCAACGTCCAGCGGCTCGACTTGAGCTATTGGAAGGCTCTGGTTTCCAACGGCCAGGCGCACCTGGAAGTGATTCTGGCGCCGCCGCTGGCTTCCATCCACGAAGCGCTGGTTCCAGACCAGTTCCGGCGGGTGCTGACCTTCCTGCGCTCGGCGTACGATTGGATTCTGGTCGATTTGGGGCGCAGCGTGAACGCCCTGTCGCTGGGGATGCTGGAGGAAGTCGACGATCTGTACCTGGTCGCGACATCGGACATTCCCTCGCTGCACCAATGCAAGCAGGTGGTCCAGGCGCTTCTGGACACGGGTTACAACCGCCAGCGCCTGCACTTGGTGATGAACCGCATGCCGAAGCGGTCGGACCTGGCGCCCGGCGAACTCCAGCGGTTACTGGGTGTGCCGATATTCGAAGCGCTGCCCAACGACTACCCGGCGCTTTACGAGGCCTATGCGGAGGGCAATCTTCTGCCGGGCTCGAGCGATCTGGGCAAGTCGATGATCGGGCTGGCCAGCAAGATTACGGGAGTGCAGGTTAAGGAGAAGCCGAAGTCGAAATCGAGCCTTTCGATCTTCTGAGCGGCAGATTGCTACCAGCGCGGGCTAGCGCGGGCGGGCATCGACAAGGAAGGCAGGGATATTCATGGGCACGAACGTTGCGGTAGGAAGCCGGGGCGACGCCAGTTGGGTGACGCGCTTGTTCAACGCGCAGCCGCTGGCGCCGGAGTACCAGGAGCTGAAGTTTGCGCTTCACCGCAAGCTGATCGAGCGAATCAACCTGGAAGCGCTGTCTTCCCTGGGCGGAGACCGCGTTCGCCTGGAGGTCCGGGCCGCGGTGGCGCGGCTGGTGGAGGAAGAGACTACTCCGCTGAGCCGGATGGAAAAGGAGCGGGTCACCGAGGAAGTCCTGAACGAGGTGTTCGGGCTGGGTCCCCTGGAGCCGCTCCTGCAGGACCCGACGGTGTCGGATATCCTGGTGACCACGCCGCGCCTGGTGTACGTGGAGCGGCATGGCAAACTGTACCGCACGCCAGTGGAGTTCAAGGACAATTCACACCTGTTGCGGATCATCGAGAAGATCGTTTCCCGGGTGGGGCGGCGCGTAGACGAATCCTCTCCGCTGGTGGATGCGCGCCTTCCGGATGGATCGCGCGTGAACGCGGTGATTCCGCCGGTGGCGGTGGACGGCCCGTTGCTCTCCATCCGGCGCTTCCGACGGGATCCCATCCAGCCCGAGGAGTTGGTGCGCAACCTGACGCTCACCGAGGGCATGCTGCAAGTCTCTCAATCCTGCGTGAAAGCGCGCTTGAACGTGGTCATTTCGGGGGGCACCGGCGCGGGCAAGACGACGCTGCTGAACGTGCTGTCCGGCTACATTCCGGAAGACGAGCGCATCGTGACGATCGAGGACGCCGCCGAACTGCAGCTCCGGCAAACGCACGTCGCGCGGATGGAAACGCGCCCGCCCAACATCGAAGGACAGGGCGCCATCAAGATCCGGCAACTGGTCATCAACGCCCTGCGTATGCGCCCGGACCGCATTGTGGTGGGCGAGGTGCGCGGCGAGGAAGCCCTGGACATGCTGCAGGCCATGAACACGGGCCACGACGGCTCGCTGACCACCATCCACGCCAACAGCCCGCGCGACGCCATCGGACGGCTGGAGGTGATGGTGGGCATGGCGAATTCGAACATCGGCGTGCGGGCCATTCGCCAGCAGATCAGCTCCGCGGTGGACCTGTTCGTTCAAATCGCGCGGTTCAGCGACGGCAGCCGGCGCGTCACGCACCTGACCGAGTGCGTGGGCATGGAAGGCGACCAAATCACCACGCAGGACATTTTCGTGTTCGAGAAGTCGGGCGTATCCGAAGAGGGAAAGGTCGTGGGAAAATTCCGGCCGACCGGCATTCGTCCCAGGTTCTACGACCGCCTGAAATCGGCGGGGATCGTGTTACCGCCTTCCGTGTTCCAGACCACGGTCGAGATTCGATAGGAGCGCGCTATGACTCTGATACTCGTGCTTCTGTTCCTGATCGTCTTCGGGCTGATCATTCTGGCGATCAACATCGGCTCGCAGTTCCTGGAATCTCAGAAGAAGAAGAAAGTCACCGAGATGCTCCAGACCGCGAGCGGCTCCGCCGTGCAGACGCAGGCGAAGGTCCTGATGGAGCCGGAAACCCCCGTCAACGAAGTGCTGATGAAGTTCCTGAACAGGTTCAACTTCGTCCGGAAGCTGGATATGACGATCCAGCAAGCGGGAATGACCATGTCGGTGTACTCGCTGCTGCTGGCCATGCTGATTCTGGTGGTGCCGGGCGCGTTGATCGGGGCGCGGATGAACTTCATGATGTACCCCTGGTTGAGCGCGCTGGCGGGCGGAATCGTGATGGCCGTGCTGCCCTACCTGTATGTGGGGCACGCGCGGACCAAGCGCATGGGCGAATTCGAGGAGCAGTTTCCCGAGACTCTGGACTTCCTGGCGCGGGCCATGCGGGCCGGCCACGCCTTTTCCATCTCCCTGGAGATGCTCTCCGAAGAGTCCCCGCCGCCGACCGGCCAGGAGTTCCGCAAAGTCTTCAACGAACACAACCTGGGGCTGCCGATTGAGGTGGCTCTGCAGAACCTCGCCACACGGGTGCCGCTGCTGGACGTGAGCTTCTTCGTCTCGGCGGTTTTACTGCAGCGCGAAACGGGCGGAAACCTGGCCGAGATTCTGAACAAGCTGGCGCAGATCATTCGCGAGCGGTTCAAGCTGAAAGGAGCCGTGCGAGCGGCCAGCGCTCACGGCCGGATCACCGGGTCGATTCTGACCCTGATGCCGATCGTGCTGATGTTCGGCCTGCTGGTGGTCGCTCCGGGGTACCTGCAAGGCATGGCCAAGGACCCGGATGGCCGGGTGATGATCGCCGTTTGCCTGGTGGCGATGGTGCTGGGGCATTTCACGATCAGGAAGATCGTCAAAATAAAGGTGTAGGGCGATGGCGATAGCAGTCACATTCTTGTTCTTCTTGATGATCGCGGGTCTGATTACGGCGTTTGGCTACCGGATGTACTCGCGCCCGGCGCGGATCCACGAGCGGCTCGGCGCAGCCGTGGTGGAGTTGCCGTCCCTGGGGACGACGCAGAAAACCGACCGGAAGTGGGCCGTTCGGATCATCCAGACCATCGGGGAAAAAGTGCCGATTTCGCCGCAGGACGCCACCGTCACCAGGCGGTACCTGATCGCGGCCGGCTACCGCACCGACATGGCCCTCAAAGTGTTCTACGGCATCAAGTTAGTGCTGTGCGGGGGGTTCTTGTTGGGGTCGATCATAGGCCGCCACTTCATCTCGAATCCCATTTTGAGCATCATTGTGGTTCCCGCGGCCGCATTGGCCGGCTTCTACGGCCCGAACCTGATCCTGGAGAGGATGATCGACCGGCGGCGGGAAAGACTGCGGTTTTCGCTGCCCGACGCGCTGGACCTGATGGTGGTGTGCATGGAGGCCGGACTGGGCCTGGATCAGGCCATCGCCAGCACCAGCCGCGAGCTGCTCAGGACCCACCGGGAGATCAGCGAGGAATTCGGGCTGGTGACCCTGGAGATGCGGGCCGGCAAGCGGCGCAGCGAGGCGCTCAAGAACCTGTCGGACCGCACCTCGGAACCGGAATTGCGCAAGCTGGTAGCTACCATGACCCAGGCGGATCGCTTCGGCACCAGCATTGCCGAGGCCTTGCGCACCCACGCCGATTTCATGCGTGTACGCCGGCGCCAGGAAGCCGAAGAGCGCGCCGGAAAAGTCGGCGTGAAACTGGTGTTCCCCATCTTCTTCTTTATTCTGCCCGCGATGCTGCTGGTAGCGGCGGGCCCCGGACTTCTGCAACTGTTCAAGGGCTTGTTCCCAATCATGAATTCGTTCGGAAAATAGGACCGATGATGGAAAGGAGATCCAAATGTTCGGACTAAGCAATACCGTGACGCAGGCAATTCTATGGATCGTGGCGGGATTCGTGCTGGTGCTGCTGATCATGCGCCGCCGCAAGCGTAAGATGCAGGGCTGACGGGAACCGGGCGGCGGGACGGTGGGTTGCGATCGCATCGCGCCGCAACCCACTTTCCGCCCCTGAGCAGTATGCAGCTCGATTTGCCGGGCATTGTGCCATCGCTTCGCAATGCGCAGAACCAGGACGGCGGTTGGGGATATCGGGGCGGCGCCTCCTGGACCGAGCCGACCGCCTGTGTGCTGTTGGCTCTGGCAGCGGCTGGCGAGAGGGGCGAGAATTACCAGCGCGGCCTGGCTTGGCTGGAGAAAGGCCAGCTCGCAGACGGGGGTTGGGCTCCCAACCGATCCGTGGATCGGAGTACCTGGGTTACCGCCATGGTTGTCCTGGTTCTCGCAGACCAGACCGGCACGGCGGAGTTGCCTGGCGCGTATGGATGGCTGCTGAAGCAATCCGGCCGCGAGTCGGGCTATCTCCAACGGTTCCGCGACTGGCTGCTAGGAGTGAACCAGGAGCTAGACGTGAGCTACAGAGGCTGGCCGTGGTATCCCGGTACCGCCTCGTGGGTGACACCCACGGCGCTGAGCATCCTGGCGCTGGAGAAGGGCGGCAGGCCCGACTCGCGGCGGCGGGAACGAATCGAGAGCGGGCGGGAGTTTCTGCTGTCGCGGATGTGTTCGGACGGCGGCTGGAATCATGGAGCGACCCGGGCCTGGGGCTATTCCTCCGACTCCTACCCGGAAACCACCGGCCAGGCCTTGCTGGCACTGGCCGGGTTCCAGGAGCGGCGCCTGGAGAAGAGCCTGCGCTGCGCGGAGGGTCACCTGAAGACCTGCCGCTCGGCGGAGGGACGCAGTTGGCTGGAAATGGCCTTGCTCGCGCATGGCCGCAGTCCGTCCAGCTTTCCCAAAGACGGCCTCACCCTCTACAGCACAATGGATCGGGCTCTGATCGTCGTGGCGGAGGCTGCGATGCGGGGAAAGAACGTCTTTCAGGGTTAGAACGCCATGCCAGCGATTTCACGCCGCCGCCTGTTGCTTGGCTCCGCTGGAGCCTGGGCGCTCACCGCATGCTCCCGGCGGGCGGCGGCGGAGCTCCCACGGGTGTCGATTACACTGGCGCCCTCCTACACGCAGGACTTGTACGGCAGCCTGCGCCGCATTCTGAGCGAGCATAAGCTGGAGGTGCGCGGCCGACGAGTTGTGCTGAAGCCCAACCTGGTGGAGTACGACCCCGCCGCGCCCATCAACACGAATCCGCTGTTGGTTCACGCCGCGCTGGAGGCCTTCTCCGCACTGGGCGCGGCGGAGGTGCGAATCGCCGAGGGCCCCGGCCACCGCCGCGGCACGCTCGAGTTAGCGGAGGCGGCGGGATACTTCCGCACGATTCCCGGCTTCGAGCGGATGTTCACGGACCTGAACCTCGACGACACCTCGCTCGTCCGCTTGCGGCGGCCCGCTTCGCGCCTGGAGTCGCTGTACCTTCCACACACCGTGCTGGGCGCCGACCTGGTGGTATCCATCCCCAAGATGAAGACACACCACTGGGTGGCGGCCACGCTGGGCATGAAGAACCTGTTCGGGGTGGTGCCGGGAGGGATCTACGGGTGGCCCAAGAATGTTCTGCACTGGGCCGGGATCGACGGTTGCATCGCGGATCTGCACCGCGTGTTTCCGCGAGTGTTCACGATTGTGGACGGGATCGTCGGCATGGAGGGGAACGGACCGATTCAGGGCCGGCCGAAGGCTGCGGGAGTGATTGTGGCGGGCCGGGACATGGTGGCCGTGGACGCGACCTGCTGCCGGATCATGGGGATCGATCCGGAGATGGTCGGGTACCTCAAGCTGGAGGAGACCCAGGGCCAGACCCGCGCGGAGGGCGTGCGGCAGATCGGGGAGGCGCTGGGGCGCGTGCGCACCGATTTTGAACTGCTGCCGGCATTCTCCGGGTTCCGGCTGCGCCGGGCCTGACCCCTAGTGGAAGGCCCTCACCCCGAGCAACGCCAGAGTGCCCAGCGCGAGCACCGCTCCGTGGGGAAGTCTCATCCCCTTGGGGCTTTGCACATCTAGCTCTTCGCTCCTCCGGTAAGGCGGCCGCAGATGGGCCAGATCCCAAATGAGGTACGCCGTATTGGAAAGGGTCTTGCGGAACCGCCGATGCAGCAGCATGAGCGCCAGCGCCAGCACCAGTCCTATCACAGCGCTGAAGAGAAGGATCCACAACCAGTCCGGCCAGCCCGCGAGTGCGCCCAGCGCGGCCGCCAGTTTCACATCGCCGGCGCCCATCCCGCGCAGAGCGTACATCGGCAGGTAGATCAACACCGCCGCGCCAAAGCCCAAAGCGGCCTCGCGCAGACCGGGCCAGACCGAGTTGCTACGGACCAGGGACAGGACAGCGTGGAGCAGGAACCCCACCGGAATGGCCGGAAGCACCAACCAGTTGGGGATACGGCGATAGCGGATATCGTAGATTCCGGCCACCAGCACCAGGAACACGAGGGGAAGGTGAATCAGAGGGATCATTTTGTTGGGCGACTCGGCAAGTATACTATGTTTGAGCATTCCTCGGAAGACCTATGACGCCGCCCCCGGAAAAGCGGGACCCGCTGCTGATGCGGAAGATGTTCGGACGGATCGCCCCGCGCTACGATTTCATCACGCGGGTGTTCTCTTACGGCATGGATCCCGGCTGGAAGCGGCAGGCGGTGGAGCGCGCGGGCCTGCCCAGGGAACCCGCGATCCTGGACCTGGCTTGCGGGACCGGGGATTTCTCGAAGCTGATCGCGCGCCGGCTGCCGGGGGCGGGAATCGTGGCAGCCGACCTTACGCCTGGGATGGTGCGCCTGGCGCGCGAGGGCGGCGTCGAACGGGTGGTCTGCGCGGATGCGATGAACCTTCCGTTTCGCGATGGCGCCTTCGACGGAGTGTTCGTGGGCTACGGGCTGCGCAACTTCCCGCGGCTGGGGGACGCGGTGGAGGAGATTCGCCGCGTGCTGCGGCCGGGCGGGGTCTTGGTGAGCCTGGATTTCTTCCTGCCAACCAATCCGGCGCTACGCAGGATCTACCTGGGGTACCTCTACGCGCAGGGCTGGTTCTGGGGCCTGTTGCTGCACGGCAGCCCGAGGACTTACACCTACATCCCGGATTCCCTGCGCAGCTTCCTCTCCGCGGAGGCGTTCCGCGCGCTGCTGGCAGGCGCGGGCTACACCGGGATCCGCCTCAGGAAGTTCTTGTTCGGCGGCATCGCCCTGCACTGGGCGGCGCGCGATCACTGATCGACTTCCACCAGTTTGGTCCGGGACGACAAGCCGGACTTGATCCGCAAGCGCGACTTCGGCAGGCCGAATCGCTCGGCCAGGCGTGCGATCAGCTCCTCGTTCGCCTTGCCCTCGATGGGCGGAGACTTCAGGTAGGCGGTGAACGATCCATCCTCGACCTGCTCGAGGCGTGGTTTCTTGGAATTGGGCTTCACTTTCACGGAAACGAGCATGGGGGCCTCGGGTCACTCCTGCCTGAGCACCGTCATCGGGTCCACCGACGACGCGCGCCGGGCGGGCACGTAGGCTCCCAGGGCCGCCACGCCCAGCAGTGCGAGGGAGACCAGCGCCAATATAGTCAGGTTAAAGGAGGGCACACCCAGACCCGCGGTCACAGCGCGACTGAACAGAAGGCAGAGCAGGATACCGATGCCTGCTCCCATGCCCGCCAGGAGCAGGCCCTGCTTCAAGACCATTTTTAGCACATTCACGCGATCCGCTCCGAGGGCCATGCGGATGCCGATTTCTCGCATGCGGCGGCTCACCGAATAGGTCATCAGGCCGTAGAGGCCGACCATCGCGAGGGCCAAGCCGAGGAATCCCAGAGCGCCCATCGCCTCGGTGAGCCAACTGAAGAACTTTCTGACCCGCATGTCGAAGTACTCGTCGATGGTGCGAACGTTGTAGATGGGCTGATCCGCGTCCAGGTAACGGACCAGTTGGCGAAGCGGCGCGGCCAGCGCGGCCGCATCTCCTTGGGAGTGAGCCAGCAACATCATCTGGGCTTGCGGATTCTGCGCCAGTGGCAGGTAGAGGATCTCCAGCGGCGGCTCGCTGGGGAAATAGTACTTGCTCTCCGTAGCCAGGCCCACGATCTCCACCGGCGGGCCGCTTGGCCGCCAGAGCCGAAAGCGCTTCCCGATGGGGTCCGCGTTCGGGAAGAACGTGTGAGCGAACTGCTGGCTGGCGATGGCCACGCGGGGGGAATCGGCTTTGTCGGTCGCCTTGAAATCGCGGCCCCGGAGGATGGGCACGTTCAGGGTTTCGAAATAGCCTTCACTCACGACATTCGACGGCACGGAGATGCTCTCCTGGCCCGGGGGCAACTGGAAACCTTCGGGAATCACCTGTTGCAGGATGGGATAGTTGGTCAGCGGCGGCAACCGAGCCAGCGCGGCGGATTTCACGCCCGGAAGCGCCCGGGTCTGTTCCGCCAGCCGTTTGTAGAACGCCTGGGTCTGGGCCTCGGAATAGCGCACCAAGCTCGGGTCGAAGTTGGCCATCAGAATGTGGTCGCTGCGAAAACCGTGCGGGGAGGAGAGCAGAAACGAAGCGCCCCGGAAAAGCTGAGTGGCGCAGACCAGGAGCAGCAGCGAACCCGCCACCTGCGCGATCACCAGGATGTTCCGGCCCAGAAAGCGCCGGCGCTTGCCCGCACCCTCGGCCCCGGACTTTAAGGCCGGCGCCAAGCCGGCCCGGGTGGCTTGCAAGGCGGGCGCCAGACCGAACAGGACGGCGCTGGCCAGGGAGGCGAAGAGGGTGTAGAGGACCACCCGCAAATCCAGCTTGGCATCGATGCTGAGCGGGATGTCGCTGGCGATCTTGAAGTGCGAGAAGCTCTCGATTCCGGCTTGCGCCAGCGCCAGCCCAAACGCCCCGCCCAGAACGGCGATGACCAGGCTTTCGGTGAGCAGTTGGCGCACCAGGCGCCACCGCCCCGCACCGATGGCCAGCCGGACCGCGATCTCGCGGGCACGCGCCCGCCCACGGCTGAGCAAGAGGTTCGCGACGTTGGCGCAGGCGATCAAAAGCACCACTCCCACCAGCGCGAGCAGGAACCCCATCAGCAAGGCGTCATAAGGGGACCGAGCCACACGCACCTGGAATTCCGTCCGAACGGCGACAGAGATGTTTCGATTGGTGTCCGGATAGGCCTGCCGGAGCTGCTGGCCGATCACCTCCGCCTCGGCATTGGCCTGGGCTACCGAGACTTCCGGCTTGAGGCGCCCTTTGACGGTCAATCCGCGATCGTCGCGGCGCTCCAGAATGCTCTGCTGGGGGCTGCCAGCCAGCCGCGGCGACATCATGAGGGGGACGAAGAAAGCCGGGTGGAAGAACTGATCCAAAGCGGAGAATGACTCCGGGGCCACTCCGATCACGGTGAAGTCAATGCCATTCAAGAAAATGGTCTTCCCAATCACGTCGGGACGGGAGGCGAATTCGGTGCGCCACAGGTCGTGGCTGAGGACCACCACGGCGTCGCGGCCGGGTGCCTGGTCTTCGTCGGGCCGGAAGCTGCGCCCCAGCTCCGGCTCGACGCGCAGGGCGCGGAAGGTATCGGCGCTGGCCAGGACGCCGACTTGCACCTGCGGCGAGGCGTCCCTGCTAGCGGCGAATCCTACCCGAAGCAACTGGAACGCCGCCAGGCCTTCAAAGGACTTGCTCCTGGTCCGGAAGTCAAGGTAGTCCCGGTAAGACATCCCCCCGAAGCTCTCTCCGCGCACCTGAGACACGACGGTGACGACTCGCGAGGCCTGGGGAACGGGCAAGGGCCGGAGCAGCAAGGCGTCGGCGAAGCCGAAGATGGCTGAATTCGCCCCGATCCCGAGGGCCAGCGAGAGGATCGCGACCAGTGCAAAGCCGGGGTTCTGGCTAAGGGTCCGGAGGGCGTAGCGGAAATCTTGGAGCATAGGGTTCACCCGCTAGTTGGAAAGCACGCTCCCTGCCAGCAGGGTACGCCGGCATCCGCCTGTAAAGCAAGGGTAGGGCTCAGGAGCGCCTCACGCCGCCGTTCGCTTCCGGAACGCGGCGTTCCGGGAATGGGACTGGCGGGCGCGGGGGTGGTGTAAGATCATAGGTTCATGACCAAGGGCCAGATTCTCTCATTCATCAAGGATATCGGCATCGTGCCGGTGGTGCGCACATCGAGCGTGGAAAGCGCGCTCAAGGCGGTGGAGGCCATCTACAACGGAGGCATCCGCGCCGCGGAGATCACCATGACGGTGCCGGGGGCCATTCGTGCGCTAGAGAAGGCAGCGGATGCCTTCGGCGACAAGCTGGTGCTGGGGGCGGGCACCGTGCTGGACCCGGAGACGGCGCGCGCCTGCATGCTGGCCGGAGCGGAGTTCTTCGTTTCGCCGAACCTGAAGCTCTCCACTGTCGAGATGGTCAAACGCTACTCGAAGGTGGTGATGCCGGGGGCGCTCACGCCCACCGAAGTGCTGACCGCCTGGGAGGCCGGCGCGGACATCGTCAAGGTGTTCCCGTGCGGCAACGTGGGCGGGGCGAAGTACATCAAGGCGCTCAAGGCGCCCTACCCGCACATCGAGCTGATCCCGACCGGGGGAGTGAACCTGGAGACGGCGGGGGATTTCCTGAAGGCGGGGGCTTGCGCGGTAGCGGTGGGGGCCGAGCTGGTGGACGCCCAGAGCATCCGGGAAGGCCGGCTGGAGGTCATCGAAGAGCGGGCGCGCAAGTACCTGGCGGCGATCGCCAAAGCCCGTGCCGAGATGGCGGCTGCAGCGGTGTAATCTGGTAAACTAGAGTACCGGTCGACTATGCCAATTAGCAAGGATTTGATGGACATTTTGGTGTGCCCTCTGTGCAAGGCGCCGGTCGAGATCAAGCCCGATCAGAGCGGCCTGAAATGCGTGCAGTGCAAGCGGGTCTACCCGATCCGGGAGGATATCCCGGTCATGCTGATCGACGAGGCCAAGATCGAAGAGTAAGCCCTCGTGCATGGGAACAATACTTGAGCAGCTTCCCAGCGGCGCTCGGGTGGCGGTAGTTCGCCTGCGGTCGCTGGGGGACTGCGTACTCACTACGCCGGCCCTGGAAGCGCTGAGGCGAGCCCGGCCCGACCTGAGGGTCGGGGTGGTCGTCGAAGAGCGGTTCAACCCGGTTTTTGAAGGCAATCCCGACCTCGACGAGCTGCTGGCGCCCTCCCTGCGCGGGCTGGCGCGATGGCGGCCGGATCTGTGCCTGAATCTGCACGGCGGCACGCGCAGCCTGGCGCTCACAATGCTCTCCGGAGCGCGCTTCCGGGCGGGATTCGCCCATCACCGTTATTCCACGTTATATAACGTTCGCATACCCAGGGCGCAGGAGATCCTGGGGGTATCCAGGAAAGTGCACACAGCCGAGCACTTGGCCTCGGCGATGTTCTACCTGGGCGCGGAGCAGGGCGAAATTCCGCGGACCAAGTTGTTTGCCGACCCCGTTCCGGCCAAGGCGCCGTATGCGGTACTCCATCCGGTGGCGTCGGCCGCCTCGAAGACCTGGCCGGCGGAAGGGTTCCTCGAGGTGGCTGCGCGGCTGGCAGAGGCGTGGCGCCTGGAGCCCGTCTTCATCGCCGGGGCGGGCGAGGATCTGACCCCGTTCCGAGCATACCGGACGGTGGCGGGCGCCCCGCTGGGCCAGCTTAAGTCGCTCATGGCCGGAGCCGCTCTGTTCGTCGGCAACGATTCCGGCCCGGCGCACATGGCGGCTGCCTTTCGCGCGCCAACGCTGGTGATTTTCGGGGCCTCGGACCCGGACGTGTGGGGGCCGTGGCGAACCGCGTCCGAGATCCTGACGGCGCGCGGCGATATCCGCGCGATCGCCGTGAGCGAGGTGCTGGAGGCGCTGGAGCGCCTGAGGGTCTCCGCATGAAAGAGCTGGGCCGGCTGCTGCGCTATGCCCTGCCCTACTGGTGGGCTTTGGTGGCGGCCTGTTTGATGATGGCGGCGGTGGGGGCGGCGCACGGCATGACCGCGCTGCTGGTGGGCCAGGTGTTCGGCCGCGCCCTGAAACCGGACGCCCCGGATACTCCGGTGGACCTGTTCACCATCCCTTTCACTCACAAGACCGTCTTCCTCGAGCAGCTCACTCCAGGCTGGATTTCAAACGTCTGGACCATGATCGCCTACATGATTCTGGTCACGTTCTTCGTCCAGGGAGTGTGCGATTACCTGGGCAACGTGCTGATCAACTACGCGGGGCTGTCCTCGGTCACGAATCTGCGCCAGCGCGTCTTCGACAAGGTGTTGCAGCACGGCGCGCAGTTCTACGAGACGCACTCGACGGGCCGGTTGATGTCGTCGATCATGCTGGACATCGAGAAGATCCAGGTGGCCAGCTCGAGCATGCTGGCCGACTTCCTGCGGCAGGCATTCACCACGATATTCCTGCTGGCGGTGATCATCGAGAGGGACTGGAAGCTGGCGGTGGTCAGCCTGGCGGTGTTCCCCTTCGTTCTGCTGCCGACCGCCAGGCTCGGCAAACGCGTCCGCCGCACCACGCGGCGCGCGCAGGACGACGCGGCCGAGATGAACCAGATCCTGCAGGAGAGCCTCAGCGGGCAGCAGGTGGTGAAATCTTTTGGGGCGGAAGGGTACGAGTCGGGCCGGTTTCGCCAGGCCGCGCGCCGCTTCCTGCGGAGCAGCTTGCGTTATACGGCGCAGCAGGCGGTTGCATCGCCCTTGATCCAGTTCTTCGGCGCGGTGACGATTGTGGTCCTACTGGGCTACGCTCGCGACCAGATCAAGGCTGGGGCGATGGATCTCAAAGGATTCACGTCGTTCATGACGGCGTTGCTCATGCTGTTCGAGCCGGTCAAGCGGCTCACCGGCATCTATACCATCTTCCAGCAGGCGTTGGGCGCGTCCCAAAAGGTCTTCGAGTACATGACCCAGGAAGAGGACATCCAGAGTAAGCCCGGCGCGAAGCGGCTGGAGCGGTTCGAGCGGTCGATCGTCTTCGACGACGTGAGTTTCCGGTACCCGGGTTCGCCGGACGGGTTTCTGCTGCACTCGATCAATCTGGAAGTGAAGGCAGGGGAGATCGTGGCGCTGGTGGGGCCGAGCGGCGCCGGCAAGACCACGCTGGTGAACCTGGCGCCGCGGTTCCAGGATGTCACCGCGGGCCGGGTGCTGGTGGACGGCGTGGACGTGCGCGATTGGGAGCTGGCGTCGCTGCGCGATAAAATCGGCATTGTGGCGCAGGACACCTTTCTGTTCAACGACAGCGCCGCCAACAACATCCGCTACGGGAAGCGGGACGCCACCGCGGAGATGGTCCGGCAGGCCGCCCGCGACGCTCTGGCCGAGGAGTTCATCCAGGCGCTGCCGGAAGGCTACGACACGCCCATCGGCGAGCGCGGCGTGAAGCTGAGCGGCGGGCAGCGGCAACGCATCGCCATCGCCCGGGCGCTGCTGAAGAACGCCCCCATCCTGATCCTGGACGAAGCCACCTCGCATCTGGACACGGAATCGGAGTTGCTGGTGCAGAGCGCACTGGGGAACCTGATGGCCGGCCGCACGGTGATCGTGATCGCGCACCGGCTTTCGACCGTGCGGCGGGCGGACAAGATCGTGGTGGTGGACCAGGGCGGCATCTCGGAAGTGGGCACGCACGAAGAACTGGTAAGCGGCGGAGGAATCTACCAGCGGCTGCACACATTGCAGTTCCTCGATCCGGATGAGGCGGTGAACGGATGACTCCCCACAGCATGACGGGCTACGCCCGCGTTCGAAAGCTGGACGGCGACCGGGAAATCGCGATCAGCGTGAAGAGCTTGAATCATCGGGGCCTGGACCTGCATTTTCGCATGGCGCCGGAACTGGATCCGTTCGAGAACGCGCTGCGCAACGCGGTGAAGCGCCGCATCCTGCGCGGCTCTTTGCAGATCCAGGTCCGGGTGGCGGGCCAGGGGGCGGTGGCGCCGGTCACGGTCAACCAGCAATTCGTGGATGCCTATATCGCGGCCTACCGGCGAATCGCAGAGCTGCACGGCTTTCTGGGGGACCCGGACCTCAACGCGGCCTTCCGGATCTCGGGGGTGTTCGAGACCGCGGACCAGGAGCCGGACCCGGAGCTGGAGCGGCGTCTGGTGGAGGCGCTGGAGGAGGCGCTGGAACTGCTGGACCAGTTCCGCGAGCGCGAAGGTGGCGAGACCGCGGCCGACATGCGGGCCCGCAACGCGACCGTGCTCGAATGCGCACGGCAAATGGAGGCCCTCCGTTCACGCGCGGTACCGGAATTCCAAGCCCGGCTGAGCGTGAAGCTGGCCGAACTGCTGGGCAACTCGGGCATCGACCCGCAGCGCCTGGCCCAGGAGGTCGCGGTGCTGGTGGACCGCTCCGACATCAGCGAGGAATTGACACGCCTCCGGGTTCACGCGACACAATTGGACGATCTGCTGGCCAAGGGAGGGGAGATCGGCAAGAAGCTCGATTTCATGCTGCAGGAGATGCACCGGGAGACCAACACCATCCTGTCGAAATCGACCGGCGGGGGCGAACTCGGATTGGAGATCGGCGAACTGGCGCTAACCGTAAAGGCGGAAGTCGAGAAGATCCGCGAACAGGGACTGAATTTAGAATGAGCATCGTGTTCGTTGTGTCCGCGCCCTCGGGATCGGGAAAATCCACGCTGGTGCACCGCCTTCGGCAGCAGGACTCGGGGCTGATCTTCTCGGTGTCCTGGACCACCCGGCTGCTGCGCGGCAAGGAACAGCCCGGCCAGGACTACAACTACGTCTCGCGCCAGGAATTCGAGGCCGCCATCGCCCGCGACGAGTTCCTGGAGCACGCCGAGGTTTTCGGAAACTATTACGGCACGCATCGGGGCGTGCTGGAGCGCGCCCAGGCCGAGGGCAAGGACCTGCTCCTGGACATCGACGTGCAAGGTGCGGGACAATTGAAGATCAAGGTTCCGGATGCGGTAAGCATCTTCATCCTGGCCCCCTCCCGCAACGATTTAGAGACACGCTTGCGCGCCCGCTCGGAAGATGCCGAGGAAGTCATCGAGCGGCGGTTGCGCGGGGCCGGTCGGGAAATTCGGAACTACAGCGCGTACGACTACGTGCTGGTGAACCAGGATGTGGAGAAATCCGTGGACACGCTGGCGGCGATCGTGAAGGCCGAGCGCGTCCGGCGAAACAGGATGGAGCGGGAAGTGCAGCGCATCCTGGCAACGTTCTCCTAAGGGCCGGCTGCAAACCGAGGCTTAACGCAATGATCGACAAGACGTCACCGAACAACATCGTGGCTTCCATTCCGGACGATCCGGATCAGAGCATGTACCGGTTCATCATCGTGGCCGCCAAGAGGGCGCGGCAGCTCCAGGGCGGAGCGCGCCCGTTTCTGCCCACGACGTCCAAGAAGCCGACCATCACCGCGATGGAGGAGGTGCGGCGCGGCCTGGTGAAGTACGAGGACCTGGGGGTTGAGCCGCCCGTGCCGCCGCAGGAGCCCGTGCCTCCAGAGGAAATCTAGCCCCGGCGGAGTTCGCATGACGGTGATCCTGGGCATCGGCGGCGGGATCGCGGCGTACAAGGCCGCGGAACTGGCCCGCACCCTGATGGAGCGCGGCGTCACGGTGCAGGTGGTCATGACACGCGCGGCGCAGGAGTTTGTCCGGCCGCTGACCTTCGCCGCATTGACCGCCCGCAAGGTGATTACGGATCTGTTCGCCGGCTCCGGCGAGGATACGCTCTCTACCGCCGTCGCGCATATCCGCGTGGCCCAGGAGGCCCAGGCGCTGGTGGTCGCCCCGGCAACCGCCGACCTGCTGGCCAAGTTCGCTGGCGGCCTGGCGGACGACTTCCTCTCGACGCTGTATCTGGCCTTCACCGGCCCCGTGGTGCTGGCGCCGGCCATGAACACCAACATGTGGAATCACCCGGCCACGCGCCGCAATCTCGAGACCCTGCGCGGCCGGGGGCACATGGTGGTCGATCCCGAAGAGGGCGCTCTGGCCTGCGGCATGGTGGGGCCGGGGCGGCTGGCCGAGCCCGACCGGATTGCCGCGGCCGTTTTGGCGGTTATCAATAGCCCTCGCGACCTCCAGGGGGATACGGTGCTGATTACGGCCGGGCCTACGGAGGAGCCGCTGGATGCCGTGCGATTCCTCTCGAACCGCTCGAGCGGAAAGATGGGCTACGCGCTCGCGGAGGCGGCTGCGGCGCGCGGCGCACGCGTCACGCTGGTGGCCGGCCCGGTCCATTTGGACCCGCCCGCGGGGGTAACGATGGTCAAGGTCCGCACGGCGGAAGAAATGCGCGCGGCGGTGCTGGAGCGCCTGCCCGAGGCGACCATCGTGGTGAAGGCGGCCGCGGTGGCCGATTATCGCGTCCCCGCGCCGGCGGCGGGGAAGATCAAGAAAGGCGGAGCGCGGCTGACACTCGATCTGGAGCCTACTCCGGACATTTTGGCCGAACTGGGCCGGATGAAGGGCGGCCGGCTGCTGGTCGGTTTCGCGGCCGAGACGGGCGATCCGGTTCCGGAAGCCAGGCGCAAACTCGCCGCGAAGGGCTGCGACATGGTGGTGGGCAACCGGGTGGATAGGGAAGGAACCGGGTTCGGCGCCGAGGATAACGAGGTAGTGCTGGTGATGCGCACGGGCGAGGCGGTGGCGCTGCCGCGCGCGTCCAAGCGGGAGATCGCCGACCAGATCTTCGATCGCCTCCTGAAGCTGCGCAATGCATCCTGAACTGATGCGCCGGTATTTGGAGTACTACCGCGACCTGGGGTTCACGTCCGTTTACCGGCGAGAGCCTGTCGCGGTGGCCGAGCCGCAAGCGCCGGAGAGCCCATCCGAATCGCTCGACGACATCCGCGCCGATATTGGCGATTGCCGGCGCTGCCGACTGCACGAGCAGCGCGCCAAGATCGTCTTCGGCGACGGCAATCCTCAGACTAAGCTGGTATTCGTGGGCGAAGGTCCGGGCGCCGACGAAGACGCACAGGGGATTCCGTTTGTCGGCCGCGCCGGGCAACTGCTGACGCAGATGATCGAGAATACCGCCAAGCGCGAAGGCATTCCGCTGGAACGCAAAGACGTCTACATCTGCAACGTGGTGAAGTGCCGCCCGCCCGGAAACCGCACTCCGGAGCCCGACGAAATGGAAACCTGCGGCCAGTTCCTGTCCCGGCAGATCCTGGCCATCCGGCCGAAGGCCATCTGCGCGCTGGGCGCGACCGCGGTGAAAGCGCTGCTGAACACCAAGGAGGGCGTGACGCGCATGCGCGGGAACTGGTATAAGTGGCGCGACATTCCCGTGATGGTGACCTACCATCCGTCCTACCTGCTCAGGGCCTACAACCAGGCCGCCAAGCGCGAGGCTTGGGAGGACCTGAAAGCAGTGCTGCACTACGTCTATGATTGAAGGCCGCGGGTTGTTCATCACCTTCGAGGGCGGAGACGGCTCGGGCAAGAGCACGCAGATGCGGTTGCTCGCCGAGCGGCTGCGGCGCGAGGGACGGCAGGCGATCGAGACCGTGGAGCCGGGTGGCACGCGTATCGGCGAACAGATCCGGCGCATTCTGCTGGACAGCCGGAACCAGGATCTGCGCGCCACGCCGGAGTTGCTGCTGTACTTTGCCAGCCGGGCGCAGAACGTCGAGGAGCTGATTCTGCCTGCGCTGGAGCGGGGCGCGATCGTGCTCTCGGACCGCTTCACGGATTCCTCGATGGCTTATCAAGGCTACGGCCGCGGGCTGGGCGATGAAGCGGTGCTGGCGCTCGACCGGATGGCCTGCCACGGCCTAAAGCCGGACCTGACGCTGCTCATCGACATCGACCACGAAACGAGTATCAAGCGGGCGCGGGCGCGCCAGCTCAGCCCCAGCGAGACGCGCATGGACGAGCAGGCGGCCGAGTTCCACGCCCGAGTGCGCCAGGCTTATTTGACGATGGCCGAGCGGGAGCCGGCGCGTTTTCGCGTAGTCGATGGCCACGCGGACGCCCAGACGGTGGCGCTCGCGGTTTGGGAGGCGGTGAACCCGCTCGTGAGCCGGCTCCATGTTTGACGATTTCTACGGCAACCGCGCGCTGGCGGAGTCTCTCGAAGAGATGCTGGAGAGCGGGCGCATCCCTCAGACCATCCTGCTGGCCGGTCCGGAGGGCGTGGGCAAGGCCACGCTGGCCAGGCGCTTCGCGGCGCGGTTGCTGGGCGGAGCGGCGAGCATCGAGAAGGACGATCTAAGCCGCGCCGAGAACCTGGAAATCGTCGCCGAGCGCGAGAAGTGGCCGGCCGAGAAACGCAACGAGGACCCGCTGCTGTTCGCCTCGTACGCCGACTTCGTCACCTTCGCGCCGGATGGGCCGCTGCGCCAGATCTCAATTCCGCAGATGCGCCTGCTCAAGGAGCGCGCGCAGTTCCGGCCGCTGAAAGGCAATCGCCGGGTGTTTCTGATCGACCAGATCGACCGCGCGGGCGAACACGCCGCCAACTCGCTATTGAAGACGCTGGAGGAGCCTCCCGAGCACCTGATCGTGTTCCTCACCGCCGCCAACCCTTACGACCTGCTGGCCACCATCCGCTCGCGCGCGGTCTGGATGCACCTGGCCCCGCTGAGGGACACGGAGATGCGCGAGTTCGTGGCCGCGCGGAAGTTGGACGATGTGGAGCGGCGCATCGCGCTGGCGCAGGGCAGCCCGGGACTGGCGGTTTCGCTCGATCTGGCCGCCTACGACCGGCGGTGCGTGGCCATGCTCACGCTGCTCGAAGTGGCCTCCGGCGCGGCGCCGTTTGCGGCCTGGGTGAAGTACGCAGAGAGCCCGGAGAGCCGGCAGGAAAAGATCGAGCCGCTGCTCCGCACGCTGTATTCGCTGCTGGACGACGTGTTGCTGCTGCAACAGGGGGCCGGCGGCATACGCAACAGCGGCCTGCGGGATCGGCTCGCAGCCCTGGCCGGACGCGTGGGCTTCGCGTGGCTGAGGAAGGCGGTGGCCAGGGTCGACGAGCTGGCCGGCCTGGTGCGCCGCAACATTCAGAAGAACATCGCCCTGGACGCGCTGGTTGTCGAATTGCGGCCCCGATAAGCGGCGCGATCCAGGCGATATTCCGGTCTGTTTTTCGCCTGCGCTTGCGGGCTATCGGGCGTTGTGCTATCCCTATACGTAAGAGATAACTCCGGCTTGCCGCTTGGAGCCCGCGACCTGGGCCCAGCAAGAGCGTGTTTATTGAATTTCGTTCATAAAGGAGAGGCTTGCTATGGAGCCTGCCAACCGCCGGTTAATACGTCCGTCCCTGGTGGAAGCGAAGGAGCAGATGAACTCGCCCAATCGCCGAGTCGCTCCCAAGAAGATCGTTCCCCCCGAGCAAACCAACGCCGAGAATTTCTACTACCTGAAGCAAATGCAGGCCAAGACCCCCATGATGTTTGTGCTCCAGGACGGCGAGACGTTCGAGGGGATCATCGAGTGGTACGACAAGAATTGCCTGAAGGTTCATCGCGAGGGCCAGCCCAATTTGCTGCTCTACAAGCTGAGCATCAAGTACCTGTACAAGGTCTCCGGGTAGGCTACTCGCCGCTTCGCCGCTTCACTTCGAGCCGGTGCGCCCGCCGCTCGCCCGCTTCCTCGTAGCGGCGCTTTTCCTCTTCGGTCTCCGGAATCACGGGCCGGATGGGGATTGGCTTTCCCTCCGCATCGATGGCCACGAAGGTCAGGTAGGCGGAAGAGGTGTGCCTGCGCTCGCCCGTCAGCAGGTCCTCGACGACGACCTTGACCCCCACCTCCATGGAGGTGCGAAACACGCGGTTCACAGAGGATCGCAAGGTGATGAGCTGGCCGATGTGGACCGGGTGCAGGAAGCTCATGTGATCGATCGACGCGGTCACTACTGGATGGCGGGCGTGCCGGATGGCGGCCATGGCGCCGGCCAGGTCGACCAGGTGCATCACCTTCCCGCCCAGCAGGAAACCCAGGGTGTTGGCGTCGGTGGGCAGCGCCAGCTCGGAGTACTCGGAAGCGGACTCGCGCACCGGCCTACCCAGGGGTGGTTCCGTGGGAGGGCCGCCGGGCGGCTGGCTCGCGGGGTCGGGCTGGGAGGCGGGCCGCATGGGAATTGAATCAGCGCCGGTGCGGGTTCTTGGCCAGGTGTTCTGGATGGTGCTTCCGCCGGAGATAGCTCTCGACGTAGGCCTGCGCCTGCTTGTGGAGCAACTGGTTCGGGCAGTCGCTCAGGAACTTGCCCGCGCCCACGGAGTATTCCAGCGTCCCGTGCTCGTGCGCTGTATGATTCCGCTCGGAGACGTAGAAGACGCTGAGCGCGCCGTCCTGATCGCTGGTCACGCTGAAGCGGGTCGCATCCGGGCCGGGCGCAGCGGGAAAGCGGGGACATCTGCCGCGCGCGTACCCCAGGTTGCAGCAATCGCGCAGCAGTGCTTCGTCGGGGCGCCAGTCGCGCATGGGATCCACGCGGCACAGCCCGCTATAGGCGTCTCCCAGCGGCAAACGGGGCTGCTTCGCCTTCTTGTCGGACCGCGCCTGCGGATAGAAATAGGGACACGCCATCGCAGGTATATTAGCATAGAAGCCAATGAGCGACCGTCTTGAAGTGCTGCGGAACATTCTGGCCGGGGACCCTAACCATCGCCTGGCGCGCTACGGGCTGGCCATGGAATACGTGAAGGCGGGGCGGCTGGAGGACGCGGTGACCGAGTTCCGCGCTCTGCTGGCCAGCCATCCGGACTACGCCTACGCCTACTTCCACACCGGGCAGACGCTGGAAAGGCTGGCGCGCCTCGACGAAGCCCGCCAGATGTACATCGACGGGATCGCCGCCGCCGGACGCGCCACCGACGCCCACGCCGCGAGCGAGTTGCAGGCCGCGCTGGATCTGCTGGGGTGAGCGGTTACGCCAGGTCGCCATCTCTCTGCGCAGTCTTGCCAGTGGCGCCGGCGGTCTTGCCGCCGGTGTCTTTCCAGGATCGAATTCAGCCATCGCAGGCTGGCTGATAGCCTGCCTGGGCGCAGCGACACAACCTGAAAAGGAATACACCGGCGGCAAGACCGCCGGCGCTACCCTGCCGAAGGGCCTCAATTAAAACGGCAAATCGTCGTCGCTGACAATGTCGCCGGGGCCTTCTTCGGGCGCTGGAGCTGGAGCGGGGGCGGGGGCGGCTGAGGGAACCCGCTGCGGGCCTCGCGGCGCGGAAGCTGGCCGCGCGGGCGCGCCTTCCTCGCCGGTGGCAACCTCGGCCCCACGGCCACCGAGCAGGATCACGTTGTCGCCGATCACTTCGGTGAAGTAGACCTTCTTGCCGTCCTTATCCTCGTAGTTCCGCGTTTGCAGGCGGCCCTCGATGTACACCTGCACTCCCTTGGTCAGGTAGTTGGCGACGTTCTCCATCCGCCAGAGGACGATATTGTGCCAGTCGGTTTCCTCTTTGAATTCCCCGGTCTGCTGGTCTTTCCAGCGGCGGTTGGTGGCCACGGAGAAAGTGGTTTTGGCGGCGCCGCCGGTGGTGAACCGCGTCTCCGCGTCCCGACCCAGGTGGCCGATCAGAATGACTTTGTTAACGCTTCTGGATGCCATATTGCCTAGCACTTTACCACAACCGCGCCTCCCCGGTCACAGCGTTTTGCGCGACGCCTGCCAGATCGACGGATGGATCAAGACCGCCGCCGGGCTCTCGAACCGCCGCCACGTTCGAACCCGGTGCGGCCTCGGTGTGTGGTGAACATCACGGCCCGACAGGAGCGATTCGCGGACGAGAAGGTGCGCTTACGGCCACGGCGATGGGCTGCCTCATCGTTGGTTCCATGTTCGTCGGCTGCCTTCTCGGATTCCCGATGAGGCCACAGTGAGGGAACTGGCGGCGGAAGTGACGGCTGCGGTGCTGAGGGCGCTACACCCGGCCAGCCAAGCGGCGGCAGCTAATTCCTAGAGGGCACAGGGGAGATGGACATGACTTGGGCACGCTGAGCATCGTCCATAAACGGAGAAGTATTGACAGCCCCATCCAAAGTGGCCCTGTGGATCTGACCTACAGCGGCCAACAATGTGCCGGCGACAAATCCGCCGCCGCCGATCACCACCGCGAAAGGAAGCGCTGCAATGGTGCCGAAACCACCCCCTCGGATTCCCATCAGGAAAATCAGCCCTGCAATGACCAGGCCGCCGATCTTCACCGTGTTGCCCAGCCCAACGAGCGTTGCGGACACCCGGTACGCGTCCGCGTACCTATCCATGATATTTCCGCCCACGAGTGAGGGAGGCATAGGTCGAGACGTCGCGAGCCCGCCACCTTGACCAGACTCCTGCGCACCGCAGGCCTCGCAGAAGCGGCCCTTCATCTCACTGCCACAGTTCACACAGAAAGCCATCTTGCCTCCCTGCCGAGGCGCCAGTTCAGGATGCGCGATCCGGTTGTGCCGCCTAAGCGAAAACCTATAGGCCGGAATCTCCATCTTGGCGGCCGGCTTGGGGCCAGTATACACCCGGCTGCCTTGCCGCGTTGAGTACGTCATTCAGTACGTCATTCAGTATCTGTCTTGCCCGGCACTGTTTTCCTTGCCGATTCAGCGATTTGCCTCCGCGAGGGCGCGCCGCGGCCCCACTCGCCAGCCGGCGGTTGCCGGATAATGGAAGCAGGCAGGGCGATCAGGCTGCGAAAATCCTTGTTCCGAGCCGGACGGGAGCTACAATAGGGATTCGAGGCAGGCCCAGAAGCGGAGAGATGGCGATGATGTGCTCGAAACTCGGCACTCGGCTTCTCCTCGCGGTGTTGGCCGCGCCCATTCTCCTGAACGCCCAGAGCCCGCTGGCGGGCCTGGATGCCGCGGGGGAGCTGCGGATGTTCCCCTCCGACCGGGCCATCCTGGAGGTCCAGGACCCGCGCCAGGATCTGCCCTGTTCGGTGAACCCGGTGAAGCCGGCGCTGGGCTTCGACTTGCGGTTTCACGCGGGCTACGAGGTCGGCATCCCGCTCAAGAACCTGGCGGGCGCAGAGAACCAGTTGACCATGATCTTCCGGGTCACGCCCGAGGCCCCCAAAGGCGAGCCGGCCTACTTCGTGCAGCGCGTGCACGTGCCCCCCCTCGAGCCGGAGGCCTCCGGCACGGCGTACCTGGAGGGCGCCTTCGATCTGGGGGAAGGCAGATACCACGTGGACTGGCTGATGCGCGACCGAAGCGAACACCTGTGCTCCTCTTACTGGGATGCCGAGGCGGCGCTTCCGCCCAAGGACAAGCAACTCACGCTGCCCATCCGGCCGGGCGCCGTGCGAGCAACGGAGGAGGAAGCCTTCAAGGAAGAGCCGCCCGTGCAGCGGACGCCGGACGAGGCTCCGTTAAAGGTGAAGGTTCTGGTGAATTTCGCCCCGCTGAACGCGTATGGCGCCACGCTGCAGCCGCTGGACACGAGCGCGCTCGTATCCATCCTGCGGACCATCGTCCGCGAACCACGGATCGGGAGGTTCTCCGTGGTGGCGTTCAATCTGGAGGAGCAGCGCATCCTATACCGCCAGCGGGACGCCGAGCGGATCGACTTCCCCGCGCTCGGCGAAGCGCTGCATTCGCTCAATTTGGGCATCGTCGATTTAGGAAGGCTGAGCCGGAAGAACGGTGAAACGGAGTTCCTGGCGAATCTCATCCAAAGAGAGCTAGGCGGCGCGGACCATCCGGACGCTCTCATCTTCGCGGGCCCGAAAGCGCCGAGCGACGAAAGCGTTCCCACCGAGTCGTTGAAGGAAGTGGGAGAGGTTCAGTACCCGGTCTTCTACATGAATTACAATCTGCACCCGGAGAGCACGCCTTGGAAGGACGCCATCGGGCGTGCGGTAAAATTCTTCAAGGGCTACGAGTACAGCATCAGCCGGCCGCGGGATCTGTGGGCCGCGGTCGGCGAGATGGTCTCGAAAGCGGCCAAGCTCAAGAATGTCCGGAGGCTGGCCGCGGCGCCGGGCGGTGAATGATATGAAGATTCGTCTTTTATCTGTCGCAATCCTTTTGCTGAGTGCGATGGCGGGCACGGGTTTGGCCCAGAAGCCCGGCGTGGAGCGGCTGGCGCCCTTTGTGCCTTCGCCTCAGGCGGTCGTCGATCGGATGCTCGAAGCGGCGGAGGTCAAGCCGGGCGAAACCGTCTTCGACCTGGGCTGCGGCGACGGCCGCATTTTGATCACCGCCGCGCGCGACTTCAAGGCCAAAGGAGTGGGCGTCGAACTCTCGGACGAACTGGTAAAGCAGGCCCGCGAGGAGGTGAGCAAGCTGGGCCTTTCCAACCGCGTCACCATTCTTCAGGGCGATCTGCTGGCGGCCGACTTGAGGTCCGCCGACGTGGTCACGCTCTACCTGCTCACCGAGTCGAACGACCGGCTAAAGCCGATCCTGGAGAAGTCCCTGAAGCCGGGTGCGCGCGTGGTGTCGCACGAATTCAGGATTCGGGGCTGGAAGCCGGCGCAGATGGCAACGGTCGAAGTGAGCGGGCGTTCCCACACGATTTACGTCTACCAGATGCCGCCGGTGAAGGATTGAAGCGCCTCCTTCTCGCCGCCGCTCTCCCGCTCTGGCTCGGCTGCACCGCTCAGCCCGGTGTCGAGGTGGTGCGCGACCTCTCCTACGTCGCGGGCCGACCCGAAGACGCAGCCAAACACAAGCTCGATATCTACCGGCCGGCCGGCGCGCACAACGCCACGGTGCTGCTGTTCATACACGGCGGGGGGTGGAGCATGGGAGACCGAAGCCAGTACACGGCGCTGGGCAACCGCTTCGCCAGGGAGGGCATCCTGACCGTGGCGCCCAGCTACCGGCTGGCCCCGGGGAACCGGCACCCGGCGCAGATCGAGGACGTGGCCGCGGCCTTCGCCTGGGTGGTTCGGAATGCCGAGAAGTACGGCGGCGATCCGCGGCGGATCTTCGTGGCAGGGCATTCGGCGGGCGGCCATCTGGCGGCGCTGCTGGCTCTCGACCAGCGCTACTTGCAGGCCCTGGGCCTCTCCGCGCGCAACATTCGCGGCGTCATCGCCCTGAGCGGCGTTTATGAGATTCGCGGGCCGCGAGCGGTGTTCGGCGGCGATCCGCGGGCGCTGGAGCGGGCCTCCCCGTTGCGCTATGTCAGCGCCGGCGCGCCTCCCTTTCTGATCGCCTATTGTGAGCGCGACTTCGCGACGCTGCCGGCGCAGTCCCGCCGCTTCCATCGCGCGTTACGCGAAGCCGGCGTGCCGGCCGAGCTGCTCTTCGTCCCCGGCCAGGGTCATATCTCGGAGATCCTCCACATGGCCGCGGAGGACGATCCAATCGTTCAGGCCATGCTTCGATTCATGCAACGATAGCGCCCCGCTTCAGGCGCTTTGCTGGTGGACGGCCCCATTGGCCGCCACTTGCGTGGCCGGACTCTTCCGCACCGTAGCCAGCTCGAGCGTCTGCCGGATGCGCTCCCGGAGGATCTCCGCGCACAGCGGCTTGGCGATGGTGTCCAGGGCGCTCCCGGCGCCGGGCGCGTCCGAGAGATAGAGCACCCGCAGGGTGGGAAACCGATGCGAAAGTTTCTGGGCCAGCCGGACGCCGTCGATACCCGGCAGATCGGCAGCCAGCAGCAACAGATCCACGGGATGGCAGGCGCACACGCACAGCGCCTCGAGGCCGCCGCGGGCTTCGAAGACTCTGTACTCCGGGCTGCGCAACGCGCTCTTGACGAACGACCGGACCTCGGGCGCGGGGTCGGCTATGAGAACGGTCCTGGGTGGCATACGGCGACCGAACTACTGTATCCCGTCGCGGGGGGAAATGCAACGGCAATGTTAAGGCCTGGTTAAGGCCGGCAGGCCGCCGTTGACACGCGCGGCTGCGGGGCGTTAGGATGCGGACACTGGAGGAAAGAACATGAATCGCGTTTTCGCTCCGCTCGTCGCAGTGGCCCTGCTCCTCGGTTGTGCGTCCGTTTGGGCCGCCGAGAATCCCGTGGTGGGCACTTGGAAGATAGTGTCCTTCGGCGCCGAAGGATTGACCTGGACCATGACCGTGAAGGAAGAGGCCGGGAAGCTCTCCGGCAGCATCGTGGGCGACATGGGCGAATTCCAGTTGATCGACCCGAAGCTCGAGGGCGCCGCGTTCACCTTCAAGGTCTCCGTGGACGGCAAGATGTACAGCGGCGAGGGAAAAATCTCGGGAAGAAGTATTCAGGGCGCCTACAAGGGGCCGGACGACCAGGGCACGTTCAAGGGCGACAAGCAGCCGTAGCCACAGGCCGTCCGGACGCCGATTGACGCGCGCGGCCTCGGAGCGTTAGGATGCGGGAACTGGAGGAAAGATCGTGAATCGCGCTTCCGCTCCGCTCGCCGCCCTGGCCCTGCTTCTCGCTTCTGTGTCCGTCCAGGCAGCCGATAATCCCGTGGCGGGCACTTGGAAGCTGGCCTCGTTCGCCTTCGAGGGGGCGACCTGGACGCTGACCGTGAAGGAACAGAATGGAAAGCTCTCCGGCAAGATTTCGGGCGAGTACGGCGAGTATCCGTTGGACAGCGCCAAACTGAACGGCAACACGTTCACCTTCCGGGTCTACATGGGCGACGACAACATCTACGACGGCGAGGGAAAAATCTCGGGAAAAAGTATGCAGGGCGTCTACCTGGGGCCGGAAGGCAAGGGCGCCTTCAAAGGCGACAAGCAGCCGTAGCCCTGCCCGGCAATTGACGCGGCGCGGCCGAGAGCGGTATCTTAGTTTCTTCCAGTTTTCGTTGTCTGATGGGGCGGAGACTCTCTTCCCGGAGAGCCGGCTCCCCAGAATTTCCGGAGGATTCTTCTAAATGCACGCTCTCACAACTGTGTTTGCGCTGTGGCTTCAGGCCGGCGCCGCCGACGAGTCCGGATCCGGTTACCTGCACCTGGTGATCGCGATCAGCGTCCTCTCGCTGGCGGTTGCGTTTCTGTTCGCCCGTTCCGTGATCGGCAAGGACGCCGGCACGGCGGAGATGCAGAAGATTTCGAACGCGATCCGCCAGGGCGCCGAAGCCTTTTTGCGCCGCCAGTACACGACGATCGTCAGTCTCGCCGTCGCGCTGGCGGTAGTTATCTACCTCGGGT
>Ga0326728_10000903_pt1 | contig 110722 bp, 89 predicted proteins | sample MB3enrmetagenome_FD_207602 | JGI IMG/M metagenome (GOLD analysis project Ga0326728, IMG submission 207602) | Lab enriched peat soil microbial communities from McLean, Ithaca, NY, United States - MB31MN | ecosystem: Environmental > Terrestrial > Soil > Wetlands > Peat | place: USA: New York... | reverse complement strand
AGTTTCTCCCTGGTCGAATCGGCCTGCTCGGCCTCCTCTTTTGCAGCGATAAGCACCTGGTCCTCTTCGGGGAAGGGATGTTCCCGAACCTCGGGAGCTGACTTCTTGGGAGGAAGCAAAATATCGAGCAGCTTTTCCTCCGCAATCTCTTCAGCCTTGATCTTTACCTCTTCCATCTCTTCGTTGCGCACCATGCTTACCGCAAGTTCGGTCAGGTCGCGGATCATGGATTCCACGTCGCGGCCCACGTAGCCGACTTCGGTAAACTTGCTGGCCTCGATCTTGAGGAAAGGCGACTGGGCAAGACGGGCGAGGCGCCTGGCTATCTCGGTTTTGCCGACGCCTGTCGGCCCGATCATTATGATGTTTTTCGGTGCTATTTCATCTCGCAGGTGTTCAGGGACCTGCTGCCTTCTCCACCTGTTGCGCAGGGCGATGGCAACCATGCGCTTGGCGTCTTTCTGACCAATGATATATTTGTCTAGTTCTCGGACGATTTCAACCGGTGTAAGGGTTTGTTGCATCGATTACAGCTCCTCGATCACAAATTCCCTGTTGGTGTAAATGCAGATTGAGGCGGCGATATCCATGGCCTCCTCTGCTATACGTCGGGCAGACAGGTCGGTGTGGCGGCCAAGGGCGCGGGCGGCAGCAAGGGCGTAAGGGGCGCCTGAACCCACCGCGGCGTACCCGTCATCGGGTTCGATAACGTCTCCTGTCCCGCTGAGGATGAACGAGTCCTTGACGTCGGCTGCAAGCAAAAGGGCTTCCAATCTTCGCAGCGCCCGGTCCATTCTCCAGTCTTTCGCCAACTCGACAGCAGCTCGCTTGAGATTGCCGTTAAACTGCTCCAGCTTGGCCTCCAGCCTTTCGAATAATGTGAAGGCATCGGCGGTCGAGCCTGCAAAACCGGTAAGGATCTTTCCGTGGTAAAGTCTGCGGATCTTTTTGGCCTGGTGCTTCACGACGGTATCACCAATCGTAACCTGCCCGTCTCCAGCCATCACCACCTGGTCGTTCTTGCGGATGACGATTACGGTCGTACTGCGGGTAACTGAATCCGGCATGGGTCCTGCCTTCTTTTTCTGCATAATGACATTGCCTCGTTTGGCAAAATTCTTTCTTTATCTAATCACACAATCTCGCCCTGTTTCTTCCTGCTTCTGGGATGAGAGGCATCGTAGACCTTCATCAATTGATCCATTTGCACGTGAGTGTATCTCTGCGTGGTCGACAGACTCTCGTGGCCGAGCATTTCCTGGATGGCCCTCAGGTCTGCGCCCGCATTCAGAAGATGGGTTGCAAACGTATGCCTGAGCCCGTGCGGACTAAGGCTTTGCCAGATCCCGCATGCAATCAGTTCCGCCTTGAGTATCCTGTCCACCGAGCGAGCCGTAAGCCTCCCGCCCCTCGAATTGAGGAATAGGGCACGAGACCCGGCCCTGCCCTTCGGGAACTGAAACTCAAGTGCGCTAAGATAATACTTCAAAGCCTCCAGTGCTTTGGCGCCAATCGGGATTATGCGCTCTTTGCGCCCTTTTCCGGTTACACGGACCGTCCCCGTTGCGGCAACAACTCCGGACAGGTCCAATTTGACCAGTTCACTCACGCGAATACCGGTCGAGTAGAGCGATTCGAACAGTGCCCAGTTGCGGGCCTTCCTCCAGGAACTCCCCCGGCGAAGCGCCGCCTGAGAAAGGCTGTCAAGAAAGTGGAAAATGTCGTCCACCTGGAGAAACGCCGGCATCTTCTGCCTTATTCTGGGATGGGCAACCAGGTCGGCAGGATTGTCGCCGACGAGACCCTCGCTGTTGAGATAGCGGTAGAAAGAGCGCAACGCGGAGAGCTTGCGGGAGCGGCTTGTTTTTTCCAGTTCTTTATGAACGGATGAAAGGTATCCACGGACCGTTTCCGGAGTTATCCGGCTGATATCCACATCGGGAGTGCCTTCAAGGGTGGAAACATATTCGGCAAACTGCCGCAGATCGCTCGAATAGGCCCTAAGCGTTTCCTCGCTGAGGTTGCGTTCATGGCGCAGATGCTTCAGGAACATAGCCTGCGCGTTTTTCCAGGTAAGGTCATCCATTCCAGGGGAGCTTCCCATATCTAGAAATACTGTTCCCGGTTAATTCATAAGAATTCGATTTTCAGTTAGCACAGGCAGTGGAAAAATCATAGAGTATTTAAAAGGGGTGACACCGATTGTCTTCGTCAGTGTATTGACTTTACGGCTCAATTGAAATAAAGGATTATCTTTTTGAGTTCTGTTCATCCAACTCTCCCGTTTCCAGCCCGGTAGAGAACCCTTTAAGGTCAAAATGCGTGAATGACTGCGCAATCGCTCATAATCCCAGGGGAAAATCGTCCTTTCCCAGGGTCCATTTTCAGTAGAAAGGATGAAGCATGAAAGAGGACGTCGCAAATGTTCGTACTTTCGCAATAATCTCTCATGGCGGCGCGGGTAAGACTTCCCTGGCTGAAGCCATGATTTTCGATGCGGGCGCCACGACCCGGCTGGGCAAAGTGGACGAAAACAGCTCGATCCTGGACTTTGAGCCCGAAGAGGTCAAACGCAAGACCACGATCAGCAGCGCGATCTATTCATTCACTTGGAAAAAACAGCTTTTCACGCTGATCGATACTCCGGGAGACTTCAACTTTATCGCGGAGACAAAGACTTCCATGCAGGCCGGCGATGCCGTGATTGTGCTCACGGACGCGGTGGACGGCGTGCGTGTTCAGACCGAAAAAGTCTGGGAATTTGCCAACGAGTACGGCCAGCCGAGGATTATTTTTGTCGGCAAGATGGACCGGGAGCGGGCCGATTTCGCAAAGACGGTAACCGATATCGAAAATAACTTCGGCAAAGCCTGCGTGCCCCTCCAGATCCCGATCGGCTCGGCCGAAAGTTTCAAAGGGGTTGTGGACATATTGAGCGGTAAGGCCTTTGTGTACGAACAGGGCGACAGCGGAAAATTTGTAACCCAGGAGATGCCCGCGGAACTCGTTGAGACGGCCGCCCGTTACAAAGAAGCCATTGTCGAGCATGTGGCTGAATCGAGTGACGATCTCTTGGAAAAATACCTCGAAATCGGCGAACTCTCCCCGGAAGAAATAAGAGGCGCTCTCCGCGCCTCAGTTATAGGCGGAAAACTCATTCCGATCGTCTGCGGCTCCGGTACCGGAAATATTGGCGTTCAGCCCCTTCTCGACCTGATCGCTGAGTGTATGCCGTCTCCCATCGACCGCGGCCAGATCAAAGGCCACTCCGTAAAAGGAGACGCGGAGCTTACCAGAGGTCCCGACCCCGCGGCCCCTTTCAGCTCCCTTGTGGTCAAGACCGTGAGTGACCCTTACGCCGGCAGGCTTTCCATTTTGAGAATATTTTCAGGGACCCTTGCCCCCGACTCAACGGTGCTCAACGCCAACAAAGGTGCAAAGGAGCGCTTCGGGCAGCTCCTCAGGATAAAGGGAAAGACTCAGGAAGCGGTTCAAAGCGCTGGTCCCGGAGAAATTGTCGCGGTAGCAAAGCTTAAAGAAACGGTCACTCAGGACACCCTTTGTTCGGAACGCGACCCCATCATCTTTCCGTCTTTGGAACTGCCCCCGGCAATTTACTCGCTGGCCGTCGAACCCAAGAGCAAAGGGGACGAGGAGAAGATTTTCTCATCTCTTTCTCGCCTTATGGAAGAAGACCTGACGCTCAAACTGGACAGGAACGATGAAACCCGCGAAATGATCCTTTCCGGAATGGGCGAAATTCACATAGAGACAATTGTCGACAAGCTCCGGCGCAAGTTCGGCGTTGAAGTGAATCTGAAGCTCCCCAAGGTCTCCTACAAAGAAACGATCAAAGGCAAGACCCGCGTCCAGGGCAAATACAAGAAACAATCGGGCGGGCGCGGTCAATACGGCGACTGTTGGATAGAGATGGAAGCGCTCCCGCGAGGCGAAGGGTTCCAATTTTATGACAAGATCGTCGGCGGCGTGATCCCGAGACAGTACATTCCGGCGGTGGAAAAGGGAATCGCCGAGGCCCTCCATGAGGGCACACTCGCAGGGTACCCTGTGGTGGATTTCAAGGTTGACCTGGTCGACGGCTCATACCATACGGTGGACTCCTCTGAAATGGCATTCAAGATCGCCGGCTCGATGGCTTTCAAGAAAGCCATGGTGGAGGCAAAGCCCACGCTTCTCGAACCCATCATGGAAATGGAAATAACCGTTCCCGACGATGCAATGGGCGATATCATCGGTGATTTGAACTCCAGGCGCGGCAGGGTGCTCGGCATGGAAACAAAGGGCAAAAAGCAGATCGTAAAAGCCCAGGTTCCTCTTGCCGAAGTGCTCAAATACGCTCCCGACCTGCGCTCCATGACCGCGGGCCGCGGTATGTTCACGATGAAGATGTCCCACTATGAAGAGGTCCCGGGACCGCTTCAGGAAAAAATAATCGAAATCTCCAAGAAAGAAAAAGAGGAGAAATAGCCCTTTGTGGAGACGGGCATTAAAGCCCCTTTCCGCAGGACTGCCGGCGCCCCTCGCCGGCAGTCCTGTCTGGACCATCTGTCAATCGAGGGCATGAATCCGAGTTGGGAGGATTTGTACCCCACGCTCGGCTAAGTGATTTCCAGTTTGCTGTGTTTCTGCCGTAAGGCCAGACAGTTTTTCCTCGAAACTTACGACCGCCCACGCACCGCGGGGCTTGAACCGCTTGGCCGTGGCGGATAAGCCTGTCGCTCTTGTTCGGCGGATACACTTATCTAGAGAGGGAAGGAAGCCATGTTCTCCAGAAAAACGGCAATCGTTACGGTCAGCGACCTCGGCTCTCGCGGTGAGCGGCAGGACGAATCCGGGAAGGCATTGGCGCAGATGCTGGGACAGGCAGGGTACGAAATATACTTTCAGACGATCATTCCCGACGAATACCGGCAGATACGAGACCTTCTGGCCGATCTTGCCGACCGCGACAAACCTGCCCTCATACTTACAACCGGCGGAACCGGGGTTTCGCCCCGTGATGTAACTCCCGATGCAACCCTGTCGATCATCGAAAGAGCCGTCCCAGGGATGGCCGAGGCCATGAGGGCCGCCAGTCTGAAAAAGACGCATCATGCCATGATATCAAGGGCCGTCGCGGGTATTCGAGGAAGAACTCTCATCGTCAATCTTCCGGGAAGCCCCAAAGGGGCCGTCGAAAACCTCGGAGCCATTCTCCCGGCTCTGCCTCACGCCCTGGACAAGATCCAGGGAGACCCTTCAGACTGCGGGCGTTGAGCGCAGAAATCCGTCATCCTCTAATCCGGAACTTGGACAACGCTACCGGAAGCAGTCAAGAGCGGTTGATCTTCGGAATGCTACACCGGATTCTCTTAAGAACTGACAAACCGATCCGATCAGAGAGCGTGGACACTAAGCCCGTCTCCATTGATATCTCTTATGACAGAGGCCAAAACAGATCTGTGGCATTTTTCCGGATCTTTCTCGAGGCACATAAGAACCACTCTTCTTGAACGAATCAGAAGATTGAGTTCCTCAAGCGCCGAGACCTTGGTGACCACGAACTTCTTATAACTGATTATGAATCTCGCATAATCTCCTGTGTCTCTTACCTCGTCCCGGATAGCTTTGGGAGTTCCCAGTTCCCTGAAATGAAAATACTGGATTTTATGAGTTGCAAGTGCTTGTGCGAGCATTCGTTTTGAAAACGATGGTTTCCGGCTTATCGGATTTAATCTTACATCGGCAACTGTATCGATCCTCCAGCGCAGAAGATGCTGAATGAAGCTATCGATAGTCATTCCCTCATAGCCTATGGTGAACAGATCCATTCCTCACTCCACCGGCCAAATCCGCGGAACCCGTGAGCCAAACTGGACTTACGGCCGGTTGCCGTCAATCATGTCGATCAGCCCCAGCCATTTAACATGCTTGCGAAAACCCGACAGCAAAGAAGCTTTTCTCCAACCCAATAGACCTGCCATCCCAATTATTACGCTCCGCTTTCTCTGCTAATCTTTTGTCCTCCTTCCAATCGCCTTCTTCTTTTCCCTATATGCCGTCTCGACTGCATCAAGGCGATCGTGGAGCGCAAATACACGCAACTCGGCCTCTTCGGTGATCTTCAGTTGCTGAAGCACGATTAACGACTTGAGAAACTCCGTTTCCCCCTGCCGGTGAAGGGAATAAAATTCGGCGCCTAAACGCGCCATTCTTCTGTCCAGGTTGCGCTGTTCCTTGCAGAGCTTGTGTTTGAAAAGCCTTATTTTAACGAACTTCACTCCCCAAACCCACGAAAGTTGCGCCCACCTCCAAACCAGGTGGAATATTTTACCGGCAGTATCACTCGCCACCTTCTTTTCCTCCCGGGCACAGGTCCAGGCCCAATTCAGATTCAAGTCTTTCCAGTATTCTTTCCCTATGGCTTCCCGGCCAGTACATTCTTTCGCACTGCGGGCACTTGCGAAAATCGGATGCTGTTTCGAATACAAAGTCGGGAACTGCCCCGGCAACAGCTTCCCTCGATACCTGAACGAGTTGCGCGTTGCACACGCTGCATCTTGAAAACGGCAGCAAAGCCTCACCGGTAATGCTCAGCGTAGTCGCCAGTTCCCTCAACTGCTCGAATTGACGGTCGCCGTGAATGAAAACCACGCCTTCGAAACCCTTGAATTTCTCTTTCCGGGTAATCGGGATGAATCCTTCGGAAATAAGGCGGCTGATTTGGGCATGGTCCCGAAGAGGTATCGCGCGAGCATCGAACCCGAGTATCCGAAGCCACTTCGCCAGCTTTCCAAGCATAATGTCCACAGCGAAGCGCTTCTCCGGACATGCGGCTCTGCTCATTTTATCGTATCCAGGTCCACTTTCCGTATACCCGGCAGGTTGGGCATAGTGAATGCCGACGGCTGGAATTGAGACGTGGGTTTTAACTCTTCCACCTGTACTTCCATGTTCCATTCGCTTGATGAAATCCTGATTTTCTCGGGCACTGCCTCTTGTGTTAGCGGAACAGGCGGATCGTAGGTAACTCGGCCCTCGAACCCGGTGCTGCGAATGAAAGCCCCCTCCAAAGCGGGTGAGGCACTCCCTCTGACCTGCCATTCAAAATAGCTTCCGTCTCGGTTCCAAACCAGGCGCCGGACACCGGCGTCGAGCCGGCTTTCGATATGGTCGAGCTGCTCGGGTGGAACCAAAGCGGCAAGGACAAAATGAAAGAGGTCGGCAGGCAGGGTGACCCCAAGAAATTCGTGGACCAGGGTCTCCGCACGGCGGGCGGTAAAGATGACCTTTTGCGAAGGAATCAGAAGCTCGGGCCCGGTCTCGTTGAAGACATAAAGCGCGGCCGTCTGACCAAACGGCGTGAAAGTTTCGAACCTTAGACAGTCCCTGCCCTTTACGAAAATGATCGCACGGGAACTGAATTTAGTTGTCTGGCTGTCAACCCTGAGCCGGAATTTACTCTGGTAGTCCCGCCAGAAACCAGACCTTTCCTTCAGCTTAGACAGATCGAACGGCGCCGCCGGGGGCCTTTCAATCGGACCGGGAGGGCGTGGGCAACCTGCCGTAATCAGCAGCAGCAGAGCAATGAAGAAAGGCAGGAGATACCGGCGCGCGGAAAACCCCCTCAGTCCGGCACTGGAAGAAGGCGGATCGGAAGATTCCTGAAGGTACGGAGATGCGGAAGCTTGAGGTACTCGCAATGGGCCGGGATCATTTTTCATAGAACTGAACCTGGGAGGATGTTCGTTGCGCACGAGGTCGACCGCACTGCGGGCTATTTCACGGCATCGAGCTTCGCCTTGATTTTTTCGGGTTCCGTAGGATTGTTTTCGATCGCCTTCCGGTAGGCCTCGGAAGCTTTCGTCTTATTCCCGAGTTCCCGATAAATGTCGCCAAGGTGCTCCAGGATGACCGGATCGTCCGGCACCCTTTTCACCGCCTCGAGCAAGTTTTCCAGCGCCTTCCTGGGTTGACCCATTTTGAAATACACCCAGCCGAGGCTGTCCATTATATATCCATCGTCCGGTGAAAGATCGAGGGCCTGGGTTATCATTTCCCTTGCGCTGGCCAGGTTCGTTCCCATCTCGGCGTAGCTGTAGCCAATATAGTTGAGGGCGTTGGCATTCTTCGGATCTGTTGCGAGAACTTTTCGCATCGCCTCGAGTGCCTCTTCCCTCCTGCCCAGTTTGTCCAGAACCACCCCTCTGCGGAAAAGCAATTCGGTGTCGCTGGGCAGCTTTTCCAGGCCGAGCTCGATGTCTTTCAGCGCGTCTTCATACCGGTTGGCTTCCTCGTGGAGGACGGCAAGGTAAAGATAGAAATCGCTTACCTCGGGACTCCTGACGATTGCGTCTTTGAGTATCTGTTCGCCGGTCGCAAAATCCTTGAGTCTTGCAAAGACAAGGGCCAAACGCGACTGCGCTGCATTCCAGATTGAACTGGACGGGCCTATAAGCCGATAGTTCCGTATGGCCTGCTCGTAATCCGCTTTTTCCTCGTAAGTTGTCCCCAGATAATAGAGCGCCTGGTCATATCGGGGATCTTCCTTGAGCAGGACAGTGAAATCTTTTATGGCGTCTTCGAAGTTCTTCTGTTGAAGGTGGATAATACCTATCTTGAGCCTGCTCTCCAGATCTTTGCGGTTGAGGTTCACCAGTTGGCTGAACTGCCGGATTGCTTCATCGGGCCTGTTCTCCCGCATATAGAGATTGCCGAGCCTGGTGCGTGCCTGCAGGCTTCCCGGATTGGCCGCAAGGATCTTGCCATAGGTCTTTTCGGCTTCATGCGCCCGGTCGGTCACTTCAAAAATATAGGCCAGATCGAGCAGGCCGTTTTCAAAACCCGGCTCCGCCGCGAGAAGTTCCCCATAGAGCTGCTCGGCCTGATGATAGTATTTCATGTCCAGATAAATCCTGGCCTTGTAATAGAGGGACATCGGGTTGTCAGGGGCCACTTCAATGAGGCGATCAAAAACTTCGACCGCTTCATTGAAACGTTTTTCCTGCGCGTACAGGGCGCCCAGCAGCAGATAGGCGTCCTCCTCGTAAGGGTTGATCTCGATTACGCGCTTGTATGCGTCAATGGCCGCTCCTATCTGTCCTTTGGCAGCGTAGAGTTGACCGAGCAAAAGATATGGAGGAGCGTACTCGGGGGTCGAATGGATGGCCTGTTCCCCGAGCTTGAGCGCCTGGTCGATCCTCCCCTGACGAAGGTAGATCACCGCCAGTTCGGTTAGCAGGGTCGCAGATTGCGGATCGATCTTCAGTGCCTTTTCGTAAGCCTCCACCGCTTTGTCGAACTGCTTTTCGCTGACGTATCTCTGGGCAGCCAGGTAGTCGTAATAACCTTCAGCCCGCAAGCTTTCCGCACTCCGTAAGGGTGGGGCAGGCTGACTCGGCGCTAAAAGCTGCTGACTACAGCCGGCAGTCAAAAATAACAGGCAAAAAAGAAATCGCGCATAAATCATTTAAGATTTGAATCCTCGTATTGAAGCGGGCACAAAAAAGCAGTAAGAAAGCTTAGTACAGTTCATCAGAACTAACATGATTATGGTTTTTCAGTCAATGCATTCCCCTCTTCAGGCACGAAGAGAATTTTTTTAAACTAACCACAGCTCCGGGGATTTTTCAAGCATGAGCGAAAATGAATTTCCAAAACTTCGGGATGGACTTGAAGCACATCCAATCGAACATGCCGGCCAAAAAATGATCCTTCTTCGTGACCGGATCGGCTACGCGCCCGAAAGCCTCGTTTTTTCCCCCGCCATTATCCCGATTTTGGCCAAAATGAACGGAGGCAATTCCATAAGGGACCTGCAGGCCGATTTTATGCGACAAACAGGCCAGTTACTCTATATCGAAGAGTTGCAAAACCTGGTTAAAACGCTCGACGAACACCTCTTCCTGGATAACGGCCGATTCCGAAGCCTTGCGGCGGAAGAGATATCTTCATTTCTTGGCAGCCCGTTACGGAAAATGCGTCATGCAGGACTAAGCTATCCCCAGGACCCGGAGGAACTGCGGAAGAAACTCGACTCGTTTTTCAGTCCCGAAAACGGCGGGCCTGGTTTGCCGGAACCGGCAGCAGAGTCCAGGGGGAAAGTAGTGGGGCTGGTGGCGCCACATATTGATCTTAACGCGGGTGGCCCGTGTTTTGCCTATGCCTACAAAGCCTTTGCAGAATCGGAGCGGCCCTCTACCTGGATAGTGCTGGGAACCGGACATGATTTCATCGAAAACTCTTTTGCCCTGACGGTTAAGGACTTCGAAACCCCGCTCGGTCCGATCTCCTGCGACCAGGATATCTGTAATGAACTGCTGAGCCGGGCGCCTTTCGACATCCTCGCAAGCGAGTGCAATCACCGCACCGAGCACACCATAGAGTTTCAGGCCCTATTTCTTTCCTATCTGCAACCGGAGGCGCGCATAGTCCCCATTCTGTGTTCCTTCGGACCTGAAGACTGGAAATCAAATAGCAATCTGGTCGATGAATTCGCCCGGCTCCTTTCGGAGCTGGTTTTCGACAGGGACCTCTCAGTCGGGATCATTGCAAGTGTGGATATGGCTCACGTGGGGCGGCGATATGGTGACGGCTATGAACCGGATGAGGCCATGATTCGGCGCAACCTCTCAGAGGACGCTGACCTTTTGAAGCTCCTCGAAGAATGCCGTGCAGGCGAGTTCATCGATTCGATTCACCGGGATAGGAACAGCAGAAAAATATGCGGGACCGCCCCGCTTTATACGATGGCCAGGGCACTGGAGGGCCGTTCTCATGGAGTTACCCTGCGCCAATCCCATGCCGTTGTGGATGAATCCCGCTCTTTTGTGACCTTCGCAAGCATGGCTTTTTACGGGAACGATAGCGGGCAGCAGGCCGGAAGCCGCGAAGAAACCAAATGCAAGAGATGACCTGCACCCGCACCGTTGCGGTCGAAACACTCGGCTGCAAGGTGAATCAGTACGAGACCTCCTACTTCCTCGAACTCCTCCAGCGGGCAGGCTACAGGATCGTACCCTTTGGCGAACGCGCCGACATCTATATCGTCCATAGCTGTGCCGTGACTGCCAGGGCAGGGTCACAAACCCGGCAACTCCTGCGCAGGGCAATACGCAACAACCCGGAGGCACTGGTGGTGGCAGCCGGGTGCTATGCGCAACTGGACGGCGATCGGATAGCCTCAGAAGGCCTGGCCACTCACATCCTTGGAAATCCCGGCAAGTTCGATCTTATCCATTGGCTGAATCAACCAGGCAGTTTCGAGCGGCCCTGCCTCGCGTTTGTTCCGGCACAAACCTGCGGCTCCAAATTCGAAGTTCTCCCGGTATCGAGCATGCATAAGGGCAGGACCAGAGCCATTCTGAAAATTCAGGACGGCTGCGATTCATTCTGCTCATACTGCGTGGTGCCGCTCGTGCGCGGGAGGAGCCGCAGTCTTCCGATCGGCCTTGTCCTTTCCCAGATCGAGGAACTGGTTGGCGCCGGATACCTGGAAATCGTTCTCACTGGTATTCATCTCGGAAGGTGGGGCAAAGAATTCCAACCGGAACTGAGCCTATCCGGTCTACTCGAGAAGATCGCCTCGGGCATCCATCCGAAACGCCTGAGGCTGAGTTCCATAGAGCCGGAGGAATTCGACTCCGGACTCCTCGGCCGCATTTTGTCGGAGTCATGGATTTGCCGTCACTTTCACATCCCGCTTCAAAGCGGGGACGCCGAAATCCTGGACCGCATGCGCCGCCCTTACAGCCCGAAGCGCTATGCCGACCTGATAACTCAAATCCATGCGACTTTTCCCGATGCCGCGATCGGGGCAGATGTTCTTACGGGGTTCCCAGGCGAAACTGAAAAGCAGTTCAAAAATACACTCGATTTTATCGAGGGGCTGTCCGTTAGCTATTTGCATGTGTTTCCGTTTTCACCACGCCCCGGTGCTCCTGCGGCCGACCTGCCCAGCCGGCTTCCGGGCGGCGAACTCAAGAGGCGGGCATCCCTTCTTCAGGCGCTTGGAAGACTAAAAAAGCGGCAATACCGGGAAAGATTTATCGGGAAGACCATGGAAGTGCTGGCGGAGACCAGCGCTCGGCCCGGCTTGATGCAAGGGCTATCCGGCAACTACATTAGGGTGCTTTTCCCACCAAGCGGCGACAGCCGCCCTGGAGAGCTGGTCCGGGTGAGGATCGAAGGATTTAACGGCGAGAATCTAAGAGGCGAGCCGGTCTGACCGATTCGGGTGATTTGATAATTTCGCGCAACCGTCTTAGGGGCTTGCAACTATGGCTCCCGTGGCCCGAACGGCTGAAGCCAGAATCGAATAGATCACGGCATCCGCAAGAAAGTGGGCCGCGATTGGGGCGAGCAAGCCCTTGGCATCCTGACGGACCAGACCCAGAACATAGCCGTAAATTCCCGCCAGAACTATTCCGGAAGCACCCCTTGGAAAGCCATGGGCGTGAGCGACGCCAAAAGACAGCGCCTGGATACAGAGCACCCATGCGCCTGGCCGTATCGTCCGCTCAAGCGCGTTGAAAATGATGCCTCGCCAGACAAACTCTTCACATGCTGCATTCCCGAACGCGAAAACGAGCCCTGTCGCAATCAGCACGACCGGGGTCGCGTGAGGAACTACACCGGTGAGGTCGGAAATGTTCGGTTTTACAATCATATACCATCCAAAGAGCACCATCCCCGATAGCGCCGAAATAATGGCTATGGCCGCTATCTGCCTCGGTCCCAGGTCCCCCTTCCTGATCCAGTCAAATCCCCCTCTGGTGAATTTTAATAGCCTTCCGGCCGCAAACACCAGGACCAGCGCCATTATTATCGGAAGCGGCCACAGGATGTGTATTACGGCGATTTTGCAAAAAAAAGTAATAGAAGCACAGGTCAAAGACACCAGGAATGCATCGGCTGACTTGAAATACCATCCGGCCAACATGAGCGCAAAGAAGACGATAATGGAATAGACAGACCAGGTGAGAAAACCGACCCCGAAAAAGAAGAGACACAAAAGCACAAGCGCCGCCGGCAGCCACTTATGATCTTGAATCCGGTCATGCATTTGTTCTGCTCTTTCCACCATTCCTTGCCGAATCAAGATCGTGAAAGGCCGCTATTTCAAATCCATGATCGACAAAATGGTTATCAAAGGCAAAGGCCGTTGTTATCCCGCGCCCCTCCATTATTTCAAAACTGAGGCAGTCGGTGAGACTCAAGCTGCGATTACCTTCCGTGTGCAACCGTTGCATTGCCCGAGTGTGCCACCTCTCGTCAACCCAGATAATATCCAGGAGCGGCATGATTCTGAGATCGAATTCCCATGAGGCCTCAAGGCTTACTCTGCGCTGCAGAAGAGTCAGCGTTTCAATGAGAACATAGGAGCTTGTCAGCAGCGATACATTCTTCTCAACGAAATACTCGAAGTTTGCCCTGGCACGAACATGCATGGAATCATCACGGACCAACAGGGCAAACATTGCTGAAGTGTCGGCGAATACGATCACTGCTTGAATTCCTCCTCAAGATAACGATCATGATTGATGGAGATATCACGAACGCCGGCTTTGTATTTTCCAATTACCCCCATGGCTTGCCGATATAAAGTTCGGCGTTTTGGCTGCTGTTTTTGGAGGAACTGATCCAAAGCTCTGCGGATAACGGCGGCAATCGATTCGTTATTTTCGTGCGCCACTTCCTTCAGCAGTGTTACCTGCTCATCTGTCAATTGAATCTGCGTTCTGACCATGGGATATTCCTTTGTCATCATGTTATCATTTTTTACATTATGCTAACAATATGCCTGACAGTTTGTCAACAAAGCGGCACGGTTTATCCCCGAAAACGCTCCCCTTTGCGATTGACTCGCACATCCTGCTCGGGATAACGTTAAATGGTATTCAAACGACTGTTTAAACGTCGAAATATCTGCCTCCATCCAAGAGACTACGGATTGTATTGAAGGAGCCATGGGGCGGAAACAGTTTCTGCAGCACTTTAAAACAATGCTCAGAGGGGGGCGAGCAGGAGGGCCGGAAACGGCGCCCGGCTCAACCCGGTCGGTCCATGTTACCGGGAAGAGATTTCTATTTCGCGCACTCAAATCGAGAAACTACCGGCTGTTTTTCGCCGGCCAGAGCATTTCCCTGATTGGGACCTGGATGCAGCAGGCGGCCATGAGCTGGCTGGTGTACCGGATCACCGGATCGACTCTTCTGCTTGGCGTTGTTGCCTTTTCCAATCAGATCCCGACCCTTTTTCTCGGCCCCCTTGCCGGGGTAGTTGCAGACCGGTGGGAGCGTAAGGGGCTCCTGATCTGGACCCAGTCCCTCTCGATGATTCAGGCGCTGACACTTGCCGCGCTCATACTGACCGGCGCCATCCAAACCCGGGACATAATCGTGCTCAGCCTTTTCATCGGGATGGTAAACGCTTTCGATATTCCCGTCCGTCAGTCGTTCGTTTTGCAGATGGTAGAGAAAAAAGAAGACCTCGGAAATGCTATTGCTCTCAACTCGGCCATGTTCAACAGCGCACGCTTCATCGGTCCACTCATTGCCGGAATCCTGATTTCCGCGGTAGGCGAGGGGATCTGCTTCCTTTTGAACGGAGTAAGCTACCTGGCCGTGCTGGCTGGTTTAGCCGCAATCAGGGTTGCTCCTAAACCGAACCAGGTCAGAAAGGCGCCTGTTTTTCGGGAGTTTTTTGAAGGAATCAGTTACGCCTTCGATTTTAAGCCAATTATCGCCATCCTGGCCCTGCTCTCTTTATTCAGCATAGCCGGTGCTCCTTATCTCGTGCTCATGCCGGCGTTTGCCAAGGATGTTCTGCATGGAGAGGCCAATACATACGGCCTCCTGCTTTCCTCCGCCGGCATCGGGGCGCTTTCGGCCACCATATTTTTGGCCTCCCGCGAGAACGCCCGCGGTCTCATCAAGATCATTCCCGCCGCTTCGGCCGCATGCGGTCTAGGGATAGCTTCATTCGCTCTTTCAAAGAACTTCGTAATTTCTATGGCCTGCCTGTTCGTGGCCGGGTTCGCCATGATGATCCAGATCGCATCCAGCAACACGATTATCCAGACGATAGTTGACGAGGACAAGCGAGGCAGGGTAATGAGCCTGTATGCCATGTCGTTTATGGGGGTCATGCCGTTTGGAAATATACTTGCCGGCAGCATTGCCGGCAGGATAGGGGTCCAGTTCACGTTGCTTTTCGGTGCTTTGTGCTGTCTGATCGGGGCCACAATCTTCGCCCTGAAGCTCCCCCGGCTTTGCGAATTGCTCAGACCGGCCTTCGCAAACCTGGATATCCGTAAATCCGCACAGCCGAGAAACGAGTGATGAAAAACGATCAGAGTGAACCTGAATTATGATTCGCCATTTCAGATAAACAATTTTATCATTAACCATCAAACCAGCTTGAAACAGACGACATTGGATGACGACCGCCATGGCCGGAAGCGTAAAAATTGAAGAGATGGAGCTTGAAGAGCTTCGAGAGCGGGCAGACAGGTTCCAGAGCATTTTCGCCAACTCTACTCTCGGGATATTTCAGTCCACTCTGGAAGGCCGCTTCATAATGGTTAACCACGCTTTTGCCGAGCTGCTTGGCTACAATGACCCGGATGACCTCAAGAAGTCCGTTCAGGACATCGAGCACCAGTTCTATCACCATGCCGAGCGCAGGTCCGAAATCCTTTCAGCCATCAAGGGAAAAGCGGGCATATACCGGTTTGAAACCGAGCTTCGCCGCAAAGACGGGAGCCTCATTACATGCTCTCTCAGCATACGCGCGATTCGTGACGAGACTACCGGAATCACCCACCTGGACGGCTTTATCGAAGACGTGACCGAGGCTAGACTCAGGGAAAGACAGCTTCTCGAAAAATCTGAGAGTCTTACAAGGGAGAACCGCCATCTTCGAGCCATGGTCAAAGACCGTTACCGTTTCGGCAAGATCATTGGCAAAAGCGAGTCCATGCAGGAAGTCTATGACAACATCCTCCAGGCCGGGGAAACCGATACGGCAGTGATTGTATATGGAGAATCAGGCACCGGAAAGGAGCTTGTGGCCCGAGCCATTCACGAACTGAGCAGCCGGACCAATAGGGAATTTGTTCCGGTCAACTGCGGAGCAATTCCTGAACACCTGCTGGAAAGCGAGTTTTTCGGACATAAAAAGGGGGCCTTTACCGGGGCGGCAAGAGACTCTCAAGGTTACCTGGACAGGGCTGACGGCGGCACTTTGTTTCTGGACGAAATCGGCGAACTGCGCCTCGACATGCAGGTCAAGCTCTTGAGGGCGATTGACGGAGGAACCTACTACCCAGTAGGCGACAACAGGGCAAGAAAATCCAACTTCCGCCTCATCTCGGCGACAAACAGAAATCTGTGGGAGATGGTCAAAAGCGGAAAAATGAGGAAAGATTTCTTTTTTCGAGTCGACATAATCCCCATAAATCTGCCCTCCTTGAGACAGCGCCGCGAGGATATCCCTTTGCTCGTCGACCACTACCTGCGGGAGTTCACCGAAAACGAGGACCCTCCGGTCATGTCGGGCCGCATCCTGGAATCACTCTATAAATACGATTACCCCGGTAATGTGCGTGAACTCCAAAATATCCTGCGCCGCTACCTGGCTACGAAAAAGCTCGAATTCCCCGAGCATGAAGGACCATACCCGGACGAGTCCGAACGGAGCGGGAGCCTTTCCGAGAGGCTCAACTCCTATGAAAAAGAAATAATAGAAAGCTGCCTGATTCTGAACCGGTGGCATCGAGGGCGCACTGCTGCATCTTTGGGAATTGACCGCAAGACGCTATATACACGGATGAAGGCGCATGGATTAAGCATCCCCAAAAAAGGGCGAAATGACCCCACGCATTTTACATCATAATTATCGCTATTTGTCTGAGTTTGACATGGAATTGAGGCCAATTAACCCCAGTTTACTGGATTCCACCCTGCTCTAATCCTAAAAAGTAACTTAGATTTCAAGCACATACCCCCCCCTCGTCACCAGGCATGTGAAATGCTTCAAGTCATTTCGAGTAGAATAACGCAGAGGTCTTCCTGCGGCGGTTGACGCGCACTTCTTTTACCTTTGCGCAGAACCGCGTGACCGGATTGGACACCTGAGAGCCGGCCTACAGTGTGCGCACCCTGCCGCAGGAAGTCTCAGGCCACAAGACTTCATTTTGAGAGGCAAATCACATGAAACCCGCGAGCCAATGCTGCCTTTCGCCACCTCATGTTTTTTGGGAAAAGGGAAGCATTCCCACCGAAGCAGAATGCCGGGACCTGTGGCTTCGGTCTGGAGTTCCGGATGAGGTGACTTCTCATTCCCGTATGGTTGCTGAAGTTGCACGCATCCTTGCGGTCTATCTCAGACGGGCCGGATTCGAGTTTAATTTCGAACTCATCGCGGCCGGCGGCTGCCTGCACGGGCTTCTGAAAGCTCAAAACAATGGAGCTGGAAGGCTCAAAGCGCTGCTGCAACAGATAGGTTATAAACAAATCCTGAAGGTTCTGTCTTCACCCGTGGGATCTTTGCCGGACTCGGTAATAGAAGAAGCGGATCTGATTTGTCTGGCCGAACGGAGCGTCGAGGATTACGGATCGGGTTTGCTCGACAGCAGGTATCGAACCCATTTCGACATACATGGATACTTTTCAGAAAACCTCACGGTTTCCCAGGTCAACAGGGCCGAAATCATCGGGGCCAGGGTTGAAAAGATTCTCGGCCTCTCGTTGAGAAGTATCATTCAAAAACATAAAAGAGGAATCCTCGCCGCTTCGGTTCAGGGGATCAGGAACGTCTATCTGCTCGTCCACGGCGCTGTCGGGCTTAAAACCGATGGCGAATATTTCCAAACTCACCAACTGTCGCTTTCCCTCGAAGGTATTCGGCAGGCCGAAGCCTTGAAGGAGGACCTCGAAGCCATACCTCTGTCAAGTATTTACTCCAGTGGCTTCAGGTCATCCTTCGAAACGGCAAAGATTGTCGCTGAACCGCACGGCATTCAAGTGGACGCCCGACGCGGTCTGGGAGAAATCGATGCCGGACAGTGGGGTGGACTGTCGCCGGCAGATATCGAACAGCTTTACTTCAGCCAGTTTGGGAAAGACCTCTTGAATTTTCAGCCCTCCGGCGGGGAGACTCTCTTCGAATGCACCGCCAGAGTTATCCCGACATTTTACGAAATACTGAACTCGACTCCCGGGAACATGGCCATCATAGGCCATCCCATCGCGAACAGGATTATCCTCTGCCAGGTGCTCGGTTACCCCCTGGACAGTTTATTCGAACTGGACCAGGTCTGCGGCGCGGTTAACCATATATACTGTGAAGGGGAAAAGATGCGGCTGATGAGCCTTAACGGTGAAGACCGAACCTCCAGCCGTTTCCATTGAAGGGTCTCGGGCACCTTTGTGCATAGCGCCCTGGTGGAGGCGGATGTTTTGACTCGGTAAGATTAAAGTGAGGCAATCCCGCACCTTGGGATTGCCTCACTTTTTGTAAAGAAAAATGATGTGGGAATTTAATAACTCAGTAACGCTGAATCAGAATTTCCCACGGCTTCGGGTCCTTACCTCAATACCTTACCAGTTGTAGAGCTTATCCAGCTCTTCGTCGGGCACGGTGAAAACCACATTGTGCGGCGCCAGTTTCTGAGTCTTGAAAAAGCTGGGCAGACGGTCGTGGGCACTGGTGAATCCCGCCCTCGTGTTGAAGTCCCGCTCAGTCTTCAAAACCTGTTTTCCAAGCGCCACGACGTCATCGCCAGCCATATTCAGGCCATAGAAGGCATTGATGAGATCGATAAGGGCCTGAAAGGTTTCAGGTTGATCCAGAACAGCAAAGGCGATGAAGAGACACATGCCGGTCGAGTCGACCGCGGCGGTTGCTATCTGGAGATTGCGTGATGTTTCGATCTGCCCTTCCGGGCTAAGCGGGTCGAGTTTGCCTCCAACGCCGAGGATGTTCGTAGTGACGGCATACCCTGCGGTATGATCGGCTCCCATGGTACTGGTGGCATAAGTCACACCGATACCCTGGATGGCCCTGGGATCGTAGGCGGGAAGCGCCTGCCCTTTTACGACCGGCACGCGTTCCACACCGAAAACCCTGCCGGTAACCGCAGCCCCACTGCCAAGAATGCGTCCCAGGGGCGTTCCCTTGCCCACTTCCTTGATGAGCCGGATCGCGCCCTCGGCGTCTCCGAATTTGATAAGGCCGGCTTCCATGGCCACTCCCAGGGTGGCCCCCATCTCGATAGTGTCCAGGCCGTAGTTGTCGTCCAGAAAATCCAGCATTGCGATTGAGTCCAGATCAGATATGCCGCAGTTTCCACCGTGGGCCCACACGGTTTCGTATTCGGGCTGTTTGGTCAGATAATGGCCGTCCTTATCGTTGTAGATCCCGGAGCAGCGGATGACACATCCGCGGTGGCAGCCGTGGGTCGCCAGCCCTCCCCTGGCCGTTTCCGTCTCTGCCTGGGTTTCGCCGCTGATGTGAGAAGCCCCGTCAAAACGCCCCTGTTTGAAATTGTAAGTCGGGTAGGCCCCCGCTTCATTGATGACGTTAGTCAAAACATTCGTGCCATATGCGGGCAGCCCCTGCCCGGTTACGGGATGGTTCCTCAGGCCTTCAACGAACTTCCTGTTGGCTTCCTTGTATTTCTCGGGGTCCTTGGGGGCGCGCATCTTCATGTCGGAATCGTCCAGAATGATGACCTTGATCCCTTTGGAACCCATAACCGCTCCCAGCCCTCCACGCCCGGCATGACGGGTCGGCCGGAACTCCATGTCTGTACAGGCCACGGATGCCGCAGCCAACTTCATTTCTCCGGCAGGACCGATGGAAATCATAGCCACGCCGTCGCCGTACTCCGCTTTCATCTTTTCGGCCAGATCATAGTTTGGCAGCATCTTAAGACTGTTGTCTTTAGTGATCTTGACCCCATCCTTGTTTATAAAGACCCTGTAAAGGTCGTCATTTTCGGGCTTGCCTTCCACAACGATAGCCGCGTAGCCGAGTCTTGCCAGCACCTGGGCTGCCTGACCGCCCGCATTGGCTTCTTTGATTCCTCCGGTGAGAGGACTCTTGGCGCCAACTGAAAGTCGGCCGGACATAGCGGCAATGGTACCGCTCAGTATGCCGGGAGCGATCACCAGCTTGTTTTCAGCGCCCAGCGGATTGCAAAGCGGCGGCACCTCTTTCGCCACCAGGGTGGATGTCAGCCCGCGGCCACCCAGTCCAGTGTACTCGCCTGTAGGGACCTCAGTTGCCTTTGGTCCGCCGGGCGCTCCCGTATCGATCCTCAGAATCTTAAGCATAAGTTTTCTCCCTTATCCAGGTTCTGCAAATCGCCAAACTTCATGGCAGGCAAACAGTTCATCTCCCGAGGTTGTTAAATAAAGAAGGCTCTGTTCTATCTACAACTGCTACTGCTATAACGGCAAATGAAGTTGGATGGGATAATATATCGTGTTAAGCGCGATGAATGTAAAACCGTTATGCTCGGAAAAGCACATGGATTAAACAATGTGCATTATAAACTACAATATTTAAAGGAAAATGTCAACTAATATTAATAAAAAATACTTTAACATCAATTCGTTCTCGGATCGTATCCGGCTTATAACAAATTTTGTTCCAGACGTACGGTCATCTCCCAAAGCTATTGCCGCTGACATATGTTTTTAACAAATGACTGTGTGCTTCCGAATAAGGCAAACGCATATTAGCTTGATGTATCTGGTTGTGGATTATTAATATATAACCGTTGTGCTCTAACAAACATAGTGAACGATCACTAATACGTTGCGATTTTCCAGTGGATGAATCACGCGGTTACTAGATGTACAAGAGGGCAGGCCTGAGACTGAAAGCGGATCTCAGGTGTCAGTTGAAAAACCTGTAACCTGGAGAAAAACTAGATCTGAATGGATCAGCTTGCCGCCGAGCAGATCGGCCGGTGACACCGGGCAACCGTCCAGTTCGGCTTCCATAATAGATCCTTTTACTGGTTCGAGCCTGTTTGACAGCAACTGTTCCAAATCGGATCTTTTTAGAAGTATCCCGCTACGGAGGAGTTCCGGCCCCATTTCTTTCGCTACGGCATTGAAAAGCTTCAGTCTTAGCGTGTGCAGGGCATCGCCGGAGGAGTTTAAGTCCGTTATTGCAGGAGTACTCGATCTGAGAACGGAAATCGGGCTCCCCTTCCGAAGAATTGCTCCCGCAAGTCCAGGCATTGCGGCGGAAAGCGCAATTACACAATCGCCCCGGATGATCGCATTGTCCAAATCGTCTATAGCGGTCCCGTCCAGAAAGACCGTCCTCACCCTCTCTTCGAGATACTTGCGTGAAAAACCCGCCTCTTCCAGAACCTCCGAGAGGGACAATCCCGCCCTGGTCTTCAGATAGACCCCCTGCTGAAATATCTGAAGAAAGACGGGCTCCAGACCCGACTCCATTCTAAGATAAAGACGCTGAACTGATTCCAGACACATGGCTAAACCCCGGAGTTAATGTCAATGATCAAAGCACTTAAATTAATTGCAGGTAGATTGTGAGGTTTGTTTTCTGATTCGTTAAACCAAGCTTCTTTCTGATACGCTCCCGGTGAGTTCGAACAGTTCCCGTGCTAATAAACATCAGGGCGGCAATTTCCTTGTTGTTTTTTCCTGACCTGATCATCTCGGCGACTTTGATTTCGGCGGGACTAAGCCTTTTATTATGTAAGACCTGCATAAAAGTGGAAATACGGTTATCAAAAACGTTGTCAATTGCCCGAACACAGGAATTGAGCAGTTCTTTGGGGAAAAGACCGCTATCAATCTGACGCAACTGGAGTGAAATCTGTTCTCTAAATTTTTGAGTTATCGACTCCTCGATTGCTGTCCTGTCCTGTTCTCTGTTTTTCAGAATGACATTCAGGGCGATGTTTGCTTCCTTTAGATCTTTCGCTTTTTCGACCAATTCCGAAGTCCGCTCCGCCACACGTTGTTCAAGTCTTTGGTTCGAATCCCGCAACTGTTCCTCTATTGCCTTGATATGACTGATGTCACGGGCGACATGAATCCCACCGATAATGTTATTATCATCATCAAGGCAGGGAGATGCGCTGACACGAAAGAAGCAATTCAAATTCTTCTCGAAAATTTCCGCAAAATGTTCTTTTCCATCTTTAAGCATGAGCGACATGGGACAAAACTCGGGAGGCGAGCAAAGGCCGTGGACGATCTCATAACAATTGCGCCCGATCAAATCTTGCGGCTTCGCCCCCAACCGGTCGGCCATCGCCTTGTTCACCCGCAAAACCCGATAATTTCGGTCTATAACAGAGATCAAATCAGGAAGAGCATCGAATAGGTTCTCCCATTCTTCCTCTGCTCTTATCACTGCCGTTTCCAGTTTATTGCGCTCAATTGCAAACTTGATGTGCTGTTCCAGAAAATTTCCGGAAAACTGGTCATAAGCAAGTGGGCCGGCACATTCCGATGCGGCAGGATCGGCACCATCAGGGGCTGACTTGCGGTTACCGGTTAAGATGATGACGGGTATTTTCCAGCCTTGCCCAGCCAATTCAGACAGCAGCTCCATCGCATCACGGTCGTCCATTCGCGACGGGGCAAGGCAGACGTCATAGTCTCCGCGCTTGGCCATCGACACAGTATCAGCGTAAGAATTGGCGAGGTGCAGTTCGTAATTGCCCGGCATATCATGTGAGAAAAGATCGCTGATTGTCTTGCGTCGTCCATGGTGCGGTTCTACCACTAGAATCTTCGTTTTCTTTCTCACCATCACCAGTTCTCCTATGGTGGCGGACGCCTGATAGCTAATTTCTGAAATCCAGACCGGGAGCTATGACAGGAGAATTCATCAAAACCGCACGTTGCAGCTTGAGAATCATATCAGGAAATCTCTTTTTTCAGGGATGTTCATCAACGAATATGCGATTGAAAATAAATTTTCAATGCCAAAATTTCGCTCTCCCGGAAGTGATGACAACCAACAGGGTTTTACCTTCAGGTTTTTAGTCCGAATATCCAGTGAGCTTCAGGAGAAACTCCCGAACACAGTCGAAGGCAAGAGATTTCTGAGACAGCTCCAGTTAATCTCCTGGAAACATCCTGCATGCTCATCGAAAGGGAATCGGGGCAAAGTTTCAATCTATTTCGATCAATTCGTTGAGATGAAAAAATGAGTAATGTAGATCACCTATGGATTTAGAAGATACTTTACGTATATTTGTATGTATTTTACATGAATAAAATATGTATCAAGTCTCCATTGCTATAGACCGAGTAGAAAAGATGTGACTGACCAAAATCCAATGGGTCCTCTAGAATCAATCCAGGAAGGACGAAATTCCGTGGAAGAGAACCATAAACTAGCAGACCGGGCAGCAGAACTGTCTCCAGATAGAGAAGGCAAGTATCTGACCTTTTCATTGGGCGGGGAAGAGTATGGCATCGGAATCCTGAAGGTCAAAGAAATAATAGGAATGATGCGGATAACCCCTGTTCCCCAGACTCCCTACTTCGTCAAGGGAGTGATCAATTTGAGGGGAAAAGTGATTCCTGTCATTGAACTCCGTTCACGTTTCGGGATGGAATCCATTGAATTCACCGACCGCACCTGCATCATTGTCGTCGAGACCAACACGCGGGCCGGCAAAACACACACCGGGATTGTAGTCGATTCCGTTTCTGAAGTCGTCAATATCAAAAGCGCGGATATCGAGGATGCTCCCGCTTTTGGCACTACGTTGGATACGGGTTATATCCTCGGCATGGCGAAAAAGGACGGAGGCGTCAAGATTCTTTTGGATATAGACCGAGTCTTGGCCGGCGAGGAATTTGATTTTCTCGAGGTCGCATAGGCTGTAAGCGTAATCACAAGCGAACCTCTGAGGCCGAACTTTGACTTCAGGAGTCATACAAATATTCAAACGCGATAAGGAGATCGGATGATGGTTTTCAGCAAAATGAAACTGGGAACCAGGTTGTCCCTGGGATTTGGTGTGGTGCTCGTGCTGCTGTCTTTGTTGGCTTACGCGGGTTTCAGCAACTTGAAGAGTGTGAGCGGAGCGGTCGAGGAACTTGTCTCGGTGCGTCTCCCCCAGTTGGCAATGGTGTACAACATCATGAAAAACTTTGATGTTGCAGCCCGATCGGTCCGCAATGCCGCGCTCAGCAGGGACGAAAGCATGGGCAAGAAACAAAAGGAAATTTACGGACAAGGTAAGGCCGCACTGGCCGAGACATTCGCAAAGCTCGAAAAAACGCTTTCCACGCAAAAGGGCAAGGAACTGTTCCGAGTGATGAAGGAAAGTTATATTTCCACCGTCGAGCTAATGGATAAGGCAATAGCGCTGAGCCTTGCCGGTAAGCGTGAGGAGGCCTCGGAAGTAATCTTTCAACAACTCCTGGCGGTCCAGGGAAACTTTCTCGGTTCTTCTGACTCCTTTGCTAATTTTGATATCGAATTGGCCAACAAGGCAGGTAGTACGTCCGTCGATGAAGCCAGGAACGGCCGCACGCTGATAATTGCCTTTGCGGGTGCCGCATTATTGGTGGGTGCATTGATCGCATTTCTAATCACTCTGGGTGTGACAAAAGCATTAGGGCGCGTTGTGCATGGTCTGAATGAAGCCGCCGAACAGGTTGCTTCTGCATCCAGCCAGGTTTCAATTGCCAGCCAGCAGCTCGCGGAGGGATCTTCCCAGCAGGCCGCCTCGGTTGAAGAGACATCCTCTTCTCTTGAGGAGATGGCTTCGATGACAAAACAGAACGCGGGAAATGCGAACCATGCCAACCAGCTAGTGACGTCAACCATGCAATCAGTCTCGCGGGCCAGCCAGACAATGGAAAATCTTACGACGTCCATGAGCGAAATATCCAGGGCCAGTGAAGATACTTCTAAGATCATCAAGACCATCGACGAAATCGCCTTTCAGACAAACCTGCTCGCGCTCAACGCCGCTGTTGAGGCGGCGCGCGCGGGAGAAGCAGGAGCCGGTTTCGCGGTGGTGGCCGATGAAGTGAGGAACCTGGCAATGCGTGCGGCCGAGGCGGCAAAGAACACCGCCGATCTTATCGAAGGAACGGTCAAGCGCGTGAAAGAAGGTTCTGAACTGGTCGAGAAAACGGATAAGGAATTCAAGGAGGTATCGACGAATGTTTCCAGATCCGGCGAACTGGTCGGAGAGATTTCTGCCGCCTCCCAGGAACAGGCACAGGGTATAGAGCAGGTAAACAGAGCCGTAAGTGAAATGGACAAGGTGATCCAGCAAAATGCCGCAAACGCTCAGGAAACGGCCTCAGCATCCGAGGAAATGAGCGCTCAGGCCGGGAAAATGAAAGAATTCGTATCGGAACTGCAGTCGATGGTCGGGGGCGTCCATAAGACAACCCGGATTGGTGCTGAGCCGGCAAGCTTCAATAGAATGGTCAAGGCCTCGGGCCCGGCAAATCCTTCGATTTTCAAAAGCAAAACCGCGAACGGCAAAGCCAATGGAAAGGTGCGGGACCATTTCGAACAGAAACCTTCAAAAGCTGAGCAGGTAATCCCATTCGACGATTCTGAGATTGCCGGTTTCTAGCATTGATTTCCATTTATCGATCCACCCCCGTGAGCCGAAATATATAAGATGTCGGGTTTTCGCCTGATGCTGGAAGCGAGTTGAGTGTTCGTACTCAAAAGTCCATTTCTTTAGGCTGACTGTTCACGTGCGAAGGAGGTGCTGAATGAGGATCTCTAAAATCAAACTGGGAGCCAGACTGGCCTTGGGGTTCGGGGCGGTTTTGTTGTTCATGCTTGCTGTTGGAGCAACAGGTTATTGGGGATCGGACTCCATATCCCGGACGGCAATTGCCGAGTTCAAGAACATGCTTCGAACAGATGCCGCCATCGCAGAACACTCGGCGCGGGCGAGGGCCAATATTGTCGGGATGAGGCGATATGAGAAAGACATATATTTGAACATAGACTCAAAACAGAAGGTTGAAGAGTATCTAAAGAGTTGGAAAGAGCAATACGAGCACGTGACTGCAAGGATCAGGGACCTCGAAAAGGCATCGGCTTCCCAGCAGGATAAGGATGCTGTTAAAGAAATGCAGACCGAACTCGCCGCTTATGAGTCCGGCTTCAATAAGGTGTACGAGATGATTCAGGCCGGGAAGATAACTTCTCCCCAGGACGCAAATAAAGCAATCGGTGAATACAAGGATCCCATTCGAAAACTGGAGAAAGCCGCGCAAAGCTTTTCCGATTTAGGCTCAAAGCGGATGGCCGAAATAGAGCAAACCATAAGGAGCGATGCGGACCGAATATCCTTATCTGTGACCACGCTTGCCCTGATCTCTGTAATTCTCGGAATAGGGGCCAGTATTATTATTACCCGGAGTATCGCCAAACCTTTACGGCGCGCCATTAAGGGGTTGGATGAAGCAGCTGGTCAGGTTGCATCGGCTTCCGGCCAGGTTTCAGTGGCCAGCCAGCAGCTTGCCGAAGGGGCGTCCGAGCAGGCCGCAGCCATCGAGGAGACTTCTTCGTCTCTTGAGGAAATAGCTTCCATGACAAAACAGAGCGCGGACAACTCGGAGCAGGCCAACCGTTTAATGGTCGAAACCACCGAAACGGTTTCTCTTGCCTGCCAAGCCATGGACAAGCTCAACGCCTCGATGGGTGAGATATCCAGAGCGAGCGTCGAAACGTCGAAAATCATCAAGACCATTGACGAAATCGCGTTTCAGACGAACCTGCTTGCGCTGAATGCGGCTGTGGAAGCTGCCCGCGCCGGAGAAGCCGGAGCAGGTTTTGCCGTAGTAGCTGATGAAGTTAGAAACCTGGCAATGCGTGCCGCCGAAGCTGCCAAAAATACCGCCTATCTCATCGAAGATACAGTCAAACGTGTAGAGGAGGGCTCGGAGCTGGTGGCGAGCACCGATGAAAGATTTCGAGAGCTGTCAACCAGCGTCAGCAAATCCGGAGAACTGATCAGCGAAATCTCAGCAGCTTCCCAGGAACAGTCCCTCGGCATAGGACAGCTAAACACATCCGTCAGCCAAATGGACAAGGTGGTTCAGCAGAATGCGGGAAATGCGGAGGAAACGGCTTCCGCATCCGAAGAAATGTTTGCCCAGGCAGAGCATATGAAAGGCTTTGTCGAGGAACTCAGCAGCCTGGTCGGCGGATCCGGTGCACGTTCGAAAGGGGGTGCCGCTGGAACTATCGCTTGAAGAATAATAGCTTTGGCAGAAATAGTGATCCGAATGCTCTCATGCCTTCCTGAACCGGCTGCCGTGGGCAGCCGTCTCCGCAGCAGGAGGGAAAAATCTCTTGAAGAATAAAACACTGGAAGCGATGGGAATGAAATAATAGGCGATCCTGTATATCAGGATAGCCAGCAGACAAAACTCGTAATCGAGCCCCATAAGGTAGAAGGAACCTGCCATCGAGCCTTCCATCAGACCGATGGATGCGGGCGTAAGTGAAAACAGGCCCATGAAAAGACCCACCGAGAATCCGACCATCAAAGCCTGATTATTCACCGGGTAGTTAATCGCCGTGAAGGAGAACTTGAGGCAAAGAAACATAAATACCCAGTCGAAAAGAGCAAGGGTGGCCGGCAAAAGCAGAATCGCCCTGTTGCTCATTATCATGTTCAAACTGTGATTAAAATTTTCAAAGAAGATTTCGGCCCTCTCCTGCCTGATCCATTGGGGCTTTCCAATCCTGAAGCAAATAGCGATTACCGCTCTGAGTCCGATTTGCCAAACCTTTTTTCGAAATGCCTCATGGATGATGGTCTGAATGGTGATCCATGTCATCACGAAGGCTATCACCAGAACAAGGCCGCCGAAAAATTCCTGGTTGCGGTCAGTTATCTGATGCTGGCTGTAGAGATAAAAAAAGCCGAGGTAAATAAACAGGACCGCGATGGTATTGGTGAGAAACCCGTGTATGATCGAGACAGACAGAGTGTTACTGGGAGGAACGTTTTCGCGCGAAAGCAGATAAACCTTTGCCGCCACTCCGCTCAAGCCCGCTACGGACATAAGATAGTTCAGGGTGCACGACAGGAGCGAGATCTTGAAGCATGACGAAAAAGACAGGGGCTGGCCAATCCCTTTCAGAAGCCGCTGTAAAACCCCGGCAATACAGGCGTAGCTTATAAAAGAACAAGCCACCACGGCAGCAGCCCATAAAGGGGCTATATCTCCAAGGTGCTCGACAAATTTTTGAAGGTTGGCCTGCTTGATTGTGTAAAAAAGGACGATAATGCCAAAGATAGCGGCAAACCAGAACCTCTTACGAGTGGCTATGCTTACCAACTCTCCTCCAAAGCTAAGCGATACGAGCTAATGTTAGCTCTCAGCCGATAGTTGTACGTGCATAGCACCACCCATACCAGCTTTAATCACCGAGCTGAGAGTTTAACCGCTGAGCGATGAGAGCTCAAGCTGAGAGATATACCGAAACGGTCCATGCGTCAAATCGGAAATCGGGTTCAGAACCTTTGACAGCACAGGTTATTTAAAGTTGTTCGATCCAGATTCTACTGCCTGCAATCTAAATAGCACGCCCGGCGGGCACGGCACGCGTCGGCGCTTTATCCCGACCGTTTCCACCCCTTGATCTACCTGAGGATTTTCCTCACTTCCGCTCCATATCGCTGAAATATTTCGTTGGAAAGCCTGATGAGTTCCTCCCGCATCGAACCGGAACCGGGAAGTGCAAGGGGGGTGGGCGCGTTCAGTTTTTCCATCGATATCGGACTTATGTGGAGGTTCTTATCCAACTCGGTGATCTCTTTTGCGGTAAAGTTATCGCCCAGGATCTTCTTTTTTTCGATCCCCTGCATGTCGAGGCTCCTGATGAAATTGAGAATTGTAAGGAGGTCAAAATTCCTGTGGAATGAGTCGATGTTGCTGTTTACCGCCTGACGCTCGGATGAGAGGTCGCTATAGCGCAGCTTGTATTGTGTCATGGAGTAATGAAAACGGACATAGGATTCGAAAACCAGTTTCCGGAATTTTCCCTTTTGGGTTACTGCCCGTATCCGAATCAATTTCACATGCCTCTTGAAATTCATATCCAGGCAGGCCGTCCAGAAGTAGTTGTTTCCAATTCCGAGGATTTCCTTGAGCCGGTTTCTCATGTCCGTATGCATCATCAGAAAAGAGAGCCTCGCCAGAATTCTGCCTACCGTCCAGGCTTGTCTGCGCGTTTCATCAGCCTGCCGGTTGAGGTTTTCGACCTGGATTTCGATAATGCGGCGCTCCAGGAGGTAGTTCTCTAAAACCTCTTCCTTGACCTGCCGGGTCAGAGCAGTGACAAGATCATCTTCCATCGAAGAACGGCAAACCTCCGGGAATCGGCACTGGATTGCTTAAAGGACGATTCGGGGCACAAGAAACTTTGGCAGAACACTCCCTTTAAAGATCCAGTCAGCAAACATGAGGGTTTTTCAGCAGCAGGAAAGTGTTGGGGTCAAGCAGAAACTCGGAATCTGCCGGGTCAAAGTTCCCCCTTTCCTTCAAGGCTCTCAGCTTGATGCCTCCCTTTTCAGGCTCCAGTATGAAAACCGAGCTGAAAAGGTCATCCATCGAATCGATCGGATACGGGATCCCTCTTTCATTCACGTCAGGCATGTGCCGGTGTGATCTGGCAGACACCCAGACCGGGACGGAGTGTTTGCGGGCGACATCGCCTATCTTTTCAAAAAGAGGACGCGCGTCGTGGCCGAAATCCATACCGTCCAGAATGATCAGAGAAGGTATGAACTTAGCCTGCTGTTTAAGATTTTCAATGCTGGACTCAAGCTTTTCCGGACTGAATGTCTGGTTAAGAAAGGACATTATGAACCGTAACGGTTCGATGAAATGCTCCAAATCGGAGGGCTTGCACTCCGGCCTGTCCGAGAAGACATCTTTGAGCAATTCGTGGTACCAGAGCTTGACTTTGTCCGGGACAACCTCCACACAGACATGGAGAACCGATTTGCTGTCAAGCAGGTATCCTATGGCAAGATGAGTCAGGCAGGCGGTCTTGCCCGCACCGGCCCGAGCCAGGATAACTCCCATCTCTCCGGGCTCGAGCCGGCTGAGCGGTATTTTTTCACGACTACTGGAAACCACGCTTTCATCAGCCATTTGAGTACTCCCTTCCGGTGCTCGGTCGTTTTGCACTGCCTTATCTCAATAATACTTTACGAAAGTGGAAAATTCCACCAAAAGGCCTCAAATTGTAGATTTTCAGGCAATGCTCCTGACCAGCGCCGGCATGCGTGAAATATCGAAAACTGGCTGGTGGGACCTGGAAAACCCAAATACATTAGAAAGTTAACCAGATAACTCACTCCGACCGGCCGTTGAGTCAAGATTTCCGCTTCAGTCAGCACATCCGGTTCCAACGACAGTCACCTCAACTCTGCGCTCTCTTGGTCTGACATCATGATTTATGAGCACTATCTGCTGCCACGTACCCGTCAGGAGTCTGCCCCGCTGAATCGGAACGCTGACCGACGGGCCGAGCAGCGCGGCCTGAACGTGGCTGTGTCCGTTTCCGTCATGCCACGCTTTTTCATGCTCATAGGACGATCGAGGATCTGCGAGGCTGTTAATTGCGCGTCTCAGATCCTCTACTGCCCCGGGTTCATATTCGATGGTAGTTACCGACCCGGTTGACCCGAGGACGAAAAGGCTCAACAGACCGGTTTCGACTTCGAGCCGTTGCAGCATGTCATTCAAAACAGAGGTTATGTTGAATACATGCGGCCCTCTTTCCATAGACACGACCAACGTTTCGGAATAAATTTGAAGCTGAGGCATTTTGGGTTCCTCCAGGGTTACGGGAACCGGTGGCAAGCCGGTCCATTACAGGCCCCCACGGGACCATTTCGAAACTCAACTTAGGGTATCGGGGCTGTTCGGGCAAGATGAAAACCAAATTGCAGTAACGGTTTTCACTCTAACGCAAGAGGATCGCGAATTGGAATGCATATTGATCGGAACAGGCGGCATGATGCCGATGCCAAACAGAATGCTGACCTCCCTGGCAGTGAGGCTAAATGGCCGGATCTATCTTTTCGATGCCGGTGAAGGGACGCAGATCAACTGGAAGAAGGGGCGGATCGGAGTGCGCGGGTTGGAGCTTATTGCCGTTACCCATCTGCATGCCGATCACTGCCTTGGGATCCCGGGCATGATCATGCTCAGGGCGCAGATGGAGGACCCTGCCCCTCTTACGATTCTTGGTCCCCCAGGAATACGGGAGTTCATCACCCAATCTCAGAAAACTCTCGAATACCAGGTCAACTTCCCGATTCATATTGTCGAATGGCCTTCAGACAACTCAGGTACGGCCTTCACCGACGGTCAGGCCAGGATCCTGTGGCAGCCGGTAAAACACACCCGGTTTTGTCTCGGATACAGGTTCGAGGAACTCGACCGCCCGGGAAAATTCAACCCGGAAACGGCACTGGCCCTGGGAGTTCCGACAGGGCCGCTCTGGGGGAAGCTGCAGCGAGGGGAAACCATTCAGACGCCTTCGGGAGCGATCGTGCGTTCCTCTCAGGTGCTTGGCCCTCCCAGAAGAGGCCGGCACGTCGCCTTTGTGGTGGACACCAGGCCGGCGCCGGGCGTCTATTCGCTATGCAAAAAAGCCGATCTCGCTTTTCTTGAGGGCATGTTCCTGAGCGAACACTCCGAGCACGCCGATGTGAAAAGCCACATGACGGTTCGCCAGGCCGCAAGGATCGCCAGGAAGTGCGAAGCGGCAAAGGCTGTTCTCGTGCATATAAGTCCTCGGTATGAAAACAGCGAACTCGGCAACCTTGAAGAAGAGGCACGCAAGGAATTTCACGCGGTCACAATCGGAAGAGACCTGGACGTTTTCGAGATCGGTTTTCCCGAAAAGACCGGCCCCCGACAACGTTAACTGGACCTGGGTTTGACGTGATTTCTTCTTCGCAGGCGCGAAAAAGGAATACCGAGAAGAGCCGATGCGAGCAGGGCCGAGCCAATTGCCGGCTAAACCATCCGGCCGGTTAGGTGTTGCCGTTCCCCTTCGCGTCTTCGCGTGCAAACTGTTTGGGTATGAGCTTTACGGTCAAAAAAAGAGGCCCTCCGTTGGTGGAGGGCCTCTTTTTTAAAGTGACCATCGAATCTCTTAGAGCGAGCATCAAAATCGAACGTCTTTAGCTCCCTCTAACATTTTTTTCAGCCGGTCCTTTTCGGCCCTGGCTTTCTTTAATTCTCTATCAAGCTCTAGTCTTTCCTTTGATCCAGTTGAGAGACTGTCCAGTTTTTCTTCAAACTCCTCAATCTGTTTCATGACCCGATAAAGCTCGACAGCCACCATCCTGATACTCATACGGGCAACTTGCCAATTATTCAACGATGAAGAATGTTTCGTGAGAGGCCACAGTATCTTTGTAGAGGCTTACCTTCGGGCATGTGCCTCGTATGCGAGGTCGAACTTTTCTCTTGAACCCAAAGGTAAACGCAGTGCAAATCCGGAACCGGGTGACATCGCGTCCTGTTGCAGTGACGGATTGAGTTCCTGTAAACGACCGACCGGCACATCGATCCATGCTGCCACCTCTTCCAGTCTCAGAGGTCTATTGACCAAAACAGGATCGAACTCCGTAGGCCTGCAATAGTTGGGACACTGAAATCCGTACTTCTCTGACTCGCGCATAACATGCATCGCGGCCAACACTTTTGAAACATAAACTGCCGAACGCGCGGGCAACATTCGCCCATAAAGTTCCCCGTCCTTCACGCAGCACTTTCTAGCTACGCAACCAATCGGCCTATCCCCCGCATTGTATGCGGCAAGGGCCAATAACCATGAGTCATAATGACTATAAAGAGTTTTGAGGTATTTGGCGGCAGCCTTGGTTGATTTTATCGGGTCACGCCTTTCATCGACCCAGCGGTCGACTCGTAACCCCCATCTCCTGGCTGTTCCCGCCATCATCTGCCAATAACCACCCGCTCCTCGATATGACGCGCTTTTCTCGAATCGGCTCTCCACAAAGACTATGGAGACCAACTCAGCCGGTACGCCCTGGCTTTCCAGAATTTCGGTCATACGTAGGATACAATTATCGCCCTTCTTCATGCCCTCGGCAAAAGACTTTCGGCCTTCTCCCAGATAGAAGCGGATGTACTTCTGAATTAGGGGTTCATGGATGGGTATCTGGATTCTGTTTCTCCATGGCACTGCGGGGGTCCCGTCAACAGTATCAACGGGAGAGGGCTGAGTGAGCGGCATTGCCGAAACACCAGTTCTTGAAGACTCGCCTGGCAACGAAAGTGCCGCCAGATCTCCTGGAGTGTCCTTGCTCTGCGCTCCTGCAGCTTGAGAATGGAAAACGAACGTGAAAATTAAGAACAAAGCAGCGACCTTTGCAAAAAACTCGCAAAAGCCGGCTTCGACGCCCCCCGCATGGTGCCTGTGGAGGCTTGAATCAGGCGCCATACTGGTTTCTCCTCATTTTTTCAAAGAAGCCCCATCGCCCTCACGGATACCCGTAGAGTATAGGATGACGGTACTATTACCAGCCATTTGAAGAAAAGGCAAACCGGGTTATCCGGGATTATCCGCCGTTAGACCGGATTATCCGGAAAATAGCCCGATAAATCGGCCCTCAGGGACATATCCAAAAACATAGTGCCAGATACGGAACAAAAAGGATAAAGCTACCCGGCCTTGGTCTGAACGGGCTCGTTTAGATCACTGATCTTCGCGCAATCTTCTTCTTATGCGATTAATCTTGATAATGCGTTACTTTTCTTCTCCATTATCTAAACATCCGATTTCACACTGGATTGTAGTTCGGCGACGGGGGATGACACGCTGCCCGCAGGCCGCTTCATGAGGGGGTAATTTAAAGACCTGCCGGTTTTTGCCGGACAGGAGCCGAAGGCTGCATTCCGATCAATAACAATCCCGCAAACCGGTCAAAGGGAAATCCGGCAGCTATGCCGGAGAGCGTATTTCCTGCCGTTCAGCTCGATATAGAAGCTTTGTGCCGCTTCGTCCTCACATACAAACTCAGCGAACTGATAGTAGGCCGGGCGGGAAAACCTGGCGGAAAACCGACCCTCGAAAACCTTGCAGTAGAGGACGTTGCCCTTTCCGATTGCCAGGGTTTCGGGATCGAGAACCTGGGATTCCGGTATGTTTTTCAGCCGAATGACGATCCGTTCGTTTCCGGACTGATCGTTTTCAAGGTCAACCATCGAAACCACGAAAGGCGTGTCCGCTACATCTACCAGACAGGCCCCGTTAAAGTCCGCAAGAATAAATTCGCCCGTGGGAATCTGCTGGAGTTTCGCATACAAGGCTTCAAGTATTTCCGGCCTGAAAATCCTGTTTCCATCGTGAAACCAGTCACCATTTTCATCGATCTGAATGCCGCAAGGCTGAAGCCCTTCAAGGTTCGGGCTTTTGAATCCATCTATCATAAAGCTCTTTTTTTCCGTCCTGCAGGTTTCGAACAAAATCTTTCCATTTCGGAATAAACACAGCCACAATACTGTTGCCTGTAAATGCCAAGCGCCTTTGCCTTCTGTTGCCCGTCCTTCCAGCCGGACCTGAAATCCCTGTAGACAAACGCAATGCCATGTCTTCTTGACGCCTCTTCTGCAATGGATGTTATCAACTGGTGCTGCTGGCGCCTGCTGTACAGAAGCGTCGTCGTAAAGGCATCGAAACGGCTCCTTTTCGCCAGATTCGCCGCGGAGTTTAATCTGACGGAATAACAATGGATGCAGCGGTTTGTCTCCCTGAATGCCACCTCCCTGAAGAATGCTTGCAGATCATAGTCGGCCCTGACTATAAGGGGCAATTCCTCTCCTCGCGCATAGGATTCGAGCGTGTCAAGCCTTTTCTGGAATTCCTGATATGGTTGGACATATGGATTATAAAAATATCCATGCACCGTGAAGCTTTCGGCCCGCAGGGCCGAAACGGGATAGATGGCACAGGGACCGCAGCAGATATGAAGAAGAATTCGTGACATTTCAAACCACCGATTTCGATTCGGGATCGCCGCAACTCAGCGCTTTCCTAACTCCACGGCCAGTTTTTCGGTCAGGCCGTCAAAACTGCCGTTGCTCATGCAGACGATCAGATCCCCGGGCCTGACAGACTGAAGCAAAAATCCGAGCAGTTCATCGGCGGTCTGGAAGAAGTGCGCGTCTTTTTCATTTTTGCAGATTTCTTCCACCAGGCGGACCGCATCGAGACGCTGATATTCGGGAATGGACTCCATTCCCGGAGGCTGCTTGATGCAGATGAGGTCCGCCGCGGAAAATGTCTCCGGGTATTGATCCTGAAATACATTCCGCCTGCTCGAATTGCTCCTGGGTTCAAAGGCGGCTATCAGGCGACGTTCCGGATGAAAGAGCTTGAGACCCTCGAGAGTTTCTTTGACGGCGGTAGGATGATGAGCGAAATCATCCATCAGGAGAACGCCTCCGAACTCGCCTATGACGTCCTGGCGCCGTTTCACACCGCCAAAAGACTCTATCGCCTTGCGGATCTTTTCCAGACTGATTCCAGCAATGCTGGCGGCTGCGATCACAGCCGTCAGATTCCAGACATTGTGTTTTCCGGCCAGCCTGGTTCGGAAGGTTTCTTCACGGAAGGTCCCGGGGGTTCGCAGTTGAAAAGAAACTTCCCCCGAATGGAAGTCAACCCGCTTGATACACCAATCGGCTCGATGTGAGCGGCCGTAGGTTATCACCTGCCCTTTGCATTCCGGAGCAAGAGAGATACTGTCCGGATCATCGGCGTTGACGATCAGGTATCCCCGTTCCGGTATAAGTCTCACAAAGCTACGGAAAGCCTGGATGATGGAATCGATATCGGCAAAGATATCGGCATGATCGAATTCTATGCTTGTTACTATTCCTATATAAGGCTGGTAATGCAAGAACTTGGGTCCTTTATCGAAAAAGGCGGTGTCGTACTCGTCACCTTCAAGCACCATGTATTCGCCCTTTCCGAGTCGGTAGCTCCTGCCCCAATCCTTAAGGAATGCTCCAATGAAAGCGCCCGGGTCTTTTCCACCCTGTTCCAGGACCCATCCGAGCAAGGATGCGGTCGTGCTTTTTCCGTGGGTCCCGGCCACAACCACGCTTCTCCTTCCGTTCAGGAAAAGCCTGGAAACAGCCTGGGGCATCGACAAATAGGGCCGGTCCTGTGAAAGTATGAATTGTGCTTCCGGATTTTCCCGCCGGACAACGTTGCCGATTATGAAAAGATCGGGATTGAATTTTTCAGGGTTCGCGCTCGAAAATCCTTCGAAGAGTTCAATACCCAGCGTTTGGAGGTGCGTACTCATGGGAGGATAAAGGTTCTGATCTGAACCGGCCACCTCGAAGCCGCTCTGTTTCAGCATGGTCGCGAGGGTCCCCATGGCAATCCCTCCGATTCCGACCATATATATCTTCTTGAAATCGTCATTTTCCATAGATCAGCGCTTCCATGATTATATCGTGCAAGATGGGTCTGAGTGGCCTGATTTCATCGTTTTGCCTTGTCGGATGAACCCGATTGCTCAGAAGGATCACCAGTATTCCCCTTTTCAAATCGAGCCAGAAAGAAACCCCCGTAAATCCCAGGTGCCCGATGGTATTTGAGGAAAAATGCCGGCCCGAGGTCGAACCGCCTTTCCTGCTGGGGGTGTCGTAGCCCAGGCACCAGTCGCTTGGAACTCCGTCGAGCATGGACCTTGTCCAGAAGAGCCTGACAAGCTCCCGTGGCCAGAGTGGATCGCTTATTTTACCATCATAGATGTTCCACAAGAAGGAAACCATCGAAAAAACCCCGGCGGCCGTCCCGAATAGCCCGGCATGACCTGCAACTCCATTGAGGCACCAGGCGTTTTCGTCATCGACCTCCCCAAGCAGAATCCTTTTTCTCCATGGGCAAAGCTGGGTGGCCGCATAACGCGACCCAGGGTCCCGCCGGTTGGCGCCCCCTGCATGGAGGTCCCATTTTGGTTCTTCTTCCAGTTCAGCCTTATCAATCGGGCAGAACTGGAGTTCGTCAATCCCGAGACGGTCAAACAGGAAATTCTGAGCGCAACTGTCCAGCCTTTCACCCATCAGGCCTTCGAGGATAAGCCCAAGGAGCATGTAACCCAGGTCGCTATAGTTAGCGGCGGTTCCAGGCGCGGCATCGAGAGGTGTTTTTAGAAGCATTGACAAAAGCTCATTACGCCTCTCTTCCTGGGGCAATTCAATCAGCTTGAGATAAAAAGGCTCATAAGGAGGAAGGCCCGAGGAATGGGACAGGAGATGCCGAACCGTTATTTTTTCTTTGTCTTCCGGGACCACACCTGGAAAAACCCGGGACAGAGGATCATCCAGGGCAAGTATTCCCTTTTGGATCGCAGCCATGCACAACGGGGCGGTCACAAGGGATTTTGTCAAAGAAGCCAGATCGAACCGCGTGGATGAGTTCACGGCGATGCCAGCGGATTCGACCGATCCCCACGTTTTTTGAAATTTGGACGGCCCCTGACAGATCAGCAGGGAAGCCCCCGGGAAGACACCCCGGTTTATCGCTTCATCGAACCGGGAATCGAGGCGGGATTCCAAATCAACGGGTAATTGGAGCTTCGAGTATTTTAAGCAGACATTCATTTGTATCCAGCACGAAGGGCGGGCCGAAGGCAATCACCTCATTGCAAAAGCCGTGGCCGAACGGCAAACTATGAACGACGGGAAAGTCGTACTCGTGGACCAGGTCCATTATCATCATGCATATGTCGTCGTTCGCAGCACAGTCGGTGAACTCTCCAATCAGTATCGCGCCGAGCCCAGCCAGCATCCCGGACAGCTTCAGGTGATTCATCATCCTGTCAATGCGGTAGAGGGCTTCTCCGCGGTCTTCGATCAGGAGCAGCGCACCGGACATGTCAGGCATGTACGGCGTTCCGACCAGGTGGGCCAAGCAGCTCAGGTTTCCTCCAATCACACGGCCGTTGGAGACCCCCGGCCTGATGACCTGGTCCAGACCGAACACCCACTCATATGAAGCTTCTCCGGAGAGCACCTTCAGGACACTCTCGGCTTTTTGCTGCGTCTGGCTCATACCGACAAGGTTCGGACCATGGAAAGTAGTCCATCCCGCTTTGCTCACCAGTCCGAGATGCAGAAAGGTGATGTCGCTGTGCCCAATAAAAATCTTCGGGTTCCGGCTGAAATCGGAGAATGGAAGCCGAGGCAGAAGCCGTCCGCTGCCATACCCGCCCCTTATGCAAATGATCGCTTTGATGTCCGGGTCCAGAACGGCTTGGGTCAGGTCCCTGACTCTTTCCATATCCGTCCCGGCCAAATACTTCTCTTTTCTGAAGATATTCTCCCCCGAAAAGACCTCGTATCCTGCCTCACGGATAATTTGCACCCCTTTTTCATACAGGTCGGTATCAAAGGGACTCGCAGGCGCCACCAGCGCAATCGTGCTTCCCGGACCCAGGCTTTGGAATTTAGATCTTTCGTTCACCGATTTCTCACGCCGGCTTATTGTTTCTGTCAAATATTATCTTCAGGCCCTTGAGGGTAAGGTATTCGTCGACCGAATCGATGAGCCGGCATTCGCTTGCAATCAATGCGGCAAGACCACCGGTGGCAACCACGTAAATGTTATGGTTGACCTCCTTTTTCATTCTCGAGATAATTCCCTCAACCAAGCCTGAATAGCCGTAAACGATTCCAGCGTTCATGGAGGAGATGGTGTTCTTGGCAATTATCGAGGGGGGGCGAGCGAATATCTCGACACGGGGGAGCTTGGACGCTTTCTGAAAGAGCGCCTCACAGGAAATCATGATCCCGGGGCTGATGACTCCACCCATGTATTCGCCGCGCTCGGAGATATAGTCAAATGTTGTAGCTGTTCCGAAATCTACCACGATCACGGCTTTTTTTTCCTGCTCGTAAGCCGCCACGGCATTTACGATCCGGTCGGCCCCGACCTCCTTGGGATTGTCGTAAAAAATCGGCATGCCGGTTCTGATCCCGGGGCCTACCACCAGTGGATTGGTTCGGAAGAACCTCTCGCAGAATCGTTCGGTAGAATTCAAAACGGGTGGCACCACGCACGATATGATCACGTCCTTGACGCTGTCGATAGGAATTTGATGGACGGCGAACAGGCTGCGGAGAATTATCGCATACTCATCTATAGTCATGTCGACTTCGGTGCGGATACGCCAGTCATGAATCAGCGAGTCAGCTTCGAACAGGCCGAGCACAGTATTTGTATTTCCGATATCAATTGCGAGGAGCATGGAAGAATCTCCGATTTCACTGTCTTATTCTCAGTGCATATGCTTTTGAATGCACGATGCCATTGCGTAAGCGACTTCTTCTATGACTTCCCGGTCGGCTCCTTCAACCATCACCCGAATCACGGGTTCCGTTCCTGACGGGCGAATTACCATCCGGCCCACATCTCCCAGTCGCTGTTCAAGGGTCTGCCTGAGTTTTACAATTTCCGGCACCTGTTCCATGGGTTTTTTGGCACCTACGGGGACATTTACCAGCTTCTGAGGATAGTGGTCCATTATCTTTTTGAGTTCGGACAGGGGCCGTCCATCGTCAAGCATCACGGCAAGGACCTGGAGCGCCGACAGAATACCGTCGCCTGTAGTTCCGTGGTCAAGAAAGATCATGTGTCCGGACTGTTCTCCCCCAAGATTGTACCCATTCTGGCGCATCTGCTCGACCACGTACCTGTCGCCGACCGGTGTCCTTATCAGGCGCCCGCCCATTTTACGCAGTGCCACTTCGAATCCCAGGTTGCTCATGACTGTTGCCACGACGGTATTGTCCTTCAGCGTATTGCGCTCGATGTAGTGCTTGGCGCAAATTGCCATAACTTGATCTCCGTCGAGTATTTCGCCTTTTTCATCGGCCAGTATCATCCGGTCTGCGTCCCCGTCGAGGGCAAAACCCACATTCGCCTTTTGTTCGCGGGTGACAGAGGCCATATTTTCCGGATAGAGGGCTCCGCAGTCCTTGTTTATGTTCTTACCGTTGGGCCTGTCCCCAAGGAGGATTACTTCGGCCCCAAGTTCCTCAAAAACCGTGGGCGCAACCCGGTATGCGGCCCCGTGGGCGCAATCTATCACAATCTTCAGCCCTTCCAGGGTCAGGTTCCGGGGGAATGTATTCTTCAGATAGACTATGTAGCGTCCCTGGGCGTCATCGATACGCCTCGCCCTCCCTATTTCGGATGCCTCAGGCTTGGGCAACCGCTCTATTTCCCCGCTCAGGATAAGCTCCTCCATGTAATTCTCAGTTTCGTCGGGGAGCTTGAAACCGTCGTTTCCGAAGATCTTTATGCCGTTATATTCGTACGGATTGTGGGATGCCGAAATAACTATACCCGCATCGGCCCGCATGCTGCTAGTGATAAACGCTATGGCCGGAGTAGGAAGAGGTCCGACCAGGAGCACGTCGACCCCCATCGAGCAAATGCCCGACGTGATAGCATTCTCGATCATGTAGCCCGAAAGGCGGGTGTCTTTTCCAATGATGATCTTCGGCCTGCGATGCTCTCTTCTGAATATATAGGCTGTGCTGAGCCCCACCTTCATCGCAAGATCGGTCGTCATTGGATAGACATTGGCCACGCCCCGAATTCCGTCGGTCCCAAAAAGTTCTCGCATTTAGCCTCCGTAAAAATCCGACAAAACGGCGACGGTGAAAATCACGCCATTTGCCCAAGGGATTTCTCGGTCTCGGGAAGATACCCGTTTCGGACAGCTTCCGCCAACCGAACCGCTTCACGCTGAAAAGCAACGTCGTGCACCCTCAGGATATGCGCGCCTGCGGCGATTCCAAAGGCGTTCACCACAGCAGTGCCCAACTCTCTTTGCCTTTCTGCGCGCCCCAGTATCTTGCCGATAAACGCCTTGCGCGAGGCCGCAAGCAATATGGGGCGGTCCAGACATGAAAGGGTTTCAAGCTCTCGTATTATTTGAAGATTGTGCGCGGCAGTCTTACCAAAACCGATACCCGGATCGACTATTATTTGGCCGCGTTCGATGCCGTTTTGCGCGGCAAACTTCATACGCTCTTCTAGGAAGGCAATTATTTCCGAGATAACGGATTCGTAGGTGGGATTTATCTGCATTGTTCGAGGAATTCCAAGCATGTGCATCAGGATCACAGGGGCACCTGATCGGGCTGCGACCCCCGCCATGCCGGGATCGAACTGCAGGGAGCTGACGTCGTTGATTATGTCGGCTCCCTCCGCCAGCGCCTGAGCGGCAACTTCGGCCTTTGTCGTATCGATGGAGATAGGAATATCGCTCTTTTCCCGCACCGCCCTTATGATTGGAACCACCCGCTCGAGTTCCAGGGCCAGGGGGATTGATTCCGAACCCGGCCTGGTAGATTCACCTCCTATGTCCAAAATGTCGGCACCGGCCGAGATCAGTTCCAAAGCCCTGACAACCGCCCTGCCCGGGGCGACAAACAGACCTCCGTCCGAAAATGAATCCGTGGTAATATTGAGGATGCCCATTAAGAGGGTGCGGCACCCCAACTCAAGGGATTTACCCCTGAGACGCATTGTATAGATTTTTCGCGCAGCGATTGCCATTCGGCCCCCTCACCAAACACCGGCAAAAGAGTCCCACACCATCTATTTCAGATTCAGAATCCGGCACCAATATCCAACATCTGACATCCAATATCCAGCATCATTTTTCTCTGCTTTCGGCTGAGAATTCGCGAAAGTAGAGCAGACTTCCCAGACAGAGGGCCAATCCCATTGTAAAGTAGATCACGGCGGCAATGTCCTTTGGCACCGGCAGATGCCTGATGCCATAACCCATCAGCATCATAACCAGGATAAGAAGATAGCTCCTCCAACCCTGGAACCCGAAAAGACAGGCCGCTTCGGGCTTGCCGCCAATCCTGTCGAGATTCTTCCTGACTATTCGAGAAAACCCGAATGAATAGACCAGCAGGCCCAAAACAATGCTCGATGCCGCAAAAACGATGCTGAGCGGCCATTTCGCATGGTAGAGCCAGAAACAGGCAGCCGCAATAAGGCCGACGCCCACGGCAAGCCACATCACCCCTGCTGTGAAAATCAGCCAGCTCCGGTGGACCGAAGGCTTACAGTTCCTGAAGGTCCTGTTCATGCATTACAAGGCCGTGGCTTTTCCACGCCCCTCCTCATTTAGCAGCTCAACGAAATGGTTGCGGCGCCGCAAATTAATTAGGGTGGCATAATTCCCGGCTGGCTTTTGATAAAGCGGGTCTGACCGGGTAATGTATTGAATCCGGGGTGCGCTTTCAATTCGTAAGGCTTTGCGTAGGCGCCGGAATGCGGCCGCCCAAGGAGACGAATTCAGAGGAGCTGTCCATTCCCGGCACCGGCATAATCGTCGATTCTCCCAGCAGACCGCCGAACGAGACTTTGTCGCCGGCTTTTTTCCCTGGGACCGGAATCAGCCTGGCGGCGGTGGTCTTCTTGTTTATGACCCCTATTGCCATCTCGTCGGCTATTATGGCGGCAAGGGTTTCGGCCGATGTATCTCCCGCCAGAGCGATCATGTCCAGCCCTACCGAACATACGCTGGTCATGGCCTCGAGCTTCTCGATGGAAAGGAATCCCTGCCCGGCCGCCCTGGCGATATTCAGATCTTCGCTTACCGGAATAAAAGCGCCGCTCAGCCCGCCTACATACGAACTTGCGAATGCGCCTCCTTTTTTCACCGCGTCGTTCAAGAGCGCCAATGCGGCAGTCGTACCGGGAACACCTATGCTGCGCAGCCCAAGACTCTGAAAGATTTCCCCAACGCTGTCTCCCACGTTGGGGGTCGGAGCCAGCGACAGGTCAACCACCCCGAACGGCACATCGAGCTCCGAAGCCACGCGTCTGCCGATCAGTTCTCCAACCTTGGTCACCTTGAATGCAGTCCGCTTGATAATATCGGAGAGCTGGCCCAGGTCGAGTTTGGGATTCGCCTCCCGTGCGCGGTCTATGGCTTTCCTGACAACGCCCGGACCGCTCACCCCCACGTTTATGACCGAATCGGGCTCGCCCACTCCCAGGTACGCTCCCGCCATGAAAGGCACATCTTCCGGGATATTTGCAAATACGCACAGCTTGGCACACCCGATTCCATCCCGTTCTCCGGTCAGAGCTGCGGTCCTCTTGATCGTTTTTCCCATCAGGTAAACCGCATCCATATTGATGCCTGCCCTGGTGGAAGCCACGTTCACCGAAGAGCACACATGTTCGGTTTGCGCAAGTGCCGCCGGGATTGCCTCGATCAGGGCGTAATCTCCTTTAGTGAAACCCTTTTCGACAAGAGCGCTGAACCCGCCGATAAAATCGACACCGACTCTTGCTGCCGCGCGGTCCATGGCCCTGGCCACCTCCACCATCCGATCCGGTCCGCAGGGACATGCGGCTACGGCAATCGGGCTTACCGCGATCCGCTTATTCACAATCGGGATCCCGTAGCGAATTGAAACCTCGTTGCAAACCCTGACCAGGTTCCGGGCAACCGATTCGATCTTGGCGGTCATTCTGTCGATGAATTCCGCCGGATCATGGCTTGCGCAATCGAAAAGACTGATGCCCAACGTCACGGTCCGGACGTCAAGGTGCTCGTTTTTAAGCATTTCCAGTGTGGAAAGGACTTCTCTATAGGTAAGCATCGGATTGCCCGCGGAGGTCAGACTCTATGGATGGCTTCGAAAATTTCCCTGTGCTGAAGGCTGATATCGATTCCCAGTTCCGTGCCGCGTTCGCGCAGCGCTTCACGAAAAAGGTCCTGGTCAACGTTTATTGGAATGTCTACCTCATAGATCATCGTGTTTGCGAGTGGATTGTCGCCCCCCCTGAAAACCGCCTTCAAATTGGAAATGTTGACGCCGAAGCGCACCAGCAGTTCGGTTACACCGGCAACAAGTCCAAGCCGGTCGGGACCCATTGTCGTGATGACAAAAGGCTCCGAGGGGGGAGCCTCCCACAAACCGGTTTCCTCCATCTCCCGAAGCAAAGCGGAAAGCCCCATAGGGTCGAGCTTTTCACGCAGGCGGCCCAGTAATTCGTCCTCTTTCAGCGATTCGGGGCAGGAGGCTATGAAAATGCCTGCGAACTCGGTCTGGAGTATCGTCTGGCTAACATCTTCTATGTTGCACTGGCTCTGAAAAAGCACTCCGGAAACAGTGGCTATGATGCCGGGCCTGTCATGACCGAGAACGGAGACAATGATCTTTCTCATGCAGGTTCTTCATCTGCAAAGGCGGCCAGTTCGCGAATAAGGCGCAGTGATTCCATCGCTTCTTCGTGATCGATCACGTTAAGCGCAAATCCCGCATGGACAATGACATAGTCTCCCGGTTTGGGCTCTTCGGGCAAAAGCATGAGGGAGGCCTTCCTCAATGCTTCCCCAATTCGCACCGTCGCAACTCCATCATCGATCTGCAGGATTTCACCCGGAATAGCAAGACACATCTAAATTACCTTTCTTTTAAAGCTGTTGAAGAAATGCTCCCGTTGCCTATACCACTCGATTAATTTTAACCGGTTGTTTGAGCTTTTCCCAGGAGCCTCCTGCTTTCTCAATCTCCTTGAGGACTGCAGCGACAATATCTCCCATACGGCTGCCGACGTGCTCCGTGAGTTTCGTGTTCCACGACGTCCATTCCCCCGGCTCGATCCCGATCACCACCGTCTCGGGTTTATTTCCAAGCTCTTCCGCCCAGATCAAGGTTTCTACTATATTGAGTTCGTGGAGCGAACTCTTGTACGGTATCTTCTTGGGCAGATCTTTTTCCGGAATGCGGTATATGGTGCCTGGCGCGCCCCCTGCGCGCACAATGTCCACCACTATAGCAAAATCCGCCCGGCATATGGGCTCTAACAGCTTCAGTCCAAGAGTCCCACCGTCGTAGAGTTCCACGTTTTCCGAAAATACGTATTCCTCTTCGAGCTTCTGGATTACTCGAACGCCGGTCCCCTCGTCGCCCAGCAGGATATTCCCAACCCCAAGCACCAGTACGTGTTTATCCGTCATAAATCTTTCGCCCCAAACCGGACAAAAACAAAAAAGGAACCCGGCCGCGCAAAGAGCAAGGCCGGATTCCCTGTAATTTAACCAATAAACCTATCTTAGACAACTTCAAACTTATAGACTTCGTTGCTCTCAGCATCGATCACATGCACACCGCAGGCAATGCATGGGTCGTAAGCGTGAACGGTACGAAGGATTTCAATGGGTCTTTTCGGATCGGCAACCGGGGTCCCGATTAGGGCTTGTTCCAGGGGTCCCATTTTGTCGGCAGCGTCGCGCGGACCGATATTCCAGGTTGACGGAACAACCATCTGGTAGTTGGCGATCTTTTTGTCCTTAACGTTGATCCAGTGGCCAAGCGCGCCGCGGGGCACGTCATTAAGACCGGCGCCCATTCCTTCAGCAGGTAACTGATCCCAGGTGCGGTCGTCACAGATGTTCAGGTCGCCCTTCTTAATGTTCTCAACCAACTGACCGAGCATAGTCCCCATCGCATCGCCGATGACCACGGTCTCGACCGCCCTTGCCGCCACTCTGCCCAGAGTGGAGAAAAGAGCGTCGGCAGGTATCGCAAGCTTTTTCAGGACAAAGTCAACGTTTTCCTTCACCGCGGGAACGCCCTTGGCATAAGCAATCAGCACGCGCGCAAGCGGTCCGACTTCCATCGGCTCGTTTTTGTAACGCGGCGCCTTCATCCAGCTATAGCGGGCTGCGGTATCGTACTTGTCGAACTTGGGCTTGGTTTCACCGTTAGCCGGGTTGAGACCCTTCGCGTCGCCCTCGTACCAGCTGTGCTTGATCTGCTCTGTAATCTGTGTGAGATCGAGCGGCTCGACAGCTTTCAGATTGCCGTTGAAGATCGCGCCGCGTGGGAACAGGAAGCTGTCGGGTTCCTTCGGTCCCATCGGGAAATCGCCGTAGGCCAGGAAGTTCTTGGTTTTGCCGATCTTGCCCCAATCCTTGTAGAAACTGGCAACCGCCAACACGTCGGGTATATAGACGTTCTTGACGAAATCCATTGTTTCCTGCCACAGGAATTTGAACTCGGCGATCCTGTCCGGAGTGAGATCGGTGGCGCAGGTTACGCCGCCCACGACCAGACTCTGGGGATGGGGATTCTTGCCGCCGAATATGGCCATCAGCCTGGCCGTGCGTGCCTGCTGGCGCAGACATTCAAGATAATGGGCAACCGCCATCAGGTTGGCCGCCGGAGGAAGCTTGTATGCGGGGTGGCCCCAATAGCCATTCGCGAATGGTCCGAGCTGACCGCTTTCTACGAACTTCTTCAGACGGGCCTGCACCGCTTTGAAATCGTTCACGCCGGACTTGGGGGAATTCGGGCTGACCTTTGCAGCCAGATCGGCAGTCTGTTTGGGGTCGGCTTTGAGTGCGCTTACAATATCAACCCAGTCAAGAGCGTGCAAAGCATAGAAATGAACCGGATGGTCATGGATGTATTGAGCGCCATGCAGCAGGTTGCGGATCAACCGGCCGTTATCGGGCACTTTTGTCTGAAGCGCGGAGTCCACCGAACGAATCGAGGCCAGGCCGTGAATGTAGGTACACACGCCGCAAGCTCGCTGCGAAAAAAGATATGCATCCCTCGGGTCCCTGCCCTGGAGCATAATCTCAATTCCACGGAAAAGAGTCGAACTACTCCACGCGTTTGTCACTTTTCCGTTCTGCACTTCCACTTCTATCTTAAGATGACCCTCAATCCTGGTGATCGGGTCTATTACCACTCGTGCCATGATGGTTTCTCCTTATATGAAAAACAGATCATTACTTATCCGGTTACCATGATGTCCCAATCGATCAGGATGATTTATAGAAGGGAGTGCATTTATCCCAGAAATTCGGTTCGCTGCACCCGATGCATGGATGCCCTGCCTGAACCGGCCAACTCGTTCCGTCATTAAACTTCACAAGCGGACAGTTATTGTAGGTGTCAGGCCCCTTGCACCCGACCTGGTAGAGGCAGAAGCCTTTTCTGGCTTCTTCGGAGTTGAAATTGGTCACGAATTCTCCTGCTTCAAAATGCCCCCTCCTCGGGCACTGGTCGTGAATGAGCTGTCCATAAGCGAAAAGGGGCCGTCCCTTGTCGTCGAGCGTGGGCAGTTTGCCGAAGAGCAGGAAGTTTACAATCGTTCCAACCAGGTTGATCGGGTTGGGCGGACAGCCTGGAATATTCAAAGTTTTGATCCCGGTCACTTCGCTCACGCTCTTGGCCTGGGTCGGGTTCGGGGCGGCCGCGGGCAGTCCGCCGTAGGAAGCGCAGGTCCCTATGCTAATGACCGCCATCGCTTTCGGAGCTATTTCCTTTACCGTCTCCAGCATGGTCTTGCCGGCCACCGTTCCGAAGTTGCCGTTATCGCCGGTCGGAACCGCACCGTCTACGATAAGGATGAATTTCCCGGCGTTTTTGGTGACACAGTCATGAAGTGACTTTTCCGCCGCTTCACCCGACGGTGCCATTATGGTCTCGTGGTAATCAAGCGAAATGATATCGAGCACTAATGTGTCGATCCAGGGGTACATTGTGCGCAGAGCACTCTCAGCGCAACCGGTGCATTCGGCCAGGGCCAGCCAAACAACAGGCGGGCGTGGAGCATTCGCCAAGGCGGCTGCGACTTTTGACACATAAATTGAAGACAGTCCCATTGTTGCGGTAAGGGTGGTACAGTACTTCATGAAATCTCTTCGTGAGATTCCCTTTTGCTTTAATCTTTCTACCAGACCATTTCCTTCACTCATGAGTTCCTCCTAAGAAGCCCATCAACAGAATAAAGAAGTTTTGTAAACTCGGCACCTGCGCCACACAATTAGAACGTTTTAGATGATATGGAAATCGAATGCAATGTTTTTGTATTGAAATCTTAGGCATAAAGTCTTGTGATAGTTGTCACAATCCAGAATACAGAACAAGCCCCCTTTACACCACCTCCTCCTCATAAAAAATGATGACGCTTATCGTATATTAACCGCTGTGACATTGGGTCTGGCTGTATCGGCCCATGCACCGTTGCGGTAGTCGGAATTTCTCCGCCCGAATTGATCTATCGCATGGATGAGATCGGGCTGGGTAATCTTTTTCCTGTCCTCGAGAAGAGCGTTAAGGACAGCTTCGCGAACAATCAGGCGCAGATCCGAACCGGTACATTGGTCCGTAATCTTCGCAAGCTCTGCCAAGTCGAGTTCCGTGTCGACTTTTTCCAGAATTTTTTCAAAGATCTTGCGCCTCATCTCCTCGTCCGGAATGTCAAAGGCCATAACCTTGTCGAAGCGCCGCCACGCGGCATGGTCCAAGAGTTGGGGATAGTTTGTGGCGGCGATCAGCAAAACCCCGTCCTCCACCAGGCTGATATCGTCCACCGCTTTCAGAAGTGTATTCACGGCACGCTTTAAAGCCCCATGGTCGTCGGTAGCCCTGGATTTTGCCACGAAGTCGAATTCATCGATAAAGAGAATGCAGGGGTTGAGTTTCTTGGCCAACCCAAACACGTTGTCAATGTTCTTGGAGGTTTCCCCGAGATAAGCACTGATGATCATGGAAAGCTTCACTTCCAGCAGCGGCAGCCCGAACCACCTGGAAAGCGCCCTTGCTGAAGATGTTTTGCCTGTTCCCGGAGGGCCGACGAATAAAATCTTTCCAATTTCGAAAAGGCCTATGGCCTTGAGGTATTTCCTGTGTTCGAGGGCTTTGCCCGCCTTTGCAATTTCATCGATCTGCTCGGCTGTCAGCACCAGATTGTCCAGGCTGTCTCTCACGTCATCGGGGACTTTTATCGTGACCAGCTTCAGGATATCTTCGGATTCCTCTCCGTAGAGTTTTTCCACTCTAGCCTGGAGCTTCCCGGAGCGTGCAAGGATTGATTGATTAACGACCCTTGCTTCCGGGTAGCTCACATTCGGATCGAATTTCGAGTAGTAGTGGGCAAGTACGGGATTTTCGCGTATGGTACCGAATGTATCCTGAGATGCAAACCATTCAGCCGCGTTGTTGAATTCCTCAAGAAGAATGGTGTGGTTAACTTTGTCGATCTTGAGGAAAGGCAGTCCCGGCAACATTTCTTCAAAATCCGGGTAGCCGCATATCTTTTCAGCATCATTTCGGGTTACTATGATCGGCCTGCGGACACCTTCCAGTTGCTCGTCAAAATAATGGCGCCGGATATCGGGGGGAAGATCAGCTTCCGTGAGCTTGGGAACGCGGTTGTAAATCGCGGCGGTAAGCAGAAGTCCAACAAGTTCAACAGCATCAGGTTTTTCAGTCTGCATTGTGGCAATCTCCGAAAGAGAGTTCAATTTGAGAATGGAGAAATATTCGTCGCAATCATACCGGAACAGGTGGAAATGCCAACCTGATTGAGTATGGAAATCCCGAACGACTCTACATTCGATGGGCATAAGTGTCAATATTGAGCAGATGATTCCCGGGGTGAGAGTTTTTACTTTTCCTTTTCAAAAAGCAGGATTAAATACCGTTGAAACTCGAGGGCCGGTGCAGACCGTAGGGCTGCTTCCTCATGCGGGGCCTAAATTTTCCGGATTTGTACGCGGTCCCTGATATCTCAATCCGATCGGAAAGAGTCTTTTTATGTTAAAGAAGATAACCAGGTACTTGTGGCCCTACCGTTTCCCGTTTCTGATGGCGATCCTCCAGGTTTTCATCATGAGCGGCTGTGAACTCCTGAAACCGTGGCCCCTGAAGATCATAATCGATAACGTTCTGAGTGGTAAACCGGCTCCGTGGGGAATAGAGAAGCATTTCACACCCTCTGTTCTCCTTATCCTGGCGTCTATCGGCCTCGTAGTAATCTACATTGTCCTCGGAGGGATCACCCTCCTGAACAACTACACGACGATCAGGATAGGCCAGCAGATGGTAAATGATATGCGCCGGGACATTTACGCCCATCTCCAGCGGCTGTCGCTGGCCTTTCATAGTCGAAGGCAGGTGGGAGACCTCATGTACCGGGTGACGGCGGACACATATGCGATCCAAAGCCTGACGATGAACGGTGTTTTCCCGATTGTTATGGCCGTGGTTTTACTGGGCGGTATGTTTTCCGTCATGGTGAAGATCGACATGGAACTCACCCTGCTTTCCCTTGCCGTCTGCCCGGCGCTGCTGATATCGATCTCCGTCATGAGCAGGCGGATTTCAGAGGCGGCCATGCTTGCACGCCAGGAGGAAAGCGAGGTTTACACGGTTGTGCAGCGGGCAATGTCGGCCATACGCATCATCCAGGCTTTTACCAAGGAAGAGGAAGAGCACCGCAAGTTCATGAGCGCAAGCAACCGCAGCCTCGGGGCAAGCCTGAAGCTTTACACACTTCAGACATTCTATTCCGGTGTTGTCAACGTGGTAATGGCGGTTGGGACAGCGCTGGTCGTCTGGGTAGGGGCCTGGCACGTTATGTCCGGCCGGATCACGGTAGGCGAGATCATAATTTTCACATCTTACCTGGCTTCGCTCTATGGGCCGATCAACACAATCTGCCAGACCTGGGGGCTGATTCAGGGCTCGAAAGTAGGCGTGGAGCGCGTCTTCGAGATACTCGACATTGAAAGAGACCTGAAGGACGGCGACAAGGAATTCCCAAAATCGGGCGCCAGGGGCGAGGTAGTGTGCGAAAATATATCGTTTCATTACGTGCCGGGGCAACCCGTGTTGCAGGGCATCAACCTGCACGTGAAGCCGGGGGAAAGAATTGCCTTTGTCGGTCCGACGGGCGTAGGAAAATCGACCCTGGTCAGCCTTATTCCTCGATTCTATGACCCATGCTCAGGGAATGTGCTCATAGACGGGATCAATGTCCGCGACTACCAGTTGAAGTCGGTTCGAAACCAGGTAGCGATGGTGCTTCAGCCTCCACTGGTCTTCCCCGTTTCAGTCCGGGAAAATATAGCCTACGGAAAGCCCGGCGCAGAATTCGAAGACATCGTTGCGGCGGCCAAACTTGCCCGGATACATGATTCGATAGAAAAGCTTCCGGATAAATACGAGACCATAGTGGGCGAGCAGGGAGCGACCCTGTCGGAGGGCGAGCGGCAACGGATTACAATTGCCAGGGCCATTCTGAGAGACTCGCCCATCCTGATTCTCGACGAGCCTACTTCCTCGGTTGACGCTGAGACGGAAGCGTTTATCATGGAAGGACTGGAACGGCTTACGACGGGCCGCACGACATTCATAATCGCCCATAGACTTTCGACCGTGCGCAAGGCAGACCGGATTCTGGTTTTGCGAAAAGGCGAGATAGTCGAGCAGGGTCCTTTCGATGAACTCGTCAAAGCGCATGGGCCATTCGCAGCGCTTTACCGCTCTCAGTTCGGCCTGGACGAACCGGACCGGGAGGAGTAGTGAAATAGTTCTTTTAGTTAAAGTATTTTTTAAATAAATCCGAACTATATTTTGCAATGGCCATCCGGCCTCATCCTTGTTATCATGGATCGCTACTTCCATCAGATTAACAAAACCTACTAGCGATAGCCGGCCGGTTCGGTTTTCAAAAGAGTGTTCCAGGGGGTTCACGGCACAGAACATCTGTTTCCGGGCTGTGCGATTTGCATGGCCGATTTGTGGGACATATGATCAGAACGGTATCATCCATATTGGTTCTTGCGTTTGTCCTTTTTGTGCCTGTTATTGGCAGCGCGGAGGAAATGACCGCAGAACAATATGTGCAGAATCTATCAATCTTTACGCCAGTAGCCCCTAACTCAATCAAAGATTTGACTCAACAGGCAAAACATACGTTTCCAGAGCCTGGCAACCAGTTCGATCCCTTTAATTATATCGCTCATGATAAACTTTCAGTCCCCCCCGGGGCCAAAGTAATGATCTTTGTCCCGCACCCGGATGATGAATCAATAGCGGCCTCGGGCCTGATTCAACGAGTGCTGGAAAAAGACGGCAAGGTCCGGGTAGTATTTCTGACAAACGGCGACGGGTACGTCTATGCAGTCCGTTTGAGGGTGAAGAACGCACGGATTACTGCCAAGGACTTCATTGAATATGGGAAAAGAAGACAGGAGGAAGCCGTCCAGGCTTTATGCGAACTCGGTCTTCAACCCGAGGACGCGCTTTTTCTGGGTTTCCCCGATGCCGGTATAGACGATCTGTGGGAATCCTACTGGTCCGACGTCAAACCGTTCATATCCCCTCATACGCTTTTCGACCGGCCCCACCGGAGAGGGATGAGCCGATGGGAAAAATACTCGGGCGTAAGTCTCAGGGATGAAGTGGAGGAAGCGATCAAGGAGTTTTCCCCGGACTGGGTGGTTCTTCCCGACCCGCGCGACTACCATCCCGACCACGCCACGGCCGGGGTGTTCGTACTGGACGCGCTCCGGACCATCTACACCAGCGAGGACACCCTTCCGGCTAAAGTATTGACTTACCTGGTACACTACAAAGACTACCCGCACGCAGCCGAGTGGTCCAAGGAGATCTCGATCACGGGGGTTGGAGGCTATTCCACTGTTTCGGGGAAAACCCTGGCCAACACAAAATGGATGACCCTGCCACTTAGCGCCGAGGAAGTCGAGGGCAAGCGTCGGGCTTTGGTGGCCCACAACACTCAATTCCAGATGCTGCAAGTGTTTTTTAGAAATTTCCTGCTGCCCGCCGAAATGTACGGCAGCCTTGATCTAATACAGGTTATTACCGTCCCCCAGGAATATGCTGCCTACTACAAGCACCTCGCCGCGGCTGATGAAACCGTCGCAAAAGTCCATGTCAAACGGTAAATTGTCTCGGAAACCGACTGTTTCTCCTGTCCTGGCCGCGGGCGCCGAAACGGGAACAAGATTATTCCCCTCCGGAAGGTCCATCGTCCCCGATTTTTCTGCGAGGTTCATTTACATTTCATGATTCGATATCTATTTGCGCTGCTTGTCCTGGTATCACTGCCCCAATCGGCTCTAGCCCATGGACCAGAAAGGGAAAGCGTTCCGAGCACCTCATCGGCCAAGGTGGACTCGGAAGCTAAGAAATGGGGTACGGCCGAGATAAACGGAGTGAAATGGCTGATCGATCCCGAAGGGAAACCTTTCTATTCAAAGGGTGTCAATATCGTTTCTCCGGGAAAACAGAGCGATAAGAGCCGTGCCGGACAGGCATATTGCTGGGTAAATTTCTACCCCTCCATCGACCAATGGCGCAAAACGGTTGGAGACCAGATCCGGAGATGGGGATTCAACACCCTGGGGGGATGGAGCGACAGTTCACCTGATCTGGGGCTGCCCCTCATGGTGGACCTGGAACTCGGCCGAAATTCACACTTCCACTGGTTCGACCCTTTTGATCCCCAAATGGACCAAAGGACCCTGGAAAAGGCCAAAGAGCTTACCGCCCCTTACAGGAACCTGCCTCACCTGATTGGATATTTCAGCGACAATGAAGTCGGATGGTGGAATGCGCCTCTTTTTAGCTGGTTTCTGAAGGCGCCATGGGAAAACTACACCAAGCAATTCCTGTGGCAGATGATATACGAGAACTATGGCGGAAGCTGGGAAGCTTTCCTGGCTGACTGGTCGCCTCAGTTCGGCGCCGGTAGTTTCGAGGATCTGAAGAAGGCCGGAGCATGTCTCAAGCTGAAACCGGGCGGGAACGGCATCCGGCTTGTGGACCGGTTCATGAGCGCGTGCGCAAAACGCTATTATGGACTGATGTATAAAGCCATTCACTCCGCCCACCCAGGGGCGCTCGTCCTTGGAGATCGGCTTCCGCTCTATTATCACCAGGATGTGATCCTGGCGATGGGCGACAATGTGGATGTAGTTTCAACCAATTACAACGTGGACATAGCCGACGGCTGGATCGCTCCATATTTTTTCGAGGGATTGCATAGACTCACCCATAAACCGATCCTAGTGTCGGAATTCTTTTTCGCCGCAGCCGAAAACAGGAGCGGCAACCGAAACGAAACGGCGAGAAATGTTCATGCCAAACCTGGTCACCTCATGACGGTCGGCACGCAGGACGAGAGAACATGGGGGGCGGGAAACGCCGTGTTGGGTTTCGCCCGTTTTCCCAACGTGGTCGGAGCGCACTGGTTTCAGTACTGCGACGAGCCATTGGGGGGACGTGAAGACGGCGAAGACTACAACATGGGCCTCATAGACACTTCGAACAGACCCTACGAAGAGTTGACTGAGAGTTTCAAAAAGCTCAATCCCCTTCTCGAGTCGGTGCATGCACGAAGTGCCGGTGAAACGGCAAAAGAGGCCGTCGATGAAGCACCGGGAGGCAGTGGCGCACAGGTACACGACGGTACACAACCTGTCAGGGTAGCGAGGGCGGAGAGCCGAATCGACGTCTCCGATCAATCCCTGATCGAATGGAATAAGGCAAAAACGCTGCTCTCGGGCTTTTCGGCGCCCTCCCCGTATGTTCCCTTTGGAGACGTGCATCTGGCATGGGCACCCGAGGGCTTTTATTTGTTCAGCCTCTCTGACACATACGTGGACCCCGCTTTCCTCGATTACAACGGCGCCTTCCCAAAGTCGGAAGCCTTCCAGCTTCATTTTTCGATTGCATCGGAATCAAGACAAGACCATTTTGCCGTATTCCTCAATCCCAGGGACAATCCTTCCTACCCGGACGGTTTCGAGATCAAGCCGGAACTTTTCAGGCTCGAGCACGGGGTCTCCACAGAAGCCCTGCCGACGGAAGGGCATGTGCAGAGGCTTGAAAAATCTTTGCCCCACATGGCCGTTGAAGCATTCCTGCCGGTGAAGTGGTTCGGTCTAGATAAGCTGGAGGCAGGGATGAGCTTGAAGGTCAATATCGCACTGGTAAGCTATTTTCATGAATTTGCGATGGCATGGTCCGGAAATCCCGATATAAGGGAAATATCGGACCCTTCGGTCTTCAGGAAAATCGTGCTGGAGTGATGACGGTCTGACGAAGATCGTTAACTTGCATACGGGAACGCGGATCAGCGTCCGGCAGCTTCCTATATGAAAAAACTTGGGGTCCCGGCTCCCGAGCAAAAACGGGTATTCTGTTAACCTTGCTTGAAGATTTGGCGCACATGCGTTAAAGATGGGCCTTAAACTTCAAACCCAAGTTAACCGGCGGGGAACATGTTCGATAATCTTTCAGATAAATTACAAAAGATATTCAAGAATCTGCGGGGGCAGGGAAAACTTTCCGAAGCCAATATAGCGGAGTCGCTTCGCGAAGTGAGGATGGCTCTCTTGGAAGCCGACGTCCACTACAAAGTGGCGAAGGATTTCGTCGCCAGCATTTCCAAAAGAGCAGTCGGCCAGGAGGTAATGCAGAGCCTTACGCCCGGCCAGCAGGTCATAAAAATAGTGCACGAGGAGCTCAGCGCTCTGATGGGCGGTTCGGCCGAGCCGCTCAAACTTTCCGGGCGGCCGCCGGTGCCCGTGATGCTTGTTGGGCTCCAGGGTTCGGGCAAGACGACAACGGCGGGAAAGCTTGCCCGGAAGATGTCGAACGAGGGACGCAGGCCCTGTCTTGTTCCCGCCGACGTGTACCGGCCGGCTGCAATCGATCAGTTGATCACGCTTGCCGGTCAGTTGAAGCTTCCGGTCTATGCTTCCTCGTCTGCTCAGAAACCCGAGCAGATAGCAAAAGATGCCGTGAACTATGCGCGGCAGGAGAACTGCGACACCATTATCGTGGATACGGCCGGAAGGCTGCACATAGACACGGATCTGATGGATGAGCTTTCCCGGCTCAAAAGCATCCTGCAGCCGCCGGAGATCTTACTGGTCGCGGACGCGATGACCGGTCAGGACGCAGTGCAGATCGCCGGCACTTTCAATGAAAAGCTCGGGCTGACCGGAGTCATTCTTACAAAGCTGGACGGAGATGCGCGTGGCGGAGCCGCGCTCTCCATACGCTCGGTCACGAAATGCCCCATAAAACTAATTGGTGTTGGTGAAAAGCTGGATGCGCTCGAGGTTTTTCACCCGGACCGGATGAGTTCACGGATCCTTGGCATGGGCGATGTTCTGTCGATGATCGAAAAGGCCCAAGAGGCTTTTGACATCGAACAGGCCCAGGAAATAGCGCGTAAATTCAGGCAGGACAGCTTTACTCTCGAAGATTTCCTCTCCCAGCTTCAGCAGGTAAAAAAAATGGGGTCCTTCGAGCAGTTGCTCAGCATGCTTCCCGGCATGGGGATCATGAAAGAACTGAAGAAAGTTCAGGTGGATGAGAAAGAGTTCGTGCGCATGGAAGCCATTATATCTTCCATGACAATGGATGAGCGCAGGAACGCGGACATACTGAACGGCAGCCGGAGGCGCAGGATTGCGAGCGGAAGCGGTACGAGCGTTCAAGATGTAAACAGGCTTTTGAAAAGTTACGAAGATGCACGCCGAGTAATGCGCCAAATGATGGGCGCGGGGGGGGCGGGCAAGAAAAAGAAAGGGAAATTCAGGAGAAAAGGGTCATTTTTCCCTTTTTGATCTGCTCCTTGTGCGTTATAAGAAAGATTTTATTGTTCATGCACATCTCCGGCCTTTCAAGGAGAGAATTTCCGAAGGGAAACCTTTCCGTGTTCGGCCCGCGAAATTTGATAAAATAATTTGGGCTTTGCCCATCACCAGGAGGTCTAAAGTTAATGCCGGTTAAAATTCGTTTGGCACGTGGCGGAAGGAAGAAAAGACCGTTTTACAGGATCGTGGTGGCTTCTTCGGAAGCACCGCGCGACGGCCGCTTCATTGAGAGCATCGGGATTTATGACCCTTTGCCGTTGACAGCGCAGGTTCGGATCGATAACGACAGACTCCGGTATTGGCTGGGGCAGGGCGCAAAACCGACCGACACAGTTCGCAACCTCATTCAGAAGCATGCTCAACTGAGCTGAATTCCAATTTCTAGACGCAGCGCATTTATCCGGAGGAAATCATGTTGAAGGAACTGATCGAGTTTATGGCGCGTGCATTGGTTGACAATCCCGATAAAGTGAGGGTGTCCGAAATAGAGGGTGAGCAGACCTCCGTTATTGAACTCCGGGTATCCAAGGAAGATCTGGGAAAAGTAATAGGCAAGCAGGGGCGCACTGCCCGCGCCATGAGGACGATTCTGAGCGCTGCATCGACGAAGATTCGAAAACGGGCCGTTCTGGAGATAATCGAATAGCACAGATGGAAAAATCCTGTCTGGTCGCTGTTGGAAGAGTTTTAAAGGCTCACGGGGTACGAGGAGCACTCAAAGTACTTCCTTACGGTGAAACCCTGGGAGGAATGGAGGCCGGAGAAAAGCTATTTTTGATGGAAGGCGTCAAGCAACGGCAATTGACGCTTGTCAGGCTTCGCTCTCAAACGCGCGGTTTCATAGCCGAGTTCGAAGAATTCGAAAGCATTGACGAGGCCCGGGAATTAACGGGCAAGGAACTGCTGGTTGATAAAGACCGGCTGCCCCCGCTTCCCGATGGTGAGTATTACCATTTCCAACTGATCGGGCTCTCGGTGGTGACAAAAGAGGGCGAACCGCTGGGCACCTTGAGGGCTGTTTTCGAAACAGCGGGCCATGATGTCTATGTAGTCGCAAATGAGGATAAAGAGCTGCTGATTCCGGCGATTGAGGACATCATCTGTGAAGTGGACCTCACCGGCGGAACGCTCAAAGTTGATTTACCCGAAGGCCTGCAATAGATGATCTTTGACATACTGACTATTTTCCCCGGCATGTTTTCTTCACCTCTGGAGGAAAGCATAGTGGGGAAAGCGCGCGAACGCGGACTGATCGAGGTTCGGGTCCACAACATACGCGACTTTGCCACAGACAAACACCAGATGACGGACGATCGCCCCTTTGGAGGGGGAGAGGGCATGGTCATGAAACCCGAGCCGATAGTGAGCGCCCTTCAAGCGATCAGGGACATCGGCCCGCCCGCCAGGAACATTTTACTCAGTCCCCAGGGGCGGCTCTTCACCCAGGAAATTGCTCGAGAATTCAGCAGCCTGCCTCGCCTGACACTTATTTGCGGCAGGTATGAGGGTATTGACGAGCGAGTGGCGGAATATTTTACCGACGATCAGATATCCATCGGCGACTATGTATTGACCGGCGGGGAGCTTGCCGCCATGGTGGTGGTGGATGCGGTCGTCAGGCTTCTTCCCGGAGCGCTTGGGAACGCTTGTTCGGCTGGTTCGGATTCCTTCAGCGAGCCGGTCCTGGAACACCCGCAATATACCCGCCCTCAGAATTTTGACGGCCTGAACGTTCCGGATGTCCTGCTCAGCGGCAACCATGAAAGCATCCGCCGATGGCGCAGGGGACAGGCGTTATTGAGGACGAGCCTACGCCGTCCCGACCTCTTTGCCCGTCTTAGTCTTTCAGCGGAGGACGCCGCTCTGCTCGAATCGGCGCGGCGTGAACTCGATGAAAAAAAGTAAGTCCTGCTTCACTCAGCGGGCGCCTACCGAGGTTTACGATGGCGCAACTTTTTTTGGCGCTTCTTCATTATCCTGTTTTGAACAGGATGGGCGAGACTATCGCATCGGCCATAACGAACCTCGATCTGCATGACCTGGCAAGGTCGTGCTGCACTTACGGCGTGCCGGCTTGCTATATAGTGACGCCTCTCAGGGACCAGCAGGATCTGGCCAACCGGCTCACCGCCCACTGGATTGACGGCAAAGGCGGCGAAATCCTTCCGGACAGACGGGAGGCACTGAAGCTGCTAAAGGTTGTGGAAAGTCTTTCCACGGCCATAGAGGATATCTCCAGGCAGACTGGAGAAACTCCGCGCCTTTGGGCAACTACGGCAAAGAGCGAGTGGCGCACACTGTCTCATCGCCGTGCGCGGGATTTACTCAATAGGGAAAACCGGCCCTTTCTGCTTATTTTAGGAACCGGGTGGGGGCTTGCGCCACAGATCTTCGAACATGTGGATGCAGTGCTGGAACCCATCCATGGCGTCAACGGCTATAATCATCTTCCGGTTCGCTCGGCGGCATCGATACTGATGGACCGGTTGCTCGGAAGAAGTTAGCGGCAATTTGGATTTGAATTTACGGGGTTAGTCTTTTCGTGACCCTGTTCGACACATGTTTGTGGAGGAATGAAAATGGGAGCGAGCTTGCTCGATATGATCGAAAGAGATCACATGCGCTTCGATATCCCGGCGTTCAGGATAGGCGATACGGTGAAAGTGCACGTGAAAATCCATGAAGGCGACAAAGAACGCATCCAGGTGTTCGAAGGTGTGGTGATCCGCGCCCACAGGGCCAAAATGGGCGCCACTCTGACAGTTCGCAAAGTATCTTACGGGGTTGGCGTTGAACGCATTTTCCCGGTCCATTCCCCACAAATAGAGAAGATCGAGATATTGCGCCGGGGCCGCATCCGCAGGTCCAGGCTCTATTATCTGCGCCACCGGGTCGGTAAGGCGGCCAGGATACGCGAGAAGCGAGAGCCCGCGAAGTCATAGGCACAGCATCACGATGAGGCGAGCCTCATGCAGTTGCACATGATCGATTCCCTGCCGGTTGACATGCGTCGTCATGAAAGAGAGGCCTGCCGGCGGGGTTTTTGTTTCATTTGCGGGATAGATGAAGCCGGCAGGGGGCCTTTAGCAGGCCCGGTTGTGGCCGCCGCCGTTGTCTTGCCAAGAAATGTCCGGCTCCCCGGCATCACCGATTCCAAAAAGCTTACGGCCGAACAGCGCGAGGGTTTTGATGCAAAAATCCGGTCGCGGGCGCTGGCTGTTGGGGTCGGGATTGTCGATAATGTGGAAATAGACCGGATAAACATTCTGCAGGCCACCTTTCGGGCCATGACCGAGGCTGTCGCGGGGTTGAAAATAGAGCCGGATTTTCTCCTTATCGACGGCCCGTATAAGCTTCCAATTCAAAAAGAGCAAAAAGGCATACCTCAGGGAGACAGCCTCTCCATCTCGATTGCAGCCGCATCCATTATCGCCAAGGTTCATCGCGACCGCCTGATGTGTGAATTTCACAAGGCATTTCCTGAATACGGATTTGATTCCCACAAGGGCTATGGCACAGCCCGTCATTACGAGGCGATTCGCAGGCATGGGCCCTGCCCTTTGCACCGGGTCTCTTTTAACGGCGTCTTGCAGGTCACGGAGTGCCGCATCGATGACGAGCCGCTTTCATAGGGGAAAAGAGGGCGAAAAGACAGCGGCCGAATACCTGCTGAGCAGCGGGGTCAAAATTCTCGACCGGAACTTTCGCTGCCCTCTCGGCGAGATAGACTTGATTGCCAAGGATGGGAAAGTCATTGTTTTCATAGAGGTAAGAAGCCGCCAGATAGACGGGATCTGCAGCCCGGAAGAATCCATCACCCTGAACAAGCGCAGGCGGGTGGGGCGTGCGGCCCTGTGGTATTTAAAACAGCGCGGGCTGCAAGATTTCAATGCTCGCTTCGACGTGGTCACGATCAGGTGGAACGACGAAAAACCTGAAGTAAACTGGATAGTAAATGCCTTCGAACCCGGATTCTGAAAGAAAGAAGGAAGGCAGACTCTTTATTGTCTCCACTCCGATCGGAAATCTTGCCGACATTACCCTCAGAGCCCTGGATACGCTCCGCTCGGTCGATCTGATCGCTGCGGAGGATACGCGGCGCACCCGAAAACTCCTGTCCTACTACGACATCCACAAGCCCCTGATTTCCTATCATGAACACAATGCCGCGCAGCGCGGAAGTGACCTCATGGAGAAAATCGCCTCAGGCCGTAGTGTAGCGCTGGTGACGGATGCGGGAACACCGGGGGTATCCGACCCTGGCAAATTCCTCATCGATTCGGCGCTGGAGCACGGTGTCGAACCTGTCGCCATTCCAGGTCCGACCGCCGTAATAGCGGCCCTGATCGTCTCGGGGCTGCCGCCCCAGCCATTTGTTTTCCTTGGTTTTCCTCCCGCCAGGGGCGCAGAGAGGCGGAGCTTTTTTGAAATAAACGCCTGCCTTGAAATGACCATGGTCCTTTACGAATCTCCGGGAAGACTTGGTAAAACCCTCAAGGACATGCTCGAAAACTGGGGCGACAGGAAAGTGGCGGTCGCTCGTGAGCTTACGAAGATCCACGAGGAAATTTTTCGCGGGCTGATCTCGGAATCAATCGACCATTTCTCAGACAGGGTCAGGGGAGAACTGACCCTCGTGGTTGAAGGGGCAACTCCGGGATTGAATAATTCGAAAGGATGCTCAGGCCCGCAATCATCGAGTCCTTCAGCCTGGAAAGACGATCTGGAGCACCTGCTCTCTCAAGGCCTTTCATCGAAAGAAGCTGCTTCGATCATCGCCGGGACGTTCAAGATATCCCGGCGCATGGTGTATCAAGCCGCCCTGGAGAAGAAGGGCGAGAAAGCGTCTCCCTTGTCAAAGCCTTGACTTTCCGGCGGATGCCGATCACAAAGAAACAGCGTTCCTTTTTTCCACCCCGATTGTTTTGACACCCTTAAACGATGTAGCACGCTGAAAAACAACAGTTGTTCCCACCAGTTCCCCAATTGGCCGGTATTTTGCACTTGTCTTTTTCGGCGACTATTGCCGTTCAGTCCGTTTTGGGCTGCATCATGCGTCAGGTTGCGTCGGTATGAGAAATCCTCCCTGCCTCCTTTAGAAAAGGGCGGAGAGGAAGGATCTCTTGCCAGGGTCCATCGTCTCCTTTGCAGCTTTGGAGTTGTGAACGCAGGACCCGTGGTTCGAGGGAATACAGGACGAGTTCAAGCACAACGGCGCACCGGACGCAAGAACGCAGCAAAGGCCCGTAGACTGAAGCGTTTTCGCCTTTTTGTGGCCGGTCAATCACGGGCAGTTTGAGGTCGATGCTGCTCAATGGTCAAAAAACTGGCGACGATAAGGCTTACTGCAGCGGATTGGAGGCAGATTCAAAACAGGCTCGGTAAGATGTCTGAATATCAAGGAACGGGAAGAGGAGAACGGGATGGAGATCACAGGTTGGGATACCGGTTTTGAACTGGCATCAGGGGGGGGCGTGTTAGAAAAGGGTGAAGCCGCCCTGCGCGAGCGCAAATATTCAGAGGCAGCCGACTATTTTGGCGAAGCCCTCAAAGCCAACCCATTTGACGCAAGCGCCCACAGAGGATTGAGTGACGCTTTTTGGGCGCAGGGCAAGACCGAGGACGCCCTCAATTCCCTCACCAGAGCGCTCGAGCTGCAGCCTGGGGACCGGGCCACGGTACTGGCATGCACGCGCGTCTTCAAGGCATTCGGAAAGGACGACTTCTCCAGGGAAGTGCTCCAGGCGTACCTGAGTAGAAACCCGTACGACACTGAGGTTCGCTCCCAGCTCGACTCGCTTGCCGAGGCAGAAAATCAGAGTTGTGTCAATGACGCCGCGGAGTTTCTGGTACGAAAGGGCGAAACCCAGTTCGAGCGAGGGAATACCGCACGCGCCATGGCCTGCTTCGAAATGGCTATCGAAGAAAACCCGCAGATGGCCGAGGCCTACAACAACATGGGCGTGATCAAGCTCGAGGGCGGCAGCACCATGGAAGCCCTTGAGAATTTCCTTAGAGCGTTGGACCTCAAACCCGGCGATCCGGATATTCTTTCAAACAGCGCTCGGGCCCTGGCGGCAGCCGGGCAGATCGACACGGCGATCGAAGCACAGAGAGAATACCTGCGCAGGCGCCCCGAGGACAAAGATGCATGGCCGGCATACGAAACCATGATCAAGCAGAGCGCCGGAGCGAGGTGGCGCCCGAATGGTCTTTCCAAGGAAGTGGCCAACATCTATGCGAGAACGGCCGAATTGCTGCAGAAGGCCGGCGACCTTGCCGGAGCGACCGAAGCCGTGGGACGGGCATTGACTCTCGCACCCGATGCCCCGGATTCCCTTTGCATGCTGGCATCGCTGCACAGCGCCATCGGGCAAAAAGAAGAAGCATTAAAAGTTATTGATCGGGTGCTGGTAATCGACCCGTCGCACGCGCGCTGCTCGAAATTGAAAAAATCGATTCGCAACGGGAACGGCGCGGCAACTTATTAGCATCGGTTCCTTTGCCTCAAATCGGAAACAGCAGGAAAGGGCGAGGTCGGCCGGCGCTCAGTTCGGTCACTGCGCCGGAGAGCCGGCATAATGGGTGAACCGTTCATCTCACTTTGCATGATAGTTAAAAACGAGGAGAAGAACCTTCCCCGGTGTCTGGAGAGCGTTCGCGGTATGGTGGATGAAACCGTGGTCCTCGACACCGGCTCGGAAGATAATACGATTTCCATCTGTGAACAGTTCGGCGCCAGGGTGTATCAGATGGCTTGGCCAGGGGACTTTGCCTCCGCCAGAAATGAATCGTTGAAGAAAGCCCGCGGGAATTGGATCCTGTATCTGGACGCCGATGAAACCATCGATCCGAACGGGCGCCCGGATTGCATAAGAAGAACCGTATCTTCGGCCGCAACGGTCGGCGCCTGGCTGGCGCCTATCAGAAGCTACAAATGGGACAGCTCCTCTTTTGACATCACTCATAACATAAGGCTGTTCCAAAATTTGCCCGGACTGCTGTTCGAAAATGAAGTTCATGAAAGGATCGAACCGGCGCTGGCGCGAATGGGAGTCAAGATAGCCGCGGCGTCTTTCATAATCGACCACTTCGGATACGAGCTGGCTCCGGCGGTAATGAAAGAAAAGCTGGAGAGAAACCTCCTTCTTTCGCAAAAGCACCTTCAACGCCTGCCCGACGACCCATACTGCCTGTACTATGTAGGAGCCACTCTGTTCGAACTCCAAAGGAGTTCCGAGGCGCTGATCTACTTTCAGCGCGCACTCGAATCCCAAAATATCCCTCTATATCTGGAGGCAATGACGTGCAACCTGATGGCATACGTCGAGCTGCGCGAAGACAAACTGGATGAGGCCCTTTTGCACGCCCGACGCTCCATCGAGCTGGCGCCCCGGCAGAACACGGCCTACCTTGTCAGCGGAATAGCCCTGCTCCGAAAATCGGAATTCGGCAAAGCATTTGAGCTTTTGAAAAAATCCCATGAGTTCCAGCACCTCCCGGTCGGGCGGCGTTTAACCGATCTTAGCCAGGAACATACGATAGTTGATGACATCGAACTGCACCGGCTGTTGGGGATCTGTTTATCCGAAATGGGACGGACCCGAGAGGCCATCGACCAGTTCGGGCAGTTTTTCGCCCTTGGCGGCATGGATTCTGAAGCAGCAAGGCGCGCCGGATTGTGTCACGTAAACGCCGGTGATTTCACCACCGGACTGGAATACCTGAAGAAAGCCGAAAACCTCGGAACAGCCCAATCCGATTTGGCCCTTCCTCTCGCCTTCGCAAGCCTCAAGACCGGGGACGTGAACGGCGCCGCGCAGTACTTCCGTAATGCCCGCCCCAGGAACAGGGACGAATTGTCCATCGCCCTTTCGGTTTTGGAGGCCATGGCAGCGGAGGGTGCTTTCCGGCCATATCTGACGACCTGCATCAGGGGCAGGGAGGAGGCATTCGGCAGGGCCTTTCCGGAGCGGTTTCTCAAGCTCATGTCCGAGACCCGCGCCATTTTGCCACAAGACACAATGAGCAGCGGAGTTCCGAACCGATGATCCAGTCTGCAGGTCTGTCGGTATGCATGATTGTAAAAAACGAATCGGCGAATCTTGCCGACGCGCTGGCAGGTTTCCGTTCTTTTGCAGATGAAATTGTCATTGTGGATACCGGATCGAGCGATAATACCAAAGAAATCGCCTCGGGTTTTACGTCGAACATTTACGATTTCGAGTGGATCGACGATTTTTCCGCGGCCCGAAACTTCGCAATGTCAAAGGCGAGCAAAAGCTATCAGCTCTGGCTCGATGCCGACGACAGGATCAGCTCCAAAGACGGGCGCTTCATCGAAAAATTGAAACAGCAACTCGACGGCAGGAAGGCCTTCTATTTCGTATTGGAAAACCATCGGGCGGACTCTGCGCCCTCTTGCTGCCTCCAGATGCGCTGCACTCCCCTTATTCCTGAACTCCAATTCGAGGGGCGCGTGCACGAACAGATTTTTCCGAGCGCGGCCAGAGCGGGACTTGAGCTGGTAACCACCGACATAGTTGTCCGGCACATGGGGTACATGAGCGACGAGGCCCGATTAGCCAAAGCAAAACGCAATCTGGCGATAATGGAGGCGGAAAAGGCGGACGGCAGGGACGATGGAGCGCTGCATTTTTTCATGGCCATGACCTATGCGCCTCTTGGAAAGAAGCATGAGGCGATACGCAGCATGGAAAGGGCCCTGGAGTTTTTCGAGAAGGAAAACTATAACCATCATCTCATTCCGGAAGGCTACCTTTTCCTGGCAAAGCTCACCATTGAGACAGGAGACCACGACGCGAGCATCCGCCGTCTGGCCATGGTCGAGAGCCTGGTCGAGGACAGTCCTCAGCACAATTTCCTGATGGGCATACTTTACCAAAAGATGGAAAAACATCGCGAAGCGCTCAGGGTTTTCCAGAAACTTGCCGGCAAAGACTACGCTCCGATGCTGTTTCCCACAGACCCTTTGCCGACTGCCAGCGAGCTTTTGCTTCACATAGCCTACAGCCTGTATTGTTTGAACGACCACCGGCAGGCCCTGGCCCTGATAAACGCCTCCGCCCCACAAGGGGCAAACATCCGCAAGAGCTGGGAGTGGATAGGCACGAAAGCCTATGCATTCAACAATAAGGAACTGGCCGCCGTCGCATTTGAAACAGCCCTGCGCTTCGGGACGATCGAAGCGGCGAGTTGGAAGAGCCTTGCCGCGGTCTATAAGTCCAGGGGCTTCTCGCAAAAGGCTGAAGAATGCCTGACGCACGCCGCGGTCCGGTGACCGGGATAACCGGTTCAGGCCGGAGCTGCACGCTTAAGCCGGGCAGGATCTGATGGAAGCCGGTTCCTCCTCACGCGAGCCTAATATTTCAAGCCATTTAAGAAGTCCCCGGTTAAGGATTTCTTCTGCGCGCCGGGAGTCTATTCTGTATTTTTCCGGAATAAACGCTATTGTCGGCACATAGATTCCGTCTTTTTTTGCCAAAAAGGGGCAAGTTTCCAGCAACTCATCGGCAAGCTCCTCCAGGGAGGAAAACGACCTGGCGAGAGTTGTGCTGCAATCCCTCACCGGCACGTTTTCCACGGTACAGCAGTTGGCGAAAATCCGAAGCCCGGAGAATCCGCCATCCCGTCCCAGGTCCTCGGGCCGGACGCCGTCTTTTCTGAGGAACGGCAAAGCGGCCACCAGCGATATGCTCAGCGGCGCAGCGGACCTGTTTCTGTATTCGCCTGCAATTTCTTTCAGCACGTCCGCCAGGCGCCTTTTCTCAGGGTCGAATCCAACTATTTCGCTATGCCATGAAAGATCGCCCATTTTCTTTAGAATCTCTTCTTTTAGATCGCTGCGGACCAGAAGGATGCATCCGTGCCCTTCCCGGCAGGAGAAATTGCGGAGCAGGCTGGAATCGGCATCATCCGGGTTGTCCAGGTACACCACCCGCAGCATTCTGCGGCTTGACGCCTCGACGCTGTAAGCCTCCTTCATAACCCTCTCCGCGTGTTCCTCAAAAAGACGATCCAGCGAATCGATTTCGTCCTGTTCGATAAAAGCCACTTCCGAGGCCTGGACAATATCGTCAACCGCAATCACCTGCAGCATGTGGTGTGTGTAATCGAACGGTTCATGCCTGCCCTCCCACTGCTCGAAAGTCAGGATCTGCAATTCTTTCTTCAACGCTTCGGGGAGTCTGTCCACGCCTTCGTTCCCCGTCAGGTTCTCCCTTGGGATAATCATGGCCTTGCAGCCCGCCGCATAGGCGGTCTCCAATTTTACCCCCATTCCTCCGACTCCGGTGACCCGGCCTTGTGTGTCGATCTCGCCCGTAACGGCGACGTCTCTTCGAATTTTGCGTTTCGCGAAAAGCGAAGCCAGTGCAAGGGCTATCGCGGCCCCGGCTGAAGGTCCGTCCTTTTTGGTCGAGCCGCCCATAAAGTGCAGGTGCACCGGCATGGACATCTCAGCGGGGTCTATGTTCAGTTCTTCGGCGAGGTGCAGGATGGCGGTTGAGGCGACCTTTCGGCTCTCGTCCATAACGCGTTCGATATTCCCGGTGGTGTGGACCATGCTCAGTTGGGCAAAGGCGCCCTCTCTTTTATCCCTGCCCATGCGAATGGGAGTAGCCTGAATGGGAATGAGGCTGCCAACCCCCATGTCCATGTTGACGCCGAGCGCCATCATCTCCCCTATGCGGTCGTCTTCGTTGATGAGCCGCTGGCGGTTGGGCATGTCGAGATATTTCCGAATATTGCTCACATCGATTTTTACCGAGGTTTTACCCTCCGCCATGACCTCCTTTCGCTGAATCCTGAGAAAAAGCGTTCTCATGATTCGCTCAAGGTCACGCACGCCGGCCTCGGAGGTATAATCTCGAATAAGCCGCCGCAGGATTTCATTTTCTTCCTCCGGCTCAAAGAAGATCTCGTCCTGGCCGATCATGTAGCGTTCCCGTATACGGTGGACCAGAAATTCCCTGGCGATGGCTATCTTTTCATCGACACTGTACCGGTCCAGGAAAATAACCTCACAACGATTCAGAATTGCAGAGGGGACCGTGTCGACCGTATTGGCGGTAAGAATGAAGTGGCAGTTCGAAAGGTTAATATCTACGGTGCTCTGGGTGTACTTGTCATGAAAAAGATGGTTTTGTTCCGGGTCGAGTATCTCCAGCAGGGTGGCGATCGCGAATTTTTCCGTTTTGTCCGCCTCGTCCATTATGAACATGCCGTTCATAGCGCCCATTTTTATGAGACCCTGCACAATGGGGCCCGGCTTCGATCCTTCGTATGTGAACCCGTAGCCGCGGATATCCGCCTCGTCCTTCATTCCTCCCAGCGAAACCTTATGGAATGGAATGCCGAGATTTCGAGCAATGGAAATCGCCAGAGAAGTTTTGCCGACCCCCGGAGGACCAACGAAAAGAAGGGCGCTCCCGGTCCTGTTCCAGTACTTCTTTTCTGATTCCTTAAAATGCTGATAGCGCCAAATCAGGTTTGCAAAAAAATCGGATATGATTTCTTTTGGCTTCTTCAGGCCGTAATGAGAACGGTTTAGCCCTTCATCGAATTCTTCCGGCGATACCCATATTTTTTTGATCTTGCCCCAGGGGATTGCCAGCAGGGTTTCAATAAGTTCGGTGTACTTGGCCCCGCTCTGTCCCGCCGCGTTCATCTTGTTTTTCTCGATGAGTTCAATTACCGCCTGAGGCATGTCGGGGTTATTCCTGGCCTCATCGATGCGTTCCTTCAAAGTCTTGGCCGGTTGAGATGCCGGGTCGATGGTGGACTGTGCGGGCCGCCCTTGCAATCGATGCTGGTTTAAAATGTCTTCCGGTTCCACGAATTCCTCCAGATGCTTTTTGAAAACGTCGTATAGCTTGATAACGGGTTGAGACGGGTCAAGATCGGCAGAACCATCAAGGTCACTGAGTATCGACTCTGTCCCCCATTTGACCGTAAACAGTTTGAACAGCTCCGCTCCCTCGCCGGTGTCGCCGTAAACGGCGGCGGCAAACAACCGGAGGAACCTCCTGAGACTGGAGGCACTCCTGGATCGGGGTAGTCCTTGAATGCGGCTATCCTCGTACAGCCGGTCGAGCACTCTGAACTTCATTTGAAAGTCCAGGTCAGGAAAAAGATCGATCAGAAACCGGCCGGGCAGTTCGGCGACGTGACCGGCGTAGTTCGCTTCCAGTCTATCCAGAGCCGCTTTGTTTTCCCTCTCCGGTTCAGCCCTGTCCAGAAGTTCGAGATATTCCCCGGTTTCTATGCCGTTCATGGGATTACCCATCACCTCCCGGAAAGCCTGGTGGCCTTTCGGGTCGTTTCTTTTCAATTCTGCCGCGAAATCGATGTCGGATCTTATTACGTCAGCTTCCGTCTCGTTGGGGAAAATAAGATGTTCGAGGTGGTGTCTCAAAAGGAATTCGCAGAATTTCATTACCCTGAGCTGCTCCCTGCTTCCATCGGGTCCACGGAATTCCGGCCTCGGTGGAAGTGTAAACGCCAGGTAATCGAAAAGCCTCTCATGAATCAGAATGGTCCATTTTTGACCTTGCCTCAAAAGGATGGTGGGCAAAGGTATGTTTTTCCCCGGGTCTTCCATGCGGCGGAAGACTATGGCCTGACGAAGATCGGCAAGCTGCACAAGGCTCACGCCTCTGCTGTTTCTGAAATAAGGTATGACCGTCTGGCCCAATATGGTTTGCAGGGCCTCGAACACCCTGTTTATCCCCTTGTCTGTTGGGACTGGTAGAGTATGTGGAACTTCGTGATTGAGTTCCATGGGAAACATCGGCAACCCTCCTTTTGTGACGAGAAAAAAGCCCACGGAAAATCATCTCTCAAGAAGATAGACATAGAGCCGCACCCTATCCAGTAGCCGCACAAAATTATGCACTCACGAACCGCGTTTCGATAGTGAGGATCGGCAGGTATTCGCGTTCCGGTGTCGGGTTTGAAGTTCGGACAGAAAACTTCATCCTGATTATCAATTAAATAAGTTTACGGGGGGATTCAATAGTAAATGAAGGATATTACAGGATAATCTCCATCAGTCCCGACACTCGGACCGTCGTCCGCGGGCGCGTCGCGGACCCGGGAATTTCCGTGCCTGACTTTGTGAAGAACCGGGTTATCGGGAAGAGTTTACCCGGCGTCATTATTTCTTTGCGCGATCGGGCGCATCTCCGAAGCACAACACCCGAGCGGCGGCCGCTTTTAAGGGAGGGTGTCCCAGGGAAGGGCCGGACAGTCCTGAATCAGCCTTTCCCAAGCTCGGCGGACCTCCTGGTTGCCGCTTCGACGCATTCCATGAGAGCGCTTCTCAAGGAACGCGATTCCAGAACCTGCAGCCCATGGATGGTGGTTCCCCCCGGCGATGTGATCATGTCCTTGAGTTCCGCGGGGTGTTTCCCGGTACTTTCCAGCATCTTGGAAGTCCCGCTAACGGTCTGGACCACAAGTTCCCGAGCGGTTTCTCTGGACAGTCCCACATAGACCCCCGCATCGATCAGCGCCTCGATGACGAGCAGAACGTATGCGGGCATGCTCCCGCTGAGCCCGGTCACCGCATTCATCAGCTTCTCATCGACCTGGACCGCTTTACCGACGGCATTGAAAAGAAGCATGCCCATCTGCAACTGTCCATCGGAGACCACTTTCCCGCGCGCCAGAGCGGATGCGCCCTTTTGGACCAGGGCGGTGGCGTTGGGCATGACCCGGATTACCGGGGTCCCCTCCGGCAGGTTGCCTTCCAGGGTTGAAAGAGAAATGCCTGCCGCGATGGATATGACCAGCGGCTTTCTCGAGAGGTGAGACCTCAGCGTGTGCAGAACTTGAACGATCACCTGGGGTTTTACGGCAAGAACAATGATGCTGCATGCCTCCGCAATCTCCCCGATGTCGCGGCGCCCTTTTATCCCGTATTCCTTTTCCAGGTACTCGGTCCGGGCCTCAATAGCGTCATAAACGGAGATTTTATCCGGGCTGAGCAGTGATGCGGCTATAAGGCCGCGGATCAGTGCTTCGCCCATGTTGCCCCCGCCGATAAACCCGATGTTTTCGTCCCTGAACATGATGTTACCTCCGAAGTATTGGTCAAAATTCCTCAAGATTGAGCAATAGCAGACCGGCATACACTTCGCAAGGTTAGTGTTCAGTCGTCAGTCGTCCGATCCTCGCTTCCTGCTCCAGCTTTTTCGCCTCGGGCTTGTTTTGCGGCTGGATGCAGTTATTTTATGGTGGAATCTTTTCGGAATCTTTCCTAATTTTATATATCTTATTTTGAAGGCCCTCGTGACAGGGGGCCGATATTACGCAAAAACGAAGGGGCAAGAAATCATGGATTTACCCGCGAAAGTGATGCAGACAGCCGGGAAGCACTCCCCGCTCGAGGAGGAAATTCGAAAGCTCCCTGTCCCCGTAAGTTCGGTTTTTCTCGGAAAAGACGGAAAGACCAGGCCTGCGGTTTTCAGGGAAACCGACATGACCCTAACGTGCGCCGGGTACGACAGAATTGCCGAGGTTTTCGCCAGGACGTGCGAGAAGAACGGGAACGTTATCCTGGAAGCCGCACCTGCCGGCGAAGCCGAGCCTGTCACGGGGAAAAGAGTGGCGGTGCTCTTTTCGGGCGGTCCGGCGGCGGGAGGCCATAATGTGCTTGCCGGGCTCTATGCGGCGCTTGGAAAGGACAACACCCTGCTGGGAATAAAGAAAGGGCCGAAGGGCCTCATCAAGGGAGACCTCTTCGAGATCGATCATGAAAATATCAAGTCCATTATCAATATAGGCGGATTCGATTTTCTCGGTACCGACAGGACAAAAATAAAGAGCCCCGAGCAGTTTGAAAGCGTCAAGGAGACGGTAGTCAAAAACAAGCTGGACGGACTGGTGATAGTCGGAGGCGACGATTCCAACACGAATGCCGCCTTTATCGCGGAGTACCTGGAGGCCCAGGGAATTAAGTGCAGTGTTATAGGCGTTCCCAAGACGATCGACGGGGACATGTCCGCAGGCAGGTATCTCCCCATCTCCTTCGGCTTCGATACCGCCACCAAAATATTTTCCGAACTGGTGGGAAACCTGAACCAGGACGCGGCATCGGCCGTGAAATACTACCATTTCGTGAAGCTCATGGGCCGCACCGCGAGCAAGATTACGCTGGAAGTGGCGCTCCAGACCAAGCCGGCTATCGCTCTCATTTCCGAAGAAATCGCCGAAAAGAACATGTCGCTCAACGAGATCGTCGATCATATCGTCAGGATCATCACCCAGCGCCGCATGAAAGGGATAAACCACGGCGTGATCCTGGTGCCGGAAGGCCTGGTGGAGTTCATTCCGGAGATGAGGAAGCTTATCAGCGAGCTGAACGCAGTCCTCGCGGAGTATTCCAAGGACATCTCGGACCTGCCTTCACTGGAGCATAAGAGGGAGTTCCTGATGCCGCGTCTGTCCGCCCCATCGGCGCAGTTGATGGCGTCTCTTCCCCCCGACATCCAGGCGATGCTCATATTGGACCGCGACGATCACGGAAACGTGAAAGTTTCGCAGATCGAGACCGAAAAGCTGCTGGTCGAAAAAATCCGGTACCGGCTCTCGGAGATGAAACGGCACACCGGTATGTTTTTCGGGCAAGAAGAGGGAAAGATTCAGGCCACCCCCGAGCAGGTTGAGGATTTCAAGAAGGTCACCTTGTCGACCCAGTCTCATTTCCTTGGATACGAGGGCCGGAGTTCCAAGCCCACCCGGTTCGATGCCGGCTTTACGTTCCTGCTCGGCATGACGGCCGGGTCTCTGGTGCTGGCCGGCAAAACCGGCTACATGGCCGCAATAACCGGTTTCGACAAGGGAGGGAGGGTGCTGGCCCTGCCGCTGGCGGCACTGATCACGGTCGAGATGAGGGGTGGGAAAGAGGAATTCGTGATCGAAAAATCTCTGGTCGAGCTGGATTCTCCATCGTTCAAGGTTTTTTCCCAAAACAGGGACAAGTGGGCGCAGGAAGACCTTTTCTGCAGTCCGGGCGCCATCCAGTACTGGGGACCGACCAGCCACCAGGTCCCCGTTATCGTGGCCCTGGATCAGGGCTACTCCGACTTTAGCGACTTCAACCTGGGCGAGGAAAAGAAGATATCCGACATCATGTAATCCGGTCCCGGTTGCAAACCGAACCGGAGAAAGCGAGCTAACATGAAAAAGAAAGAAAGACGTATTGTCCGGGGACGGTGTCCCCAATGCGCGTGCGGGGACGTATCGTTCATACCGCCGGAGGAAATGCAGGTGAAGTATATCGGCCCTGAAGAGCAGGTCGAGATTTTGTGTCCCTCCTGCGGGGCCACCATCAAAGGCAACATGGAGCATGAGCACACGGAGGAGGAGTAGATTTTAGATTCCAACAAACTCATTCCGAGAGTTTTTCTCTCACAACGCTAGCACTTGCCGACGCACCTGTGCTCACCGCAGGCGCGGAGGGCGCAGAGAAAAGATCAGAGACGAGGTTGCGGCGCAATTCTTTCGGGAGCCTTTGCGGTGAATGACTTCCGGAGCTGAATTTCAAAATTTCGATATCCCGGTTACCGTTTGGCAAAGCCGCAGCCAAGATTGAGGTCAACGGCAGGGCTGCGGGAGGTACATCAAAGACTATTTTTTTGTCAAAGAACGCGGTGAGAGGCGTCCCTTTTTCACAGGTGGAAACGTCACCTGCAAATTCAGGTGAAATGCAGGTGAGACTTCCGTAACTTATTGATTTCACTACATGTGAATTTTTGATGCCTCAAGCAGTGAGAAAATATCGCGTCTTATTTATAACCAACTGACCTTATTAATATATTTTTAACCAGGACCGTTCGCACCCAAGTCTGCCGGCTCAACGCGAATTCCGAGAAACGAACCGAGATCCATCTCGCCGGCGAACTCTCAAAGATCACTTCTCTCCTCAGTTCAATTCTACGGCGAAAAGTTTAGCCGTGCCAAACGGCATCCAGAAGCGGCAAATGAAACGGCAATAGAAACGGAAATAGAAGCGGCAAAAAGCAAGGAGCAAGGAGCGGGGAGAGAAAGCAGGAACGGAATGATGAATGCGGAATGATGAATGATGAAAAAACAGGAGCGGGGAGGAAAGAACTGAGGACTGAAGACTGTATCTTTTGTAAGGAGGCATAAAATGAGTACACCGAAGTCTTGCCCCGGATGGGAACAATTAAAAAACCTGTCGTCTTTCGAATGCAAATGCCCTAATTGCGGGAAAGACATGGAAATTTTTTCGGACGAGTTCGACAAGGAGCACTCCTGCCCAAAGTGCCACATGAGAATTGATTTCACCAAGTGCACGCAGACGGGTTCGGCACATTCGAACTGAGGCGCATGAGATTTCATCCCTCGTGAATTCAATTGCCGCAGCCCGGGTATCCGCCGGTTATTACAGATGGGATGAGACTTTGAAGATGAGGTTCCACCCCCCAAGGAAAGCAAACGGCAGGGCCGATTGCCGCGAGGCGACCCTGCCGTCTTTTGCGATTGCAGAAGTTAGCTGAGTTCAAACACTTCCGGCGTAAACTTGATCGAGACCCTGGAGGGGTTGGAAAACTGCACCGGAATGGTGAGGGAAGCGCCCGGGGCGAGCCCGTCGTTGTCAATTGCGACGTAAGGCGCCCCGTTGTGTAAACCGGCCGCATTGACGAGGGTCACGCCGGAGGTAAGGCTCTCCAGGGCCACAGCGACAGGATCGGTGATCGGGTTGTGGCTGGTGTTGGTGAGCGTCACGGTACCTGTGTGAAGCCCGGAATAGCGGCTATAATCAAAAGAGGTGGACGTCGTTTCGACCTGCCGAGGCGCGTTCAGGACCCGAACGGGCATAGCCAGGCTGAAGTCCGAGAACCCCTGCGGTTGCTCGAAGTCGCTCATTCCGTCCGGATAGATGACCTTCTGGCCGGCCAGGACAGGCTGACCGGAACTTAGGGATTCATACGCATTGAGGGTATAGAAGTGAATGTTCTTTGTGTCCATGTCGAATTGCATGAAGCGGTACCACCCGTCGCCGCCTCCGCTGCCCAGGGTGGTGTTCCCCTGATAGTCCGTCAGGACCTGGTAGACGGGGTTGCCCGCTTTATTGTTGTCGATGCGGATGTTCTCTCCCCTGGAAACAGTGTTTTCAGCATCAGTAAACGCATGCCCGCAAAGGACCAGGAAGATCTGGTCGTTGGGCGCGATAAACTTGTCCCATACCGACTGGGCGTCGTTCCAACCACTGGGGGAGTAACTCATGAAAACGGCTTCATTACGCTTGGCCGGCACGACCAGAGGCAAATTGTCGTCTCCCCAATCGGGTGGACTGATGTATGAGTGGGTCGATAGGATGACCGGATAACCGGGGTGGGCATCGAGCACCCCCTGCGCCCACGCGATTACGGGATCGCCGCTTTCCATCTCCAGGGAGATATGCAAAAACTTCTTGCCGGCCGCCGAGAAAAACTGGTAGCTGGACAGCCCATAGTTACAGCGCGTGCCCTTAGGGGGCCACATGCCCGTTTCGCTCCCTCCCTTACCGGTGCTGATGTATCCCACGTGGTCCGAGGCGCCACCGTACCATAACTTGCCGTTAAAATAATGCGAGCCCGAGCCGAAATAGTTTTTCCACCAGGCGCCCGTACTCACCAACGGAGGAGGACCGTTTGCCGTGGAAGGGTAGTACATGTTGTCGTAGTCGTGGTTGCCGATGGTAATGCAGAAGGGCACCCCGGCAGCATTCCAGATGTTCATCGCCTTCTGGCCATTAGTCCACTCGGTATTTTGGGGCTTGAACTTCTCAGTACTTCCATCGCCGTGCTCCACCATGTCGCCGACGTGGGAAACGAACGCCAGGTTCAATTTTTTCCGGTTTTGCGCCAGATACGTGGTTTGGGCCAGAAAAAAGCTTTCGTTCAACGGTTGGGGGTGGTTGGGGTCAACATAATCCTGACTATCCGGGATGACGGCTATGGTGAAAAAGTTGGAAGAGGCGCCCGCCAATGCCAACCGCCGGCCCAGAAACGGGTAATTCGCCGCCGCGGCGGCCCCCACCATACCGGCGGCGCCAAACTTCAAGAAATTCCTTCTTGTAAGCCTCATCAGATTTCCTCCCTGTTTCCTATCACAAGAGTGTTCATCAACTTGCCGCACCCAATATTTTCCATTACATTTCCGCAGAGAGCAGTGTTCCGAAGAATCATGCGTCGCGCGCGGAGAAGTCAGTGGTGGAGGAAAGCCTTAGTGGTTTGGATCATACATTCGGCAAGAACCATGCATCCAGCGGACGCCCTTCCATTTCCCCCCGGCAGATCTTCAACGCTTTTTTGCCATGACTTCCATAATCCGTTATCAACGGACGCTCTCTTTGAGCATAAGCAACCGTGTATATATTCGGTGGTTCTAATGGTTTCATTAACATAAAATTCTCCTGCCTATCGCCATGCTTTTGCAACGCCATCGTCTGACAAACCGATACGTTTCACTTGTACACTCCACCGGGAAAACTATAAGAGATTGGGAGGACCGTAGTACATTGTCGACATTGTTTTCACCAGTCGTCACCCACGCAGGCAGGGATCTAGAGTATTTAGGTGGCTGAAAAAACACTGGATTCCCGCCTTCGCGGGAATGACGGTTTCTGGTCTGAACCTGTATGAATTTTGTTGACAAAGTACCGGTTCGTCAGAGATTTTCCAGTCAAAGATCCTTCAAAAAATCTATGACGAAACTGTCCCGGAGGCGGGCCTGGGGAGTTCAAACGCCGGCATGCAGCCGCGAAGATCTTGTGGCGTACGATGGATTGCCGTATGACTAACAAACCGTCATGGTAAAAGACATGGTGGAAAAGTCCGGTAAGGGGGCTTCCCGCGGGCCAACGTCCGGACCATCCGCGCGGCTGCAATCGGGGGTACGGCATGAAGCTACGCAGACTATCCTATCTTATTGGCTGGAGCGGTCTCCATTTGGGCAGGCGATAAGTAAGATATAATAGAGGCGTGTTTCCGTATCTAAAATCGGAAAAATAAGCTTCATCCACATCTTACTTGTGTATTCGGCTGGATAAACTGTATACTACCGAGGCTTCATCAATACATCAGAGGTTTTTCAAGCAATAATCCGATCCGAACATGCGGTTCGAAGGCCTTGCCCAGAGGTTTATGCATTATTCCAGATTACAGCTTTCGGGGAAAAGTCCGATAACAGTGTGACGCAGTTTGTTTGCGAAGCGTAGAAGTTGATACCTTATTTTTGCCAATAGGCCCGAGAGCGTGTGAAACGCGACAAAAAGAAAATGGTAAAAGGGGGAGATGGCATGGCGGACACTAAAAAGGCAGATCCAAGCGGAATAACGAGGCGGGACGCGTTGAAGGTTTCGGGATTGGTGCTGGGCGGGCTTGCCGCCGGAGTGGCGCCGATCCGTATTTTCGGTTCTGTCCCTGCGTTTGGGGCGTCCGCGGTGAATTATTGGACACCTTATGTAACGGACCTCACGACGACCTCCGGAACCATCAACTGGAGAGGAAGCAGTTCCGGAACGGGTTCGGTAGAGTACGCCACATCAAGTTATTATAATGAGCATCAGAGCTTTAACGAAAAGACACACTCCTCGACAACGGGCGCCAATCAACACGTGTCGCTTGCAAACCTTGAACCGGACACCTCGTATGTATACAGGGCGGAGCCGTCAGACAATCCCGGCGCGTTCGGCAACCGCACATTTCAGACGATGCCGGTCAGCGGTCCGTTCACCTTTCTCGTAATCAGCGACACGCATGCCGAGGAGAAACGGTTCAAATACGTGGCGCACGCTATCAATCAGTATGAAAATGACGCACTTTTTATCCTCGACGGGGGAGACTACGCAAGCTTTGATTACAAGGACTACTGGTCCGTCTATTTCCAGTATGGCGACGGGATGTTCTCGAAGTTCCCGATATTTCACACCATGGGGAACCATGAATATCATAATCGCGGCAATCCTGCCGGCCCGCCCACGAAAGCCGATCAGTACCATCGGGCATACGACATATCCTCGAATGGCGCCCTGAACTACAGCTTCGACTGCTCCGGCATCCGGTTTATTGTTCTTGACTCTCCCGATCCTAAACATGCCAACGGCGATGATCCTCAGCCTTACATCACTTACACCCAGAGTCAGGTACCGTGGCTTGAGAAACAATTGGATAATAACCTGGCGGGAACATTTACCATACATCACCATCCGATCTGGACCTGGGGCAAAACCGGCGCCAATTCCAATCTTAAACCGTGGGACACATTGTATCGCAAGTACTTTATCAGCGCGAATTTCGCGGGCCATGTACATAACTACCAGCGGTATTCAGTCCAGGGGATCCCCTATTTCGTGATCGGCAATGCCGGAGGAAAATTCGCCGACCTTGTGAAAGGCCGTCCACATGCGGAGTGGTACGTGCGCGGAGAGACAAGGCAACTCGGCTATCTCAAGGTCAGCGTGGATCCGGCCAATAATACGGCTACGGCACAGGAGATCTTCGTCGCCTACGTTGACTCGGACGATGCCGAGACAGCCACCGTCTACGACCCGCCGATACTTTACGATACGATCACGTTTCCCCTGGCATCGACGCTCAGGCCCAGTACCGCTGACAAATCCGGCCGGGCTCGGGCACCGTCGTCTCAAGTTCCGGCGACATAAACCGGGGTGATATCCGCCAGGCAAAGGGGGAGCGAAAGACTCCCCCTTCTTTTCGTCCATGTTTGGGGCCCGCACCGATAAGCACTTCAGGCGTTAAGTTCCCCAAAAAGGTTATGCCCTTCAGGCGCGATCGACCGGGTTTCGAGTGTGGATTTATCCCCGAAGGGTAGTTCAGAAGAGGTATCACGCATGGATTGCTTTCTTCAAGAAATGAGGTCCAGAAGGTCATTCTTCAAATACTTACTGGCGTGTGGATGTGGATGTTTGGCGCCGCGCCTGGTCTCTGCGAGCTCGTGGAACCCACAAGACGAGGCGAAAGCGGCGGCAAAAAATTCTCTCGCCGATCATGCCCTGCTGTTGGAGGAATTTCAGAAGTTTAACGCTGGAGCACTCCAATACATGACACAGGCTTATGGCTCCGACGTCGCCTGCAGCATCAGCGGACAGGCGGGGAAGGAGTTCGAAGCTCTCCTTCCGCTAATCCCCGACCTGGGTGGCGCCAGGAACATTGTTATCGGCGATTTCCCCGTCGCAATGTGGTGTGTTGGGTATTTTCGACCGATGAAAGCACATGGAAAAACGGCAGAGCAATTGGGGAAAATGATATACGATCTCTTTGAAGCCAAACTGCGTCTGCTTCCTGAAACCGCGAGCCTGTCAGAAGGCGCGAAACAGTTTACTCCCGAGCATATTGTCAAGCTTAAGGAGTGGGCTCAATGGACCCAGAAGAGGGATTATCCCGCAAGCTGGGTGGCCGTTTTTGCGCAGGGAGACGGAGTGGATTTCGACTATGGGTACGACTACAGTGAATGCGCAATCGTCAAGTACCTGAAAGCTCATGGGGCAGATGAGGTTGCACCGTATATTTGTCTGAACGATTTCATCAAAAGCCGAACTTACGGGACGGGGCTGAGCAGAACAAAAACGCTGGCACTCGGTTACGACGTGTGCAATTTCCGATATAGGAAAGGCCGTCCGGTTAACCAGGACTGGTCCACCGAAATCTCTATCATTAAACAGTCAGCCAAAGCACGGAGCTTATGAGGTTTTGCGGGAATGACGGTTTGTGGTCTGAACCTATATGACCTTTGTTGACAAAGTGCTGGTTCGTCAGAGATTTTCCGGTCAAAGACCATTCAGGAAATCTATGACAAGACCGTCCCGGAGGCGGGCCCGGGGAGTTCGAACGCCGGCATGCAGCCGCGAAGATTTTGTAGCGTGCGATGGATTGCCGTATGACTAACAAACCGTCATGTTAAAAGGCATGCAGACTTAACACAGTAGTGTTAGCCGACCGATTCCGGTGCAGTTACATGGAGCCGGCTTCGAGTCGAGCCCTTATGGTGTCCAGCGGATGCGGCACGAACCGGAAAGTCCCGTCCACCAACTCCCGAAAACCGTCCCCCATGTGGCCTTCGAAGTAGACGGCCTCAACCAGGCTCTGACCGGTAAGCAGATTTTGATACCTCCCAACTCTCGTTCGCTTGGTGCCATGACGGCGGTAATCGTCGGATTTGTGGGTTCTGATGGTTATCTGAAAGTGGACAAAACACCCCTACTTTTTTCTTCGCGCGACAAAACGCGCTAAAATCCCGTTTTGTCTCATGTATGGTTCCAAAGTTGGAGCGCCGATGAGGGCGTAGCGCAGCGGAGATTGTGCCATGCATGGGCGCAACCGTCACGGCTCTTCGGGCCTCGTGCCACTTAAGGCCGCACAGTTGCCGACGAGCAAAAAAAGCGTGTAAAAACACCGCGCAAAGCTGGGCAGTTTGTTGTAAAGTGTCCAGTTATTAATCACTCTCTTGATGGAGAATGTCGCCTGAGGGAAAGGTATGGGTGAAGGATTTTGGATAAGATTGCTGTATGTGCTCGCCCAGCACGTCAAGACCCTCCCTATCCCCGACTTCCTCAAAACAATCATAGTTCTTGCAGCTATAGGGGTACTCATTTCCGGCCTTCTCGCTCTTATTGCTGTTCTCATTGAATCACTTCGAGACAAGGAAGAGACACAAAACCCTCCCATCAAGAAGACGTTGCCACAGCGCACAGGTAAAGCTTCCAGGGAAAGGATAATATTGTGCTCGGACCAATCCTGTATTGGCACAATCGGGGACGATGGATGCTGTAGGTACTGTGGGAAACCATTAACGAAACTAGAGACAACCAAAGCACTTGAAACGCGACTTGATAACCAAATAAAATATCAATTGATAAATGACAACCTACAAGCGATCTTAGAATCTATTCCACGGTCACACATAGGCGACTACGACTATTTGATTCAAAATAGAAATGAAGTAGCTGATCTACGATATCAACAGAAATATAAAACCTTCTACCGACTCTTCGGAGCCGGGCTATCGGCTTTTTATTGCAATGAATATTTTACACTACTCCGGCTTAATTTTAATGTTATTACAAGCTTACGTGATGTTGCAAGTTATTTGTACGAAATTCCATGTAATAATAGAGGTAAAAAGCTTCAGTTTTCATTTTCATCAAAACTAATCCATACAGTAAATCCTCATTCTCCAATTTATGATTCTAATATAGCACGTTTCTATTCTTTCAGTGAACCTAAGAGCACAAACACTACCTATGAGCAACGAATATTAAAGCTATTAACGTTTCATGAATGGCTTTGCGATGAATACGAGCGTGTATTAAGAAATGCCATACTCACACAGGCCATACAACAATTCCGGGACCGTTTTAAGCCGATAACATTCACAGACGAGAAGGTTATAGATTCTCTCATCTGGGCTTCTGAAAAATGGTGGAAACCGGAAAAAGGGGAAAGACATGCAAAGCGGCAGCCAGCCAGCGAGGAGAAATCTATGGATGGGATGGTTAAACGGGTCGAACTTCGGGCTTCTCAAAGCGCAGTAGAAACAGAGGTATTAAAGACGCTATACGCCTACGAAGAACGTGTTTTGAGAGTGAGGAACAACGGACGCAGAGTTCGCGCAATACGCACATGGCGCATGTTTGATGATCATGGAATCATTCCGGCAATAGAGATAATGATGGGAACGAAAAAGAAACATCCTGGTCTCGTTGGGCTCATAGAGATAGGCAGACAGGACTTGACGTTTGAGGCTCTTGTTCTCCGTCACCCAGAGAGCTTTAGCCAAGAGGCGGGAAAACTAGCCAAACAACGACTAGAGGAGGCGATCCGCGCCCACGCGATCAGAGAGAAAAAACATGACGATCAAAGCAAGCTGGACAAAATGAAGTAAGAATTAGTGTGGCGCGGCTTGAGCGTATTCTGTCCATATCGAGAATGAAGAACCGCACCCAGCCTCGCGGTTGAAGGTGAACGCAACCAAGAAACTAGACAAAATGCCGCAGGGTCACACCGGTCGTAATTGGGTGATGGGTTTGAATTCCATCATCTGGGTGAAAATGAAATGGAATGCTTCCTCTACTGCTATTTTCTCAGATTGCCTGCCAAATCCAGGGTTTTCGGGTAAATTTTCTCTGATCGATTTCCAGGACTAAATCCCGCACCCATCAACCTTTTTCAGTCTTTTTCAAATTTTCTCAACTTCCCTGCCAAATCACACTTGTCGTGATAAAGTACCAATGCCCCGGACGCCAAAATCGCCCTTTCCTCAGATTTCTCTGATGAGCTTCTCTGTTCGCCATACACGCCCGTCACGGTACGAATCGCGGCTGGAAGCCGCTCCTACGAAGCGGGTTCCCGGCACGAAATGGGTTTCCCGGTAAAAAACAAGTTGAACAAATTTACACTGAGCGAAGGTTGATTAAAAGGAGAACAAATTTACCCTGTAATTTCGGGCCGGACAATTGCCAAAACTACGGCTAAGCAGTACATTCCATGTATTACGAATCCTTTGAATGGGATGACAACAAAGCGGCTGAAAGCAACATCGCTCATGGCGTCAGCTTTGAAATGGCGCGAGATGTGTTCAAAGACGCTTTTGCCATTGATTGGCTCGATGAACGCGCAGCATATGGTGAGGACCGGTATTTTGTCACGGGAACATTTTGATAAAATGAGCGAAACCCAGCGTCGTGCCGCGGCATCCAGCGATCCCGACGCTCGGCCCATCACCCCGGAAAATATGAAACACATGAAGCGTACGCCCCAGGTAAAAGTCATCCGGCGTGCGCTTGGCCTCAGCCAGGAGGACTTTGCAGGACGTTTTCATATTCCGCTCGGCACGTTGCGTGATTGGGAACAAAACCGCAAGGAACCGGATGCGGCAGCACGTGCTTATCTCACGGTCATCGCTCGTAACCCCAAGGCTGTGAGTGATGCCTTGCAACCGACTCCCTAAACCGTGTCGGCACCTGTCGCAATGTATTCCGCGAATGATTATCAGATGTAAGCTAATAGCCTTATTTTTGGTGATGCAAGATAGTTATGTTTGACAAAGGGAACGGCCGGTAAGGGAAACGGCCCGGAGAAGTTGGGGCATTCAGGCGCGTCACCCCGGACCCCATCCGGGGCGGAATCCAGAACGGCCGCCTGTGGCGCCGGCCTCCAGGACTGTGCTGGAAAGGCTAAAACAGCCGGAGATCATTCGGAAAGTGGGAAGAAGAGCCTGGTTCCCGGCTTTCGCCGGGAAGACGGGCTCTGATTGACGCCAGTTTTCCGCCTTTGAGAGGGAATCTTTTAAGAGCCCAACAGTTCGTCGGAATGACGGGGCCTCGTCCCGGCCGATTTTGGTTTTGCAAGCTGGGATCTCGAAGGGGATGGTTAGTTGCGAGACAGCCTTTTCGCTGAGCTTTTCCCACTGGTCCCGGCCCTTTATCGATGGGTTTCGCTTCGCTCACCCATCCTACCGGGCTACCGGGCTAAAATTGAATAACAATACAGCCGCTTGGGCAGGCGTGACGACTTGCTCACAGCACATACAATAACACACTGGGAGATCATCAATGCCAAACCGCCTTGCCGGAGAAAAGAGCCCGTATCTTTTGCAGCACGCCGAAAACCCGGTCGATTGGCACCCGTGGGGAGAAGAGGCTTTTGACAGGGCCAAACGTGAAGACAAGCCCATTTTCCTTTCCATCGGATATTCCACCTGCCACTGGTGCCACGTCATGGAGCGCGAGTCTTTCGAGCAGCGGGACGTGGCGGAGATTCTCAACCGCAGTTTCGTGTCGATAAAGGTGGACCGCGAGGAGCGGCCGGACATTGACCAGGCTTACATGCGAGTATGCCAGGCGATCACGGGCGGAGGCGGGTGGCCGCTGTCCATATTCATGGGACCCGACAAAGAACCCTTTTACGCCGGAACCTATTTTCCCAAAAGAAGCCGGTTCGGCATGCCGGGCTTTATGGAAATTTTGGGAAAGACAGCCCAACTCTGGGCCGGCGAAAGGGAACAACTGAAGCGGATGAGCGGCGAAATCATGCGCCACATATCCGCCGCGCCTAAAAACATCGGAGACCCGGGCCGGTTTCCGGGCGCCGAGCTGCTCGACACGGCCGGCAGAGACCTGGCCAGGTCGTTCGACCCGGTCTGGGGCGGGTTTGGAAACGCGCCCAAATTTCCGAACCCCCACGACCTGGTTTTTCTTACCAGACTCCAGAAGCGGGACCCCGAGTCCGATACCTTTGAAATGGTTGAAAAGACGCTCCTGTCCATGCGCGCCGGAGGGATTTTCGACCAGATCGGGTTTGGTTTTCACCGGTACTCCGTTGACGAAAGATGGCTTGTCCCCCACTTCGAAAAGATGCTCTACGACCAGGCCCTGCTGGCTCTGGCCTACAACGAGGCTTTTCTAGCCACCGGGGACGGCAGATACGCGAATGTCGAAAAAGAGATATTCGAATACGTGATCCGCGAGATGCGTGACCCCGAGGGCGGCTTCTATTGCGCGCAGGACGCGGACAGCGAGGGAAAGGAAGGGATCTTCTTCACCTGGACGCCCCAGGAGGTTTTGGAAATCCTGGGCGAAGACGCAGGGGATATTTTCTGCCGGGCCTATGGAATAACACCCGAGGGTAATTTCGAAGAAGGCAGAAGCATCCCGCATATACGAAGACCTTTCCATATCGTCGCCGACAGTCTGGGGATGGACCGGCAGGAACTGGAGCGGCTTCTGGAAGACAGCCGCGGAAAACTGTTCGCGGTCCGCGAAAAGCGGGCGCACCCGCTACGAGACGATAAAATCCTGACCGCCTGGAACGGCCTCATGATTGCGGCGCTGGCCAGGGGCGCGCAGGCTTTGGGAGACCGGTCCTACGCCAGGGCGGCGGATGAAGCGGCGAATTTCATTCTCGAAAAATTGCGCGCGGGAACCGGCCGGCTCTATCGCCGGTACCGGCAGGGAGAGGTCGCAAACCCAGGGTACGCGGACGATTACGCATTCTTTATATGGGGTCTTCTCGACCTTTATGAGACGATTTTCGATGTGAGATACCTCAGGGAAGCTTTGCGCCTCCAGGAAGAAATGACGCGTATCTTCGGAGATCCCGAGGGCGGCTTCTTCTACACGGGCGAGGACGGCGAGCGGATGATCGTCAGGGAAAAAGTGATTCACGACGCGGCGATTCCATCGAGCAATTCCGTTTCGGCGATGAATCTTTTGAGACTCGGCAGGATGACGGGAAACCCTGAATTCGAAAAGCAGGCGGACCTCCTGATCCGGTTCTTTTCAAATCAGGCAACCGACCGGCCCGCCGCCTTCACGCACCTGATGCAGGCGCTCGATTTCGCCATCGGTCCCGCCCGCGAGATACTGATAGCGGGGGATTTCTCGTCCCCGGCCACGAAACGGATGCTGGAAACGGTTCACCGGGTCTATTTCCCGAACCGGGTCATCCTGCTGAAGGAGAGCGGAACCAACGGAGAGAGTCTGGCGGAAATCGCGCCATCCACCGGATCGATAACCGCCGATGCCGGCGGCCCGACCGCGTACGTGTGCGAGGGCCTCAGATGCGCAAGCCCAGTAAAGGACGCCGCCGAATTGGCGTCCATGCTTCGGGGCCTTTCGACCGGTTAGCACCGGCCGGCCCCGGCACTTCATGGCGCGATTATGGCGTGATTTGTCAGAAGATGGCTGGATTATGGCGCGATTAAGGAACAACACCGGTTTGGTAAGTAAGCGAATTATCATCCGAAATATGGATTTTACCTTTTGGCATGCATATTGCTCGGTATTGGTGAATTAAGAGAAACCAACTCTTTCCTCCTCAAAGCTAACCGGTTCTAGCCCCTCCGGTTAGCTTTTTTGCTTCCAGGACCCATAAATCCAGCCAAAGATATTTGAAATTTCGGAGCAGGGAGCAGGGAGCAGGGAGCAAGAAGAAGGAAGCAGGAATTCACCACCACCGCAAAGGCTACGGAAAGAATTGCGCCGTAGGCGACAGCGCGGCCAGCGCGCGGTACGCACGCGCCGCCTCTCTCTGATCTTTTCTCTGTGGCCTCCGTGGTCTCCGTGGTGAGCACAGGGGCGTCGGCAGGTTTTGACATTGTGAGAGAAAAACTCTCAGAGTGGGTTCGTTAGAATCTAACTGCCTTTCTTACTTGAAGGTTACTTCAAGTATCGAGAAATCGTCACTCAGCCGTTTTGGCCCCAACGCCCGGGCCACAAAATCCCAGAGACGATTGAGGGGTGAGATTCTATCGCAGGGTGGATTCGCCATCAGATCGACAAACGATTCGAAAGTCCACATTGTGTTATCAGGCCACATTCTGATCTCATAGGCCCCATCGCTGAAAACGTAAAGCCTGCTTTGGGTGTCTATTTCAATACTGTCCGATTGGTAGGATACCCCTTGAAAGGCGCCGATGAACATATTTGGCGTTCCTAGTGTTTTTGTTCCCCCGGAATCGACCAGAAGCGCGGGAGGGTGGCCGGCGCTGGCATAGACCAGCGCGCGTGAAGATTTATTATAGACGCCGTACCAGATGGTGAAATACATTCCATTATGGTTCCCCATCTGGAATGCTTCATTCAAGCCTGCAAACACATGGTCCGGCCTTCGAAAGTCGGTATTGGGAAGAGTCTGCGACCGGATGACGTTAATGGCTGAAACCGATAGAAGTGCCGCTCCGATTCCGTGACCACAGACATCGAGCAGGTAGATTATGAAATGGTCTTCATCCAGCCAATGATAGCCGAAGAAGTCACCGCCAAGAGATGTTGAAGGCACGAATCGCCAGTCAGTGCTCAGCACCTCTCCTAAAATCGGCTTTGGCAGGAGCTTCTTTACATAATCGCCGGCTGCCGCAAGTTCGGCGTTCAGCCGTTCCGTTGCCTCATTTCGTTCGAGTAGAGTGATATAGCCTCTGGAGTGGTGGCGAATCCTGGCAATAAGCTCGATCCTGTCGGGAAGTTTTACCACGTAATCGTTTGCCCCCAGTTCGAACGCCTTGGCCTTCACAATCGGCTCTTCCTTTGAGGACAGAATTATTACTGGGATGTCCCTGGTTTTTTCATTTGACCTGTAGAACTTCATCAACATCAGCCCGTCGATTTTGGGCATCACAAGGTCCTGCAAAATCACGGTGGGATTAATCTCGATCACCTTCTTTACAGCCTTAGCGGGGTTCTGGCAGAAATGAAACTCGATGTCCGATTCTCCGCTCAACATAAGGCTTACGGCCCGTGCAACCGACGCTTGATCGTCAATGAGCAACACCTTCGTTTTATGCTCATTAAACCGTCCCGGTGCATCTCCCGTGTAACTTTCACCGTTATAGTTCTTCAATCCCTCAATCCTCGAATCCATAAATTCCTCAATCTCTCAATCCCTCACACCAGCCCCTCTTTGGTGAGAAGTGCAACCAGTGTTTGACAGTCTTCGGCAACCCGGTCTGCTCCCGCCCTCACCAGTTCGTCTCTGCGACTGTTACCGGTATTCGAGCCCATTCGGCCATGCGGCCGGCCAAACCTTTTCCATTCGTGGCTGATCATCCTTTTGTCTATATCAAAAGGTCCAACCGCACCGGTGAAATTCTCTTCATGGGGCGGCTGACCGATCCTGGCAGCATTGGGTCGGGCCAAGCCAACGACTTACAAACTCTGCCTTTTATTAAAAAATGGGTCGGTTTTTGGCCTTAAGCCTCTTTTTGGCGCCAAAAGCGGCCGGCCGGGATTGCCGGCTTTGACCGGCGCTCCGCGCTCCTTGCTCCCTGCTCCCTGCTTTTTGCCCCATCGCAAATCTGAAAATGAAACCCTTCCCGTGGCAGCGGCCGGTAATGCGCCGCGGGTAATAAGATAAGGCACGAAGTATCGTTTGGCTTAAGGCATGACCAACCGAGATTATCAACGCTTGGAATTCACTTTTCCCGGCGAGAAGCATTTGTTTAAGGCAAATAAACGCCATGCTTTTTGGCATGTATCCTGCGAATGCCAGGTGTCATCGTGCCCCGACCTCAACAGGCATGCCAGGCTTACCTCAACAGGCATGACTCGGGGCCGGTGTGGCTCGCTAGACCTTCACCGTAAGACTCTTTCATCCACTACTCCTTGCCGGCTTTGACCGGCGCTTCCCGCTCCTCGCCTGTTTCTCCGCGTCTCCGCGTCACCGCGTCACCGCGTCAGTTTTTCTCCCCGCTCCTTGCTCCCTGCTCCTTGCTCCCCGCTCCTTGCTCCCTGCTCCTTGCTCCCCGCTCCTTGCTCCTTGCTTCCTGCTTCCCGCTTCTGCTTTTCTCCCCGCGTCTCCGCGTCAGTTTTTCTCCCCGCTCCTTGCTCCCTGCTCCCTGCTCCTTGCTCCCTGCTCCCTGCTCCTTGCTCCCCGCTCCCCGCTCCTTGCTCCCTGCTCCCTGCTTCCTGCTCCTTGCTCCCTGCTTCCTGCTCCTTGCTTCCTGCTTCTGCTTTTCTCCCCGCGTCTCCGCGTCTCCGCGTCACCGCGTCAGTTTTTCTCCCCGCTCCTTGCTCCTTGCTCCCTGCTCCCTGCTTCCTGCTCCTTGCTCCCTGCTTCCTGCTTCCTGCTCCTTGCTCCCTGCTTCCCGCTTCTGCTTTTCTCCCCGCGTCTCCGCGTCTCCGCGTCACCGCGTCAGTTTTTCTCCCCGCTCCCCGCTCCCTGCTTCCTGCTTTTTGCCGCTTCTATTGCCGTTTCTATTTCCGCTTCTGGATGCCGCTTCTATTGCCGTTTTGCACAGCCAAGATCAATTGTTGTATTAATAAATTGAAGGCCCCGTGCATAAAGCGGGAAGCAAGGAGCAAGGAGCGGGGAGCAAGAAGAAGGGAGCAGCAATTCACCACGGCCGCAAAGGCTACGGAAAAAATTGCGCCGCAGGCGAGAGCGCTCCGCCTCCCGCTTCGTACTCCTCGCTCCCCGGCCGCCGCCAAAGGCAGCGGCCCACCCAGGCAGGCGGCACCGCCGCCCTTTTCTCTGCGTCCTCAGTGGTCTCCGTGGTGAGAAAAAAGAGCGTCGGCAGGTTTTGACATTGTGAGAGAAAATCTCTCAGAACGGGTTTGTTCGAATCTAACAACTGTAGTCTAAAAACTACCCCGCCACCTGAATTCGGCCTGTATTTGCAGGTGGAAGTACTGTTTTAACGGACATAGGCGGCCTCTTGGTCACCGGTTCTTTGAAATGGAGACCACCAATATCAAGCTGACTGTCCAATCCGGTCCCCTTTCAACTTCCCTTTGCGTTTTCCATCAGGATGTCGGATGATTCGATGGGCCTTCAGTGTGATCCATGAAATTTTGCGGGCGGAATCCGCTCAAAATGAGGTTCGGCGTCGCAGATAGTCAAGTTGATGCAATATTCAAGTTTATAACAATCCGCAAAAGATTCCGTACATGAACTTCGCAACGGGAGGGGACCGTGAAAAAGGCACTGGCATTATCCTGCTTGTTTCTTGTGTTGTTTGCGGGCATCGCTTTGCCGCAGACGGAAACCACCATCTACTACCAGAAAACGCTCACAGGCACGATCACGACATCGGCCAACCCGGTAAGCGTCGCCGTAACCTTCAGCATATGGGACGCCCAAACTGGGGGCAACCAGTTGTGGCAGGAAACAAAGAATATAACCGCAAGTAAAAAAACGAAGGCGATCACAACAAACCTGGGGGACACCAACCCGCTTACCGAAGCTGATTTTGGACCTCACATGTGGGTCCAGGTCCAAGCCGGAGGAAAGGTGAACGGCGGCAGGGATGTTTTGGAAGGGTCGCCGTATGCGCTTTCTATGGAAAACGTCATAATGGACGAGTTCGGGGATACAGCAGTTGGTATTGGGGCTTTTAGCACCAGCTACGCCGGTAATCTGCAGACCGATGCCAATGACAACACGGCAATCGGCTACACTGCGCTCGCATCTATTACAAATGGGGGTTGGAATACGGCTATCGGTGCCGAGTCTCTCCTGTCCAACACGACCGGAAATGATAATACGGCAGTTGGAATGACGGCGCTTAGGTCTAATAGCACCGGCAGCGCCAACATCGCCGTCGGACTCAGTGCCCTCTACAGCAACGCCACCGGAGGAACCAACACAGCCGTGGGAAATTTCGCGCTCTGGACAAGCACCGGGAACGGTAACACCGCCCTGGGCTATTTCGCGGGCAATCTTCTCAACACCACCTTTACGGGCAGCAACAACATCTATATCGGCGCAAACGCAGTGCCTGCTACAGCTTCCGAGAGCAACACCGCCAGGATCGGCCACGGTCAGACCCAAACCTTCATTGCCGGTATAACGGGCGTTCCCGTGACCAGCGCAACCCCCGTCTATGTTAACGGCGCCGGTCAGCTTGGCATAATCAGCTCATCTCGCCGGTACAAGGAAGACATCAGCGATATGGGCGATGCGAGCAGCGGGCTTTTGAAGCTCAGGCCCGTCAGCTTCCATTACAAACCGGAATACGCCGAAGGGCCGCGCCAACTGCAGTACGGCCTTATCGCCGAAGAGGTTGCCGAGGTCTATCCCAATCTTGTGCAATACGACCCAAAGACCGGCCAACCGCAGACGGTTTATTACCACCTCATTAACGCCATGCTGCTCAATGAGGCGCAGAAGCAGCAGCACCGGATCGCGGAACAGGACAAAGAGTTATCGGCCTTGAAGGAGGAGGTATCGGCCCTCAAGCAGCACAACGAAGAGTTATCCGCCTTGAAGGAGCAGGTCAAAAAGTTAATGGCCATGATGGAACAGAACAGAGAATCATCGCCGCATCTGTCGAAGCTGGAAGCACGTCTGGACAAGTAGAGCGGTTTAACAGGGGGAGGATTGATTCCGTGGTATCAATTCTCCCATGGCCTCAAGTTGGCTTGTCCGGCCTTCCCTCGTTCTGAGGAGCGTGATCATGAAAAGGCTCACATTATTAGCGGCAATTGTTTGGTTGATTTCTAGTTACGGTATGTATGCAGATGCACAGATCTGGAGCACCGGGTCGGTGGCGGCGTCCCATTACGTTGGTCCGTCAAAGTCTACTAATGATGGGAACACGCATGGCATTGTGGGCATGAACGCCTTATGCCAAGCTACGTATGGACCCACCGCGCACATGTGCAATGTGGACGAGTTCTTTGGTACGGCAGCTTTTACGAAGGTCAAGCAGGATGCCCCATTTATGTGGATCGAGCCGGCATTCCACGAATGTTATTACGACAGTTCCCTTGGGTATGCGACATGCCGCGTTGCGGGTTTAGGTCGCGTACGGGAAACGACGTATGACCTGTCCTGTCTGGGATGGAAGGAGAACGACCCCTCAGAGTCCGGACTGTCGATTTTTGGGGACACCTCCACAGGGGCGGACATCAACATTGAGTCCTGTGCCCACCCGCACCCTGCGGCTTGCTGCGCGCCGTAGCACAGACTTACGGCTCTGCTTCGCACTTTATACCTTTGATCTAATTACATCACGTCGGGAGTCTTTGGGTCGGCCGGGAGCCAAGTCAATGACTTAAAATCTCTGGCTTTTATTAAAAAATGGGTCGGTTTTTGGCCTTTTAAAATAAATTATTTCGTTCCGGTCCAAAATCTATGTGTCGCCGTGACCCCTGGGAATAAAGACCAAGATCGGCAAGGTACCATCCTTTTGCGATTATTTTAGCAGATCCGGTTTGTAACTTTCGTGCAACCCGTTCGTGCTATCATAATAACTGAGAGTTGTACTCAAAAAACTTGACGAAAAATTCAGAGGTCGACATTAGGAAACGTGGCCAAAGCAGTGGATTTGGTCGAAAGAGTGCTAAAGTACATCCCCTGACATAGATCCAACACAACGGACGAGTGACCGATTACTTTGACGGCCATGACCGGAAAGGAGCGGTGTCTATCAGTGACCAGGTTCCTCAGTGTGCAATAGATCTAATAAAGAGGTTTGAGGGCTATAAAAAGAAACTGCCCGACGGCAGCGCAAACTTTCAGTCCATAACGAAAGTCTGTGACTCCCCTGAACTTTGGCCTGACAGCAAGTGGGTAAAGGAGCAATTCGTCAAGTACCGTGATCCCGGCACACCGGTGGAAGAGGGTTTGCGGCGTCGCCGCGAGGCTGAGGCCGAACTGTTCTGTACCCCTGTTTAAGTGAAAATACATATGGCAAAAGGACGCAAAAACGGCATTGTTTGACATGGTCTTTGAGGCGGTCGGGGTCGGGGCCAAGCCGACGACTTAAAATCGAGGAATTATTCATGATGGGAGGATACCATGAGGAAACTCCGTTTGTTATCACTGTTTGGCGCTGTGAGCCTGGCTGTAACCCTCATCTGCATGGTTGGAATACTGGGAGGCCGGGCCGATGAACCAATGGGTGGCGAAGTATCTGCCGCACTTTCTCCTTACACAGTTCTGCACAGCTTTGCAGGGGGTCCCGGCGACGCGGCTCGCCCCTGGGGGTCCCTTACCCTCTCAGGGACGACTCTTTACGGGATGTCCCCTAATGGAGGCACCACCGGCAATGGCGCGATTTTCACATTCGACACGAAGAAAAAAGTTGAAACAGTCCTTTACAGCTTCGGATCGGTTGCAAACGACGGGATTGGCCCCAACGGGTCGTTTACCCTCTCGGGGACAACTCTTTACGGGATGACCAATGCCGGAGGCGCCACCAACAACGGCACGATTTTCATGTTCGACACGAAGAAAAAAGTTGAAACAGTCCTTTACAGCTTCGGATCGGTTGCAAACGATGGGGCTAACCCTTGCGACTCGCTCATCCTCTCGGGGACAACTCTTTACGGGATGACCAATGCCGGAGGCGCCAACGGCTATGGCACGATTTTCATGTTCGACACGAAGAAAAAAGTTGAAACAGTCCTTTACAGCTTCGGATCGGCTGCAAACGACGGGACTGGCCCCTACGGGTCGCTCATCCTCTCGGGGACAACTCTTTACGGGATGACCCCTACTGGAGGCGCCAACGGCAATGGCGCGATTTTCCGGATAAACACGCAGGGCATGGAGTACAAGGTCCTTTACAGCTTCGGGGATATGCCCGACGGGGCTAACCCTTGGGGGTCGCTCATCCGCTCGGGGACAACTCTTTACGGGATGACCACCAATGGAGGCGCCAACGACGCCGGCACGATTTTCGAGATAAAGACGCAGGGCCAGGAGTACAAGGTCCTTTACAGCTTCCCTGGTTGGCCCGACGCGTTTGACCCTCGCGGGTCGCTCATCCTCTCGGGGTCAACTCTTTACGGGACGACCGACCAGGGAGGAGGCGCCAACGGCTATGGCACGATTTTCATGTTCGACACGAAGACAAACGCTGAAACAGTCCTGCACGTCTTCGGATCGGTTGCAAACGATGGGAATTACCCTGAGTCCGGGTCGCTTACCCTCTCGGGAACAACTCTTTACGGGAAGACCTGCTGGGGAGGCGCCAACAACTATGGCATCGTCTTTTCTTACTCCCTGAAATAGTTTTCCGGGAAGCGGGAATAACAGGCTGTTTCATTATTATAGGTGACGTGCCGGCGCAAATCACTTCGCGTCATTTCCCGGCGGCTTGGGCGGCAGCAACCGTGCGATGACGAACAGCAGAGCGGTCACGACGAGGACCAGCACAATCCAGAAGATCATCCCGGCCGATGCGGCGACACCACCGCCGGCCCACGAAGACTTCCGCAGTTCCTGTTCGGGTCCCGCGACGGCTTTGCTCTTCTCGGCCGCCAGCATCCGGGATGCGATGAGCTCCAGTTCGTACCTGGGGGCGTCCGCTTTATCGTTGCCGTAATACAGAAAGATTTCGGCGCCCGGATCGGCCGTTTTAAAAAGCAGGCGGGTAAGAGTATACCAGACCTGAAAATTCTCAAGGGGCAAAGGGAGATTGTCCCCGTTTTCGATCTCCAGTATCAGTCGCTTTCCTTCGGGCCTGCGGCTCAGGGAAAGGGTCAGCTTCCCATCCTTGCGCTCCGGGGTCTGCGTCCAGCGCGTGCGGCTCAACAGCCGATATTGAACGGCTCCGCGTTCGTCGGCCGCTTCTTCGTAGAGCGCCGCATCGCGATTGAAATACGGAGTGTCGGTGCTTACGGTCAGCCTGTTTACGGGAAGGGAGGGTAGCGGCAGGACGATGGCCCACCGGCTTACTTGCGGTCTTTTCGGATCGTCGGCGCCCGAGACCTCGGGGATCAATTGACGGTTGACCGAGGTGGACTCAACGAGGAAAGGCACCTGTTTTCCGCTGTTGTCGATCAGGCGCGCGTCCCGAAGGCTCGGACTCGAATGTGACAGCACCTCCGGGTCCAGATCGAGCTGTTGGACGCCCTTCGCGGAAAGATTAAGCGGCTTGCGGTACTTCCACTTCCCGACATCGAGGCCGCTGCCGGCCAAAACGTCAGGCACGAGGTCGGTGTGGAGGTAGTCGGGATTCAGAGCAATCGCCTCCACCCTGACAGGGACAATGGGAGCGGCGGCCAGGCGCTCCTTCTGAGGACCGAGGTCATAGCCGGGTTGTACGGTCTGGGAGTTGCCCGTCAGGCAATAGTAGTCACCCGGCGCGGCCGCAAGGAAGGTTAAGTACACGGGCCTGCGCTGTGCCCGGATGCCGGTGATTCGGAGCGGCGGGCTGTCGCCGTTGTGGATGGTAAGCAGCAGTTCCCGCGAGGGAATAGTCACATCCGATGCGAAAGTCAGCCTGGAAACGGCGGGCTGCCCTTCGAGGGCCACACGGTAGAGGGTATCGCGCGCCAGCACATTCTCACGAACGGCATTTTCGGTATACTCATGACAGGACAGAGTCACGGGACGTGTAAACAGAGTGTCCGGAGTTTCAATGCTCAGGCCTGCGAGCGTAACATTCGAGCCTCCGGTTTGGAGGGTCAGGTGGGTTTCGTGCGGGCTTTCGTTGCGCTCCGTGACGGCAACGGATAAATCTTCGGCAGGCCCGGGATCGATTTCAGCCGCATTCAGGAAGACTCCGGTAACCGGGATGGGGGCTGAGCGCCGATCGTCCAGGGTCAGCCGAAGATAAGACCGTGGACCTGGCGCAACCTCGACATAGAGTTTGCCGGCACCGCCTGGAAGGCGAAATATCTGCGCGCCCCTTACAAGGACCTCCCACTCCTTACGGTCCTGGGAAACTTCGATTTGCACCGACTTGATAAAATCCGGGCTCGGGGTCTCGATTGTCACGCCTGCAATCGGGCCGCGAAGCTCGACGGGAAGCTCGACGACCGTGGCGTCCCCGGTAACCGATGTCACGACCTCACGGGCCGGCTGGACGACCGGCCCGCCCTGGACAGGACGTTCCAGCAGAAATGGAATCTCCTCGCCGGCGCCGTGATAGAGCCGCAGGTCCGGCAGACCCGGGCGCGCGGCGTCGATAGTCTCGACGGGCACGCTGAACTTGACCAGCCCCGCCTGGTCGACGTGCACAGGCTGTACGTTCTTCCATGCCGTTGGAAACGCGGCATGCGAGAGTGAAGGGAGGACGACGCAGGGGCAGAACAAACAGACCAACAAAATAGCTGTTTTCAGCATGAATCTCGATCTACGCCGCTCAGCCTGCATCATTTTCCTCCGAATGAACATTCCGGCCCCAAGGCAACGAGATCTATCATCTGATCTCCCGGTTTTCTCAACGCTCTTTGCGATCTCTGAGCGTACCGCTTTTCATTTTCGTTGTGAATCGTCGGCTCCGGCGGGCTTGTTGACCAAGACTCGCTGATAGACAAACGATACCAGAATGAGCACCATGGCCAGGCCTATCAGGGAGCCTATGCGATAGAGCCCGCCCAGTCGCCACAGGTCGTGCAGAAAAAGTTTGATCATCGTGGCGGTGAGAAGGCCGAAACCGGCGTATCGCGCCGCGCCGACTCCCCTGTATACACCCACTATGAACAGAACGAATGCAAATACCGCCCATGCCAGCGAATAAGTCATATCCTGGGCCAGATTACCGGAGAGGTTAAAGGTGAGCGTGACACCGGTGCTGTAATAATCGGCAATTTCGATGTTCAACAGAAAGAATGCCAGTACGGTCCCCAGGCCGTAGAGTTTTGGCCCCGCGTTGACGTCCAGCACCTTGTGATGCGGCGGGGCCAGGAGGCGCCCGCCGGCCATGAGGCATGCCACGGTGATGCCGTAGGCATAAAGGTACCAGTTGAATATCGGTGCGCCGGTGCGCGGATGATAGGAAAATACCGCCGGGTTCAGGGCGAGCCGGACAAAGGCGCAGCTCAGCAGCCCCGCTCCGGCCAGCTTGAGGCCGGGGTGCGGTACACGGTGGAAGAGCCACAGCAGCGCAGCCCCTTCCAACGCCCAACCGATCGTGATCCACTGCCGCTCGAACTGAACGGGAAAAACCATGGTGATAAAAAACAGGGTCGCCCCGCCAAACAATGCCAGCAATGCATTGCGCATGGAGTCATCGGCGTCTGCGCGGCGGATCAGCCAAACCAGGCCGGCGAGGCAAGGCAGGGCCATAAGCCCCGGCACAAGCCCCATGTAAGGATTCGGGTAGGCCTGGGTAATTACGCGATAAATCAGACCGAAATGCAACGGCGCCGAGAGTGCCGACGTAGCCCACGGGATGATGCGGCCTTTGAACCGGTCTGAAAAGACGAAAGGAAAGCCCAGAAACAGGGCCGCGAAGCCCATATACCATAGAAGCGGCAAAACGGGCTGGGCTGCATCGAATTGTTCATAGTGCCAGAGGTGTTCGATCATAAGCACGCACCCCAGGCCGACAGCCGCCAGGAGGTCAACGCCATGGAACCGCGTTAAGCCCAGTAGCAGCACGATCAGCAAAGCTCCAAGCCCGAATACCGGCGAAGGGTTTGGCAGAGGCAAATGCAAAATCAGGATCATCAGCAGAAGGAAAGGCAGGGTAGCGCTGAGCGCGGGAGTGAGGACTCTCGCAATCGAAGGAGCAGTGACCAGGTCCAACAGGCGCATGAATGCTCCCGACGATCGCCCGCTTCGATCCATATCGGCGGGTTTCGCCTGGTTCCTGAGGGATGCGACAATGCCCACGATGAAAAACACGAGGGAAAAGCAGCCTATAATGCCCAGTATCGTCGGCAACCCGGCCGCTCCGCTGGGGATCTTGTCGATCCAGAGCGCTATGGCCGATACAGTCAAAACGAGCATGGGAATCGTCGCCAGAATAGTTCCGGTGGCCATGGCAAGGCCGAAGGCGATGAAGTCGATGACCAACGCACAGGGCCAGACCACTATCGGTAGAACACCGCTGTGCCGAGAAATAAACTGCATTATCAGGAGCAGAGACAGGAAGGGGAAAAGATTCGCCCACCAGGTCGGGCTTGTCGCCGGACGCAGCCGCTGCAAGACGACCGGAAATACCGCGTGGAGTACGGCAAACACCAGGTAGAGCGCCAGGGCCCGGTTAAGAAGATCTATCGTAAGAAACCCGACCGTCCAAATGGCGAGCAGCACGAACACGGCCCCGCCGGAGGCCCACTGGACCAGCCGAAGCCTTTCGCTCAGCCAGGCCTGTCCCAAAAGGGCCAGGTCCACCAGAAATACGAAAGAGAAGATCAAACCCGGGCGAACGGCAAGATCGGGATATGGCTTCGTCAACAGGTAAAAGACAAAGACCAGCGAGGCAAAAGGCATGAGCAGCCCCGCTGCTTCCGTCCATTTGCCGGCGGCTTTCAACCGTTGGGCCATTCCGAGCGCCAGTGTGAAAAGGATGGTGAATCCAAGGAATATCGCCTGTGCCGTCAGGATCTTGTCGGTAACGAAAAATCTATCGACCCAGCAGATCTGCATGAACACCGTGGCAGCGGCCGCCAACAGGGTCAGGTGCTCCCACCTCCGGTACAGGGCGACCGCGATCAGCCCAACGTCCAGGATCGCCAGGTACCCGAAAAGGGCCGGCGGATTATCCACACCCGTCGACAAAAGAAAGGGTGTGAGGAACCCTCCGACCAACCCGAGAATGGCCACCACCTGGGCATCGAGACGTACGGCGAGAAGAAATGCCGTGGCGGTGACCAGTATCATAAGAAGAAAAGTCAAAACGTTCGACTGGATGAGGTGATAGAGGGCATGGGAGGCGAAAAAATCCGCATACAGTACGACGACACCCGTCGCGCACAGCGTCTGGACGGTCACCGGACTTTTCGACAGGGGCAGGCGTAAGCCGCCGGTAATGAGTACAACACCCGCAATAAAACCGAGAACCACACGAATTTGCGGTGGAATCAGGTTGTTCTCGAAGGAATACTTGATAAAAAAGGCTATCGCCAGAAATAGAGCCAGCCCTCCCAACCAGGCGAAGAGCTTTACTCCCATGAATTTTTCCACATCCGTGGGTAGTGCGAATTTTATCCCCCGCTTCCGTGCATTCGGGTATCCGGGTGCTTCGGGCCGTTCGGCGTTGGCCGCACCTGCCGAAACAGGTCCCTCGGGCGGCGAATGCAGCGGCGCGACGACCGGAGGTGCTTCCTCCCATGCCTGCGGCGGCGCCTCCACGGCCACGGGCTCTGCATCCGGCGGTTCGGTCGCCTGCCCGGCCTGGCGCGCCTCAAAAACCGGCGGCGTCTCAGGCTGCGCTCGCATCGGTTCGGCCGCCCCTGTAAATGCCGCCTGCTCCCCGTGCCCGCGCTGCTCCTCCATCATCCGCAACCGGTCCTCCAGTTCCCGTGTTTTGCGTTCAAGGCGCGAGACCTTGCGCAACAGAGCAATCGAAGCGCAGATTGGAAACCCGAGGACGAACAGGACTATGACAACAATCAATCCCATGAGGCGGCACCTTTGCATTGAGGATCATTGCAAAAAGATCGAGAACTCTGCCTAAGCAAAAGGCATGCCACGTTATGCCTTGACACACACCGCGCAGCACGCCCGGAGAAACAGGCTTGCCGCGCTTTGCAGTTTCCCCTGACCACGCGGAATGCGAACAATACACGAAGGGTGCAAGGTGAACAGTGGAGAGATTACGATCGGCTTTTTTAACACTCAAGAAATGCGACACTAAAATGCTCATCCGTCGTGGAGTTGGCAATAAAGTAAAGGTAATCCGAAACCGGTTTCAATTACTTGCTCTTGTCGAAGACTTCCAAAGTTCGGGAACTTTGTCTCTGATATATACATATGTAGTATATATAATGTAAACAAGATTGAATATTGACCTTTGTGAGGCTCTCCTTGAGAATAGGATGGCAACGAGAGGATCGGCGCGACCGGATGGCGCCAATTTTCGTTGAGTCAACAGGGCATTGAACAAGAACGGACCATAACGTGGCCGAAGAGAGAAATTGAGGCCATGGCCCGGAGCCTTTTCGCCGAACGTTACCTGCCCGGGGAAAGCGTAGCACTGTTGATCGAGGTTATCCGTTATGGCTGAAAGATCAACATCCAATTGCACATCTCGAGAAGCAAAAAACCCAAGGATACATTCTCATGAACTGGGTGCCTCTGACGAGGGGTTTACTGAAAGTGAACAGCCTTTCAAGATCCTGACGGAACGATGTCTCGTCGGCATCTATGTTGTACAGGATGGAATATTCAGATGCATCAACCCGATCGGCGCATCTTATGCCGGTTATACGGCGGGTGAGCTTGTAGGGAAAAAAGCGGACTTGCTCCTCCATCCCGATGATATGAAGCCGGTGAAAAGGAATGCGCTTGAGATGCTTCAGGGGCACCGAACAGCACCGCAGGAATTCAGGATCGTTACCAAAACGGGGGATGTCCGGTGGATCAGGGAGAATCTGGCTTTAATTTCGTACGGCGGCAGGAGAGCGATCCTTGGAAACTGCATGGACATCACCGAGGCCAAGTTGGCCGAAGACGCGCTTCAAGAATCAAGACGGCGATTCGGGGATCTCATCGAATTCTTACCCGATGCGACGTTTGCCCTCGACCTCGAAGGAAGGTTAATCGCCTGGAACCGGGCCGCAGAAGAATTAACGGGCGCCAAGGCGAGCAAAATGATTGGGAAAGGGGACTATGCATGGGCTTTGCCGTTCTGGAAGGTAAGAAGGCCGATGACGATAAACCTGGTTCTCAGGCCGAATAGAAAGTTCGAGAAGACCTATACGCTTTTTAGCAGAGAGAGGAACCTGGCGATCGTTGAAGTTTACGTTCCGGGCATCCAAATCGGCGGGAAAAACGCTTACCTGTGGGGCAAGGCGAGCCCTCTCAACGACAGTAAGGGAAATATCATAGGCTCTATTGAAGTCATTCGCGACATCACGCAACGAAAACGGGCGGAAGAAGCTATTTTGCAAAGAGAGTACGAGCTGGAGGCAAAATCACATGAATTGAGCGAGCTGAACGCAGCCTTGAAGGTCCTGTTGAACCAGAGAGAGCGAGATAAAACGGAGCTCGAAGAAAGGATTCTGTTTACATTCGAAGAACTGGTTTTGCCCTATGTGAATGAATTGAGACAAAGACGGATGGATGCCAGGGATGCCGCTTACATCAATATCCTCGAGGCAAATCTGAGAAATATCCTCTCTCCCCTGGCCCACAAGCTGTCAGCGAAATATCTGAACTTGACAAATAGAGAGGTGCGAATCGCCGATTTGATTAGAGAAGGGAGGTCATCAAAGGATATAGCCGACTTATTGAATATTACGGACGGTTCTATCAATATCTACAGATACCGCATCCGGAAGAAGCTTGGGTTGAAAAAGCAGGAAAATCTCCGTACCTACCTATCATCACTCTCCTAGCACCACCATCTTGTCAAACATAAGACTTTATTAAGTGTTTCCTTCTATCATATTCTATTATAACGTATACATATACATATTTTGTACATATAGTATTAATGAGAATTAATATTGACCGATTGTATCCATTCTCCTAATATTTTTATCACAAGTACCGAAATGAGAGGAATTGTTCTATTTGCTCCAGCGGCAAAGGATCAATATATACGCCGCGACGATAATGAAGAAAGGAGAAATCATAATGACGAATGAAAGTAAAATCATGACGATGAAAGAGGCTATTGGACGGTTCGTCCACAATGGCATGACCGTTTATGTAAGCGCCGTATGGGCCAATCAGGCATCGGCTGCCGCCCATGAGATCATCCGGCAGGGCAAGAAGGACTTGACCTTCATCGAAAGCTCGCCCGGAGAGATTCTCGATCAAATGATCGGCGCCGGTTGTGTGAAAAGAGCCATTCTTTCCTGGTCTGCCAACGAGGCGTTCGGAACAGGATACCGTTTTCGCAGAGCGGTGGAGAAGGGAATCATCGAGGTGGAAGATTATTCCAATTTCGGTCTCACGGCCAAGTTGATGGCCGGAGCGATGGGGCTACCCTTCATGCCGATCCTTTCGCAGATGGGGTCTTCAATCAGCGAAGAAAAAGGATTCCTGGGTGAAAATAAGCTCCGTCACGTGCCCTGTCCGTTTACCGGTAAGAAAGTTACCCTCATTTCAGGGATCAACCCTGAAGTCTCGATTATTCACTGCCAGCGTGGGGACAAAGAGGGAAATCTCCAGGTGTGGGGTTCTCTTTTTTCAATGAAATGGGGCGCGTTGGCAGGCAAGACCATAATCGCCAGCGTTGAAGAAATTGTCGATACTGAAACAATCAGGCGAAATCCCGAGTTGACTCTTTTACCGGGTTTCAGGGTATCCGCCGTGGTTCACGAGCCTTGGGGAGCCCATCCGGGCCATGTATTCGGCCATTATGATGACGACCGATGGTTCCGATACAACTACGCCAATTTTTTCGCTGACGACGACAAAAAATTCAAACAGTTTACGGACGAATGGATTTATGGCGTCGAAAACAGGTCGGAGTACGTCAAACACTATATAGACAAATTCGGCTTGGGTCGCCTAAATCGCATGAAGCCAAAGCCGTTCTACAGCGATCCCATTAATTATGGTTCTTATTCCTTCGATACCTTGAATATGGGTTAATAAGAGGTGATGGCCATGAAATATGCAGAAGATTACACTTTGCCGGAATTGATGATCGTAGCATGCGCCAGAGAAATCAGGGACCGCGAAACGGTCTTGATCGGCGTAGGGCTGCCTCTCCTTGGCGCCATGTTGGCTAAGAGGACACATGCTCCAAATTCAAAGATGGCCTATGAAACGGGCACATTCGACTCTGCGCCGACGCGAACTCCTTTCAGCGTAGTCGATCCCGACCTTGTGCCCCGGGCCGTTCATGCGGGACAGCTGACAGATGTTATGTCTCTATACCTTCAAAGAGGATTCATTGATATCGGTTTTATTGGAGGGGCACAGGTCGATAAATACGGCAACCTGAACTCGACCTGTATCGGGAACTATAACAAGCCCAAAGTCCGCTTTCCGGGGAGCGGAGGAGCACATGATTTTGGAACATTTGCGAGGAGAAGCCTTATCGTCATGGTCCATGAGAAGCGCCGCTTTGTTTCGAAATGCGATTACATAACCACACCTGGTTTCCTTCTCGGCGGGGACACGCGATACGAGGCGGGATTGCCCGAGGGTACCGGTCCAGCCGCTGTGATTACTACGACCGGCGTATTCCGATTTGCCGCTGACAGTAAAGAAATGTACCTCGATTCAATCCACCCCGGTGTTACCCTGGAATCTGTCAGAGAGCGGGTTGACTGGGACCTGAAGTTGTCGCCGGATCTGCAGGTGACCGAACATCCGACAAAGGAGCAGGTCTGCATTGTAAGAGAGCTCGATCCGGATGGATTCTTCCTCCGGCGCGCCGAGTATGCAAAGAAAATCCACTTGGAAGCAGAAAAAATGGGTTGGCATTGAACTCCGGCCCGGTTAACGGAGCGATCTCAAATTCTCCGGGAACTTGCGGCCCATCGCAAATCTGAGGAAGAAACCCTAAGGCAAATGAACGCCATGCTTTCTGACACGTATCCTGCCAATACGCGATGTCATCGTGCCCCGCCCTCAACAGGCATGACTCCGGTCAGCGAAAGGATCTCATGGCAGTTTGACATCTCACCACGGCAGAGGGTTGCTCACCACGAACGAGCAACAGATGATTCCCCAATAGTCAATAAAGACCAAAGTGATAGGCTGGCGCCTTGGTTCAATTACCATCAAGCTCTGCAGGAATGGCGAGTGTTATGGTTGCGCTCACCACCGTTGAGGCGCCCGCGGCATTTTTCACTTTAAAATAAACGGTTTTTGTTCCGTTCCCCAAACTCAATGTGAAGGCTGGTGCCGCCGCATAAGGCTTCCATGCCGCTCCATTGAAAGTGGAACTCTGGCTGGCCATATAGTATGTGGGAGACCCGGTGGCCGTATTGTTAAGCGTAACTGTTCGGCTCGCAGTGGTCCCCGCTCCGTTATCTATCAGAAATGATGTCACCGTGGGTTTGACGATGAGTTGGATTGTATCGCTTACTGCAACAGAAGGCCCGGCGCCGTTGCTGACTTTAAAATAAACCGTCTTGGTCCCGCTCCCCGCACTCAATGCGAATTTAGGAGCACTAGAGTAAGCCTGCCAAACTGTTCCGGCAAAATCCCGGGCCTCACTTGCCATGAACTGAGTTGGCGATATCGAAACCGTATTGTTAAGCGTTACCGTCGGATTAATCGTGGTTGCAGCCCCTGCGTCGATCTTGAAAGAGGTAACCACCGGCAACTGGGCCAGGACAATTGAAGCGCTCGCCTTTGCCGAGACGCCCCCTGCGTCTTTCACCTTAAAGTATACGGTCTTTGGTCCGTTTGCGGCGCTCAGGGTAAATGAAGGGGCCGTGGAGTAAGGCTTCCATGCCGCTCCATTGAATGTGGAACTCTGGCTGGCCATATAGTAGGCTGGAGATCCGTTTACCGTATTGTTAAGCGTAACTGTTCGGGTCGCAGTGGTCCCTGCGCCGTTATCTATCAGAAATGATTCAACCGTTGGAGGTGCAAGGACATACGTTCCGCTCGCCGTTTTTGCCGCTCCATGGGAGATAACAACCGTTTGACCGGCAGGGGTGTTCCAGCCCGGAATACTTTTAAAATTTACCGTGTGCGATCCCACGCTAAGGCCGGATACAGTCGCCCCGCTCACATTCCATCCTCCATTGTCTACATTCCACATCGCTCCAGCGCTAACCGCTGCCGCGGGATTAATCGTTACCGTCAGGGGCCCTGCTTCCTGAAACGACAGGAGGAGGTTGGTAACGTCTACAGAACCCAGGCCCGTTACAAGGTCGTAGTAAGGTGTGCAGGAATAGCCGGGGAACTGCGAGCCAAAGCCGTTGTTGCCCGAGGTGATGTCGTGGAAAACGGCGCTTGCACCGCTTGCCCCGCTGTACTGAGCGTTGCCGAGTTTGTAGAAAACACTGTTGAAGTTGCCCTGCCGCTTACCTCCCGCACTTTGTACGATCAACGCCATGATGCCTGCGAAAGAAGGTGATGCGCAGGAAGTCCCGCCGTAAATAGACCATGAATTAGACGTGCAGGGACCGGTATCATTGGTGCAGGTGTAGACCCTGTAGCCGGTGTAGGGGTCTGCATCGAGAGAGACGTCGGGCATGTCGCGGGCACCGTCGTTCGGAACGCCGGGGCTCGCCTGCCACGCCGGTTTGGGCCAAAGGGCGGAGGCCCCCCCTCCGGAGGCCCAATACAGATCGTATTGGGCCCAGTTGTTCCAGGCCGCCTCGGGGATGTAGCCCAGCGCCGAGACGCCATCCGTGCCATTATCCGGATTCCAGTAAGCTGATGCATTGCTTAACGTTGTGCCGCCCACAGCGACGTTGAAGGGAGTTGAGGCAAGACCGTTCACCGCTTTAGGCGCTAAAGGATTACCGTTTGTATCGGTGCAACCGTAGGCGCCGGAGTCTCCGGTGACGACAAAGACCGTTATTCCCTGAGAGGCCGCCTGCTCCCATAAATTGTAATAGAAAGAGCTCCAGGTCTTGCCCAAATCCCGCTCGCAGGTACCGAAAGAATCGCTCATAATGGCAGCCAGGTTATTGTCGACGATATATTGGGCAGACAAATCAACGCCGTCAGCAGAATTGGTTGACACAGAGACGACGAAATTGATAGTAGCTCCCGTCGCCACTGCGCCGGACCATTCGACGTCAAGGTCGGCCTCAGCGTCTTCATCGGCCCCCAGATCACCGGGGTCAGGTCCGTTCAGTGTGACGACGGGCGGGTTGGGGATGAGTCCAAATGTCGAGCGAAAGGTGCTCCACTTGCTTGCGTCCGGGTGAGTCCGGCCGACGATAGCGATAGTCACGCCGGTGCCGTCATAGCCCAGGTTGTAGTTGACATCGTAGATGGCCGCGAAGTCCCCCGGAGCGAGATCGTGGCTGCCGTCCGACTCAGTGTAACCTGGCTGCAACTTTGCCTCCGGCATGTGCCGGGCCGGGGTGTGCATCGCCTTGTGAGGAAAATTATGAAGCGAAACCGGCCCGGCCACCAGATCGGCGAGAGCACGCGGGATTGAGGGATCGGTGGAGTTGGCATGATACAGATGACCATCAACCTTGTAATCGTGCATGTTCGCCTGAAAGGCTCGTTCAACAATGGCCGCCGTACCTGAGAAGTTGACCCAGGTTCCGCCTTTTGCGGTCTCATCGATGGTAAATCCGTTGGTGATAAGCCAGCTCTTTACAGTGGCGATCTCTTCCGGACTTCGTCCGAAACTCTTGCCGAATTCCTCTGGAGTGAGCCAGCGGTGAAAGTTCGGGGAAGAAGGGTCCTGCTGTTCGGCAACGAGCCGATCCAGTTCCGCCTGCTTTTCAGGGACGATCTTCAAAAGAAGGATCATTCGCTTCATCGGCAGTGAAGGGTCGGTTGGCCCCACGTCGAACTCAGCCCTGGCCTTTGGAGGGATGGTTCCATGAATGAACAGCCTGTCGTTTTTTTCGATAACGGCATTATCAACAGCAAAGGGAGACCTGATGCCGATCGATAAGCTAGCCAATGATGCAGTTCCAAAAATAATGGCAGCTATGACCAACCTTTTTATCATTATGATCCGTCCTCCATTTTCAAATGAGAAGCTGGATGGGAGGCAATTTAGCCATGCCGCATTATTCTTAGGCAAGTTTTATGCCCGCAGGATCTAAAGGCGCCACGTTTACACCTTAGCTAAACGATGCAGACACTTACGTTATGACGAGAGCCATCAAAGAATGTCAGCTTGAATTATAGAAGTGTTGCATGCAACGCAAGCGTTGCATCTCTTTTATGTCACATGTAACACTTCAACATCAGAAGTATCTTTATTGAGGTTATATCTTTTGATTTTCCGGCAGGGGGAACGGGATGATTTGGGTCTTCCGGCAAATGGTCGGTCGGGGTCAGGGCGAAGTCAATGTTTTAAAATCTCCGGCTTTTATTAAAAAATGGGTCGGTTTTTGGCCTTAAGAGCCTCTTTTTGGCGCCAAAAACGGCCGGCCATGATTATCAACGCTTGGAATTCACTTTTCCCGGCGGGGAACATTTGTTTAAGGCAAATAAACGCCATGCTTTTTGACACGTATCCTGCAAATACGCGTGTCATCGTGGCCCGACCTTAACAGGACCGGTCTTATGAAGGCGCCGATACACCGCGAAGGGGTCAAAGTCTCCCTTCCGGAATTTCGGCATAATGCCGAAAACAGGGTAATCACCATCGCCCGGTGATTAAGCCTGGGCGGCATGGTTTTTCGGTCATTTGCAAGGGCAGGGATACTCCATACAGCTGTTTGGAGGCATATTTCGTCTCTGACCGATATAGTCAGTCATGCAATCAAAGTATTTTAGTTTCAAGTTTTTCCCAGTAGGGTTATGTCCCGACGGGACGAATTGGAAGTCAGGGAAAATCTGTTTATTCACTGATAATGCAAGAAACTCTTCAGGATTGAATCTCCCTCCAGTGACAGGATTCAAACCTTTAGAAGTAATATTGTCGTTATATGACATATTCGATTCGTTTTTGTGCAGATCATACCCATATGCATCAGGATGTAACAAACCAAAAGCGTGTCCAATCTCATGATTCAAAGCAGATTGGAAATTATAATAATCACCTCGCAGCAAGGACGCTAGCTCCATTTCTACACAACCGCCTCCCGTATTTGGAGCCCCGTTAAACGTTCTACCTCCTCCATGCATGGTTCCTGTAGGTCTCGCGCTGGATCTGACGTAGACCGTCAGGAAAACATGTTTACAATTGTAGCGAGTCTCGTGTGATGCATCAAGGAGTTCCTTCGCGATCAATTGGGCGGCGCCGGGCCCTTTGTGCTCCGCCCGTATGGCTTCCAAATAATAATCGTCTTTATGCTTGGCCCGATAAATTAAAATCGGATCGTCGGAAATTTTGAACGTATCCGTTAAAAGCAATGACTTATAGTGCTTCTGACAAAGCTCGAGATGCGCGTAGACCAAATATGAATACAGATCGATGTCATACTGGGTGATCCAATTGCAGTCGCTCGGTATGAAGATGACCGGCAGGACTGATATCACGTGCTTATTCGACAGCTTCAAACCATGAGGACCCGCAGTACCGGCCTTGGGTGGGTCCCCGCGAAACAGGAGCTGCATCGTATAGGGACCGCTCGCCTTGGACTGTTTCCAGTTGCCGGCCATGGTTTTCCCATCCTCGGAGAGCGTGACAGTTGTTGTCCCTTTTTCGTTATTCCAAGGTTGCCGGTAAGAGAAGACGAGCTGTCTTGTTTTGGGATCGAAGGAACCGTTTTCGATGGTCCCCTTATTACCGGGATCCTGTTGCAAAAAGCCGCTGATTTGCACTCCATTCCCGGCCGGTTTCACCACCAGAGTCACGGGGCCCCAATTCGACAGCCAAGTGCCTGCAACCGACTGGGCCGAGGCTCCCTCGTTGGATGCGCCCTCACCAACGCCGGCGGTTGAAAGCTTGAAAAACGCTGCTGTCAGGCAAACAATAAGCAACACCGCTTTCTTCATGTTCATGATCCCATGGTGAGGGTTAGGTAAAGATAGATGCAGCCTTTTCAGCGGCTACGTTCTTCATTCGCCTGTTGCATGCAGGCGGACGGGATGTGTATCTGCCAACCTCACAAAATTCGAATGCAAAGTCAAGATCTTCCCAAAATGAGATTGTTTGTTGCAATTTCAGACACATCTCTGTCCCAACAGTTGATGGTCTCGTTTCCCCACGGGTGACACGGGCAACTTTCGCCAGTGCGCGAAGCGCAAGAGGTGATCGGTAATTCATCCGTTATAAAGGCCAACCTGGTCGATCGCGCTTACCCAATCCTTCGGTTCTTAAGGACCCTCAAACAAGTTATCCGGACCATTGTGTATTCTGAGCCATGGGGACCTTCTTTCATCTGCCAGGAAATGCAACAAAGACATTCAGGCAGAAGTTAACTTAAGGTCGCGGTTTACTTTACCCAGGATCTCTTCAATTTATCAAAGCTCTTCTCGCAAAAAGCCCTCTTCTTCGATTTGGTCTTCGGCCGATCCCTTTTTTCTTTTTAATGACGGCTTTGACCATTGCAGCGATTTCTGCGCCGGTAAGAGCGTCTTTAATAAGGAAGTGGTCCACCCCGTATTCTTTGGCGACCTTTCGGTACTCGGGAAAGTCGTAGCCGGTAAAGATGCTTATGACTTGGTTTGGATAGAGGCATTTGATCTCGCGCGTCAGTTCGAGGCCATTTCTCCCCGGCAGGCCGATGTCCATGAAAACGACGTCCGGCGAAGACTGGTTGATCCTCGTTAAAGCGTCTGAGCCGTCAACGGATTCATCGACCGATAGCGAAGGGATGTACATCTTAAGGATTTCTTTGAAGGAACGTCTGAAGAAGTCGTTATTTTCTACGATAAGTACCGATGACATCTCCATCCTCCACTCTTGCCCCGCCAAGCAAAATGATCAGGCGCATCAAGGCCTTTTTGCCATCCGGCCCCTTCAATGTCTACGGTTCGAAATCAGACGGATGGCGCGATACCGTTAACCATATTATCCTTGCATGGGACAATGCTGCCTGCTGTGGTGCCAGTTCGGTAGCCTGTGCAAAATGTGTGACGGGACGTCGAGAAAGAGTCCGCCGATTGTCAGAATATTACCGTTCATGGCCAAAGTTTTCCTTCACCTTTATTCTTTTCTCCCTCTCCTTTTCCTGTTTGTCCAACTGGTCCTTGATTGCGGTGAGCAGTCAGACATGGACAACCCGAAAGCCCCAGCGACCATACTATCCCCCAAATGCGCAAGTTGTAAGCCAATGGCGCTGTTTTGTGTGCTATCAGCGCATAACCACCATTTCCGGCAGTTGATAGCTCTTCGGGTAAATGCAGGCTACTTCCGATGGCTGTCCAGTGTTGGCTCCATCTGTATTCATAAATGTGGTCATATGCAGAATGGGCACGGCTTGAGAACTTCTTATTTCGGAACAAGAATGTCGCTGGATTGCCGGAATGGTCCCATAAAAATCAAAAGGACTGGCCGCCAATTTATCCCCGCGAGCAGTCCTTGAGATCATACTAATTTATGCTTTGGAGATCTCCTCGAACAAGAGCTCATCCTGAAGTTTTATGCAGCCGATAACACTTTGAGCCGCCGGGCATTGGCTCAGATAGGATGCAAAAGCTTGTTGTGCGGCTTCCTTTTGGTCCTCCGTAACCCTCAGATGGTATTTCACGCGGATCGTCGTGATCTTCAGAACGCCTCCGGCGTTTTCAATGTCTCCTTCCACATCGGCCCAGTAAAGATCCTCGAAAGTGCGAATTTTTTTCCCGGCCAGCGACGCGGCCAGCGTACCCATCATTCAGCCGGCGGTCGCAGCAACGATATGGTCGAGAGTCGCCGCGTGCTCCTTTTCCGGTTCGACCTTGTAGAAGTTCTTTATACCGCCATGAACACCGTAGTAGATCGGCTCACCAAAGCCCTCGATCATTGCTTTCCTGGTGGGGCCTTTTTCTCTGACGATCCTGATTCTGGATGTGTGGACCACTTCTGCCATGAGATCCTCCTTCCGTCTGACAAATCTTCATCATTTATCTGTGAAATGATAATCACAAAAATTTGAAATATAAGACACAACCAAGAACTCGCTGCGCAGTTGTGCCGATCTTATCTGCGCAAAAGACACTTCATCTCAAAGGTTTGCCATGCAAAGCGTGGTTAGAGCAAAGTTCCCACATAGCGCCAATGCTTGTCATTCCAGTTAAGACCATAATGGCCAGACCGATAAAACTGATCAGGCTGGCAATGTAGAAAATCTTCGTCAACGTGCAAAGTTCTGTCCATTCTGCGATCATAGATACCTCCCTTACTTCCTAAACACCTGAAACTCATGTCCGCACTCTACACAATCCTTCTCAAAAATCTTAACCGTCGGGGCTCCCGGAATCTTTTCAGACCATGCGACGATGTTGGTAAACGATAGCTTGGATTTCACATTCTCGCTTCTGCATGCGGGACACTTCGCTTTTATTCGTGGACCTTGAATAATCATGACTGGGCCTCCTTTGCTGAATGACATAGTTGTAGATGCTGAATTGAGTTTTGAACAGTTGGCTGAAAGTTGACGGTGGCTTGGATTATTATTTTAAAGATTAATATATGTGGGAAGGAAGTATTCTCATTCTGCCACTTTTGAATAAATTGCTTACAGATGCTGATATCATTTGTCTCAAAACGCACTCCCTTGCAATAAAATTAGGCATGACCTACCACTTTCATATCAGGTAAACATCCGACCCCAGAGGGGCCGGCATTGGTTTAACCCCTGGAAGGGGATGAAATTATTAATCCTCTTGACGGTGCGGATTTATTCCGAAACTTACGAGATACAAACCTCAGTCCCCATGATCTTCGGTACCGAGAATTGATAGTTCAAAGTCATTCTGTAATAGCTGATACGCGGCGCATCTGCTTTTGCTGGCTCAAAGTTGTGGGGCCGGCTTGGCCTCGCATGTTGCGGATGATCCGTTCAGATGGCAGAGCCACTGAACTCTGACCTTGCCCTAAGGGCAAGGGTTTCTACGTTGGACTAAAAACTAATCTGCGGTACGCACGCGCCGCCTCCCTCTGATCTTTTCTCTACGCCCTCTGCTTCTCTGTGGTGCTAAACAGGAGCCTCGGCAAGTTCTAGTGTTGCATTCCTTAAATAAATGTATATAATGTGCCTCCTTAAAGGGGGGCATCATGAGAAAACCTGCAAAGATTGAACTGACCGACGCACAGCGTTCCACTTTAATGATTTGGGTC